>Ga0208689_1000435_pt1 | contig 30664 bp, 26 predicted proteins | sample June2015DPH_8_15_FD_184700 | JGI IMG/M metagenome (GOLD analysis project Ga0208689, IMG submission 184700) | Peatland microbial communities from SPRUCE experiment site at the Marcell Experimental Forest, Minnesota, USA - June2015DPH_8_150... | ecosystem: Environmental > Terrestrial > Soil >... | reverse complement strand
CCACCCGTCTCAACTCTTTCCTGCTCAATCCCGTTCTCCCCAATCTCGGTTCCTCCTCGCCGAAGGAACTCTAAAAGGGGACACTTCTATTGTGGTTTCAGGGGGACACTTTTAATGTGGTTCAACAGGCAGAAGAGCATTCAGCAGTCAGCACTCAGCCAATTCAGGTTTTGGGTAGGGCTCGGCTTCAGCCGTGCCGCCCGGGAGCCAATCCGGGAGCCAATAATGACGCGGGCTCTAGCCCCTGAGGGATGCGCAGCTTTAAGGTTTGCCTGAATGCTGAATGCTGACTGCTGTTTAGTCTACTTTCACGTCGCCGGAACCGGTGTGAACGGAAACCGTGGGACCGCCGCCGCGCACTTTGCCAACCACACTCTTCTTCGACTCCTGGATGCGGCCCTGGACGGTCGTAGTCACGGGATGGCCCAGCGTGACGGTTCCGGAATTCGAGGAGATATCGACGTCGAAGGCGGCGTCGGAGGGCACATGCAGGGTCACGTTTCCCGAGCCGGTACGGACGCTCCGCATGTTCTTGGGCAAGCCTTTGCCGTGAATGTCGCCGCTGCCCGCCTCGGCATGAAATCCACCATTGATGCCGTTTACGGTGATGTTGCCGGATCCGGTGCGGATATCCACGTCGCCTGCACCCGTTTCCTCGATTTCAATGTCACCGCTGTCCGCTTTGACCCGCGCGGGACCGGAAAGCTCGCGCCCGCGCACGTTTCCCGAGCCCGTCTGGAAACGCATCTCACCGGTGAGGCGCGCCAGTTGCAGGTCGCCCGACCCACTCTCGAGATCAATGTTGCCCTTGAGGCCTTCGACCTTCTGATCGCCGCTGCCGGTATGGGCACGAATCCCGGTGTTCTCCGGGACGGTGATCTCGTAGTCGATCGAAATGTTGTTGAGATTGACGTAGTCGATGCGGATGCTGTTGCCGGTCTGGCGAATCGGAGGATTGCCCTGCAACTCCTGCACCTCCGCCTTGTGGTCGCCCCCGAACCAGGAATTGCCCGAGTGGATCTTGGCATGAATCGAGACCGCGCCCGCAGCGCCGTTCCGGACGGTGATATCGCCGGACCGAGTAAGCACTTCGAGGTCGACGGAGCCATTGACCTGGAACGAACGGTCAAAGGTTCCGATGACCGAGGCAAAGCCGGCCAGCGAGCTGGCCAAAATAAAGACCAGCGTGCGGAGGGCTCGAGTGCGAATCAGAGAAGTGTTAGTCATAGTAATCAGGTCTCAGGTCTTAGGTGTCAGGTCTCAGGTTCTGTAATCCAGGTCTTAGGTCTCGGGTGTCGGCCTTGGGTTTTTCCTGAGACCTGACACCTAAGACCTGAGACCTGCTTTTCTCACTGCAGTACGACCTGGTCGCCTTCCTTCAGTCCTTGCAGCAACTCGGTCTTGGCGCCATTCGAGATGCCGATGTTGACGGCGAGTTTACGCTTGCCTTCTTTGGCTTTCGGATCAGGCACTTCGACCGAAGCCTTCTTATCCTTGTCGTAAATGATCGAGCCCTCCGGGATCTGGAGCACATTCTTGTGCTCTTCGAGAATGATCTCGGCGTTGGCCGTCATCATGGCTTTGAGGACGCCCTCGGGGTTGTTGATCGAGACCCGCACCTCGAAGGTAGTGACGTTGTCTTTTTCGACGCCCATAGGAGAGATCTTCGTCACTTTGCCGGTGAAGGTCTTGTCCTTGAACGACTCGACTTTGATCCGCGCGGGTTGTCCCAAATAAACCTTGCCGATATCGCTCTCGTCCACCTTGCCTTTGACGTAAACCTCACTGGTGTCGCCGAGTGTCATCACCAGCGTAGCCGAAGAACCCAGCACCAGGATGGAGCTGACCGCATCGCCAATTTCCACGTCGCGTGAAAGCACGATCCCGTCAATCGGCGACTCAATCGTTGTGTAGCCCAGCTCTTCTTCCAGTTGTTTCAGGTTCGCGCGGTCCTGTGCCACCTGCCCCTGGGCCTGACCAATCTTGGCCTGCAACACCTGCAACTGCGCCTTGGACACATTTTGCTTGTTCAGCGCCATCTCGTAATTCTTCTCTGCGTCGTCGAGCGCGGAAGCGGAAACCACGCCGTCCTTCGCCATGCCCTGGGCGCGCTCATACGCGCGTTTCAGCAGCGGCACGTCGGGGCCCTCGGCGTCGACCTTGGCGCGCTCCAGGTCGGCACGGGTGCCGTTCAAGCTGGCACTCGAGCCCTCCAATTGCGCCCGGGCCTGTTCGACACGAGCTTGAATCTCTTCCTTGTCGAGTTCGGCGAGCACCTGCCCCTTCTTCACCTTGTCGCCATATTCGACGTTGAGCTTCTTCACGATGCCGCTGGCCTTGGACTTGATCTCGACCTTGGTGATGGGCTCGATCTTGCCCGTCGCCACCACGCTTTTCGCCAGGTCTCCTTTTTCGACCTTGGCGAGCTTCGAGGGGTCGATCTTGGTGCCTCTGCTCGATGCGATCAGTGCACCGGTAACCACCAGAACCAGAACGGCTGCCGCTATCGAGCTCCAGATAATGATTCGCTTACGCCGCTTTCTTTTGCCATTACCGTTGCCTTCCAAGACCGCCTCCTGCTTGATTGCAAATCTTAAAACTGGCATTCACCTGTTGTTACGGCAGGAACATCGGAATAGTTCCTCAAAAATTCTCGATCCCTAATTCTCGATCCTCGCAACCGACCGTCGCGCTGGGCATTCTTCATGCTCGCAGCCGTCTAGTATGTACTTAGACCACCCGGCAACGAAAAAGAAAGCGACCAGTTTGGGGTAACAATCAAGGGCCGGCTTCCGATTGTACCGCCAGCCAGTTCGCGGCATAAATCCCAACTGTCATCCTGAGCGAAGCGAAGGACCTAGTGTATTTGAATTCGCGATGCCTCCGCCCGAGACACGGCACTGTGCATTCTCATCCTCCGAACCATTATCCCTTTGGAATGTTAGAATTAGAGTTCCATGATTGCATACGTGCTGCTGCGGGTGTTCGTCATCCTGCTCCTGGTGGCGGCCAATGCCTTCTTCGCCGCAGCTGAGTTCGCGCTGGTCAGCGTGCGCGAAACGCGCATCCAGCAGCTGATCGAAGCTCACCGCGCGGGCGCCCGCACCGTCCTCAAACTTCACCAGCAACTCAGCCGCGTCGTCAACGGCGTGCAATTGGGAATCACCGTTACCAGCCTGACCCTGGGCTGGCTCGGCGAGCCGGTTCTGGCGCGATTGTTCGAGGGCTGGATCGGAAGCGTGCCGCACGCCACGATCTACGCTCATTCCATCGCCGTCGCGGTGGCGTTTGCGATGATCACCAGCCTGCACGTGATCCTGGGTGAACTGGTTCCCAAGTCGCTCGCGTTGCAACGGGCCGAGCGGGTTGCACTGGCGGTCGCGGCGCCCATGGACGTCTTCCTGACCGTCACCAGCCCCCTGACGATTGGCATGAGCCGCGCGGCTGGTTTTGTCCTGCGCGCCTTCGGGACACGCGAGATCCGGCACGGCTCGGTTCACTCCCCCGACGAACTCAAGCTGATCGTAACCGCCGCCCATCACTCCGGACAGCTCTCTCCCGCTCAGGAAGAGATGCTCCTGAATGCGCTCGAACTGGACAACATTACCGCGCGCCAAGTGATGGTGCCGCGGACCAGAATTTTTTCCTTGCCCTCCGACCTCAACATGGACGAAGCCCTGTCGCGCGTGGTCGAAGAACAACATTCTCGTGTCCCGGTGTATGATCCGCAGCGCGGTCCCGAACATATTATCGGCGTGCTTTACGCCAAGGACTTGATGCGTTGGACGCGGTTGCGTCTCGGCCACATCGCCGCTGCCCCGGCTCCGGCCGCTGCCCTGCGCATTTCCCAGATGAAGATCGGCCAGATCATGCACGATGTGCTGGTGGTGCCCGAAACCAAGTCATTGCTGGATCTGCTCGGTGAATTTCAGCAGCACAAGCGGCACTTGGCGGTTGTGGTCGACGAATTCGGCTCCACGGCGGGAGTGGTTAGCGTCGAAGACGTGCTGGAGCAACTGGTCGGCGAACTGGAAGACGAATTCGACGTCGCTTCCGCGCAGCCGGCGGTTACCGACGCGAATGCGCCGCTCGTCCTCGATGGAGCGATCAACATTCGCGACCTCGAAACCCAATACGAGCTGAAACTTCCACAGGACGAAGGCTTCGAGACTCTCGCCGGCTTCCTGCTTTCACGGTTGCAGAAGATGCCCACGGGCGGCGAGGCGTTCGATTATGAGGGGCGGCGTTTTGTCGTCGAAAAAATGGAAGGCCATCGCATCGCAACCGTTAGGATCGAGTCCGTGCCCGCGCCCCCTGCGTCAGCATCGGTGTCGGCAGCTTCCGTACAGCGGGCCGGAGACTAGAACCGCTCTCACGAATGGGGATTGGTCCGTTCTCTGAGGGGCACGATTTCACAGCTTGCGGAAAGACTCGATGTTGAAGTTGATTTTGGGTGGCGCAGCGCTTCAGCGCTGCGGTAATTGCATCATTGTGAATGCGGCTTTAGCCGCTGAGGTCACGTGATAGCTTCTTAATTCCCGATGCCGCGCTACCTCATCACCCGCGTCCTCTACACCCTGCCGGTCATCTGGCTCGTCGTCTCCACCGTTTTCCTGCTGATTCACTTCGTCCCCGGCGATCCCGTTCAGCAAATGCTAGGCGAGGGCGCCGCAGCCGGAGACATCCAGGCCGCCCGCCACGCCTACGGACTCGATGTGCCACTAGGCGAGCAGTACCTGAATTACTGGCGAGGCGTGCTCCACGGAGATCTAGGCAAGTCGCTGCGCTTCAACCAGGGAGTCACAAAGCTGATCGCGCAGCGCTATCCGTTTACCCTGCAGCTCACGTTGGCGTCGTTGTTCGTAGCAATTGTGCTGGCCATTCCCGCAGGTGTGCGCTCGGCCCAGCGCCGCAATCAATGGGATGACCGCACCCTAAGCGTAGTCAGCCTCTTCGGCCTGTCGTTCCCAAACTTCGCGCTGGGCCCGGTCCTGATCCTGCTCTTCGCCGTCAAGTTGGGATGGCTCCCCGTCTCCGGCTCCGGCAGCATAGCCCATCTAGTGCTCCCCGCCATCACCATGGGCGGAGCCTTAGCCGCAATCCTGACCCGCATGGTGCGAACCTCAATGCTGGAGGAGTTAGGCCAGGACTACATTCGCACCGCCCGCGCCAAAGGCTTGCCCGAGCGCACCGTAGTCTATCGTCACGCCCTGCGCAACGCCATGATCCCAATCCTGACCGTCCTAGGATTGCAATTCGGCGCGCTGTTAGCCGGAGCGATCGTAACCGAAACCATCTTCTCCTGGCCCGGAATCGGACGCCTAACCATCCAAGCCATAGCCAACCGCGACTACTACCTGGTGCAGGGATGCATTCTGGCGATTGGGTTGACCTATGTAGCCGTGAACTTTCTGACCGACTTACTGTACTCGGCGGTGAACCCGAGGATAAGACAATAATCCCGTGTAGGGCGGACACTCCTGTCCGCCGCCGTTGACTTTGATTTGTTCGAACCAAGAGCGTGCGCGGGTGCCCCATCCTTGCGCGTCCTGTGCGCAAGGGTGGGACTCCACTGAAATGTCCCGCAAGGGTTTATTACTCCGGGATTTTCTGGAGTAATCTAATTGAGGATCCGGAAATTAAGATGAAGGCTAACCGTATCTTCGTGAGCCATTCCTCGCTCGACAAGGAATTCGCCAATCTCGCTGTAGCGAGACTGCGCAAAGCCGACATGGTGCCCTGGGCCGACAGCGAGAATATTCTTGTCGGTGATGACATCCTCGACGGGTTGGGAAGCGGTCTTAAGACAATGGATCTATTTGTGCTGATTGTGTCAGCGGCCTCCTTAAAATCGTCCTGGGTAGAACGCGAGGTCAAGTTTGCGATCTGGCAAGAAATCAAGCGAAAGGAAGCCCTAGTGTTGCCCTTCATCATTGACGACACTGCGGTCGAAGAACTGCCTTGGTATTTGACAAAGGCACACGCTCGACATATCGGACCGGACGCTGCCGGCGCAGAGGTCCTGGCGGGCGCGGTGCGAGACGTGATTGCAAGGCGCTCCGCATTCCACAGCAAGGCAAGCGAAAAAGCCCCTGGAGTTCGCCGCGACCTTCGCCTGGACCGACTAATCCAAAATGTTGGGCTTGGCGACTGGGAGTCGGCGACCCATGCCGCTCTCGAAATGGTTAGGGCCACGGATTTCAGTGGCCATAACGAGCTTTTGCGGGTCCTTATCAATTATATCGACCTACACGAAGACGACACCCTTCTGTGGAGCGCCCTGCACACGATAGAGTGCTATGCGGAACTCGCACCCTCACAATTTGACTACGCGACTCTTAGCCGAATGGCATCACATCAGAACTTCTCAGTCCGTTCAACGGTTGCATCCATCTGCATGCGATGGGCGCAATTTGCGCCAGACCGTATCCCGGTCGATGTGCTTTTGAAGCTGTCCGTTTATGACGAAGACTGGTACGTGGAAGCGCCCGCCAATGCAGCCCTGAAGTCCATGGCCCGTTCAGTGCGTGGGATTTTGGGGATATTCTTCGCACGCCTGCGTAGTCAAGTGGCAGAAGAAAGGGCACACGCCGCACATGCCATACTGGAGATCGCAAAAAAAGAAGCGGAGATTCTCGACCCAGCGATGATCGAAGCAGAGATCAAACGACTGCGATCCGTTTCCGACAAACTCGCGATAAGCTCACTTCTAAAAGCGGCGGCTCTGGTCAAGAAGACTAGCTACCTCAGCGGGTACAAGTATGGCCTGTGAGTGCCGGGTGCCCCACTCATCCGCGTTCTTTGCGAATGAGTGGGCTGGCAGGCTATGCACCAAACTGGTGTACAATGACGCCACGCCGGTAACAAAACATGTCCGACGGAGCGTGTCACTTCCCGCTCCAATTGCTAAACAAGTAGATCGTATTGCCAAGAGCGAGCGATCGAGCGACAACCGTGTTCTGGTGGAGCTCATCGAATTGGGCATCGAAGCGCAGAAACAGAAGGAGAAAGCATTCTTTGAGCTGGCCGAACGCTTTCGAAGCGCGCGTGATCCCGAAGAAGCGAAGCAGTTAGGCGACCAGTTGGGCCGCTTGGTTTTCGGTGAGTAATGCCGCGGATCTTTTTTCATCACAAACAATCTGTGTACCCCATCACAGACCCCGGACCCAACATGCGCAAAAATGAAAAAAGCCGCTGAACCATGGATTTTGGGAGAATTAAGCAGACAAGCGAGCTAAGTCATTATTCTTGAATATTTTGTAAGTAAGTCTTTTGCGCTCTATATTTTAGCAAGAATTCGGGGGGGGGGTAGTTAAAAACGGGTTAATGTCTTCCCGGCATGAATGATCGATAACGAGCGGGCCGCGCCAACTCAACATTGTTCCTCACCTGCATTTTCTATATAAGTGAAGACAAGTCGCTCATGTCCACCCTAGCCATCTCGCTCCCCCGCGTCGCCCGCCACAATCCGTTGGCGGCAATCGGAGTCGTGTTGGTGGCCATCTTCGCGTTCTCGGCAATTTTCGCGCCCTGGATTGCTCCGCAAGATCCTGCGCACATCGACTTGCCGAACCGCCTGCAAACGCCCTCGCCGCAGCATTGGTGCGGAACGGATGAACTCGGACGCGACATTCTTTCCCGCTTGATCTGGGGGGCGCGAATTTCTCTGTTCGTCGGCAGCAGCGTGGTCGCGTGTTCACTTCTGCTCGGCCTCATCATCGGCAGCCTCGCTGGATATTACGGCGGAGGCATCGACCGCTTCGTCAACGTCGTGTTGATGAATGCGTTTCTTTCGTTCCCCGGCATTCTCATCGCAATCGCCTTCGTCGCCTTCCGCGGCCCCGGCATTTTCAATCTCGTTCTTGCCCTGTCGCTGGGAGGATGGGTGGGCTATGCTCGCCTGGTGCGCGCGCAGGTGCTGGCCGTGCGCGAACGCGAATTTGTCGAAGCCGCGCGGGCGCTGGGCGCCAGAGATCTCCACATCATCACCAGGCACATCCTGCCCAACATTATTCAGCCGGTCATTGTGCAGGCGGCCATCGGAATGGCGGGCGCGGTTCTGGCTGAGGCGACGATGAGTTTCCTGGGCCTGGGTGTGCCTCCGCCAACGGCGAGTTGGGGATCGATGCTGAACGACGCGCGCTCACACCTCTTCGACGCTCCTCATCTCGTGCTCTTCCCGGCGGTGACGGTGATGCTCGCGGTCCTCGCCTTCAACTTTATCGGCGACGCATTGCGCGACCTTCTCGACCCACGATCCCGGATTGAGGCTGGGTTGTAAGTCTCAGATAAATTTACCTGTCCGTAACATTCAAAGATTCGATGTCCGCTAACTGTTTTCTGCTGATGACTTTCCCCCTTTTTCCACGTCTAATTGAAGGACGGCAGATTGCGGAACTTTTTCCGGGGCTGGTTCGTATCAATAGCCGTTAAAGCAGGTTCGTATGAACAAACATATGGAACTCAAATTTCAAGTCGAATGCTTGCAGGACGTAGCGGTCGTGAACTGCTCGGGACGCATGGTGCGCGGGGCGGCGCTCGACGAGTTCCGGCGCCGGATCGAGCAACTCGATCGTGTCCGCGTGCTGGTGCTTGACGTTTCCGAAGTCGAGCAACTGGATGCCGGTGGCTTGGGAACCCTGCTGCTGGTGCGCCGTTGGGCAATGCAGAACTCGGCGACGATGAAGCTGGTCAGTCCGCCGGTTTTCTTCCGCAGACTGCTGGAGGCGACCCATCTCACGTCGGTGTTTGAGATTTCTTCCCTGAAAGAGGCAATCTGCATCTTGCGCGCAAAGGAATGCCCACCGCGCTTCGCGGTCGCCTGATCAAGCCCACCACATGGGCGCGATGCTTTATAATTCGCGCCCATGAAGCCCAACATCGGTTGTCAGGTCTCAGGTGTTAGGTCTCAGGTTTGTCGCCTGAATTTTGTTGAGAGGCCGCTTGCCGGGTCTCTTGGATTCTCACTTCCACACCAGCAACACTTCCGCCAGCTCATTTCGTGGACACTCGAAGTTTTTGACCCCAGCTGATGACCCAACTCGCCCGCAAATTGCGCGTCACCGATTACTTCTCCCTCGGCTGGGGAACGATGGTGGGCGTGGGCTGGCTGGTCGTCATGGACGATTGGCTCACGCGCGGTGGCCCGCTCGGCGGCATTCTTGGCTTCGCGATTGGCGGCATTCTTCTGCTGCCCATCGGCTATGTGTACGGCAAGTTGGTGATGGCCATGCCCGACGCAGCGGGCGAAGTGGCCTACACCGCGAAAGTTTTCCCGCGGCCGGTCAGCTTCTTTACCGGATGGATGATGATGTTGGCTTACTTCATTGTCTGTCCGTGGGAGGCCGTGGCCGTGGGCCGCATCACCGGTTACATTTTTCCCGCGCTCGATTCCATCGAGTTGTATCGCGTGGCGGGAAAGCCGGTTTACTTGCCGCACCTGGCCATCGGGCTCGCGCTCACCGCACTGGTCACGGTGGTGAACTATCGCGGCATCCGGCTGAGCGCCACGTTTCAAAACTGGAGCACGTTCGGCACGCTTGCGCTCTTCGTGATCTTCGTCGCCGTTGGCGTCGCGCGCGGATCGCCCGCCAACTTCCCGCCTTTGTTCACGCACACTCCGTTCGTCTCCATTTTGCTGGTTCTGCAGATCGTTCCTTACTACATGACGGGATACGAATCGGTGACCAAAGCTGCCGAGGAAGCCAATTCCCAATTTCGCACCCAGGGATTCTCTCGGGCCATCTTTGCGGCGATCATCGTCGGCGCCGTGTTCTACATCATCGTGATTGCGGCGGTGGGCTTCGTGGCGCCGTGGCGTCGGCTGACCGGCGAACCATTCATGACTGCGGTCGCTTTCGAACATGCGGTCGGCTCGCGCTGGATCGTAAGCATCATTCTGAGTGCCGCGTTGCTTTCGCTCTTCAAGGTATTCAATGGAAATTTTATCGCCGCCAGCCGCTTGTTGTTTGCCATGGGGCGGCGTGGGCTGGTGGACAAACGACTGGCCAGCATACATCCCCAAAATCAAACACCAGCCGTGGCTGTTGCCTGGGTTGGCGTCGCCACGGCTTTGTGCATGTTTCTTGGCAGTGCGATTCTGGTTCCGATCTCTGAGGTCGGATCGGTCGCTTCCGCCACCGGATGGTTTGCGGTGTGCACTGCCTTTCTGTGGATGAGGCCCCGAATCGCCGACTGCTTGATCGCTCTGCTGGGCGCATTGGTTGGTCTGGCGATGGTGCTGATGAAGTTTGTGCCATTTGTGCCCGGACACTTTTCCCGCTGGGAGTGGCTCGTGCTCGGACTCTGGATTATCCTTGGCACGTTGATTGGCCACCCCCGCGGCGGACAGTTTGCTACCGGCTACGCACCGTAAGTTTCAGTCGCAGGAGTATTTCGCCACGATGCAGCAGGAGTAAAGCCAACAGCTAAGAGCCAAGAGCTAACAGCCGCTTTACGGTTTGACGGTCTCCGCGCCTGCTTCCGCACGGTTCGCTTCCGTGCGATTGCCCGGCGCAACGTGCGGCTCGGCCAGCGTGCCGATGAGCGTCCACGATTGCTCGTCGCCACGCGTCAACACGAAGTCGAAACCGCTGTCTGGGGAAGCGGCTCCGCTTACCTGATAAATGCCGTCGCGCGATTCCAGTCTGCCTGCAGAAAGTTCCCAGGCACCTTTTTTCAGACGCAGATCTCCGGCGAACCGGTGCACCGGCAGAGGCACGGGCGAGCCCGGAATTTCAACATGTGGCAGGCTGCCATTCCGCATCACGAACCGCAACTTGCCGTCGGAGCGCGCCAGCAGGTCACGAAAGCTGTCTCCCGACCCCTCCAGATCGAACTTGCCATCGGCCGTTCCGGCAATCCAGGCATCGTTCATCAACGTGCCCACCTGCTCCAGCGAAATGTCTTGCAACGTGCCGGTGCCGCGATACCGCAGGGTCTGCGCGGACGCGTCATGAGTGGACGCGTCGTGAGTCGATGCATCATGACTCGACACATCAATGGTCCAGTTCCCTTGATGTGTGCCCTGCAGCAGTTGTCCTCGCAGAGCCGTCAGTATGATCTTGCCCCGGTCCACTTCCACTTGCGTCGCAACCTGAGTGGCGAACACCTTCTTCAATCCGAACCGGCCGACATGCAAGTTGCCGCGCGCCTGAATCGCGAGAAGTGGCGAAGGGCCCCGCGGCTCATTGGAATTGGAATTCAAGATGCGGTACCACGGACGTTTGGCGGGATGCGGCGTGAACCATTCGGCGAGATCGCCGGTCGAAAGCTGGTCGGCCGTGAGATCGAACTGAAACACACAGTTTGGCGCGGCATTTGGAACGACGCTTGGAGCCGCGCAATGCCGGGGCGCTGTAATCCCGCCGCTCCAGTGAGTGCTTCCAGTACGGGCAGAAATCTTCTCCATCAAGACCGCGTCCGGAGTGAGAGAAATGGTCGCTGAGCCAATCTCAATCGGCGTGTTCAGGCCGTGCATCTCGGCGCGCACGTTGCGCAGTTGAGCCGTCCCAAGCGTGGCGGGAACTGCAAATCCCTGCCAGGGCCCGGAGGCGCTCACATCTAACTTGGCCGAACCTTCCGCTGCCGGGTGCGTGACCGGCAAGCCCAGAACGTCCTCCAGACGAAACAGGTCTTTCAGTTCCACGTCGCCGCGCAGAAAAAAACGATAACCGGCAGTGGACATCCACCCGCTGGCGTTCACGGGGGCGGAGACGTTCATCGCCAGTTCGACCGGTCCAATCCGCAGGTGAGGCTCAGCAGGCTCCTGCTCCTTTTGTTGTTCTTGTGTCCTCGGGTGACCGGGCCTGCCCCGCTGCGAATCGGCGGGTACTATGGTCCGTGAAACCAGGGCCAGTGGAATCGTGCCGAAGGCAACCTCATCCTTTCCCGCGTTCCCCGCATTCCCCACATTCGAGGAGAGGCGCACGTTGGTCGCCGAGCCGCTCCCGGTCCATTGCTGCAATGAGTCGTGCCGCTCGATCCCGGGAACGTTGCGCGTGGCGTGGAACTCCGCATTCAGCAATCCAGTCGCAGTGAGATCGCCGGGGATCTGCTTTTTCACCTGGCGCAGCAATCGCACCACCGAGGTCAGCGGCACCTTCTCGGCCTCGAGCGTCAGATCGTAAGTGGGCACTTGTTCGACCAAGGCAAAGTTTCCGCGCAGGCGAAGAGTCCCGCCGCTGACTGGCGATTCGCACAGCAGGTCGGCAAGTGTGCTCGTGACCGCGTTGTACTGTCCCGAGCAACCGGTTGCCAGGCGCACGTTCTCGCTGCCAACAATGTCGTAGCGATGGAAACCTTCGATTGCAGTCTCGCTCTCGATCCGCAGCGCTTCCGGAGTGCCGGACACGTTCGCCGTGAAATTCACTCCGCCGCGCCATCCCCGGTCTTTTCCGCTCAGCAACTTGGTGATCTGTCCGAGTTGCCCGTTCCGCCATTGCACGGTGATCTGCACCGGGGTCAACCGCAAGCTGGAAGCGCGCTGCCACGTTGCGATGATCTGGAGCAGCCCGGTATCGGTGAGATTAAAATCCGTGCGCACGGGCTCGGCCTTTATGCGGGCGCTCCAGGAATTTTCTGAATCCTGCCAAAGCGCCACGTCGGCATCCATCAGCGCGTAGGACTTCTTCGTCTGTCCCAGCTTGAAATTGACGCGAGCGTTGCTGGCTTCAAGATAGGGGAATGCCGGGCGGCGCTCGGACGCGGGCTTTCCGGTCGGAGCCGCGGGAATTTGCGCGTTGCGCTCGAGCAGGCTCGCCAGGTTCCAGCGGCCTTCGTTGCTGCGCACCAGGTTGATGCTGGGCTCGGTTGCGCTCAGGGTAGCGATCTCGAGTCGCCCGCGGAGCAGGGAACGAAACCGGATTGCCGCGGAAACTTCCTGCGCGCGGATCATCGGTTCCGCGCTAAATGCGGGATCGTCGTAGACGACGAGCCCCTCAAGATCAAAGGCCGGCCGCGGCAGAAGACGCAAACGGACGTTGTCGAGTGCGACCCTGCGTCCCAGAGCGCTTCCGATGGAACTGGCAATCCGGTTTCGCAACTTGTACACGCCGGGCCGCCACAGAAACAGGATCAGCACGAGAGCCGCGACCGCAGCCACCCCGCGCCTGGATCGCAGAAATTTGGGTCGCAGAAATTTCACCGCACGATCCTGAGCGTGCGCGACCAGCGCGTTTCATCAAAGAAGTGAATGATGATGTGCGCCAGGAACCCCAGCCGGTCGCCCGCACTGCGCATCTGGTACTGGTCGGCCGGGGTGACAAACGACCAGTAGATGAACATGGGACGGCCGATCACATTCTTGCGCGGAATAAAGCCCCAGTAACGGCTGTCGTAACTCACGTCGCGGTTGTCGCCCATGGCAAAGTAGCTGTCCGGAGGCACGACGATGTCACCGCCCTCCAGGTGCGAAGGCAGTTCCTGCTGCCATTTTTCGTTTCTTACCCCGTACATTTCCGAAGGCGGCACAGCGGGAAAATTGTCCCGGTAGGGATTGTAGTCCGCCAGTTTGTGCTGGACGTACGGCTCAACAAGTTTCTCGCCGTTGCGATAGACGACGCCATCGCGCAAGTGGATGTGGTCGCCGGGAACGCCCATGATCCGTTTCACGACGAACAGACCTTGTTCCTCCGGCGACAGGAACACAACAATGTCGTTGCGGTGGATATCGCGATACGGCATCAGTGGTCCCATCCAGCGTGTCGGCGATGCGAACTGCTCCCGGTTCACGAATACGTGGTCCCCGATGAGCAGCGTGTCCTCCATCGAACTGGAGGGAATCTCAAACGCCTGCAGAACAAAGGTGATGATGAACAGGCCGGTGACCAGCACTCCCGCGAGTGACGCCAGAAATTCCACCGTAGTCTCGCGTGGCTTTTCGTCCACAATGACTTCTTCTTTTTCTTTTTTCGACACGTTTGGCATCCGTCTAGAGGATTTCTTCTCAGCGCATCTTCATCAGCGCACCAGCCTGAAAGTACGTTCCCAGCGCGTTATCTGGAACAAGTGAGTTACCGCGTAGGCAAGGTGATAAAGTCTATCACCCACGGTTGGCGATCCGGGAAGATCATTGTTCAAATTGCCCGACGACCAGTAAATTAAAAGCGGGCGTCCGATGATATTTTCGCGCGCCACGAATCCCCAGTACCGGCTGTCCTTGCTGTCATCGCGATTGTCACCCAGAACAAAATAGTGGCCCTCGGGGATAATCAACTGGTGGTCCTCCACCAGCTTCGGCATTTCTTTCCACCATTTCGCATCCACTTCGAGGACGGGAGAACTAGTCTGCGGAAAATCGTCGAGATAGAAATTGCGCAGCGTGGTGATGTACTGCACGTAGGGCTCCTGCACGGGAGCGCCGTTGATATAGACGCGCTTGTTGATGAGGCGCAGGCGATCTCCGGGCAAGGCCACCACGCGCTTCACGAAGTCCTGCGCCGGATTCACAGGGTAATGGAAGACGATGATGTCACCGCGCCGGATGTTGCGATATGGCAGAAGACGGTTCCACCCCGTGCTGCCACCGTAGCAAAACTTATCCACCAGCAAGTAATCGCCAATCAGCAGCGTTTGCTCCATGGATTCCGAAGGGATGGTGAACGCCTGCAGGAGGAAGGTAACCACAAAAACGGCGATCACGACCGTTCCCGCGACCGACTGAATGGTCGCGGGCCAATCACCAACCGAAATCTTTTCGCTCCATGACATAACTAAGACATAACTTAAGGCATAACTAAGCCATAACTACGAAGTGCCGCCGTCCTTCCCAGCGTTCGAATACCGAGCGCCAGGCAATGTTGCCAGGTGCTCCAGAACTTGCCGCGCCGCTTCCTGTTCCGCCCGCTTCTTAGTCGCGCCCTGGGCGCGCCCCACGAATTGCCCCATCGCAGGTTCCGGCAGTCTCACCTCGACCGTGAAGGTCTTCTTGTGTTCAGGGCCTTCCTCCTTCACGAGCGCGTAAACCGGCTGCGGTCCTCCTCTGGCCTGCAGCGCTTCCTGCAACGCGGACTTGAAATCCATCACCGGGATGGCGCTGGTCTCCAGTTTCATGTGGGCCAGTTCCGGCTCCACGATCACGCGCACGATAAAGTCTCGCGCCACCGGCCACCCGCCGTCGAGGTAGAGCGCCGCCAGGATCGCTTCCAGTGCGTCCACCAGCAGGCTCGCCTTGTTGCGGCCACCGCTTTTTTCTTCGCCGCGGCCCAGACGCATGTAATGACCAATCTCAAGTTGCTCGGCTACCCGCAGCAGATGCCGTTGCCCTACCAGATGCGCGCGCAGCTTGGAAAGGTGCCCTTCCTGGAATTCCGGGAAACGGTGGAACAGTGCCTCGCTGGTGGCTAGCCCGAGCACGGCGTCTCCCAGAAACTCGAGCATTTCGTTATCGCCACTGGGCGAACCGCCGCCAGACGAACCGCTGCCAGCGCCCAGCGCCTCCACCTCGCGCGCTTGCGAGCTGTGGGTAAGCGCTTGCTCGATCAGTTCCCGGCGCTGGAAGTGGTGACCCAGGCTTTCTTCCAGCGCCATGATTTCGCGTGACTTCATCACAAAGCGGGGCCACGATCGTTCGGCCCCTGGCGGTTAGTTCTTCGGGGGACTCTGCGGTTGGGCCGGGGCCGCGCCTCCGGTGAGCTGCTGCAAGCGGTCGCGTTCCCGGCGCGCCGGGGTTCCAATCGCGGTGTTGTCCTGCGTCATTTCCACGGCGCGGTTCGCCACCTTGAGCGCCTCCGGATATTTTTGCTGCTTATCGAGCGTCAGCGCCAGACGGAGAATGACCACTGGATCCGGGTTGCTGGGGAACGCGTCGATGGACTTCTGTAGATTCTCCTGCGCTGCCGGATAATTCTCCTTCTTGAACTCAATGGTACCGAGAATCGAATACGCGTTTGAGCGCAGCAGCGACTTGTAGGCGTCGATCTTCTCCTGCGGCGTGCCCGCTGGCACTTGGACGTCGGTGTCCACGGTCTGCGTGGCCTTCCGCGCCATCGAGACCGCTTCGCTGAAACGCTGATCTTTGTCGATATCCGAGTCGCGCGTTCTCTCGGCGATTACCTCGGCGACGATTACCAAAGCCTCGGGATCGTCCCCGTCAAAGCTGAGCACTTTGCGGCCCATGGCGTCGGTCTTCTCGGCGTTGTTGGCCTGCTGGTAGAGGCGCATCGCGTTCTTGTAGAGCAGCACGCGAAGTTCACTGTCGGGGAACTTGGTGGCAAAATCGTCAGACGCTTTTTCCAGTGCGACAACATCAGTACTTGCCGACGCCGCCTTCCAGGCATCGAACTCCGGCTGGGTCTTAGCTTGTGGTGGACGCTTTCCCTGGGGCGCCGTCGCACCCTGCGCTGGCGCCGCCTGACCCGCCGGCTGTCCGCTGTTCTGCGCCGTGCCCCAAACCGCGACACTCAGTATCCCTAAAATGACTGCTGCTCTCTTCATGCTGTCTCCCGTAATGCAAAATTTCAAACCTAAGATTTCATTGTAGGGACAGCCGCCCTCGGCTGTCCGCCCTCACTCCGGCTGTTTCGCCACCGGAGGCTCATACGGCTGTTCCAGCCCCCGTTGCGCCGCCAACTTCGCTTCCGGAAGCGTTCCCCCAGCCGCAGTCAGCGCCGCCCGATACTCATCCAGAGCCGCGAACCGATCCTCTCTTAAATCATAAATGCGCCCCAGGTAAATATGCGACCACGCGATCACCTTCGGTTCATGCGCCGTCTGCAGCGCTCGTTGAAAGTACATGCGCGCCCCTTCCATGTCCCGATTCGCGGTGGCGACTTCCGCCAAAATGAACAGCGCGCGTCCCGAATCTTCTTCCTGCCCATCGAGCGCCTGCTGCGCCAGTTTCTGTGCGGTTTCCGGATCGCCCGCCGCCAGCCGCCGCTCCGCGTTCAACAGCAGGTGCTCGTTCCGGCTACCCGCCAGGTGCAGAAGTTCCGGCGCCGCCTCAGCCGAGAACTGAATCAGGGATGCCCGCTTCATTTCTTTGCCGACTTCAATCGCGCCGACCAGGTCCGCATAAGCGTTGCGCATGCCCGCGGGATCTTTTTCGAACTTGCCCAGCGCGTCGTAGAAATAGCGCGTCAGCACGTACCCTTCCTTGTCGGATTCGTCGATGCCCTTGGCCCGCTCCGCCTCCGGAATCTTGGTCAATCGCTCTTCAATCGCCCGTATCAGGCATTCCGTCACCAGCAGCGAAATGTCGCTTTTGAACGCTTCATCCATCGGAGCGTCCTTCACGTCCTCGAGCAACGGCTCCAGCCGCTTGAAGGAGTCGCCGTTTTTCAGCGCCAGCGGATCCAGAAGATAATGCAGATACGTATGCCGAATCTGCTGCATCTTAATCGCTGTGCTCGAGGTCGGTGAAATGACGACGTAGTAATCCGACGCGTAGTTGCGCGCGTTGGTCTGGCCCGGCGCGCCCATCGCCTCCAGATAGACGGTGAACTGCCGTCCCAGGTAGCCCGCCGATGGGTACTTCAAATAAATCTCGGTGTCGAACGTCATCTTCGCCAGCGGCTCGTGATAAATCTCGGTCAATTCCCTATAGCGCGCGCGGTGCTGCTCCCAGATGGCGTGCAACCCAATCTTCTGGTAGAAGGCCTGCATCAACGGCACCATGTTGGCCACCACTGCGGCATCGGGCGGCAGCTCCGTCTGCTTCACTTTCAGCGTGAAGGCCGGCGGCTCCTCCAGATAGAGCGCCAGCGATACATAGTGGGACAGGTCGTGTGCCGGCTCCGGCGCCTGGTGCTGCCGGTAGAACAAGCACATCGGGCCCACCACTTCCTGAGCTCCGGCGGTATTCTCCACCGCCTTGGCAACTTCCGACCGGATCTGCGTCCGCAACGGGTCGGAAGCATTCAGCTCCTGATCATAGCCGCAAGTGTTGATGGCGGTCAGCACCGTGAAAAGTTTCTCGCTGGTTTCCAGAGACACCTGCGGCCGGTTCTGCGCCAAGCCCGACGCCACGACCAGCACGACCGCCACGCTCACAGCGAACGCCAGTCGAACCCGTTGTCCCAGGAAACCACTTCTGATCTCAGGCATAGACGGATGAGCTAGTGAAACTCTGATTAAGCCGGTTCCCGGACAGCTTTGAAGGGGCATGGCTACAGCCATGCCGTTAGAACCGCTACACAAGCGGTTTTAGCCGCCGAGGGTCGCCCCTTCATAGCATCCAGTTTTGCCAGCGAAGACTTAATCAGACAATCCCTGGAAAATAGTAGTGTACGAACTGGTCAATTCTCGGTCAAACCGACAATACTGAAAATGTACGGGGATTGCGCGACTTCAGATCACGTAGGCCCGGACGCCTCGTCCGGGCCGGGCGAGCGAAGATCGCCGCAGGCTGCGGAAAAACTCAGGTTTCGTATCAGGGCATCGCTTTAGCGATACCGTAAGTCTTCGCAATCAGACGCCCCCTTAGGGGCTGGGCATCGACAATCAACTTCTTCCGCTACCCCTTCACGCTGATCTTCGAAAAAGAAAGCACGGCCGTTCCCGCCGTCGGCCGTCCCATGGAAAGCGCCGGGTGGAAGGTCGTGAAAATCAGCAGGTTCTTCAACTGCGGCAGCACCGCTTTGGCGTCGTCCGGTTGCGACAGGATGCGGTAATCCTCCACCCGCCCGTTGGCATCCACGTAGGCTTCAATCACCAACGCATCGTCGCCCATATTGCCGAGCGACGTGCCGAACGCCGACTGTTCGAGTTGAGGCCCGGTGTACAGCATGAGCGGAACGTCTCCGCTGCTGGCCCGCAGTTCTGCCGGCAAGGCAAAGAAGCCCAGCAGCAGTCCGAAAAACAACACGGCGCTGACCAGTCCCGCCGTAGCCGGAACCATGAAAGCGTTAAGCGCATTTTCCAGCCTCACCAGCACGCCTTCAAACCGCGGATGGCGCGTCTGTGCGGCCTCGCGCGAAATCGCGACCCGCAACTTCAACGCTAGGTCGGCCGGCGCCTTCTTCGGACCCAGACTGGCAAGCAACTGTTGCGTGCGCTGCATCGCGGCAAATTCCCAAGCGCAATCATCGCACTGTTCCACATGGCGCGTCAGCGTGCGCATCTCAGACCCACCCACCCGGCCGTCAAGATACGGCGAGAACAACTTCTTGATCTCAGCGCAGTTCATGGCGTCACCTCAACCTCTCTGCCACCACCCGAACCTTCCCGCGAACTTTGGCTTGCGCCGTTCTGCCGCTCGTTCATAGGAACGTTGGCAGGAACGAGCAACCCTAACTCCGGACCCACTTCCCGGACATATCCCGCTAATTTCTTGCGCAGCGCGTCGCGCCCGCGCGTGATGCGTGACTTCACCGTTCCCAGCGAGATCGCCAAAACTTCCGCGATCTCCTCGTACGACATTTCTTCCAGATCGCGAAGGATCAACGCGGTCCGATACGGCTCGGGCACCTGTTGCAGCGCCTGCTCCACCGCCGCGCGCACCTCGGTATGCGCGAACTTTTCAAATGGCGACTCACCCGGATCGACCAGTCGCTCTTCTCCGGAATATTCGTATTCCCCCGCTGCGATGGGATCAATCGGCGTTTCCTGTGCCTTGTGCCGGAACCACCAGCGCCTCCGATTGGCCGCCTCGTGCAGCGCGATGCGGTAAATCCAGGTCTTCAGGCTCGACTCGCCGTGGAAATGTTTCATCCCGCGGAAGACTTTCAGAAACACATCTTGCGTCGTGTCCGCCGCCTCTGACGGATCATTCACGATGCGGTAGATGAGGCCGTAGATCGGCTGGTGAAACTCGCCGATCAACCAGGAGTACGCCTCTTCCGAACCCGCCTTCAGTTCAGCGATGACGGCGGATTCCTCAGTTCGGGCCCCGATAGCGCTGGCAAGATCGCCCAATGTAGTAGCTCCCGCCATGACGGCGTTGCCCCAATTATAGAGTCACTCGAGCCCCAGGCGGTAATCTTAATTCTTGCCGAAGCTACGTCGGACGACCCTCTCAGCCTAATTGCTTAGACTCCGAAGCGGCCCGTAGAGTTCCAGTGGTAAGTCCAGTATTTGCAACAAGTGCTCCTGTGGGTGCGGGCGCCCTTGCCCATCCAAGCCGAGCGCAGCTCGGCAGGTTCTTGGCTGGCAGCGGCAGGAGCCCCTCCGCCCGTGGTCACACCTATATATCCCAAAGCCTTCGGGCAACCGAGCGGGTCCTCCCGCAAAGTTGCTCTGCCGCATGTGCCGGGTTGTAGAACTACTCCATAAGTTTGGGAGCTACTCCATAAGTAGTAGCTCCCGGCCTTAGTGTTTTAGGCTAAGCCACTTAGGTACTTGTAAGGAACTCAGCAAGGGCTAAAAGTACCACAAGCACCCAAGAGCTGCTCCCTCCCCCAGCCAGGCGCGACAAGAAACAGGAGGATACAAAAATGAAAAAGCTCGGATTGTTGCTGTTTCCACTACTGGCAATCACCTTGATGTTGGGGGGGAATGCCTTCGCCTCGGGAGTATACGAGGTTGACCCCAGTGTCTATTTCGTCACCTACTATTCCAATGCACATACCGTTGGCGCTCCGGATGCAACCGTGCGTATCATCAACGATGGCGACCTGAGCACAGGTACAGGTGAATGTATAAATTTCGAGTGCGGAGGAAATCTTTGGGCGGACATCTTCGTGTTCGATGACAGCCAGGAGCTGCAGGAGTGCTGCAGCTGCGAAATTACTGCAGACGGTCTGCTCTCCGAATCCGTGAATCAAAACCTCACGGCTAACAGCCTGACCGGCAAGGTGAACACACGTGGCGTCATCAAGGTCATTTCGGACCCGAGCGGTATCTCGGCCGGGCCCGATCCGGCACCCGGGCTGCGGGCATGGGCCACCCACATCCAGGCAACGTCGGTCGTTTTTGCGGCTGGAAAAGCCCCTGCGGAGAAGTCGCCTTTCTACGTTACCGAAACCAATATGGCCGACTCGAACCTCAATGCGGCTGAACTAGAAAGACTCGACAATCTGTGTTCTTTCGCGATAACGTTGGGCAGCGGCTCTGGTGTTTGCTCCTGCAACTATGAAGACTATGAATTTTAGTAAGGAATGGCTTCCGAGTTGAAGGGCGGTGAGGCAGGGCTGAAGTAGCTTCGTTGGGCCAACGCCCACACCGCCAGCCACCGGTTCCACCTTGGCCCCGGGACGTCCGCCATGCCCCACATCGGACGCGAGGCTTGTTCAACCTGCGCCCTCAGTTCCGACGCGCTCAGGGACGATGGCTGTCTGGCGGTTTGCGCCGCCGTCGCTGCGGGGTCGAGCCGCTTGCGGAAGTCCTTCAGGTCGGCCACCATCTCGCGGCAACTCTGGTAGCGCGTCGCCGGCTCTTTCGACAGCGCCCGGTAGATAACGCGCAGCAGATCGAGCGGTATCTCGTCCATGGGCCGCGGTGGTTCGTTTAGAATCGCGAAAATCGTCGCCGCAGCCGTGTCCCGCAAAAACGGATTCTTCCCCGTGACCATCTCCACCAGCATGATCCCCAACGACCAAATATCGGTGCGCTGGTCCACCAACTTGCCGATCGTCTGTTCCGGCGACATGTAGCCGATGGTTCCGGTGGTACTACTGCTTTGCGTGCTGCCTGTCGCAGACGTCAGCCGGGCCAAGCCGAAGTCCATCATGCGAAGGCTCCTTCCTTTCCGAGAAGCCTTGGTCCCCAACCAAAGACTACCCGATCTGAATCGAGCCTTCGCTCTTATCCAATCAACTTCTCGCGCCTTTCGAAAAGTGGGCTGCCGGACGGCCAGCACCGGAGTGGACGCGTGCAGGTTACGGAAAAACCCGGGCTTCGTATCAGGGCATCGCTTAGCGATGCCGTAAGCTCTTCGAAATCACAAGCCCCTTTAGGGGCTGGGCACCCAAAGTCGACTCTTCAGCAACTCTCTAACCCAGCGCCAAGCGCCGCCCTCGTCACTTGGTCGGCGCAGCACTCGGCGGAGCGTCCGTCGTTGTCGCTGGCGGCTTCGGTTTCGTTGATTTCTTTTTTGCCGGCTTCTTCGGAGGCTCGGTGTCATCCACCACGATCTTCTTTGGCGGCGGAGGTGGCGCCGCGGACAGCGTCTTGACCTGCGCGCGCAAACGCGTCAACTCATCTTCCTTGCTGGCGGACAGTTTCTGCATGCGCTCGCCAAACGCACGACGCGCGCTCTCCAATCCGGCCATGTCGTTGCCCAGGCTCTGAAATTCATCTTTCGATCCGAATGCTCCCGCCGATTCCACCACCGAACCAAAGTAGTCATACAGCACAACGAGGTTGCGGTAGAGCTTGAAACTCGCTCCCAGATCTTCCGGCGCGTTGTTCAGTTGCGCGATGGTTTCCGGCAGCGCCGATTGCAAGTTGCGCTGGATGGACTCCACGTTCGCCAGCGTCTGTCGCTTGGTCGCACCGTCCGTCTTCCATTTCTCGATGCGCGTCTTTCCGAGATCGGATTGCATGTTCTGCGCCGTCTGCTTCAATTGCGCCAGGATGCCGTTCAGTTCGCTAACCGAAGCATACGCGACCGGCGGCTGCGCCCCGGCTGTGTCTTGCGCGCCTGCCGTTGCCGGCGCAAGCATAGCGATGAAACAGAGAAGTGACAGAGCGAGAATATTCCGCGAGTTCGACATGAGGCTCCGATTGTGTCCTTGTGTTTTGCCAACCATATCCTAGTTGAGGTTGACTACCCGAGTCGAGTTTGACGCCGCGACGAAGCTAAGCGAGAATTGAACGATAGCAATTGCAAGTGGGCCTGTGGCGCAGCTGGGAGCGCGCTTCCATGGCATGGAAGAGGTCGCCGGTTCGATCCCGGCCAGGTCCACCAAATCTCTCAACAATTTAGACGGGGCGAGTGCTTACAGCGACGGCATTTGTGTCATGGTTTGTGTCACAACCCGCCGTTCGGGTGCTCACAGAGAGGGCTTCCATCGCGTTGCGCTTGGCTTCCGGGCACTGGCCTGGCGTTTACGGCCCTACCTTCGTAACTCCTCCTACGTTCCTCCGCACGCTAGAATTCCTTAGAGTTTGCGGGAGAATAGTCGTACGGCATGAATCAGCAAGCATTCCAACAGGTGAGCCAGAACAGCCCCGAGGCGATTCCGACGCAGATGCGCCGGATCGAAGGTCGGGAATGGTGGCTGTGGGGGTTCGCCGTTGCGGTAACCCTGGCATTAACCTTGGGGATCATCTCGTTCACTTTTCCCTGGTTTAATCGGGAGACCGACGTTGGGTACTGGTTTGATCTCAGGGAATGGGTACGCGGGCTGGCAGCTCTGGTGTTGCTCTTCGACTTTTACGCGGTTTATCAGCACCTGCAACTCCACCGCATTCGACGCCAACTGGCGGAGCGAGATCAGCTTTTTCAACTCATCAGTGAAAATGCCGCCGATATGATCGCGCTCGTCGACAGCGATGGCCGCCGGCTGTACAACAGCCCCGCCTATCTAAAGGTCCTCGGGTATTCCCCCGAGGACTTGAAAGCCACTTCGTCGATCGAGCAAATTCATCCCGACGATCGCCCGCGAGTGTTGAAAGCCGCAGAAAAAGCCCGCCTGAGCGGCCAGGGAGAGCGGGTGGAATACCGAATACGCCACAAAGACGGGTCCTGGCGCACTCTGGAGTCGACCGCGTGCGCGATCCGAAACGCAAGAGGTCAGACTGACAAACTGGTAATCGTGAACCGCGACATCACCGAGCGCAAGCGAGCCGAGGAGATGCTGGTACACAATGCATTTCACGACGGGCTCACTAACCTGCCCAACCGCGCCCTGTTTCTGGACCGGTTGCAGCACGCTCTCACCCTCTCCAAAAGGCATTCGAACTACAAATTCGCGGTATTGTTGATTGATGTAGACGAATTCAAAATCATCAATGACAGCCTGGGACACACGGCCGGGGATGAGCTGCTGATTCAAATCGGGCAAAGATTGAAGGACTCGGTGCGGCGAGCCGACACGGTCTCGCGTCCGCGCACGAGCGAAGTACCTGGCAGGCCTACCGACGACGACACGTTAGCCAGACTCGGTGGCGATGAATTCGCCATCCTTCTGGACGACATCCGAGATCCCATTGAAGCCGTGCGCGTTGCGGAACGACTGCAAGCGGAACTGGCGACTCCCTTTGTCACAAACCAACAGGAGATAGTAATTTCGGCGAGCATCGGAATTGCCGCCAGCACCAGCCCTCACACGCGGGCGGAGGATCTGCTGCGCGACGCGGATATAGCCATGTACCGTGCCAAGCGGGCGGGAAAAGCCCGTTGTGAGGTATCTGACACGGCCATGCACGCGAATGCAGTGAAGCGTTTGAGGCTGGAGACGGACCTGCGCAAGGCCCTCGACCAGGGAGAATTCCGGGTTTACTACCAGCCCATTGTGTCATTGCAAACCGGCAAGATCACGGGCTTCGAGGCCCTGACGCGGTGGCAACGTCCAGAGGGCATACTTGCACCGATTGAGTTCATCGCGGTTGCTGAGGAAATTGGGCTCATCATTCCCATGAATCGGCAACTGTTGCTCGAAGCCTGCCAACATCTCCGGATCTGGCAGTCTGAATTTCCTTCAAGCCCGCCTCTGACCATGAGTGTGAACATCACCTTCAGGGAGTTCGCCCAGCCCGATCTAGCCAGCGAGATCCGTAAATCCCTTGAGCAGACCGGCGTTGATCCCGGCTGCTTGCAACTCGAAATCATAGAAACGATAGCTATGCGCGATGCGGAAAAATCTGGTCACGTGCTCTCGCAATTGAAGGCACTCGGCGTTCGCCTGAGCATCGATGATTTTGGCACCGGGTACTCGTCACTCAGCCGCTTACGCCGGATTCCAGTGGACACCTTGAAAATCGACCGTGCCTTCATTTCGCACATGGACAGCGACCCGGAAAGCCGCGAGATCGTGCGGATCATCATTATGCTTGCCCACAATCTCGGTTTGAAGGTCGTCGCCGAAGGGACCGAGACCGAAGAGCACATAAATTTGCTCAAGCAGCTCAATTGCGAGATGGCACAGGGATACTTTTTTTCCCGGCCCGCTGACGACCAGGCTATGTTGAAGCTGTTGGCCAGCAACCACAGCGCTCGTGCCGCGTCCGTCGGTCATTAGAAACCGGAGGCGTCGTGTGGTTCGTCAATGAGCGAGTCTTGTCAGTGAGAAGTGTCACATCTTGATGTGCGGTGATCGCCAAGAGGCACAGCGCAGAGCCAGACAGTCCCTGTCGCAAAATCGCCATAGCGCTCATTGACTGGGTTGTGAGCGTAATCGCCTGATCGCGACAGTTGCCGCTCCCACCTTTCGCCCGATGCAAAAGAAAAGCCGCCCAGAATCGGGCGGCGTAACATCATCATTACGGAGGTCGCGTTGCTAGCGACCCGATGCGGCTCAGAAGTGCTTCTTCAGCGTCCCGCACCTTTCCGGTGCGGGAGCTTTCGCTTTAGGTGCGAGAAGAACTGGGCAGAATACCCACACGCAACCGACGCGAATGCGCGGACCGAAAGTAAGAATTGTTCTGAGCACTCTTGAAGGTGCTTCGACTCGTGCGGGCAAAGGCAGCCCGCACTCGCTCAGCATGACAGCGAAATGAGTACAGCCACCGTGGATCTGCTCTAACCTCTTTGCTTCACACCCGCTTCGTTACACCAGCTCGAACTTCAGCTCTCCCAGCTTTTCCAGGCTGCAGGCAATCTTGTCGCCGGCTTTGAGCCAAACGTACTTCTCCTTGGACACGGCAAGCCCACCGACAACTCCGCCGAAGATCACTCCTCCCGGCGTGCCGGTGAAGATGATGTCTCCTGGGCGGAGGGAAATACGGGCCGAGGTATAGCTGATGATCTGGCTGCAGTTGTAGATCAGGTCGTTGGTGTTCGACGACTGGCGGGTTTCGCCATTGACCCGGCATTCCAAGTTCAGATTGTCGGGATCAACCTGCTCGGCGGTGACGAAATAAGGGCCCAAGGGGGCAAAGCCGTCCGAAGACTTGCCCTGCATCCACTGGCCGCCGGTTTCGAACTGGAGGTCGCGCGCACTGAAATCGTTGCCGGTCGCGTATCCAGCGACGTAGGAAAGCGCGTCCTTCTCGCTGACGTCGCGCGCCTCCTTGCCCATCACGATGACCAGTTCGATCTCATAGTCGAACTTGGTAGCCACGGCCGAGGGCAACTTGATGGTGCCGCCGTGGTGCAGCAACGAGTTGTTGTACTTGTTGAAGAGCACCGGTTGCTTGGGAATGGGCATCTTGATTTCCTGCGCGTGCCGGCGATAGTTCAAACCCACACACACGATCTTCTCCGGGCGGGTGACCAGCGGCCCATACTCGATGTTCTCTTCCTTCAGGAACAGCTTCTGCGCGGCATTCGATTTCATGGCGGCTTCAACCACCGCCTGCACGCTGGCGCCCTCCTCGCGCTGCAGCATGTCATCGAGCGTGGCGGGAGAGTACAGCTTCAGAAGGCTTGCTGCTTCCTTAACGTCGAGAATGCCCTTGCTGGTCTTGGCTCCCAGGCGGTATTCGCCGTTGCGGCGCATGGTCAGCAAGGTCAGACCGCGCGCCAGGCCTTTCTTCTGCGGGCCTGCCGGCTTGGTCGGCTTGGTTTCCGCGCTTACTGTTTTCAACCCGCCCAGTGTGGCCACGGCGCCGATCGCGCCTGCTCCTTTCAAGAAGCTTCTGCGGCTCGAATGCCTAGACTGATTCCTTTATCACTAAGCCGGAATTTCCTTTTTGACCCAAGAACGGCGGCTAATTGTACCCCAATCCCTATTCGCGTCAATGTGAAACATGCGGACGTACTGGGCGGCAGGAATCAGGGGCGCAGGTTCTGGAGTATTTTTTCGGCACTGCAGCTCATTTCTAGTTTGCAAACTCATTCGGCCCTCGATCCGCGCAGAATCTTGCTTTGGAGAATGTCCTTTGTCAAATTTCGCCAACCATCTGTGGAACCACCCGAGCCTCGATTTAGGTCCGTTCGGATGTGATGCTGCTGCCGACTCTCGTTCTCTCCACATGGACACAGCCACTTCAAAGCCAGAAGGGTACATTCATCAGAAGGAATGGGAATGGAGTAATACCACTCCACCGATGAGGGCTCCTTTTGAACGATGCAAGGCGAGGTAAACCAAAAAACCGATGATCGAAACTGGCACGGAAAACAAAATGCCGAGCCCCAGACTCTGTCCGATACGTTGCTTTCTTTCCCACTCGCCCAAATGATCCCATTCTGTGCACGGTTAGGTATTTCTGACCGCAGCGTTACTGGCGCGATTGGGTTCTCTTACGGATCAAAACTGTGACCCGGCACCGGATCGGCTTCGCCCATCTCTAGTGAGAATTGATCGAAAAATCCCGAAGCCGCTAGAAACGACGCGAACCTCGCATTGTAAGCATTGTCCAATTCTTGCTCATGTACTTTCTAGATGTGCTATTGTGAAATGACTCCCGAGCCGCATTCCGCATTCTTGTCAGGTGAAACATACATATAACCCATTCCCGGAACCCTCTGGATGCGGTTTTGAGCCTCCACCCCCAGCTTCACGCGCAAAGTATGCATGTGAGAATTAAGGTTCGTGGGATCGAGAAGTTTTTCAGGCACAGACCGCCGCAGCCGATCTCGGTGCGCGGCTGGGTCGGATGCCTTTCAGGAAGCCGCTTCTGCTGGGATTTGCCTGCCCGGAGGGGGTTCGGGTCGGCTCGGGCGTTTCAACGATTGAGGCTTGCATTCCCGCAATGGGGCGGGGACGCGCCTGTCGTGGCACGAATATCGCATGCTGGAACAGCTCTAGCCGCAGCTTTCAGTCTTTCCCATTCGCCCGCGGGAGCGAAGAAAAGGTGTGCCGCAGCGTATCCCACCTGATGTCGTCCAGCCCGGCTTTTCTCCCGCCTGGCTTCACCCTTCAATTGTTGCACTGCGGAATTGACCTGAGGGCTCCTCGCCTAGCGCTGAAGGAACCGACCTCGATCCAGTCCACCACGCCGCCACAGATCAGTGTAGATGCGACGTCGCCGATCGCCAGACTGGTGGTAACTCCAAAACCACCGAGACCCGAAACGTGGAACAGCCCGTCGATTTCTGGATCCCATCCGATGACCGGGAGCCGATCGGGGGCGAAGGTCCGAAGGCACGCCCAGCTACGGCGCAAGCTGATGTCCGCCAGTCCGGGAGCATGCTTCAAAAGCTTATCGACGAGGAGATCCTCGGCCTCGGGATCAAGCGCAGGCATTCCGGGCGGATGCTCGGTTTCATCGCAGGGACAGAGAAGCAGGCCCGCTCCTTCCGGCCTCACGTAATATCCGACGTCCAGATCCCACACCAGCGGAGCATCACGGGGAAGGAGTCCGGCGTCGTCGCCGCAGACGAACAGGTGTCGACGAAGGCGTTTCAGCGGGAGTGGAGCGGACAGGCGGCCAAGATACCCGGCCCAAGCGCCTGCGGCATCAACGACGATGCGAGCACCGACTTCGCCATATGGCGTTCGGACACCACGCACGACTGATCCGTCAAGGATCAGGGATTCACAGCCGCAGTCAGTAATGACCTGAAAGCCGGCGCTTCTGGCCTCTTCCAGCAAATCGGTCAGCAGCGCATGGATATCAACGACGCCATCGGTGGGGCAGAAGAGCGTGTAGTCAAACTCAAACCGGCTCAGAAACGGAAAACTTTGCCGCGCTTGGGCAGCTGGCAACAATTCGGAGGGTACGCACCATTCGTGCAGTTGCGTACGCCATTCGGTGGCTCGGTCTGGCTTACCATGAATCAGGTACAGACCCCCGGTCTGGCAGAGGACCGGGCGTCCAGCAACCTCCTTCGCACGGAGCTTACGAACGCCTTCAATGGTGAGCTTGAGAAGCGTGGGATCCGTCTCCAGTTGGCGCGCCATCGCGGCGTTGCGGCCGGACGCGTGGCTTCCGGGCAGCAGCTCCCGTTCGAGAACCAAGCCGCTCGTCACGCCGGCTCGCGTCAGCGCTGCGGCAACTGAGGCACCCGCGAAGCCGGCGCCAATCACGACGACGTCCACCTCAGATGGAATACGGCCACGCGGTGCCATACCCTCAGTATACGGAGGGACCCACCGGCCAGCCGCAGGCGGTGTGTGCGTGGCAGAGGAGGACATCTTGGCGGGTCATGACATTCAAGCGGTTCGTGAGCGCCGCGTTCAAGACCGGAAAAGAATGAAACTCCGAGCCCAGGCCCGCGCACTTGGCTTCGAACTCGTCCCGCGGGAGGCCGTTCCTTAGGAGAGCCCGCTTCCGCTTCACGAGCCGGAGTTATACTGCCAACCATCAACCTCGCCGTCCAATGCCTTTGCAGCAAACGCAAAATGTAGCTTGACCGATTGTCTCAGCGGAGGGGTCCAGTCCAAAGGTTCCCGAAGTTCAACTGACCACAGCCTAACGATTCCCGTTCTCCGGCTCCGTCTCTCAAGTTCTGTGGTAGGAATTGAGAGGAGACTTATGAGCTCAAACAAACACTGAAGAGATCAGCCTTGAGGTGTCTCGCCGCCGAAGGATTCAGGCTTCACTGAAGATGACCGAGCGGTTGTCCACCGAAGACATCGAGATGCTCAATGAGAAGTTCCCTCGCCTTGTAGAAGAGGCACTGAACGAGATACTCAATGAACACACTTGGAATCGGTTCCAGCAGGTTTCGAAGGTGAAGACGACGAAGTCCTAAGATGGATTACTCAAAGCTGATTTGATCCTGGTTGCCGTCGATACCGTTCCAACTCACCTCCCAGTCCCATCCTCCGTCGCAAGAACCGAAGGGCTGGTTCACGGTTGGCACATTGAATTCGGAAACGACATAGTAAAACGAGGTTTTACTATTGTACTTCTTGAGCTTGTTGGTATTAACGAAGCCGCTCCAGTTGTAGTAGTACCAGACAGTTGGTCCTGCGGACGCTCCTGCTCCTGCTGGGGCTTTGGCTGGACGCGCAGGCCTGCTGTAGGCTCCAGTGTGTCTGAGTTCCCCATTCCAGCGAGTCCTGGAAGCACCCATGGCCTTCACCCATCTCGCGTAACTTGCGGCGTCATTCTGCTTGTCGGGACGTGGTGGGAAGTCGTAAGTGGCGAGTTCCTCGTCCGACGCTGCGATCGCATTGAAGCCCGCAGGCGGTGCGTGGAAGGTGCGAACCCCTTCAATGTTAGTTCGTATGGTGGATGAGGCATCATAAATCGGCCCCACCATGTCTCTGTTGTTCTGCGCCACGGCAAGGGTCGTAAAGCTCATCACCGATACCACGGCAAGTGCGATAACCACAAAACCTGTTGAACGTTTCATCAATTCTCTCCTTGTCCAGAGCGGTATTTTTCTGGTTGTGACTGACTTGCAAAATGGAGGTTCGTTTCCCGAGAACTCGGGTCATTCGCCTCTGGGGGTGCTGCGTCTCAACGGGCGGGAACAGCTCTTCGGAGAGGCAGGGGGTTAGCCCTACCCAATAGAACGAGATCGCCCGCCAATCCCCTTCACACGGGCAGAAGAAATGTAATTCTCTCAAGGCGCGAGCCTCTAAAGCCCTTGCTTAATCGCCTTGTGCATTGTTGTCGTAAAATCCCGATATCGCTCACAACCCGGTTCTGAGCGCTAACGCCTGATCTATATAAGGGCATGTCAAGAACATTTTTCTCCCTCCGCCGGAGGCGCAGGTTTGGTTCGCGCCATCCAGCCCCTCTCACCATAGAAGACGCTCGTCTGGTGTCGTGCCCCTGGGTTATTCCATCT
>Ga0208689_1000429_pt1 | contig 30899 bp, 27 predicted proteins | sample June2015DPH_8_15_FD_184700 | JGI IMG/M metagenome (GOLD analysis project Ga0208689, IMG submission 184700) | Peatland microbial communities from SPRUCE experiment site at the Marcell Experimental Forest, Minnesota, USA - June2015DPH_8_150... | ecosystem: Environmental > Terrestrial > Soil >... | reverse complement strand
CTTTCTCCGGCCAGCGAGGCTACGAACCCCGCTTCTTGGATATAGCGCCCCTCATTTGGGCGCCAGAGGGACTTCAACCCTCCTGAACAGCGCGCTGCTCAGCGCACACTTCCAGTTTGCCGACGACACGGGAGTTATCGTGTCGTGGCTCGAATCGAAGTGCCGAGGGTGGCTCCTTCTGCGGATGAGGAGTAATGTTGAGTGGCCACGTCTCGCGTTGAGGTAAGCGTAGTCACGCGACGGGAACGTGAAACAACCTTCCCGTGAGCAACATAGGCTCTACTGAAGCTTTTGGGCTGCTGCCACCTGCATCCTGGTTGCGATAGCGACCTTGCGAAGCATGTAATACAAAGTTCCCAGTCCGGCTATGAATAAAAGCACGAAAAGCAAAATGATGCCCCACTGCGGCGCAACTGGCAGTTGACTGGGGCTGAAGCATGGCGCGAGCGCAAGGTTTCGCAGCACGTCGCGCATGACGACCATGACTGCCACGGTCAGCAGGCCGCAGCTTACGCCGATCAGCAGTTGCCGCTTCGGAGACTTGCTAGCTTTCGCCATGATGAGATGCGCAACCGCGGCCAGTGGCAGAAGCAGTCCAGCTCCTAACAATGCGGTCGCGAATCCATTGCCACCGACAAAGGACAATCGCACCGGACCGGGCAATTTCACTAAGAACCAGAACCCCACACCAAAATTGAGTAGCGTGGTGCCCGTAAACAGCAAGGATCCCTGTTCGATGAGCCACTGGCGATAGCCGTCTTCCCGCTGGCGGAGACCCAGCACTACTAACCCCAGTCCGAAAACCGCCAAAGCGCCTAACACAAAATGAAGGTACCGTGGCAGAAGGGAAGGTTCTGACCAGTTCAGGTTCCAGCCGCTGGCATGGCTGTGATAAAGGTCCAGCCATCGCTCGGGCGCCAGCATCAGGGTGAAGTTATTGCTGTAGACGAAGGCAATGGATGCAAGCAGGAGCACCACCAGGGCCAGAGCTACCGTCGTCTTGCCGTTTGGCTCGTGCCCCTTCATGGAGAAGAAGTAAATGCCGTAGTACGCGAGAACAACCATCCCAATAATGGCAAGCCAGGGCACCCCGATCAGGATCGAACTGGCGTAAAGGAATTGCCCATACATCACCTGGAGGAACAGCAACGGCGCCACACCCAGGGTGATGGTAAAGGCAAAACCAGAGGGCAGGAGGCGGCCGAGATCGCCGGCAAGCCGTGCAGAAAATGACGAACTCTTGCGCCGCATCGTGCAGACCAGGGCGACGGCTGTGCCTCCCAACAGGCAGTTCATGAACAAGACGTGAAGAAAGAATGTGAGCAGGAGCAGCGTGCGCAGAAGCCAGACTGGCGCCGGCAACGGCATGGGATCGGGATAAGGAATGGGCAAGTTCATGACGATGAATCCTCCAGCTGACTACTGCTTAGGATTGCTCAGATAGACGGCTAATGCGTGACCTTCCGTGTCCGTGCCGGTAAAAGGCGGCATGTCTGGATTGATGTCCCCCAGCGTTCCGAGCATTCCGACGATTCCCTCGGGATCGGTTCCCTTGAGGTCGAGCGGACGCCGCTGACCACCGACGCTGTGACAGAGGGCGCAATGGATCGCGAACACCTGCTGCCCAAGTTCTTTTTCGTTCGCGCCGGAGGGTGTTGCCGGCGCCAGCGAGGCAAGATAGCTGCGCAAGGCTCCGCGATCATGTTCATCGCCGACAAATGGCGGCATTGTCTCGCGAACCACGGGCAGGAGCAGCAGGATCTCGCCGGCAAATTTCGCGTCCCATCCGCGGCCGAATTTGCTCATCGCACGATAGCCAGCGACGGAATGACAAGAGCCGCACTCGATAACAAAAAGTTGCCGGCCATAGGCATGTGGGTTGTCAGCGCTGGCTTCAACCCACGGCGAGGTTTTGGCGACACCATTCGCGACGATACCCTCCATCTGCCCTACCCTGACGTCGTTGGCGTAGATGTAGCTGTTGATGACGTAGGGATAGCGGCTGAACTCGCGCAGATATTCGCCGGAGCCCATGACGCCAAACCCGGCAACCAGCAGCACCGCCACGACCACTGGGTTCATCATCTTTGGCCGGAGAAGCGCGAACACCAGCGTTAGTAGCAGGGCCACGACGGTACACACGGCCGCTCCGCGCAGGGAATGACGGATTGCTATGTACGCCCCGCCGAAATACGCTCGCGAGTAGGAAGGAAGGTCGTGGAAATACCAGCGACTCAGAGGAAGCAGAGATGCAATTCCCAGCACCAGCCACCAGCCCGCCCAACGCACAACCCGCTCCCGCAAAACAGAAGGTTCCCACATCGCGGTCACTAGCCCGAAGATTCCCGCCAGACCCACTGCCATGGCGGTACGAATGCACAACGACGGCCAGTAAGTGGGATTGAAGAAGCCGTCCCAGAAATTGCCGGTTTCGAGCCAGCGTCCGGGCGTGAGCATGTAGGTGATAATGCCGTTGATCACCACCAGGCTCGCCCAGGCAGCGACGAAGTAGATCCAGCCGACGATGAGATGCGTTTGCCGGTCCAGGGTGTCCCAGTGGTAGGCGTAGATGAGAGCGGCAGCGATCTCGACGAAGAAGAAGACCCATTCGATCGCCCATCCCCAAACGAAGGTGTGAATGAGCGAAGAAGTCGCTTCCGGGCTGACCAATCCGATCGTGAACCAGATGCCCACGCCGGTCACCGCGCCAAGAACTACGGTGAGCAGCGCGAAGAACTTGGAATGATGCCGTACGTACCCGAGCAGTTCCGAATCGTTATGTGAATACGCACGACGCTCGGTTAGAACCAGGTATGCGCCGCCGCCGACCGCGAAGTGGGAGATGAAAACGTGAAGCACGGCTACAGCCGCGATCAGCAGTCCGCCAGGAAATGCAAGTTGCCAAACGGGATAGTTCATTCCGCCCCCCCTGCCATCGGTCAGTATGAGGGATGTTCATGCAGCAAGGCAGTGATTAGGCTCACGCGAGCGCGTGAGCCTTAAGCGGCGACGCTAAAGGCGCAGATGAAGCAAACACGGTCTGAGAATCTGCAATTGAAGTAACGTCCTTCGCAGCCGATAGGCAGCCATTCTTCGGATTGTTCCCGAATGACGGGCAAACCGGAGTGCGCCGGGCTAAACCGGCATGTTGTAGGGGATGCAAGAGCCCTACAGGAAAGGAAGTAGCGAATCCATCCTGACCTCGAGTCTTGCTGGGGACAGCGCGAGGTGTTTCTTGAAGCGTAGACAGAGGCACCGGTGGGCGGGGCGATTGAGCTGCGAAAAGCCCGTAGATCAGGATGCCGACTCCATTCCGAGTAGGAGGAAGGCAATACGGCAGCCGCGCTAATCGCGAGTGGCTGTTCGGTCCTGCGTAGTCTGAGAACCCGCGCACGCTGAGAAACAACATGCACGAGAACCGGGAGATCTCCAGCACGCCTTGGTCTGACGATCAAGGCCGGTCCGCGAAGGCCATAAGCCGCACGGCGGACGTGTACGTGCCGGAGAAGTCGGACGGTGCCGTAGTACCTGTGAACCAGCCGAACCAGGGAGGGCAACCTTCGGCGGAGGCTGGGGAGGGAAGGGCACAGACGAGGGAGAACATCGCTCAATCGCACATGCACCCGACACAGAGCGGGAAGCGCATGTCCCAGGGGTTGGACGGTGTGCGGAAGGCAGCAAAGGAAAGAAAGCAGGAGCGGTTCACCGCTTTGCTCCACCATCTCAACGTTGATCTACTCCGCGACAGCTTCTACGCGCTTCAGCGTAAGGCTTCGCCCGGAGTAGACGGCGTAACGTGGCAGGAGTATGAAACCGGGGTTGAGGATCGACTTGTCGATCTGCACCGCCGGGTGCACCGTGGAGGGTATCGGGCAAAACCTTCAAGACGAGTCTTTATACCGAAGGCTGACGGGCGGCAACGTCCGTTGGGCATCGCAGCGCTGGAGGACAAAATCGTTCAACAGGCGGTGGTGACGATCCTCAACCAGATATACGAGGTCGACTTCAAAGGCTTTTCTTACGGGTTCCGTCCCGGTCGCAGCCCGCATCAGGCGCTGGATGCGCTGACGGTGGGCATCCAACGGAAGCGAGTGAACTGGGTGCTTGATGCCGACATCCGTGGCTTCTTCGATAACCTGAGCCACGAATGGACGATGAAGTTCGTCGAGCACCGGGTGGCCGATCGCCGGATACTTCACCTAATCCGAAAGTGGCTGAGGGCGGGAGTATCGGAAGACGGCCAGTGGTCGGAGACGAAACTGGGTACACCGCAGGGGGCAGTAGCGTCACCGCTGCTCGCCAACGTATACCTGCATTACCTCTTCGATCTATGGGCTGATATCTGGCGCAGGAAAGTGGCAAAGGGCGATGTAGTTGTCGTCCGCTATGCCGACGATCTTGTGGTGGGTTTTCAGCACCGGACGGAAGCTGAGCGTTTCCTGAAAGAGTTCCGGGAACGGCTGGCGAAGTTCGGCTTGGAATTACATCCGGACAAGACTCGACTGATCGAGTTCGGGCGGTTCGCCGCTCGAAACCGAAGCAGCGGGGAGAGGGAAAACCAGAGACCTTCACCTTCCTGGGCTTCACCCACTACTGTGGGCAACGCCACAAGAGCGGAACCTTCACCGTATGGCGGATCACTGCGAAGAAGCGAATGGTTGCGAAACTCAAAGCCATCAAGGTTGAGCTTCAACGCCGGATGCATGATCGCATGGCCGAGGTCGGTGCATGGCTCCGGAAGGTTGTGCTGGGATATTACCAATACCACGCAGTTCCCGGGAACACGATGCAGTTGCGCATCTTCAAACTTCGCGTGTGCAGGCTATGGCAGAGTGTTCTGGTCCGCCGCAGCCAGCGCGCACCGATGCGTTGGGAACGTTTTACCCCAGTCTTGAACCGGTGGATTCCCCCTCCCCGCGTTCTGCACCCCTATCCCGATGCACGCTTCTACGCCACTCATCCTTCGTAAGAGCCGTATGCGTAGACGCGCTCGTACGGATCTGTGCGGGTTGTGCCTTGAAAGCTCATGGAGTTCAGTTTCCTGGAATGGAGACCGCGGCAAAGCCTAGCTCGCAGCCGCGTACCAAGTCTTGCGTGATGTCCGGCAACGGCCATTGCGAAGCGTAGACAGGGAGGTTGCAGGCCGGAACAGCAGTGAACGGCAAGATAGCCCCGAAATCGATCGTGATGGAAGTAGCCGACCTTATCCCGCTAACGGGGAAGGCAGAAACTCTGGATGCGACACGGCAAGCATCCAGAGATGCTTCCGGGGTTCGTACCGCCAGCATGCAGCCAAAGGATTTCATGGGAACAAGGGAGATCCGTCGGGTTCAAGCGTAACTAGCTTGTAAGGTCCGACAAACCGACAAGGTAAGGACGACCTGATGACCTGACGGAAGTCAGACTGGCCGATAGTACTCTGCGGTCGGGAGAGCCGGCTACATGGGGAAGCGGTCAGCGGAAGTTGAACAGTTCGAAGGAGACATGGGCTCCATCCAAAGGGAGGATTCGGCCTTCTATGCAAAGAGAAGAATCGCCAACCATGACAACAGGACTCGAACGAATAGCAGCGAAAGCTCGGTGTGAACCAAAGCTCCGGTTTACGACACTGGCCCATCAGATCACCAAGGAACGAGTTTGGGAGAATCTGTGTCAGATCCCGACCGACTCGGCCCCTGGGGTGGACGGACAGACCGTGCCGGAGGCGAAGGAGAGCTTCGAGGTATGGATTGAAGCCATGCTTCAATCTGTGCACCGCCAGGGATATCCAGCGCCGAACATCCGGCGAGTGTATATCCCGAAACCCGGGAAGCAGGAGAAACGCCCGTTGGGCGTGCCTTGTGTAGCGGACCGGGCGCTCCAGAGAAGCGCCGCGCAGGTACTCTCCGCCATTTACGAGCAGGACTTTCTGTCATGCTCGTTTGGCGGACGGCCTGGGCGGGGTGCCCATCAAGCGCTGGCCAGCCTGCATGAAGTGATCTCTGGCCGGAAGGTGGAATGGGTGCTGGAGGCGGACTTAAAGAACTTTTTCGGGAGCTTGAGCCACGAATGGATGCTCCGCTTTGTCGAGCATCGGGTAGGAGACCGGCGTCTGATCAGCTTGATCCGGCGCTGGCTGAAAGCAAGCATTCTGGAAGATGGGAAGCTCCATGCGAACGAGGAAGGCACGCCACAAGGTGGTTCGATCAGCGTATTGCTGAGTAATGTGTATCTGCACTATGTGCTCGATCTGTGGTTCGAGCGCGTGGTCAAGCCTCGGTTACGGGGCGAAGCCTATTTGGTGCGGTACATTGACGACTTTGTGTTGTGTTTCCAATATCGCGCGGATGCTCTACGTGTCCAGAAAGCACTGTGCCAGAGACTGGGGAAGTTTGGCCTGAGTCTGGAATCGACCAAGACCAAGCTCGTCGAATTTGGTCGCTTTGCGCAGCGACACGCGAGCAAGCGTGACCGTAAACGCCCGGAGACGATTTACTTTCTGGGTTTCACGCTGTACTGCACGCGCAATCGGAAAGGCAACTTTCGGGTTGGGCTGCGGACGGAAAAGTCACGCCTGCGGCGCGCGTTGATGCGCTTGCAAGACCAGATGCGGCGGATGCGGCACTTGTCGATCCGGGAGCAAACCGACTGCCTCAATCAAATGCTCCGCGGTCACTATGCGTACTACGGCATCGCCGGGAACATACGGGCCTTGCAACGGGTCCATCGGGCCGTGGAACGTTACTGGCGCAAAATGCTGAGCAGCCGGAGTTGGCAAGGGCAGGTCTGGTGGAAGAAATTTCAGCAGATCAAGGAGCGGTTTCCATTGCTGCGACCAAAGCTGTATCTCCCTTACTCGGAGCTGCAAGCTATCGCCACGCTGTGAAGCAACTTCTGACGAGCGTAGTGCGGGAAATCTGCACGCTACGTTCTGTGGGAGCCGGGGAGCGGGCGACCGCCCCCGGCCACCCGGTGGGCGATCAGTGATGGTCGTCCCTACCGCGACAGTTATCGGCATGCGACTCATCGGCGGTTGAACAGCGACCCACACCGGAAGCTGGCTCCGGAAGTTGTCCCGAAGTCGGCTTGGGGGAAGTTTGGCCCACCGCGATACGCCGAGGGGCGGCAGACTGGGCCACTTCGCCGAGTCGGCGCTTTTGACAAATGCGTGATGGGCCGGTCCGCGGTTCCCAGAGAACCGGCAAGGAGTGCAGGTTTGCACTTCAGTAGATCCAGTTCTTCAGCGGCCTGCGGGTTTCCGTGGCATTATCCTGGCCGCTGACAAGTGATTCAACGGATTTTTCGAACTTTCGCATCGCCTCGGCCCCATCACTGTCGCACTTGAACATCTTGGTCGTTGCATTATGAATGCAGACAGATGTTTCTATCTTGTTGAATGTGGGGCATGGGCGATGCCTTACAGGTCTTGAAAATCACGCTCGGGAACGCTCGGGAACAATGAATCGTGAGCGAACGTGAGCGCGTCTTGAACCGGAGTAGAAGCGAAACAACGCATTCTGACGAGCACCCTGAGCAGCTTTGCTCGAAAGCAGCAACTTGGCCCTTTCCTTACAGCGGGCTCCGGTCGCGCCACAGCGAGCATGAGGTACTCTCGATAGATTTTCTGGTAAACGTCCCGCATTCGATCGTCGTATGGATGCCTATTGCAATTCGAATTTGCGTTAGAAAGTAAATTCAAGGACATGCAGCGCACTGGCTGTGCGTGTTGGGCATGTACGGCTATGGTTAGTCGCCTAATTGTTGTGTAAGTGTTGTGTACCGGGAACCCAGACCTCACTGATATGGAGGCTCCTGCATGGGACGGGCAAAACGTTTGCCCGTTAGGTTATGAGTTCAAAGGGAAATTGGTACAGAACAACTCACAAGCGCACGGATGACACCTAAGCACCTGTAAGGAACTGGAAGAAACGCCGGGCAGTCCCCCGTTTGGTCCCTCGTCTACTGCACGCGAAATCGCGAGCGGGAGACGACCATGGATTCTCACTCTTCAAAGGGAAGGATGGCCGCCTGGCTGGAGGATCCCCCGATTGGCCGTGCAGCGAAAAGCAAACGCGCCAATCTGCGTATTCTGGATTATGATTCCATCGACGCCAAGTTCTATCATGTCGCGTCGGCGAACAGATGAAAATCTCAAAGTTGAGGATTGTGAACTTAGATCGCTCGCAGACATTACCGTGCCCTGACACGCGTGAACTCCGCCTGATGGTTGTGGTAGCCCACTTTCAACCCCGACGGCTCAAGACGTTCGGCCGCAGAGTTCAATTTGTTGGCGATCCACATCCATCCGTTTGGACCGGGGTTCGGCTCCGCGCTGGCCAGGACCACGTATTCGCTTCCCAGGATTAAATTCATGTCGCGGGTTCCGGTGGCGCCGGACCTTCGTACGTCAAACGCAGTCCCCAGTCGATATCCCCGGGGAATTCCGGTAGCTGAATGATTCCGATGGGATCCGAGCGCACCCTTCCATTGCCCACGTCGCTCCAAGTGCCATCGCGGGGATTGAACCACTGCGCACGATACCAGCTATTGAGCTTCGCACCGCGAATCTGGCTGCGGGGACATGCCTTTTCGAAGTACACGAGGAAGACGTTCTTATCCGGTGTTCGAGCAGCGTAGGCCCATCCTTCATAAGAGAGCAGCTCGTGGTCTTTGTCAGGAGAGACGAGGTTTGCATCCGGAACCAGTTCCTGATAGCGCTTGCCGATGGAAAAAGCGAAATCGTGCAAATACTTCATCTCGCTTCCGGAGAGCCATTGGAAGGCATCCCACATCTTGATTGGCGCAGCGGGCTCAATGTCAGCCCCCCAAATGCCTTCTGCCCCGTAAACCTGGCCGCCAAAACCGCCGGACAAAAAGCTGCCGTACATTGATGAGCGGACAAACTGAGCATCTCTTTCGGTTCCTCCCGGGGCACCGTACTCGTAGCCACTGGCGCCCAGCCCGCGGACATCCTTGTAACCGGAGTAGTACGGCTCTCCGTTGATAGCCGGGCGTGGTGGCGTCGAATAATAAATCTCGGTCAGATACCAATAGTTGTTGTGCTCCCGCATGTTTCCGATCTGATGCATCGTCACCCATGAACTCTCGCCCCAATTCTCGAGGGTGGAGGGATTTGCGTTGGCGGAGAGCAGCGTGCCGAATGGCGGTGGCCCGAATTTGTCCTCTACATATCGGATCGCCTTCAGAAATTCATCGGGGCTTACAGTCTCATCAATGATGTCAAGATGGACCGGGCTGAGGACCGTGTTGTTCGCCTGATAGCGCGAGAAGATGTACTGGATGAAGCGTGCGTAGGATTCGGGCCATTTGTAGTACTTGCTCCAGCATTCGCTGGCATCCCGTCGTGATACTTCGATGAAGACCACAAACCCCTGCGAGTTCAGGTAGTCAATCTTGCGGTCGATGTAGTCAAAGTACTTCGGATTGATGCGGTCCACGTCAGGGAATATGTTCTCGTAGCCGGGCACCTTGCCGGGAAACAAGAACGGACGACCTCCTTCGTTGTCCATGTTCTTGGCGCTGTCCGTGCCAAATTCAAGCCAGGCAGAACGGACCGTGGTTTCTTCCGGATTGTTCATGACGACATGCCACGGAGCTCCGTCGGTCATCCAATTGGGAAAGGCTGCGATCATGCTGACCCAGTTGTAGCCCTGCGCCTTGCGATAGCCCACATAGTCCTTGAAACCGGCGTTCGGACCCAAGGGGCGCTCCTGGTTGTCGTCGTACCAGTGGAAACGATCGGTGCCGAGCGAATACCAGGTATCTCCTATGACGATGAACGGCGTGCCGTCCGCAAGTTCCAAGGCGTGATGGTCGGGTGTGGGGCGGAGAAAACCCCGGCGAAGTGGATTTTGCTGCTTTTCTTCCTCACTCCAGGAGATTGCGGTGAAGGAGCCGCTTCCCCCGTCAAGACCTTTGTCGGATGGGGCCGATCCGCTGCGCCACTTCCAGGTGCCCGGTTCAGTCGCTACCAGACCGACCCGAAACGTGTTGCCGCCGTCCCAAAATCCGTAGACCCGCTTGTGGAAGTGAGGGCCGCTAAGGTCTATCCACACGATTACATCCGTATAGGGGTTCGCGTAGGATCCGGATGAGGTGAAAGACAGTTCCTGTTTCTCCCACACATGAACAGCGGCCGCAGCCCGCGACGCGGGCGCGGCTATTGCCAGCAGGCACAAAAGCCAAGCCATGGTGCAGATATTCCTCTTCATCACGGGGTTCTCCCAAAGTAGATTGTCCACAGCAGCAGCCTCGCGCGCTTCTACGGAATAAGAGATTTTCGGATCGGCTCTATCCATTGGTCTTTGTCGATATCGAAGACGATGAAGTCGGAATCGAATTGCCAGTAGGTCCACGCCCAGCCCAGAGATTCCGCGGTGCGTGCCACGTATGCCGTGTAAAGAGCGCGCGATTCCATGGGGCCTTTGTCGTAAGCACCGAACTCGCCAAGCAGAATGGGACGGTGGTGCTGGAGCGACCAGTCCTGGACACGGGCAAAATCACGCCCCACCCGCGTTTTCTCTTCCACGCTGCCCCACGTCACTCCTGAAAGATGTGCCGTCTCCTTCTCAAACGAAGCTCCCTGGTGGGTAAACTTCATGGGCTCGTAATAGTGCACCGTCACGATGATGTTGCGATCGTTCTCCGGCAGCACCAAGTCGTCGAGGTGATCGATGCCATTCCAAAAGGGTGGGCCGATCACCACGGTACGCGTCGAGTTGGTCGCGCGGGTGATCGCCAGCGCCTCACTCAGAAACCTATTCCAGAGCGGGGGAGTGAGCTTCCCATTGGGTTCGTTCAGGATCTCGAACAACACGGTGTTGGGGGCGTCCTGGAAATGCGCGGCGATCTGTTTCCAGTAAGCCAGAAAGCGCGGCTTGTATCCCTCCGGGTCTTTGGCAATGTCCGTGTAGTTATGAAGGTCCAGGATCACCAGGAGGTGATTCTCCAGCGCTTCCTTGACCGCCCAGTCGAGCGTCTTGAGCCACGTGTCGTCCAGCTTGTAGCCGTTGGCTGCACTCAGCCGCTGAAGGGCATGCAGGTTGATGCGCACGGTCTGGAAGCCGGCGTCGTGGATCAGCTTGAAATGCCGTTCCTTGAAGCGCCCATTCTTAAAATTATCCCACATCGGGTCATACCCGAGGATGTTCACCCCCCGCCCCAGACGTTTGACCTGTTCAAACGGATCGACGGCCTCAGCCGCGCCCGCTGGGCGTGTGCACCCCATAAGCAACACCGTCAGCAGAAATGCCAACCCAACCCACTGCGCGTGATTTTTCAAGCTCAACATTCAGATCTCCTCTTCCCTTCCGGCGCCGCCGCAATCACTTAAGTCCCACCCGGAGTGCCGTACGAATTGCCCCCGGGGCTTTGCAGGGAATTCGTCTGGCGGTGTTTCTTGGCCGCCCACGAACAGCTCCTAGGCACAAAACACCATGGAAAGCTCCTTCCTCCCAGAAGCCTTAGTCCACAAACCAAGACCACCGGGTTTTCGGATCGGGCCTTCGCTCTTATCCAATCGACCAAGCGCTGCCGTAAATTCGTCAGCGACCAGCTCCCAATGCTCCTCGGCAACGCTAGCCGCCGCCAGCGATTCCACATGTTTGTAGGTCAGCACGCTCAGCCACAGACGCACTTCGTTCCTCAGGAAGCGATAGCGGGAAAGACGGGTCCAACTCACCGCCAGCCTGCCTTAGCATCAATGCTGGTTGTCACATGACAGCTCGTTCGCCAACCAGATTGTCTGCGCCAGATGAGGAGTCCATATTTCACACGAGTGCCACGTACCCGGTTGCAAATCAGGACGGTCCTCTTCATCACCCACGATCCCGTTCATCACTGACCCTGGGATTGTGGGAAGTCGAGGTATAAATTCGGGCGCGATGTAGAGTGGTGGGTGCTTGTATCCGATCCCATTCATCATACAGACATCGAAAGGGTTGAGCCCAAGGATCCAGTCAAGCATTCTCTGTGCGAGGCGTCTGTATTTCTCGGAGCCGAGTACTCGCCCCGCATAACATAGTACGATTCCGGTCCCTGCCAGATTCGAATTGTTACCCCCGTACATTACCTCCCCGACTCCCGGAATCGAATTGCCCTGCGTTGAGGGGTTCCGAATGCTCATGAAGTATCGATAGGTGGTCCCTCGATAACTCCTCGCCCCTTGAGGCGCTTCCAGTTTGACCCGGCAAGGCACAATTCCGAAAGCATTCAATGCTGCCATGGACAGGAGGTAATCGTCGCAATAGAGTGCAAGCGTTCTTCCCCAGCGACCGACGTCCATTTTGGACCTGAGTGCGTCCACAAGCTCACAAAAGCCGATTATGGCAAGAGTTTCGATTCCAACATGCATGGCGCTCTTTGATCTGCTTCCGTCTCCGTAGAAGTACCCCTTCAGTGTGTCGGCGCCCGCGCCCATTTCCTGAAGTCCCGCAAATCGCTCGGCCATCGTGAGCGCATAATCCAGGTATCCATGATCGCCTGTTAACTGATAGAGCCTCAGTCCAGCGGATGCTCCCGTCCCGAGATCAAGATAAGTCCGAGATTCCCTCTTCCTCACCCAATTAAAGCACCTGACCGCCGCGTCCAGAGAGCGTTTGGCGTAAGGTGCGTCCCAGCCCTCATAGAGCATCGCCAATTGAGATTGGGCTGCAATGAACATGTGTTGCAAGTGGGGCTCGCCGGGACGGGTCGCGGCTTTCCGGTCGTCAGACGTTCCTCGGACGTTGTCTGTCCAGTGATTGCCCTCCTCCGGGGCATCGCCCCCAATTCCATAGGAGTAGTAGTAACCTTCAGGATCCTGGAGCTTTAGGAAGTAAAGATTTCCCCATTTTACCTCTTCGAAGATCCTGGCCTTTAGCTGGTCATCCTGCGACTTTTCTGCGATGTGCAAGAGCCCAATCATCCCAGTGAGCGTGGCATCAGACCATTTGAGGAGGTCGCAGGCATCATGCCACCCTCCAACGAGATCCAAGAACTGTCCATTGTCCAGACGAACCCCGTCGTCCAGGTGGCAGGGAGCATGGTAGCCCGTCGTACTGGGCCCGCATCTCTGGACAGCAAAGCAGTCGATTCCTTTCTTGATCAGCTCGCCGTAGTCGTCGTCGATACTGAAGACATCAGAGGAAAGAAAATCATCAGATGGCAAAGCATCCCTGTAAATATCCAGCGCGTACTTCCCTGGTTGCGTGTGTTCGGAAAAGTCTCCAACGTAATACCGGCCAAAATCTCCCTGGAATTCCTCGAGTTCACCATGGAAGATGCGGTGGTCTCCGACAACGCTCAGGTCCCGGAGGTAGAAATCCGGCTTGATGGAATAGACGTTGCTCTCGACCAGAAACTTCTTGCCCCCGTGCGTCAGGTAGCCGACTTGGTTGGTGAGGATGTTGACCCGGCAAACCGTCTCGGAGCGAGCCACGGCGGATGCAGTTAGACCTCTCTGGATTGGAAAAGCTAAACCGGAGGCACCCACTTTCTTCAAGAAGTCGCGCCGCGAATCTGCCATCGTTCCTCCTGGGTCGCAGAACTGGCGCAGCCACCGAAAGCTCAGCCGCTTGAGTCTGCGCGTGCAGTTCAAGATTTACGTTAATCGTCTCGCTCTGGTTCGCTGTACTTGCCCAGGGCCTTTCACTAAGACGTTTTGAACACGTCTCCTTAATAAACGCGTTTACTGAACCCGTGTATTCCATCAAGCCCTTGCTTGTCAAGTTCTTTTTAAGAAATTCGCAGAAAGGCTACAGATGACCGTTTTGAGCAGTCGAACCTGTGCGGGGACGATCGGCAGCAGGATCCGACGTTCAGCGATATCTCACGGAGCAGCGGGTACGGGAGACTACCCGTTGCGATTTCGAGCGCATGGGATGGGTGTTTTACCCTCGTGTGGGGGTCTCTGCAACCTAATCCGAACAGAAACCTGATGCCGAACGGTGCCTGAAACACGCCCCCGAACTATCGCGGTGCACTCTTTCGGGGCTGTGATCCAAGACCAACACTCAAGATCGACTCAAGTCGGGATCTCGTAGGGAAAACACCTCCCAGTGAATCGCGAGTTTTTCAGCGCCCTGCTCCGTGATCAGACCGCCGCGGTGGAGCCGCGAATTATCAGAACCGGCTTCACTTTGTGCTGAACAGGTTGGGGTCCCACTCCATTGTTGTCTAGCGGAGCCTGCGTGGCGTGCAAGAAGCTGGAGACCCCGAGATTTCCTAACTCTTCCATGGACTGGCTAACCGTAGTAATGGGAGGGTTGTAATAGGCGGCTGCTGCCACATCATCGAAACCTACAACTGAGCACTGGTCGGGTACCTTCAGTCCCGCTTGAGTCAACGCACGGATCGCACCGAAGGCTGTCATATCATCAAACGCCATCACTGCAGTGAATCGCCCCTCTTGACGCAGTAATTTATTCATAGCGTCAAATCCGGCCTCAGAACTTGAAGCCGCCGCCTCCAGTTGGACGATTAGCTTTGAATCTAGCCGCAGAGAGACTCCATTCGCGAAGTCGCAGATTCCCTGCCAGCGCCGCACACTGTCAACCACCCTCTTCGGCCCTCGTATGAAGGCAATCCTCCGATGCCCAATCTCGTAGAGATGTTCGATGGCGATTCGAGCCCCCATTTCATTGTCGACGGATACCGAACTGATCCACTCGGGGTTGGACTCACGCCCTATTACAATCACGGGAATTCTGCTCTTCGCAAAGACATCCAGCATTTCTGTCTGAAGCTGTAGCGAGTTTGCGACCGCGATCACTCCTTCGATACGCCGTTCGAGAAGCGTGGCAACGTGTTTACGGAATCGTGCGCGACTATTCTGAATGTCAATTAGGACGGGAAGATAAGTAGAACGGTATAGAGACTTGTCGATCCCGAGCAGGATTTGAGCACAATAAGGATCACTGATGTCCGGGACCATCACAGCAACAGCATGACTACGGCTGCTTCTGAGCGAGCGGGCAAACTGATTCGGATGATATCCGAGCTTGTGTGCCAATTCCCGAATCCGTTCTTTAGTCTTTTCCGGAATGTGCCGCCCAGCCGGGGAGCTGTTTAGAACCAAGGAAATTGTGGTCGGCGAAAATCCGCTGGCCGTCGCAAGTTCTCGGATGGTTATCATTACGGGCTCGTCGGTAGGGCTAGACGTCTCTCCTCGATTTCCAGGTTGAGTGTAAATTACTACTGTCCAAACTGTCGACGGAATCACGTTTTTGGGTTTTGGGACAGGCTAAGTTGCTGATTTCATTTGACCGCTCTTCGTTTTGGAGAAAACGCATCCGCAACCCCATTTCAGCTTCTGCCTTCAGTTGATGGAGAGATGCACCATCACCGCAAGCACAGGCGCAGGCCGCCGTATGGAAGGAACGATTCTGGGTCCGAAAACCCGCGAGTGGTATTCCTCGCCTTCCTAGGCTTCCTCCGGAGGCACATCGAAGTTCACCAAATTACTCTGGAAGCCTCGCGTCTTCCAGGCCCCATAGGCGATGCCAGCGATCATCCAGATGGAACCCACGACCATCGCCAGCTTCGACAAGTGAATCCAAATGAACAAGCAAATAAAGAAGCCCAGGACCGGCGGAATTAACTGCCCCAAGGTACGGTCTTCGCCCCGGATGTAATAGTGAGTGAGCGACGCAAGATTGACGCCCATGAATGCGATCAGCGCACCGAAGTTGAGCAACTGAGCGCCATTGTCATAACTGATGAGAAAAGCGCCAATCAGCGCAATCACACCAACGAAGACCACGTTGTTCGCGGGAATCCGGGTTCTCGGATGGATTGCTCCAAAAAACTTCTTAGGAATTGCGTTGCTGCGTCCCATGCCGTAAAGCAGGCGAGCTGCGCCAAGTTGCGATCCCATTCCAGAACCAATGGTGGCGATCAGCAGCGTGAGACTAATAACCTTGGTGAGCAAAGCGCCATCAGCAATCGCCGCAACGTGGCTGAATGCGTTCTCGACCTCACTAGCCGGGAAGATGTACTGGCGGCTCAACAATTGAACGCCGTAGACCTCAGCCGCGGCCAGAAATCCCGTAATGATACAGACCAGGACGGTAGCCAGGAAAATGTTGCGCTTAGGGTTTTCGACTTCTTCCGACAAGGTAGAAATGCCATCGAACCCAATGTAGGTGAGCACCGCAACCGACGTGCCGTGAAATACCCGGTTTATGGTGAAAGTTTCGGGGTTGTAGAACGGACGCAGAAAATAGGCTTCTGGATATTGCGGCAAATGGAAGATGTAGCGGATCGTGTACCAGAAGTACGCCACGATGACGGCACCCATAATGGCGCAGAGTATCTGATTTATGCGGGCTGACGTCTGGACACCGCGCAGGTTCAGCACCGTAAACAACACGGCAAAAAATATCGGCCAAAGCAGGCCCGGATAAGGAATCTGATATCGGGTTCCACTCAACAGATCGGCCATCGCCTTGGCGGACCAGATGGTGCAAATCACTGGATTGAGAATGTAATCCATGGTCATGCTCCAGCCAGTGACATAGCCGAGCGAGGGGTGCAGCGCGCGACCCACATAGGTATAGGCCGAACCAGCGCTGGGATACACCCGCGCCATGCGGCCATAGCTCATGGCCGTGAAGACCATGGCGATCATGGCGATCAGGATGGAGGTGACCACGTGGCCTTGGCCAGCATTGCTAAAAACACCGTAAGCAGGCATGGGCGCCGTCGGTTGGATGACAATGATGCCGTAGAGGATCAGATCCCAAAGGGTAAGAGATCGCCGAAGGCGCGGAGCGGAGGTGGCACCTGCCAAAGAAGTCTTCAAGCTGCTCGGGTCGGTACTCCGTTTCACAGAAGAGGTGGGGTGCGTGGTCTGGTTCCTAGGTTCCATTTAGCGCGCAGCGCTCGCTATGTGGACGACTTTAATGTTGGGCGGAACGTCAACCAGAGCCACTACACTGTCATTCTGTTTCATCACTCTTGCCTGGAGGTAATCGCCATCCGCCATCGCCGTCACTTCTTTTACGTCACCCGTTACTTCCACTTTGAGCGTGAGGGGAAGATCGTAGATCTGCGAGTCCAGTGGCCAACTAAGGGCAACGTCGACTGATCCGCCGCCCTTCTCGTGAATCTCGATGACGGCTGACTTGCGCTCCTGGATATAGCGCACCACATCTCCGAACGGTGCCGTCCAAATCTCTCGATGCGCGTCCAAATAAGCGGCAAGCTCGTCGAAAGCCGATGCACTGACGGATAGATACTCTCCTCCTATACCGTGGAAACAAAATACTCCCCACTGATGTTGCTGAACGGCCGGATCTGCCATCGCGAGGAGCCCGCTGAAATCCTTCTTCTCGGTCGAACCGAGGTCGGTAATGGCCAGGACGCTGATATCGTCAGGATCCTGCGTCCCTCCGGGTCCGGAGATCCTCGCCCCAAAGGCATATTCAGCGACAAACTTCAGATACAGCACCGAGTTTTTAGCTTGGTCCGCAGGTGGTCCAAAACTCAAATCGCCACATGGATACGCAAAGGTGAGCCCGCGCTGCCGAGGGACGACCTCACTCACCGCCCTCGCAGAATCCCGGATTTCCGCCTGCATCATTTCCGGAGAGTAGTCTTGAGAGTGTGGTTCGATTTCAGGGAGCAGACAAGGATGATGTACAGTATGATCGCCAAGTTCGTTTCCATCTTTTGCAAGTTGTTCCCACTCGCCCTTGCGCTTTTCCCACATACCCAAACCCGTTGACACAAAAAATGTTCCATTCAACCGATGTTTCTTCAGGATCGGCCCGGCTATATCAAGATGGGTAGCCATGGCATCATCAAACGTTAGGGAGATGGCGGCACTTCGGTCTTGCGGCCACCGCGCCACCGTCACTTTTGTTCGAGCTTGCTGAGCTACAACCGAGACGGCACTCAACAAAACAAGCAGGAATGGCAGTAAACCCTTCATAAGCTCTAGAAATTCTCCGTGCCCATTCTGCGTTCTTTGGCGCGGAAACAACTGAAAATAAGTCGGCCTACAACTCAGCTATTCGCAAACTGCATTGCTGTGCTTGCCCATGATCCAGTTTGAGAGGATTCTTCGACTGCGTGCAGTACTCTTTGCACCTTGACGGCGTCTTGGAAATTCGCATGAAATGTCTCATCCTTTTCAAGTGACTGCAGGAAATCAGCCATGGTTAGAATGAACGTGTGCTCATAACCCAGAATGTGTCCGGGCGGCCAGAAATGAGACGTGTAAGGATGCCCAGGGCCTGTCACTAAGACGTTGTGACTGCCGTGCACTTCCTTGGCATCACTGGCATCGAACACGTGGAGGCGATTAAGATCCTCCAAATCGAAACGGATAGCGCCCTTCGCCCCATGGATTTCCAAGTAGTTACGATTCTGGCAGCCGATTGCATAGCGAGTAGCCTCGAAGCTGCCGACGCTGCCATTAGCAAAGCGCGCAAGCATTAATACGGCGTCATCTACCTCCCGGCCTGGAGCAAAAGTGCGGACCAGAGCTGAAACTTCGTCTACCGGTCCATTCAACATCAAAGCCAAGTCGATTGAATGCGACAGCAAGTCCCCCATCGCGCCAGAACCAGCTTCAGATTGCTTGAACCTCCATGCATCGGCGGCAGCCGGCTCCGCTCCCCAACTCTGGAGGTACGTAGCCCTGTAATGGTAGATTTGACCCAATCTTCCCTCGTCCACGAATTTCTTAGCGAGAGCAATCGCGGGTACTCGGCGATAGTTGAACCACACCAGCGTGGGCACATTTTGCGCTGCGTTGGCCATGCCCTCCGATTCCTCTACTGATATGGCGAGCGGCTTCTCACAAAGCACGATTTTGCCTGCTTTCGCGGCGGAGATCGCAATCGGGGCATGGAGGTTGTTGGGAGTGCAGATGTCGATGACGTCTACATCTTTCCGCTCTACTACGGCTTCCCAATCGCCGGCGACTTCCTCCCAGCCCCATTGCGTAGCCATCGACTTAAGCTGCGGCTGATTGCGCCCGCAGATAAGTTTCAATCTAAGGTCATAGGAGGATTCAAAAAAATGGCCAACTTGATGAAAGGCATTGGAATGCGCCCTTCCCATGAACCCATAGCCAATCATCGCCACATTCAGCCGTTTTCGAGATTTCATACTTGCCTGCCTAAGACTTTGCGAAAGGCGTGCACAATATCTTCTTCATCCCGCTCCGTAAGGCACGACGGAATCGCGAGCAGAATGCTGCGTTCGAATAAGCTATCGGCCACCGGACAAGTGCCTTTGTGATAACTGGCAGTCGAACCTTGATTCTCCGACAGTTTCCACGGCGATCCTTTCTTGTCCACACTCGTCTTATTCACTAGACTCGGAATATTGAAATAAATATGAAGACCCCAATTAGTCATCACAACGTTGTTGACTCCCTGTGATGAGGTGACAATGCCTTCGGCGCGCAATGCCTGATTGATTTGGCTAGCGACCTCGGGGGTATCAAAAGTGGAAATCAGAAAGCATCCGGTGTCCCCCTGAGGATCAACAATCTTTCTCAGCCGTAGTTGAGGGAACATTTCCAGCGCCTTGCGAATACGATATTTGCTGCTGTGCATCACGGCGATTATTCGGGGCAGCTTCCTGAGCTGTACTCGCAAGATGGAAGCGCGTAACTCATCGATCCGGTACCCTCGTCCCCACAAACACAGATCAAGATTGTCAAAGATGGCCCGGCCGTTCTGATCGCGAGCATAGCCCGTGTCATGGCAGGCAAAGGCTCGGTCGTAGAGACGGACGTCATTCGTGACAATGGCTCCGCCCTCCCCGCTGGTCATATTCTTGTTCATCTGAAAGCTAAATATTCCGATGTCCCCGAATGTGCCGACTTTTTTCCCTTGGACACTTCCCCCCGCACACTGTGCGCAGTCCTCGAGAAGAAACAATTCTCGCTCGCGGGCTACCTTGAGAAGATCGGTAATGTTTGCAGGCGCCCCACTCATATGGACGACAATAATCCCCGTTGTTCGCGGGGTAATAGATTTCTGGACCGCAACGGGATCAAGGCAGAAAGTTTCATCGATGTCAGCCAACACCGGAATTGCGCCGAGATTCACGACCGCTGCGACGACCGAAACCCACATATAAGCGGGAACAATCACCTCCTGTCCGGGCCCGACACCCAGCGCGGAGAGTGCAGTGTGCAGAGCTCCGGTGCCACTATTGACGGCGATTGTGTGAGCCACACCGAGGAATGACGCGAACTCAGACTCGAAGGCTTCTACTTCCCCTTGTAGGTCGATACCGTAGTAGCGGAATGGCGAGCGACTTTTCAATACCCGCAACGCAGCCTCGACCTCTTCCTGGTCCATGTGGTGAACGCCTGGAAATTCCAGGGGGAGAGGCTCGTTTCGGACCGGCTTGCCGCCCTCGATCGCCAATTTCTCTTCTATCGCTGGGCAATTATCTTGTGTCAGTTTCATTTTGCGTCACCATATGATTGATTTTTGGATCTTTCTTAACTGCCCGTCTTGCTCTTCACCTGTTGAGCGCGTTCTGCGGCTTCCGCTTGAACGCTCCTGCTACTCCACAATGCGGTCGTGATCGAAATCGCTGGCACCTTCAAGCGGAGCACTCGATCATGAAACGTCAGGCCCACTTCCACGTCTTCGTTTTTGCTGTTCATCAGCTCGGTCACAATCTCGCCATCCGGCGCTTTGAACGCCATCACCCGCACTCCGTCGAGTGATCCGATAGTCTCAATGCGAATGTCCCCTGGGCGTACGAATTTGCTGAAGTGCGCGAGATAATAGTAGAGGCCCGTGTAGGTGACCTTCTTCGATCGCCGATCAATGATAACCACTGGGTGCTGAACGTTCGGGTCGGGGTTCCCATGAATTTGCGACACGGACCAAGGACCGCCCTTTTCGTCCAAAATCATGTTCCAGTAGATCCAAGCGGACGTGTAAACCTCGAGATCGTTGAAGATCTGGTTGCCCCAGTAATCACCGTCCTCAAAGTCGAAGCGGGGAAGGGGCATGGATTTCGGGGTGCCTGAATCGTAGGCGTAGCAAATCTCCGTCATCCATAACGGCAGGTCCGGATATTGACGATGCAACTTCAGGATTTTGTCCCAGTCTTTATCGTCATATCCGTGATACGGTATGATTGAGACATACTGACGGGCTCCGGGATCATCTAGCAACAACGGATAATTGCGGCCTGCATCTTCTCGATTCGGCGCTTCGCTCAACATAATGCGGGTGCGAATGCCTTCTTTTCTAAAAAGCGGACCCACGTGGTCCCTGAGCAGGGCGCCGATCTCGTTGTATGAAATCTTGGTGTAGATGTCCGGCTCATTAAAAAGACTAAGGTAGTCGATAAATACCCCGTGCCTTTCGTATTCCTTGAGATAGCGGAGATAGTAATGAGCTAGCGCATCATAATATTGTGGATTCACGTCCTGGTTCTTGTCCACATCGACCAGCATCCAATCAGGTGGATAATCCATCGGAGCTTGTAAAACAAAATTGCCATAACGTCGAGCCAGCTTGATAAAAGTGATCAGCCCATTTGGACCGAGGTCACGCGCTATGGAAAAGTGGTTCATGGCGACGTCACCAGGTACGCTGTCATAACTGTAGAAAGGTCCCGCTGACATGAAATCCGTGGAGGCAATCACGGTCTTCATCGCGGAGAAGCCGGCGCCCTTCTCGGGATCGAAGAGCGCGCGCAAAACAGATTCGCGCTCACTTCGGGGAAGGCTGTTGATGCAAATGAGGCCCGCTTCTAAGAAGGAAGCCCCAAAGCCGTCGATCTTCTGGTACTTGATGTCGTCATTGATCTCGAATTTCACGATCGAGGGATTTCGATCCTGCTTGAAGCGAAGAGCTGGCTTTGGAGTTATGCGATCCCCTCCCTTTGAGGACACGAAGACCTTGACATCCTGGGCTACCACTCCGGTGGAGAAGGCCGCAAAGTAAACAGCAGTCACGATCCATACCATCGCAAGCTCGACCAGAGAGTCTCTGGAGCCGTGCATGCGGACCCTCGTGTCCATTTCTAGCCTGCTTTCTTGTCCATCGTGAAACTCCCTCTCGTGTGCTTGGCGGTTCACATTCCGGAGTTTCACCAGTGGACTCCTGTATCTGTCAAACGTTTGTCGCCTCCCCGACAGAGCCGGAGGGCCTTTGTGGGCAAGAGACCAAGCCAAACCACATCAGCCCGACAGTTTAGGAGGTCAGAAGTACAACTTCGCACCGAGCTGCACCTCGCGAGGACTGTTCGCCTGGCACGAGATTACTCCAAAATCCGGAGCGTTGACCGTGCTTTGTGGAGCGCAAAGCTGCGGGTGGTTAAATGCATTGAACGTTTCCAGTCGCATTTCCAGATGCGCGGCTTCGCTAATTCTGCTAATAGGAATCTCCTTGAATATGGATAGGGAAGCGTTACGAGTGCCTGGAGCACGAACATTCGGCAGCACCGGGGGACCGTTTCCAAGGGTAAACGGTGCAGGCACGACCGCCACTTGTGCATTGGCGAAGTATTGGTTCACCAAACACGAATCACTGCAATGATTTTGTTGAAGTGGCGCGAGCAAATTAGGTTGCTGGCCGTAGGTGGGGATGGGTATTCCTCCGGTCAACGAAAAGAAGACCGGCATGCCACTGGCGAACCGCAAAATGCCGTTGGTTTGCCACCCGCCCAAAGTCCCCTCAAGCAGCCCTGCCCACTTCGCTCCCCAGCGACGTTTTCGGCCAAATGGAAGCTGATAAACATAGCTGGCTTGTAGCGTCTGCGGAATGTCAAATGTAGAGAGACCGCGTTCAGCGGAAGGGTTGTTAGGGTCTTGCAAGTGAAGAGGAGGACCGAGGTAGGTCCAGTTGTCTCCCACCACCGAGCTATCGTCGATTGATTTGGACCAGGTGTAAGTCATGAGGAACTGCAACCCATGCGAGAAGCTCTTCTCTGCCCGTACCTGGAGCGCGTGATAGATGGAATTGGCCCAAGGGGGCTCGTACAGATTCATGCCGGTGAATTGCGGATAAGGAATTTGGAGCTGCCAAGCAGGGACCGTCGGGGCAGAAAGGCCGCTGGAAAGATTGGTAACAATACCGTAAAACGGATTCGGTACCGATGACTCCAAATTGGCTATTTGCGCCGGAGAGAGTTTCTCCACCCAGGGCCCAAGGAAATCCAGACTGTTGAAACCACCATATAAGAGGTGGGTGCCCTTGGTGCCCACATAGTTGGCATCGATCACTACCTGGCCGGGCAGTTGCTGCTCGAAACCGAAGCTCCATGACTGAGTCTGAGGCGGTGTAATCCAGGCGCGGATCGGTCCGCTTACCGTGAAACCGACATTGGTCAGAGCACCGAGACTACTGCCGGTCAGCAGCAAGAAACCATTTGGGAATGGATTACTCAGTGTCGCACCGGGAGTGGCCAAGTTGTTTTGGTAAGTTGGTATCCCGTTTGTTATCGTTTGAAAGCCGTCTTCGCCAGGCTGGAATCCAACCGAGCCGGCAGCGAATGCGTACATGTTGTAAAAGATGCCATAACCTGCCCGGAGAACTGTGCTCGGGGTGATGCGGTAAACCAGGCCGATGCGGGGTTGCCACTCACGCCAGTAAACGGGCACCTGGGTCCGATTCGAAGGTGTCACAAAGACATCTCCACCTTGGAGATTGGGCAATCCGGGAACCTGAAGTGGGGAGGGAACATTTGGATCGAAGTAGTTCAGACGGTTAAAACGCTCCGTTTGAGGAAATTCCACATCGTAACGAACTCCCAGGTTCAGAGACAACTTATCGTTGACTCGCCAGTTATCCAATGCATATCCACCAGCCTGTCGGCTTGTCATGGCCGATGCCATGCTGACCATATATTGATTAGGATTGTCCGTACTGGTACCCGTGAGAAATGTCGCCAGGGCGTCACCGCCGCCTGAGCCTGGAAACTCTGAGGTGCCAAACTGGTCAAAAGTGAATTGCCCACCTGGTTCTCCGGGAAGGTAAGTATTGCTCTGGGATGCGCGGAATTCGCCACCAAACTTGAAATCATGCTTGCCCACGGTGTGATTCAAGCTGCCTATGACATCGTGGGTCTGCCGCCAGAAGTTGCCGATCGTGTATTCCTGTTGCCCAATGTTGTTGTCCGGGCCTGCAGGAACGTAACCACCACCGAGAATGATATTCGGCGAAACCGGAGTTCCAGACGCTAACATGTAGGCGGGCATTCCCAGGGTCGTTACAGGACTAAAGTTGGGGAACAGGCTTCCCACGCCGCCGTCCCGCCCACCCGAGCGAACAAAACCATAGCTGAGGCTAAATACGGTCAAAGGACTGATATTGCGATTGAGATTCAGCGCGATATTGGTTTGAGACGGGTGATTCGGACCATTCGAGCAAGGGTCTAACGCGTTATTCCAGCACAAGGGGTTGGTCGACAACCCCCAAGCATGCGAATACCTTCCGTTCAGCTGAGTGCGATTATTGATTAGCCGGTCGATGCGCACGTCGAACTGGTTGGTGTCGATGATGTTGGAGCTGCTTGCCGACCAATTATCGTACGGGTTGTAGTTGGGGGCGCCGACGTTAGATGTAGGCGGCGGGAAGTATGACATGATTTTTTGAGCTACCGGGTCGATCAAGTTTCCGGGAACCGGAGGAGGCTGTAAGACGGTACCATTCAACACCGGACTACCGGGACTCTGATATGCAAGCAGGTTGTTGAACGGAATGTAATTCTGTCGCACAGGACCACCCTGGTTCGGGTCAAAAACGCCCGTGTACGGATCCCAAATTTGGCCGGCCGGATCGGAACACAGGCCCTGCGCATTGAACGTTGCGCCCGCTGCGGGCCCATTGGGGCCATCCCCACCACAGAGCTCGCCGAAGTCACCGTTACGCTCCGTTGCGCTGGGAACGCCCGCGGCAAACGTGGCCAGACTGCGCACCCTGGAGCCTTCGAAATCGAAGAAGAAAAAGGTCTTGTTCTTTTGGATGGGGCCACCCAGAGTGCCGCCAAAGTCGTTATAGTGCAGACTGGGAATTGGAATGTTATTCGCATTGTTGAACCAATTGTTCGCGTCGAGCCCGGCATTCCGGAAGAACTCATAGAGAGTCCCGTGGAACTGATTGGTGCCAGACCGCATCACCACGTTGACAACGGTGCCCCCGCTATAGCCCACGTCAGCACTGAAGTTGTTTTGCTCGACTTTAAATTCCTGAATCGCATCTACTGAAGGCTGATATCCGGGATATTTCACCTCGAAATCATTAACCGTGGTTGATATCCCGTCTAACAAAACATCACTAGTGACGCCTCGACCTCCGTTTGAGATAAAGTTGGTACCTACCCCGCTACCGGTTGCAGTTGGGGTCGGCACTCCGCTGCCTGCAGTTTGGGTAACTCCGGGCGCGAGGAAGACCAGATCATAAGAGGAACGCCCGACCAAAGGGAGGTCATTCATGAATCTACGATCCACGCTCTGGCCAGTGGTAGCGGTCTGAGTATTTAACAACGGGGCCGTGCTCGACACGTCAACTGTTTCGTTGAGCACACCGACTTCGAGCGTCAGATCAATACTGCCGGATTGTGCTACAGTCAGCGTAACAGCCTCTCGAAGTGTGGTCTTGAAACCCTTCGCCTGCACTCTCAGACTGTAGGCACCGGGCGGAACATTTCTCAGAAGATACACTCCTGAACTATTCGAGGTGGTGCGATAAATGAGACCTTTATCAATATCCGTAAGAGTAACCTGAGCAGCTGGAACGACGGCGCCGGAAGAATCCTTCACCACGCCCGTCAACGAAGCCATGTAGAGCTGTGCTTCAGCGGTGACGAACATCAGGGCAGGAATGGAAAGAAGCAGCAAGAGCATCAAGCATTTTGCCCTGTTCCATCGCTGGCATAGCAACAGCTTGTCGCCTTGTCGCCGCACAGTAGTTCCGCTGAGATTCATGGTGGAAGTCGTCTCCAAACTCATGGCTGTAGTCCCGGACGTTTCGGCCGCATTTGTTGTGCTGTCCATGACGCTTGCCTCCGAAAACACCTGAACTTATCTGCACGACTCTTGGTTCAAGTGATAGTAAACGCATTTACTGTACCTGTTTACTCCGGTAAAATGAGATTTGTCAAGGTTTTTTTCATCGGGACGAGAGGCGGACTTTTGCAGTCCACTATCACGGGCCCGAGGATAAGTTGTGGCATTCGCCGCTGGATGTATTGAAGGCGGTGAAGGGGTATGGATCCGCGCATCGGGTGCTGCATTGATGTTGGGCATACGGTTCGCACCGGCACGGATGTGGTGCAGGCGATCCACGAAGCAGGACCGAGGCTGTTTAACGTACACATGAAAGACCTCACGAACTTCGAGAGCAAGGAGAGTCAGGTCGCAGTGGGAGACGGCATCATGCCGGTGCGGAAGATGTTTGGAGCCCTCATCGCGACGAGGTACAAGGGCTTCGTTGATCTGGAATATGAGATCCATCCCGACGATCCGATGCCGGGCGTTATTAGCAGCTTAATACGACATTTTATGGTTGCAACTACATCACGGAGGTCAATACTGGCCTGTTCATTACCAGTACACTACACTGGTTGGCTTGGACGCCTTGGTCAAAGGCGCAATGGCGCCATTTCGGGAGAAGCAAAGCCGTGAGCAAGCCACGCCTCGCCATAGTCGGCATCGGCCAGTATTATCGTAAGCTCGAAAGTGCCATCAACGAGTATTTCACACCAGTCTTGAAGGCCGACATTGCTGAGGTACAAGCAGCGGGCGATGCTCTAAGACCTATGGTGCTCAGTTCCCGCCCTGACGCGATCCTGCTTCTGACACCGAACCACATTCATGCCAAGCAGATATTGGACCTGGCAGACCTCCGAATTCCTACGCTTGTTGAAAAACCACTCGTGACAACCGAGAAAGACCTTGATCTTGTCTTGGAGAGCCTAAGGGTTAACCCCTTGCTGTACTGTTCCGATTTCTACCTGGATGTGCGAGCTGCTCCACTCTTGGCATGGCTGGGTCGGCCTTATTCGGCATGCTTGAAAAAATGGATTGTGGTTGAAGCGGACGGGAAAGGTCTTTGGGGTAAGGGGCCATCCGGAGTTGGAGCGATCACGCGGGCAGAAGCCGTGCTGCTTGAAGGCGAAGGGCCAGCGCGAAGTTTTGACGGTAGGGAATGGTTATGGGACCCACTACACGGAGGCGTGCTTTGGGACCTCGCGTACCACTGCGTTGTTCTGTGGCACGGTCTGTTCGAAGGACCGCTCTCGTTAGTTTCCTACAATGCCGGCCGGGTACGAAATGCTCTCGCTCGGCCTGCTGCTGAGACTTATGCAACGTTGGAGCTTCACTCTTCTACAGGAATTCCGTTTTTCGTGCGTGTCGGGAAATACCAGGAACATGAGAATCATCGATCGTTCCGAATCGTGGGCACGAACGGGCAGGCTTGCATGATGTTTCGGGACCCAAACGTCTTCCTGGTCCAAGCTCAAGCAGCAGAGTCCGTTGCTATTCTGACAGGTAGTTTCTATAGCCACGGTGTCGAGGCATTCCGCGAGTATGTCGAATCGGAACCGTCGCAGCCTCACGGCCTTGAGCACGCTATAGCAGCAACGCGCCTGATCGCTTCCGTCAAGCAGCTGCAACAGGCAACTTAATTCATCTTCGGAATGACAATTCATGACTTCAAGCACTCTGCGCTCCAGAACTCGTAAATGCCTTGAGGAAAGATTGCTCATGACCAGATCGCAAACGGGATCACGACAAAGAATAGTCATCTCCTCGAATGTGTCGTGGCGAAGGCGGAGTCCCATTGCCGGGGAATTGTTGGAATTGTTCCCGCGACTGAGGTTCATCGTAACCAATCTGCAGACGCCCAGGGTCAAAGTGACGCTGCTGCAATGGCTTGAATTAAACTCGCTTGTCCAAATGGGAGCCTCCCTTACGGAATGCTCGGGAAATCACCGGACGCGGCGGTCGACTCTCTGACAATCAATTCCGGCTTGACCTTACGGTGAACGGGGCTGACCGTCGTGTTCTTGCGATGGGCACGAATGGCCTCCATCAGAATTTCCGCTCCCATCGAAGCCAGGCTTTCCATGTGTTCCCGGACGCTGGTCAGGGCGGCAATACCGCGAAACTGGACTGGCAGGTTCACGGTGGCAGTCCTACCGGCATCGTGGTGGAACGCCGGATCGATGAAACTGACAGTGCGAAAGAAACTTGGAGTCGAATTGCAAAACTACCACCCACAGCGACCGAGTACAGCGACTCCAGCCTCAAGAAGGGTGAGCGGTTCGCATACCCGGGCGCAAACTCATTCTCTCGCGCAACCGCAGAGGGAAACCTGCTCGACCTGCACCCCACAGTCAAGCCGGTCGCTCTCGTCGCCGATGCCATCATGGACTGCTCCTCAAGAGGCGACATCGTCCTCGACCCGTCCCATTGCCGAGTGCGAGCGCCTGCGCTCTGCGAAGCTTGGCATCTCCTGCATGATCGCCCTGAGGACGCGCCGCCAGAAGGCGGGGCCTTTTCTCATCTTCGGGAGTATCGAAGAGCCGCGTGTGGAGCAAACAGCCAAAAGCGAAGAGGGAAAAGCGAAGATCTAAAGGGCCATCCGTCTTAGCGTACGATTTATAACGTCCTCGGGAATGACCTCTTTAGGGACACGCCCTTCAGATTGCTGTTGCAGGAGGGATCCTGGTAACACTTGCGGAACGCCGGTACGACCAGCGCCTGCTCCACGGTCGGATCATTAAAGTTCGCCAGCGTCTCGGTGGTACGGTGTGCCTCGGAGCTGTCCCCGGTCTTCTGGTAAGCTTCGGCCAACAGTTGCAACGAAAATGGATTGTTGATGTCCTCTTCCAGATGCGCGATTGCATCCGTGTACTTGTGGCCGGAGAACAATACAGCGCCCGCGGCTCCGTGGTAGGCGGAGTCGATAATCTTGTCGTTTGAATTCTCCGACATCCGTTCCAGCTGCGCCAGAGTGGAAGTGATCATTTCCTTGTTACCCATCTCGACCACGACGTCGACACGAGCGCGCAGGATCTGGGCCAATTCTTGTTGAATGGCGGCTGCCATCGCATTCTTGCCTTGTTGCGCGACCGCCTGGGCTTTGGCGAGGAGCGCGATCGCCTGCTTGGGACGCTGCTGGTACATCGCCATTTGGCGCCAGGCGTCAGCCTCCGGCTGGCTCATGTGCTTGGCATGCGCGTAGACGGCAATGGCCTGGAAGGCGCGGTCCGCTCCGGCATAGTCGCCCTCGCGCACATAGGTGATGGCCTCTCTGGTCTGCCATTGAATGCGGTGCAGTTCCGGCAGAGAAAATTTCTTGAAGCCAATTTCGTACTCCTGGCGCGCCCGCGCCTGGTCTCCCATCAGCGAATACGTGTCCGCGATTCCGAATTGCGACGAATAGAAGTTGGCATCGATGGCCAAGGCGGCCCGGTAGTGCTCGATCGCCTGATCGAACCGTCCCGCCATACGCAGAATTTCAGCGTAGGAATCCTGCGGGTTCGGGTCCTGGGGCAACGCCGCGACATACTTGTCCATCAGCGCAAATGATTTCTCGAACTGCCGCGAGTAGGCGTAGGTGTAAGCGGTATTGTTCATGAGGCCGGGAGAGTCGAGCCCCGAATTCTCAAAAACGGCAATGGCCCGGTCATACTGCGTTTGCTGCGTCAGCCACCAGTTCGCCAGAAAGACAACCCATTTGTCGTGAGGATAGCGGCTAAGCACATCGTTCATTTTGGTGATGGCCGGTATCAGCTTGTGATCGTTCGCGTCCTGCAGCCATTCGATGACCAATCTCTCGGCGGCACTGGCGTGACTGCGGCAGGCAAAGGCTTTCTGCTGCTCGCGCACCTGCTCGGCAGGGTCCAGGCTGGTCTGCGACAAAAGCTCATGCCCCATGGCGAAATTGGGATCGATCTTGAGCGCTCTCCGCAAAACCTCAATCGCCTGTGCCTGCTCAACCTGGTCGAGGTCGAGGTCCCAAGCCTCCTCCACCAGACGCCGAACCTCCTCCGACTTGGTCGTCAGAGGCAGCACGTCCGCCCGCTGACTGGTGTGAGCAAACACAGTTCCGGCGGAAAGCAACAAACTGACGGCGAACACCGTGCGTATCATTCTGGAAATCGTCGCTCCCTGAATCATGACTAGTTCCCTCTCAATAAGTAGCCCTGCTCGACCGGTAACTTGCCGTCAATTTTCACCACCCGCACATCCTTGGTAAGCGAGTAGAGATCCACCACCCCAATTGCTCCTCGAGTGTTGGCGACAAAACGTTGGACCGCGTCATCGGAATCCGCTACCACAATGGTCCCCGCGTGCGCGCGAATGAAGGTGCGCGCTTCGTCCGCCGTCATATTGAAGACTCTCCTCAAGATGAGCTGCATGTCCGTCGACGACGGATCGCGCAGTACGATCGTGATCGGCTTCCCGTCCGGCCAGTTGCGAGTGTGCGCGTTGAAGATCTTCACCAGTTCCGCGCTCGTGAGATTGGTGGTGGAGTTTGCGGAATCCGCTATGATCGCAAGCTGCTTCGCCTGGCCGGTCCCGGAGGCCGCGGCCACCCACACCAACGCCAGCAGCAGGCGCCAAAGTTTCATAGGGGTTTATTCTCTGTCGCGGGAGGTTACGGCAACAGATAACCGAGGTAATGAAGCCATCTTTGATTTCTGCCGGAGTGCTAATTCGCACTCCGCCGTTTTTTATTGGATTGGAGGTCAGCGCGCAGTGGTGTCAAATTCCGGGCCGGATTTCCGAATTCCTTCCGGCTAGCGCCCTGTGGTTCGTCAAAACCTCACGCGCTAGCAAGAGCTTTCTTCCTGTCATTCGCCAAAATCATGATCTGCTTTTGAAACAACGGCTTGCATCACAGCATTTACATTCCTTCTCTGCTACAAATTCTTCCCATGTTCCGCCTCCTCAGGTTGTTTCTTCGTTCCTTCCCACG
>Ga0208689_1000421_pt1 | contig 31492 bp, 41 predicted proteins | sample June2015DPH_8_15_FD_184700 | JGI IMG/M metagenome (GOLD analysis project Ga0208689, IMG submission 184700) | Peatland microbial communities from SPRUCE experiment site at the Marcell Experimental Forest, Minnesota, USA - June2015DPH_8_150... | ecosystem: Environmental > Terrestrial > Soil >... | reverse complement strand
GGATTTTGTATGTAATCTTTTTCTCCGCACTCAGGACATTGGACTGTTTCAGCTACTATAGACATAATTCATACCCTCTTTGATAAGAAGGGGTAGCCTATAGCATTTAAAGAATATGGGTTCTATATTGTATATTGTTATTGCACAAGATGATTCATTCAATATACAATATCAGAACTTGAGGTTGTCCTTTATCTGAGGATTGAATGGAAATAGAAAATTATCTTTTCTTGTAGCAGACTCCTTCAAGTCCTCATTCTGTCTCTTGCTTCCTTCGGGAAACAGATAGTTTCTCCCTTCGTACTCTGCCATAATAGAGACTGGCTTATCACTCTCTAACATTCTTACTGCATACTGGCTACCCCAAAGTCTGTAACCTGTACCTGTCCTGTGCTCTATGATTACAGGTGTTCCGTCTTCTACCTTGTAGGCTTTACCGTTCTTGAATACAGGTGTCCTTGGTCCGTTAGGAGCACCAGTAGGACCGAATCCAATGACAGCATGAGTATAGTTCCACTCGCTGCCAACTTCTTTACAATAGACTCTCTTCTTGTAAAGCATGATGTCTAAGAAAACTTGGTCACTTGGCTCGTCACCGTAAAGTTTCACTAACTGAAATATCCCTGTCAAGAGCTTATCCATTTCTCTTCTTGGACCGAAGAGTACACCACCGTTAACAATTGGATAATTCATTAGGTCTGAGAAGTGTTTCTTACAGAAAGGTCTTGGTCCAAAGTCTCCCCATATTGATAAGAGGTTACTTGGGTGTTCTTTGATATAGCAAACTATGTGTTCTGCTTGGTCCAATAATGGTCCAATACTACCCCAAAAGATTGTATCGTTTCCATCCATGAATCCTATAACATCGTATTCTGGATGGTCCTTGAGATAGTCCTGTACAACTGCTAATCGGTCAATAAAGATGTTCTTGAGTTTCCTAACAGGGTTCAATACTGTTACGTTAGGCTGCTTACTCAATTCTTCCATGAACCGTTTACTTAGCTTAACAGGAGTACCAAAATAGTTTATGTCTCCGTAATCTAATACGAGAACATCTCCCTGATACTCTCCTACTTCCCTAAGCAAAGGAAGCCATCGAGAAAGTATAATCTTGCTCGTGCCTGTAGTAATAATCAAAGGTTTCATAGTCCACACCTTTTAATGAAAAGCTGTACCTTAGTCTCATCGAACAAAAGGTCTGAGTTCTCATTAATGAATGCTTCTCCCCTATCCCACCAAGCTATCTTTAACAACTTAGAGATAGTCTCGGGATCAAACCTATACCTCAGTATTTGAATAGGATTACCGTAGGCTACTGCGTAAGGTGGAATATCTTTAGAGACTACAGAACAAGCTCCTATTATTGCTCCATCTCCAATAGTTACTCCTGTGAAGATAGTAACTCCGTATCCTATCCAGACACCGTTTCCTACCCTGATGTCTCCTTTACTGTAAGCCAATTGTGTTACTGCAACACTATTGAAAAGATGCTCACTCCCACCAGCAAAGATAGTAAGATTAGGTCCTGACATTGTATAACTACCAAAGACTATGTTAGTATTAACCCTACCATAATCTATGATGTGTGGGTCTTTATTATCTACATGAAATAGAGTACCTTTACCAACTGTAAGCGTGTACATATTCTCTCAGAGCTTCCTTCCAGTCTCGCATTGTATCTAAGCCAATTGCTTGAAGGTGTTTATTGTCTGACATCTCTGAGTTTGCTCGACCAGCAGATAGATTAGCGAACGCAGAAGAGTCTACTGGTGTGAGTTTAGTACACCGACACATCAACCTGAGAACTTCCTTGGCTACATCATAACGTGAAGGGTAGCCATGATTAGTACAATGATATGTACCGTATTCTTTTGTAGCAATTAGATTAGCAACAACTTTGCAGAAATCAGGAGCATAGGTCGGACTACCTACCTTATCTGTTACTGCTTTAATCTCTTGAGCATTAGCTTTCACTTGAGAGATTATCTTACCAACAAACTTCTTGTCTCTTGTTGGTCCACCACCTACCATCCATCCAGCACGAACAATGAAGTAATCCTTAACTAAGGACTTAACCATTCGTTCGCCAAACAACTTAGACCGTCCGTAGAAGTTAGCTGGTCTTGGTTCGTCTTCTTCGGTGTATGGTTCTTTCTTGTCACCGTAAAATACTCCAATAGTACTCACATAGAGCATTGGAATATTGAGAGCTTTACAGGCTTCGGCTACATTCTTTGTGCCTCTGGTATTAACTTCATAAGCGTGTTGAGGTTCTCTTTCACACCTGTCAACATCTGTCTCGGCTGCAAGATGTAGAATGATGTCTGGTTTAGCTAACTTAGCTGTAATCATAACTTGCTCTGCATCTCTAACATCCATGTGTGCATAGAGAAAGTTACTGGTTACTACATCATAACCTTTAGCTAAAAGTGCTGGAATCATTGACGTTCCAAGCATACCTGTTGCTCCAATTACAAGAACTCTCATAATTCTTCCTCAAGGGAATAGGTAATTAGGATGTGCATTAGGTTTATTAATGTTTCCTAATTCTACATTACTCTCTACTGGATGCTCAAGATTCTTGTAACCTTGGAAACTTGGATGATATTCGTAACCTATGTTAGTAGCTCCGAATAGTTGCATTGGGTCTACACACATTGTTTGTACTCTGCTTCTCTTGTAGATTGCTTCTGATTGTCGTTGACTGGATTCAATATAGAATCCAACATTGTTCTTACTTAGAAAGTTACTCTTGAAGAGAACATGGTCTGTTCCTTCTCGAACCATAGCTACTTCTGGTGGCTGCATAATTAGAGTACCATACTTCACTCCATGAGCAGCTAACCACATCTCGGTAATAGCTCTGTACCTCTCTAACCTACCAGTAACTACATAGTCGAGTCTGTAGTAGGGTATCATGTAGGGCGTAGCTTCATTAATGAACTTTAGATACAGGTTGTCATCCAGTACTTCTTCTGGTCTTGGGTCACGACATAAGAATCCATCCATGTCTGCTGCTACTGTCCCTGTTATCTTTCTAATCAAGAAGTCTTTCTCGAACCAATGATTTCTACTGATAACTTTACAATAGAAATCTAAATGTTTCTTTGTATTGCTCATGGCATAAACAGAAGACTTGTAGATTGTAGCCTTTGGAAACTTAGTCAATAATCTCTGTTTAACTCGTTCGAGTGTACCCAAGGGATTGAAGCTGGTATCATCTACCAAGAGAATCTTTGCTTTACTAAAATTCATCTTAACTGTGAAGTCGTTCCCATAGTAGTGTCTGTTGTTATCAACGAACGTGCTTGAGGTCCACCAGCATTCTCCCCTTTCTAATAGGTCTGGTGTGTTACATGGTCGTGCTAATCGAGTAGCTATTATATTAGCTGGTAGCACTCCCCCTCTCGGTATTCCACAAACAACATCTATCTCTGGAAACAAAGACCTGACTACCTTAGATATTGATGTGGAATCTCTAACAATATCAGCATTAGAAATAAAAATATCTATTATTTTAAATATCTCCTTGAATTATAAACTCTTGTAGTTTCTCTAATAGCTTCTTTAGCGTGAAAATCACAATACTTCTTTTGATGTTTTCGTAAATACTTATGACATATTACACATTTATTCTGTGACCAAGTAAGCAATACCTGTTTTAATTTACCTGTAGAACGAGAAGATGTATATGTGGACGATGGTGGACAAGTGGACAAGTGGACAAGTGGCTTATTTGTCCTGTTATGTTTTCCTATCATCCGTAAATACTCTTCTTTCTGATAATTATTGGTGGACCAAGAATGACCGCACATCCGTTTTGCCCTGTTGCTCCCTTTGGTGGTTCATAACAACTTAGCATTAATGCGTCAACATGGTCGTCACCTTCCTTGTGGTAAATGTTGTATTTAAGCAATTGCTTTACAAGCTCATCTGTGTGTTCCAGTCGCATAGGAATGATTAGATTCTTCTCTCTAATCTTTCTTAGTAACTGACCTCTCATAGCTGCCTTAACTGTAATCATTGTCTTGTCTTCATTCATGAATTGCTTGGAAGCATCTACCTTGTCTATTCGACCTTTGTAGTATCTATGAATGACTTCTCTGTAGTCGGCTACACTACCTGTCTTACTGTCAATCTTGACTATGTTAGGTCTATGCTGGTTAAGTAACCTACCAATCTCAGGAGCTATAAGCTCTATACTCTGGTCCTTCCAGACACCAATATAGAGTAAGTTTCTCTTAACACTCCCGACCCTTTCAGTTAGATAGTAAACAGTATTATGGAATCCACAGTCTATTCCAGCTTCACGAGTAGCATTCATTCCACCGATAGGGTCTGGTTCAATATCTTGGCAACAGCTATCTACGTTCTCTCCACCAAAGTAGCTCTTGTCTTTGTTCTCTGTAACCTTACCAAGACACTCTGCGTTCCAGCGTTCTTTACTCCAAGTAGCTTTCCAATCTTCTACTGAGTTCCATCCACCAGTAACATCGGAAGAGTGTTGAGTTAAGTGATATGGCATTCCTTTGACAAAGTGCTTAGGGTCATTAACTAATTGAATGAACCAAGGTCTACCTGTCTTCTTTTCTGAGTAAGGAGTACCAATGAAGATAACCATTCCAACTATGTCTTTCTTCAAGCAACCGAGAGCTTTTAGAATAACGCTGGTATCTATGTCCTGTGCTTCGTCAAAGATAATAACATCTGCTCTGTTACCTTCAACTGCTTTAATAGTTGCTTTCACAGGGATTAATCGGCTGTGTGTATCCTTGAACTCTAATCCTTTCTTGGGAATGACATCTACAACTGACTTGATTAGTAATCGTTTAACAAGGTCCTCTCTGTTCCTAAAGAAGATTCTAATGTTATCGAATAGAGCATCTTGACTACTGACTACCAGTACATTGAGAGGCTTACCTATCTCAGTACTGTACTCGTCAGCGTAATAGAGTCCACCAGCAGCACAGAGCATCGTCTTACCAAATCCTCTGCCACATGAGACAGCTTGCTTCAAAAGATGAAAGTTTCTTAGGTCGTCAAGTAGCTGCGCTTGAGGTATTAGTAATCCATGCCAGCTACCATCACCGTCTTGTACTGGTTTGAGGTCTGGTCGAAGAGTAAAGAAGTATTTGATTATAGGACCTTCTCTGCCAGCATGATGTTGGTAGATTAACTTAGGGTCTATACAATCTGACTTCTGCTTCCACTTATCGGTCATTAGACCTCACCGCAAAGTAGCTACAATCTTTCTTAACCTGAATCGGACACAGCCTACAATATGCGTAAGGAGCTAATTGCATCGGTGCTAACCCCGAGAAAACTTGGACAGATTGTATAATCCATTCCTCTATGTGTGGGTCATATTCTACAGGTACTCTTTTCATTAACAGTCCTGTCTTCTGACTGTAGATTTCAATATAGCTTCTCTTCCAGAGCTTGTACCCTAACCCTTCGAGTTCTTCCTTGAACATCCACATATAGAGTTGAAGTTGTCTCTTTGCTGCATCTATCTCCCTCTTCCACATATACTTCTTGAATGTGGTTTTCATTTCAATAAAAGAGATGTACTTCTCGTCATGGTATCTGATAACTCTAAGGTCATCATAAGCACCACGAACGTAGATGTCTATTTCTGGTGTTTCAAGATAACGAGTGTAAGTATGTTCTTTAGGCATAAGACCGTAAACGATATGGTCACGTTCCCAATCATACAGAGCAAAACTCTTCTCTGCGTGCATCTTAGTGCCTGTAATCATGGCATGATTCTTAGAACCGTCTGGTCGGACTGTTCTTGCCATTTTACTAAAAGTTTCTGTCTTAGCTCTCTTGTCACAGAAATCTCTATGGCTCAAGCTACTACATCTTAAATATAAAAAAGGTTTGGGAGTTAATTGGTTGGCTTGCGTCAACTGATTTAACTTCCGCTAACTGAGCCTTTCTGAACCGCTTGTGGGAATATTGGGGTTACACCGTACCTCACAGTACCGATGAATCCATATTCATCCCAAACAGGGAACAGAACAGGTTCAATTTTGAGAGTTCGTCTTGTCACGAGTGCTATGGCTTTTTGCGAGTTCAATGCATAGATTGTTCCAGTCGGTAAGACTGATTGTTTGAGTATCGTGCATCCCAAAGCCAGTTTGATTGCTCCCCTATTTACTGGGTCGGTTGACCCTTCGTAGAGCACGTTAGTCATCTGAATTATGTTCAATAGTTGCCAGTAAATGTCTGTGCTAACCAGAACGTAATCAGGTGATCCGTAGGTCTTTGTGCTTCCGTCTGCTTGCGTAACACCAATGTCAACTGCTCCGACAACCGCAAGGAAGTCGGTCCAGAGAATCGGGTTATTTATTTGGATGATTTCGCCTCTTGGCATTGAAACTGCTGGTACTGCTGCGAGTCCCCCCTGAGTTAGTGACGTAGAGCCACCGACATGAGGTGGAAAGTTCGGAGTAGTAGTGTAGCTGTTAACCAAGATGTCTTTCATCATCATGTATGCAATTGCGTGTCCTAAGCCCTCTGCCATTTCTGCTTGAACGTCAAAGGTAATGTCTTCGAGCAAGGCTCTTGTCCATGTGACTTTTCCACCTTTCTCAGATTCAGGACTGGATAGGTCTACTGTCGCATAGTCTAAAGTCTTTTCTGTGTGTGGTAACTGACCGCTTGAAATTGGTCCAGCCAACTCTTGATATTCAGTCTTCGGTACTTTGAACACAACATTTTCAGTCGTGTACTTTTTCACGAAAGAGTCATCCATGTATCGGGTAAATCCACGAACAACTGCATTGAAAATTTCGAGTGTAGCATAAACTTGCAATCCTGCGCCAGCACCAGAAGCGTCACCAACAGTTTGACCTCTTAGAGCACCCATCTCTATTTCGGCTTCTGTTAGATTTTCTTTTTGCCAAAGTTTGAATCCTTCAACACCCATCTTAGCGAAGTTTTCTTGCCACCGTTCAACGAACAGATGGTTCATGTACTTCACAGATTTCATGAAGGCATTTACGCCTGAGTCTTTGAACTGCGAGTCTTCCATAACGCTTTCGACAAGTCGTTTATGAGTATTCATGTTTGTAGTTTCCTTAGTTTTTATTGCCTTAGCCAGTTCGGTTAAGGACTTCATATTGCCTACTTTTAATTAAGTATGCAATACTATCTGACTCAAAAAAGAATATTAAGGATTATGGTCTATCATTTATTATGGGTGTAGAAACTCTTTTCCTACTTTAAACTCTGCTACACCCTTAACAATTTGAGCATAGTAACCACACTCACAAATAACGTAAGCTCTATTATCTAAGCAGCCATGCTCTAAGAATATCTCTTTCACTCGGTGTGCCATAATCAATCCCACTGATAGAGTATTACGCTGTCTTCATAACTATCTCTTCCTTCTTTAAAGAGTAGTTCTGGTTGATTACCATGAGTAATATCCAAAAGTAAACTTAGCCATTCATAGAATGGATTAGGAAAAATATCAAAGATTCTATGTACCATCTCATGCGCTATACAACCTAACTCTACAAGAGTACCCCGAGCTTTAATGCAATCAAGGAAGATGTTCTTACATCCACATTTACAAGGATAATATTCTGCACGAGTAATATCATCTTGATTAAGTACCCAACGTACTTTAGGTAGTCCCAATATTTTCAACATCAATACAGTACTCCTTGCAGTAATCAAAACACTTAGGACATTTGATACAACAGAGTATTATACCTTCAAGTATAACTGGACACTTGAAATCACATTCAGTACAAGGTTTTCTGGTAGGCATCTGTTTTTAGCTCCTGTTTGATTATCCCTTTACCAGAACAATTAAGGCATTCGCATTTATTAACCTTGCCTGTGCCATGACAAACAGAGCACTCAAAAACATGGTACATAAAAATCATCTTAAGGGAGTGAGGTCAGCACACGAGAGAGAGAAAGGTGCTATTAAAATAGCTTGCTGCCTCACTACCCACATATACTCCCCTTGTTCTCTAACTCTTATTAAGGTTCTGGTTTGCTCTTGATTCCTTCCAAAGCATGAAACTAACAAAGATTCCACAGGCTACTATTACAGCTATTGCTCCAATAGTATCTGCAAAGACCCAAGTACTCATAATCATTTCTCCAAGAGAAGGTATCGCCAATCAAGCATTGGATTGTTCTGACAATACTGCTGAACGGTAATGCAAAACAATATTGGCTTATCGAATCTAATGTTGAGGTCCAATGGTGGACCTGTTTCAACTACTTGCTTTGGCTGTTCTTTTGGCTTTGAGAATCTCAAAAAGATACCCCTGTGCGTTGAATATTATGCCACATAGAGCTTCTTCAATATCCTCTCGGGCTTCATCTGGATAACCTCTATGTATCAAGTGGAAGTCCTCAAAATGTCTATTCAAGCTCTTAGCATAAGCTGGAAATGGTATGCCTTTCTGCCAGTTATCAGAGTCCCTTAACGAACCATCTGGTAGATGTCTATTCTTGTGCATATACTGAGCAAAGCGTTTCTTGACTAAAGGTGAATTAAAACCTTCGTAATCAAGTTTCTCTGTATCATCCTGTCTGGTAGCTCCCGACCCAAAGGTTCTCTTGTTAGGCATTACAAAACAATGTGGTGGAATAATACCCTCTGCAACCTCTCCTTTGCAGCCACCGTTCTTATTGAAAACTTCACAATCGTTTCTCTTAGCACAAGGAATAATCAAGAATACTTCAACATCCTGTATTCTTGACAGCCTTTAAGTGCTGGACAATTACTCTTGCAAGGACCAGCACCGAAGCAACTTGGTATCTCTCTTGGAATATCTTCGATTGAAGTGAAGACTGGTATATTGTGTTCCAAGCAGTAATCAACTTCTGCTGTTACTCCTTTACTCGGTCCATAATCTTCGGGGTCTACCAGTAACAAGGCATCACAGCATTTAAGCCATTCAATACCATGTCGGTAGTACTGTTCAAGAGTGATACTTGGTTTACCGTCTACTCCATCAACTGCTGCCAGTAACCAATCAAAGTGTGGAACATAAGCTACTATTCCTTTGCGTTCAAGTTCTACACCAGCTTGAGTTGCTCGACCAATAGAATTGAGTATCGGTATTACTTTACCTTCACAAGAATAACGATAAGCTACATAGACTTTCATGCTTACCAGTCCTTAATGTTGTTGGTTAGATGTCCCTGAACTACTACCTCTTCGGAGTCTTTCTCGGAACATTTCGATACATTCGTGTTCTGTTTTCCTTGCTGGATTTTTCGGGTCATTAAAATAATTCTCCATTTTGCAGAATTCGCATTCGTCAGGTGAGACTATTTGGAGATTGCGCTTGCTATATCCAGATGTCTTTCTATGACGTTCGCAAACTTTCATTTTGAATGCGCCTTACACTCTCTACAAAGAGTTTCTATTCCGAACAGGGTTCTTCCGCATTTACATTTTCTGTGCATATTAATTTCTCTCTCTTAGTTTTACTCTCTTTTACCGCAGAGAGCTTATTAAGTTTTTCTATCAATCGTTTCTCTATTCTCGCCCAATCAATACACTTCATGAAGAACTCTGGTATAATGAAGTCTTCAACTATCACTATGTCTCGGACCTTGATTATCAGGTCTTCTTGGATTCCACCAGTCTTTCCTCTGTACACCCATTGGGTAGGATAGGTCTGTATAGGTTTGTCAACAAACAGACTTTGTTGACCAACATCTATTCCTAACTGTGGCTTTACTGGTAAACGAAATAGACTTTGTTGCCCTACGTCTATTCCTAACTGTGGCTTTACTGGTAAACGCCTTGGTTTGTCACCAGTAGCATAGTCTGTGTTCATGTACATATTGGAGTAGATTACTGCCCTTGCTGCTGCTGGAAACTTTAGCGCATGACGAGTATCTAAGAATGCGTAATCAGTCTTCCAGTATCCTTTAGACCTCTCAAACCAGATACGTTTCTTAATCTGAGAAGGATAAGAGATGTCGAGAGGACTGTACTTGTGTGCTCTGAGATTAGCTACTATGTCTGCTTTGAACGGTTCAATCTTCTCTATCTCATCATCAAGCTCATACATGAAGACTTGTTTAACTGCTTTCTTCTCTAAGTTGCTGGCATCGGACCGAACAGAAGAGATACCCTTGAACTCGTATCCTGTCTTCCATCCTTTCTTCTCATCCCATATCCACTTGCCACCATACATCTTAGGAGCAAGGAACTTAATCTTCTTGTAGACCGCTTTGAATCCAATCGAAGCGTGAGTAGTAACATTGAACTTCTCCTTGAAGAATTGGTCCAAGTGCTCATTAACTATCCGTTGTAGCTCTGCTCCTTCCTTCTGCATAGCTTCTGGTTCTGTAGCATGAACCTTAACGAAGGTAGAGTCAGTATCACCGTAGAGCATCTCATAACCAATTGAAGCAAGAAACTTTACTAATTCTTCAATGATTATTCGACCAATGATTGCTGTAGCCTGAGTACATTCTTTTCTATGAAGTCTGAACTTTGGATAGTCCATTACACCGTAGATAGCGTTAGTTGTCTTCTTGACGTTGTACTGTCTTCTTTCCCACTTCTTGACTTCACTATCGGGTGCTTTAGCTGCAATAGCTTTCTCCATTTCTTTCTGATAGAATGTTCTCCTGTCATTGAAGAACTTGATTAATCTTGGTAGAAGACCCATTTCTACTCTATCGAAGTATGCTTCAAAGTGTTTAGGTTCTTTGGTCTTCTCATCTACCCAATCGTAGACTACAGCATAGCAATCCTTGGTTCTCTTCTCCCTGTAAGTCTCAGGTGAGATATTGAATCCTTGAATGTGAGTAGGATAACCTCTGCTAATGTCTAACTGAATAACATTATAGTGGTCGCCTTTCTTTGGTTTAATGACTATAGCTCCGAGCAGCTTTTCCTCATCTACCTTATCGTAGGTTGCTGTGCTGAGAACTACCTTGCCTTGAACCATTCGCATGAGAGCAGTATCAATGACTCGGTTACGAACAAAGGACTCGTGGAAGAGTAACCCAAACTCCTTTCGTAATTCGTCAAAGGTCTCTATCACTCCGTACTTGTCATTGAGTGCTTTCATGATGAGAACATCGTTAGTGTTGCGCCGAAGAACTACATCTGGTGCTTTATCCCAACACTTACCAGAGCTACCCTCAAAGGGTATCTTCTCTATCCCTAACTCTTCTGACTCGGTGACGTAAGCCAATGAGTAGCTATCCATCTCGGAGTCTGTAAACATCTTGAAAGCAACCATTAGATCGAACATCACTCGACCCTTTATTCGGATAGGCTTGCTGTGTGTTAGAACCGATCCAAGTGGAGAGAGATCACTGAACTTTGTAATGCAAAGTTTCTCATTGAGCTTGGCTCTCTGATACCACTTAGGTAAGTCGTATCTGTTCAAGTTCCAAGCTGTAATCAGATCGGGGTCTTTCTCTTTCGAGAGCATCATTAAGTTATCTAAAAAGATTGATTCGGTCTTGCACTCTCTGACTTCCATATCCATGTTGTACCGTTGCTTAATATCAACCATGTGTGCGGTACAATCCTTCTGGAACTTGACAAGCTGCTCAAGACTCCAATTAGCATCGGGGACGTAGAGCTTGTATATCTTGTTCTCGTAAGAGTCTATGACACCTACCATCATGAGAGGCTCATCCTTGTTCATGCCTGTACTGTACTCTCGGTAGGTGATTGCTTCAAAATCCAAGTACCAGATACGAAGAGGAACAGAGAACTCTATTGGTTTGTAAGACTTGACACCCTCTATCTCTATACCGCTTCGGATGTTGTTGTCTATCATCCAGCGTAGAGGTAGAAGCTCTTGGTGACTAAGATCAGCTTCGTAAGTGAAGACTGTATCGTTAGCCATTCCTTCCTCTGTAATCTGCTTGTTCCACTTGTTAACACACTTAATCGAGTCTCCAATTCTACCAGCATCTTGAACGTATATCTTAGTGACTATACGCTTCATGATGTTGCGTGCTGGTACTGCTTCTATCTTCTGGATGTGAAGACTGTTTAAGAACCCTGTCTCTTTGAGTTCTAAGTAGTCTTTCTCAAGTAAATAGAAATAAGGAAAAAGGTCTATTCGTCTCTTTAACCGCTTTGGAAAACCAAACTCATCCTTCTCATCTGTTCGACCACAGAGAATGATGCAAGGATACAACTTACCCTTAATCTCTACCTGAGAAGGGTCTGCGGTTACAAGTGCAAACTTAGTCGTTTTCTCTCTCTCCAAGACTTTAGATAATCATTACGTTTAACTCGATTAACCTTATTTAACCTACTGTTCTGTTCTTTCATTATCTTAGGTCTACATTCAGAACAATGCTTTCTATCAGTCTTCTTCAAGAACCGACCACATCTATCACATCTTGGAGTAGACCAACTAATTAACTTGTTATGTGAATAATGAAAATTCTTATTATGATTATTCATAAAAAATCACAAAAAAATATTAAGAGATTTTAAGAGATAGATTAGGGTTTCTGGTGTTAATTTAAAATTAACTTATCCAGCCCTCTATCTCTTTTGTATCCCCTAATGCGTCTGCGCTGTAGACATCTTCTGGTGTGCGTTCTACGACATAGATACCTAATGCCTGTAGGTAGACATCACCTTTGCCTTTCTCCCATGTGGTCTTCTTTGTCTCATCGTCAACTACTTTCAAGTCGCCTCTGTCTGGTTTGGCGATAACAATTACTTTGCTAAGTTCGCCAAAGTCCTTGCCAATGTATTCGGGTATGCTAACAACAATTTCGTTGCCATCGTCATCCATTAGACCCATACGGATTGCTCCCCAATTGTTAGGTCGGTCACGAGCTATCCAAGCTACAGTACCTTGAACAAAGAGAGTTCTATCGTATTCTTCTTTGATGAGTTCGTATGTGCATTCAACCGCAGTAATAGCGGTCAACTGAGGGTCAATGACTTGGTGGAATATTGCGTTAACGTCAATGTCTTCTTTGACAGCTTTGAATATGGAAGTGGTTTCTTCTGCTTGACTTGAGTTGAGTTTGAAGAATCCTTCTTTCGGATTGGCTTTAACAATACCGAAGGTTTGACATGGAGTAAAGAACCGTACTTTGGACCATCCTCTTGCGAGTGGACCATCGTTCGTCTGGATAGTACCGTATTTATAGTCAGTACCGTCACCAATGCGTGCAATCAAACCAAGAGTCCTTGAACTATCAACCACTTTTTCTTTAAGTGGTTTGAGGTAGTCATTGTTGTCTCTTCCAAAGATTTTCTTGCGTCTGTCGAGAACTTGACCGTCACCGTTAATGTACTGGTCACGAACCGCAATTGCAATACTGGTCTTTTTGACGTAGGCTTGAGCAGCAGCTATCATGTTACCGATTTTGTCCCAAAGACCTGTATCAGCAACAATGAAGCCGATTACTGGTGATGCTTCTGCTTTTGGAACGAACGCTGCACGTTTAACATCTTTGCGTATCTCATTCTTAACGCCTGAGATAGCAAATCCTTTCAGTCCTGACTCGGGTACTTTCCCTGTCAGTTTACCTATTTGGTCGTTAAACATGATTACGAGTTCTTCGGCTGAGTACCTATCAAGGTAAGATGTGAGTTCTTCTGGAACTACAACTGGTGCTGGTGTTTCTATCTGCGCTGCTATTGTTGGTTGTTCAGCTTCAACTTCTTTCAAGATTTCTTCACTTTTACTTTTATCAGATTTTTTCGTCAATCTAATTCACCTTCTTCTCTGCTGGATTACTTTGTGGTTCAGGGTACTTAAAGGTTCTGCTGTCCACTATTCCATGAGTCTTGCAAGCTGTACAGTCCCACATATAGGTCTTACCAGAGCCACGACAATAAGGACATCGGATTAAGAAAACATTGTTGTATTCTATCCTAAGTTCTTCGATTGTCTTTTTGACGAGTGGATTCGGGTCGTGAACTACAGGTGGTGCTACTATTGCTGGACCAGCTATTGCATTCTTCACGAGCTTTTTGGTTTTGTGTTTTTCTGACACGATTCTTGCCTCTTTTTATTAAATACCTTTGATTTCATATACGTGCCAATTGGCACTTTACAGGTCTACTTTAAAGTTCTCCCATTCAAATTCGGGATGATAAGTCCAGCGTTTCTCGCCTTTGCTTATTTTGATTAGACCTGACTGTTTCAATAAAGCAAAGTATCCTTTGGACTTGATAGGTGACACACCTTCTTGAAGAGAAAACTTAGCTACTATTCGATTAGCAGTAGCCATATTACCCTTCATGACTTCTTTGAACATGGCTGCAAGTTCCATAGCTCTTTCATGTCGTCTACGGACCGCACCTTCATCGGCTGATTCTTCGTAACCTCTTTCCATAATTACACACTATCCCTTTGTCTTAGACAAATAATCCATACCTTAAAATCAGTACAATGGTATGGTACATCAGTACTATTTATCGGACAGAGCCTATTGAAACATAGACAGCCTGTTGTATCTCTTTCCATTATTATTCTCCCCAATCTTCACCTTCGATACATAGAACTTCTAAGTTTCCAGTACGATTTACTATCAATTCTGTACCACAAAAGGGACAAGCTATTATCTCGTTTGACTCAACGTGACTTAGATTCAGTTCAGATTGACATTCAGGACACTTCATATATTCTCACTCTCTATCTCTAACATGGTACTCATTGGTGAAGCACCTTATAAAGTAAGTCCTTAGAATCTTTGCGTAACCCCTCAACATTCAAATCGTAGACCTTAGATGTATCAGCAAAGATGTATGGGTTCTTATCAAGGATTCTTTTTGCTACAACACTACCTATATGTGGTATCGTCTGTAACATCATCCATCTAATCTGCGATTCTGTGTATGCTTTTCTTACTGCTGGTGGGGGTACTCTATGCGTAGAAGCACTTCCATAACGGTCATGCAATTGCCCTATACGAATAGCTGTCTGTTCCTTACTTAAGGTGTTTATGTATGGTATCTGCCAACCATCAACGAGAGCATAGATAATACCAGCAAGTTGTCGGTCTTCCCACACTATGAACCCTTCAATAAGAACTATTACCTTTTTGTAGGTATCCTTCATAGTTCTTATTTGGTCAAAGAAATTATGTCCTTTCTCCCTACTCATCACCGAACCTATCAAATCGTCAACCGTCTTACGTTCTATAGCTAAGTCTCCAATTATGAAATCTCCACTATCAATATGCTGAACACTTACAGGATATTGCTTCTTAACAAGAATATCAGCTATATCCCTTTCTCCTGAACCTCTATTATCAACAAAGATGGTCAATATTCTATCCTTCCTCTTAAATGTGGATTAACGGGATTATAAGAAAATGGTAACAACCCCATAACACTCTCACGAATGTAGAATCGAATATTAGCTTCAAAGATGTTATTACCTCTATCAAGCAGGCTCTTCATTTTTAAATAACACCCTTTACAATATTTTGGATGTCCATAAGACTCTTTAGATTTAATAAATCTATTACAGAGTCTACACCTAACATCTGACCAAGTAAGAAACTTGGTATTATGTGACCTTCTTCTCATTCTTTCAGTCTCCAAGTTACTCCAACTATTGTTCCTATCCCTAATACCCAAAGCCACCAAGGACAATGGAAATAATAGAGAATAGATAACGTAAACACCGTTCTAAAGATGTCTACGCTTTTGATTGTCTTATACCAATGGAATCTCAATACTTGAACCCCATTGACAGCAGTACTTCTTTAGCTTTAGCTGTGATTACCAGTTGCTTAACGTGTCTACCATCTCTCGGTAGTTCTGAAATAGAGATTTCTGAAATAGAGATGTATTCTTTAGAGGTTAGCTCTGCCAGTACTCGCTTAAGTTTCTCGTTGCTGAAACTGAATGTGTCTTTGACAGCGTGCATGGTCCTTGGTTGTCTACAGTAGTTCATGACCGCTATGAGATTCTCTTCGTAGGTATGTCTGGTTCTGGTACTCATAGTTGTAACCTCACAGTACCGTCACCTGTAGAGGGAGCAACGGTAGTACCAGAAGCAGCAGCCTTCTCCTTTTCCTTCTTTGCGTCTTTAGCGTCTTCTCGTTTCTGGAATGCTTGACCAGCGTTCTCTACTCCTTTTTCTGTCAGCTTAAAGTATGCGTCACCTTTAGGCATCCAGCTTGAATCGTAGAGTTCAGCTTGACCAATCTCTGCTGTGACCTGTGCGAGTGCTATCCAGTTATTAACCGAGTGAAGTAAGTAATCTCCACCGACAGGGTAGTACTCATCAAGGAACTTGACTTTCATCTTGAGTCCTTGTTCTGGTCTAATTGGTGCTATGACTTGGCTCGTGAGATACCATGCAACATTGTAGGTAGCAGCTAAGTATTCTATCAGTTGGAAGTGCTCTGCAAGTTCTCTGGTTCTCTTCGGTAGTTCTTGAGACTCGGACCATCCAGCACGAATCTTAGCGTTCATGCTGTCAATGACAACTAAGATGATAGGTTCGGGGTCGTGATGACACTTAACCTTTTCAACCATCTTGTCGCCTTGCTTGACCATTTCTTTCTCATCGTATCCTTCAATGAGCTTCTGAATTATCTTGTATTGAAGGTACTGAGCTTTAATGGTAGGAATCTGTTTAGCTGGAAATATGAAGAGATTCGCCCAATTAACATTACCAAGTTTCCTTGCCGAAGCCATCTGTTTTAGTCTGTCTAAGTGGAAAGTATCTGGTTCTGTCTCTATCATGGCTGCTTTAGCTCGGACCGCTTTACCATCACAATTAGCTATCTTTCCGTCATAAGTCTGTATCTTGCTCTTGCAATTGTCTCCTAACTTAGTCATCTTTCGCTTGCATTTATTACAGACTATTTGATTAGCGAGAACGTCTAAGATTGCTGTGTAGCCTATCTGAGTCTTACCAGAAGAGAATCTACCAGAGGTACAGGTAGTAGACATAGTTGGTATGCCACCACCGAGAATAGCATCAAGCTCTGTCGAACCAGTACTAATGAATATCTGCTTAGATTTCTGCTCAGAATCATACTCTTCGGATGTCTGAATAGTCATCTTAGCGAGTGCTGCTTCTTGAGCTAAGTTACAGATTGCCTTGGCTATTGTGTAAGTAAGGTCAATATCTGCTGCTATGATGTCTGCCCGAGTAGTTGCCAAGGACATGACATTGTAGCCTTTCTCTCTAAGTTTCCTTGCCATAGCTGGTGTAATGCCTTTAATGTCTTCTAACCGTTTTACTGGTCCACCATCAGCCTGAGATTCTAATTCGTCTGCGTAATCTGCTGGTGTCATTTCTTCTGTTGGTTTCTTTTTCCTGTTGGTTTCTTTTTCTTGGATAATTCGTCTACTATCTTTTGAGGGACAGTAGATGTACTTGCTGGTTCATCCATTTAGCTCACCATGAACCTGTCGTTTTCTACTTTTGATTGCTTAGGAATTGGATGCTTCTGAATGTACTCTTTGGCTATTTCCATTACGAAGTGTGCTACTTCTGCAAACTCCATAGCTATTCCATTACCTTCATTCTTAGAAGGAAGGAACACAAGCATCATCGTTCCACCTTTCTTGTCTTCGAAAGGAACGAACATTAGCTTGTACTGACCACAGGCTTTTATTTGAGTGCCAAGAGCTTCGGTAAGAACCTTGAACAGATTATCCTCAAAGGGTTGTTCCTCTGGTGTTAGCACTCTTTCTTCTTGTTTATTCGGTTTCGGGTTCTGGTTTGGTTCTGACACTTTTACCACCTTTTCTTCTTTTACTATGATACTGTCCTGTCCCACCCAACTTAGGGTCATTCCAGAATATAGGTTTGCCCTTAGTCTTGGCGAGAACTCTACTCTCTTGGATACGTTCTTCGAGTATCCTCTGGTCCTCTCTCATCTTTTTCTGTGCTGCAAGATTAGCTCTGTAAGCTGCTTCTTCTTGCTTGGTCTTCGAGTATCCTCTGGTCCTCTCTCATCTTTTTCTGTGCTGCAAGATTAGCTCTGTAAGCTGCTTCTTCTTGCTTGGTTTTCTCTTCTGCTTCTCGTTTCTTCTGTTCTTCACGAGTTGGAAACTTAGTGGCTGCAAGCATCATTAAGAAGAGTTCAGCTTCTTCTTCGCACATTGTATATGACATCTGCTTGAGGACATCTTCGTAAGTCATATACGCTTTGTTGACCATCTGAGTGACTTTCTCACCCTTAATCTTCAAAGTTCTCTCGTACTGGCAATTAAGAAGATTTCTGAATGCTGTAGTTGTCATGAGTCAACTAAGTCCTTTTCAATGTTTGTTGGAAGGACCTTAGATAAGGCTGCTTCTACCTTACTGGCTTGCTCGTCTGTTTTCTTAGCTCCTAATCGAAGAGCATCGTCATATCCTCTGTCGTAGCAATCTTTCTCAGACATGGCTACCATGTTATCGAAGCGCAAGGCATAAGCAGCCAATTGCTTTCGTAACAGCTTATCCATATCTGGTTTAGGCTGACCACAGACGATTATGATGTCATTATACAACTCACCAAGAGTAAGTGATATTTGATTGCACTTACTACTCGGTGATTGAACAGGTTTAGGACTTGGTTTTTGTTGGTTTGACAATTTGCTCCACCAAACTTGGTAATGCTGCTTTCAGAGTATCACTAATACCCTGTATGTAGGCATCTTGTTTTGCTTGCTCAACAGCTTCGGATATTGCCATCTTCTGTGATACTGGTAGGTCAAAGTGCTCTGTACCGTTTATCTGTTGGTTGAGACTAAGTTCGAGTTTGATTGCGTCAAGGAGTTTATCAATTACAGCACCAGCCATCTTGCCTTGAAGTGCTGAATCAATAATATCGCTTGTCTGTTTCATAGCTCGTTCTTTTTGTAGTCTCAAAGTTTCAAATTGTTTAGCATCGTGACAGCGTTCGTCAAGCAACTGGCAATTGTCTTCTGCTATGTTGGAGTTGTCTCCATCTTTGTGATGAACTTGGAAACCACCGTATCCAAAAGGAGTACCGCAGTTTGCACAAGCACCACCTTGTTTCTCAAAGGTCTTATCTACTATTTCCTTTGGAAAGTTTACTCGGGTGTTTTCTTTTTTGGTTTCGGACATTTCTTCTCACTCTCGATTTCTAATGATACTACACCAAACATGATGTAGTTATCAGTCTTATTAAGGACTACTCCTTTCTGTTGAACTTGGTATTTCTTACCATGAATCTGTACTACTTCTCCAAGTATAGGACAGTATTCACCGTTAAAGAATCCTATCTTCTCTGGTGTCTTACCGTCTATACAGAAGAACCTAAGTTCAAGCAACTATTAACTCGACCTTGCAACCTTTACATTCTCTGATTAGTCTAAGATTCTGAATGACCAATTCTGGTGAAACAACGAACTTGTCTTCTATCTTAGAAGCGTCTGCACTAATCTGCGTACTTGCTATAGTAACATGCTCATACGGAACTGCTTTATTAGCTGGAACTGCCATCTGATTTACTCGTTTCTCAAAAGGTGCATAGTTCTTACCATTCTGTTTGATAACTTTGCAATTTCTAATGTCTGAACCTACCTCTCTAAGCTGAGAAGCAGACATGACATTATTCGGTACTGTCTTGGTGGGAATGACTTTCTTATTGACCGAGCAGAAATCTTTGTGTTGTGAGCAAAGACTTACTTTGATTGTTAGGTCTGGTTTCATTTTGTTATCCTTCTTAAATAAACCCATTCAAATCACTATTACCTATATCGTGGGTTTGGTTATTAATAAAGCTATGCATCAAAAACAGCACACCAGAGACAGGGTTTAACTTTGTATCCGTCTTCATCTGGTAAAAATCCATGTTCACAAAACACCCATATCTGACCGTTTAACCGAGAACAATCAACCTTATGCAGCTTCTTACCGCATTGAGGACAATGGAGAGGAATAGTTCGTTTGGGTGTCTCTCCCTCTTCTACCCAGCCGTCTATCTCTGCTTTGGGGATTTGTACCCACATCCAACACAAGAAACTTTATCACAAATTAGACCTGTAATATCACAATAAACGATATTACTACTATATGGGTCTACTTTCTTATAGATTGTACCAACTCTACAAGAAGAACATTTCATTCTTATATACTACCTTTAGTTACTCCTACGAAGGTCTTTATCTCTTCGTGCGCTGCTTCAAGAATCTTTACATCTATCACGTTATGGTCATAGACGTAATCAAGTGCTTTAGGGTCGCCAATAGCAGCCATGCGCCAAATCTTGAGTTCAAGGTGTGTCTTATCATCTATTCCCATTAGCCGAGTGACGTTCTCTAAACGATTTCTACAAAGTTTCAGTTTGTTTCGGACTATGTAATAGATGTCTTGGTGTTGAATTGAACCGAAAACAGGGAAGTCGAGCTTCAATTCTAAGGCTCTGGTCCTCAAAAATGGTATATCGAAGCCAGTACCGTAATAAGTATAGATTCTTTTGAACCGTTTCAGGTCCTCTATACATTGTTTTACGAGTCTTTCATCGAATTTACCACTAAAAATCTCTTCTTTAGTGATTTTAGACGAGAAAACCTTATCAGAACCCCTAACTTTGAACGCATAAGATAGCATATATGCAATATCAGCGTTAAAATTGGTAGTTTCTATGTCCAAATATGCTTCTTCACCAATAGGGAAGAGTCCATATTTGATTCCGAGCTTCCGAGCTTGCTTATCAATAGCATCGGGAGTCCTATTTGGAAGTAACTGGATTACTTTAGCACCTAAAAGTGGATAATGTTTCTTCAAAGTGTTCTTTTCTACGGTAGTCCAATCACCAAAGTCATTATTCTGCATGAAATAACCTTCTTAAGCTATAACACCCTTCTTTCTAAGACATTTATATCTTATGGTGTTAAAGAACCGTAGAAACTTACGCTTAATTCGTTCTGGATAGCTCTTGTATCCCCAATTCTTAAGCCAGTATCCATGATGACATCGTTTACAATGCTCTCTCCAAGTCTTATCGCAGCAAGCAAAGCTCATGCATCCGTCAACACCGCATGGTGCTCCCTCTGCTACGAGAGAGTCCCACTCGGGGTCGAAGTGACAATTACTACAGACCTTACCCATGAACCTCATCCTTCTTAGGGTGCTGTCCACAGTTAGCAAGACCGCAAGTAGATTCATGCTCCAAAGGTGGTAAGGTATTAACCTGTTCTAATCCACCTAAGAAGTCATCAACTTTCTTGAGTCCTTCTGTAATGGTTGTTCCTTCTTCAACGGTCTTCTGAGGATACATAGCTAATATCTTGAGTCTGCGTTCGGCTAAGTGTCTCTGACGGACCTGTGCTTTCTTTACCGTTTTACTAAGTTTCTTGATTGCATGAACAAATTGTGTATTCTTGCGTGCTTGTTTAGACGCTTTGTTCATTAGCTTCTGGTGTTCTCTAACCTCATTACAGGTGTTATTGAGGTTCTTCTCATTAGGACCATATTTTTCAAGTAGACGTTGTGTTCTCGCTTTTCCCATTTATGAGTACCTTCTTTAACACTATAACTATACACTCACTAAATTATAAACATTTCAATAATAAGAAGCGAAGACATTTAACGTCAGTCTCCATTCAGACGGAGCAAGATTAAAACTTATTACACGTATTATCTTATGCTCATATTTCTTACGTGGGATGTTTGGTTTAACCTCAGAACATCCAAATGACTGTGATGACAGGTTATTAACGAGAGGCTGTTACTCTCGGAGCAGAGTTTTAACGAGTTTCTCGTACTCAGGTAATTCTCGGAAGGTTTATTTTCGCTGGATGCCTACAACAGTCACCATGATATTTGTTATGTTTGTGATTGTTGTAAGGGATAACCCGAAGGTAGTGTGTATGTCGGTCTAACGCCCTTACTCGTTTCGACCTAAAGCCAATGCCTTCATCGTTGCTATTTAAGGATAGCTCCTGAGTATTGTCCTTGATAAACTTCCCTGTGGATGAGGACTAAATCAAGGCGATTGTTACTCCACATATAGACTGACTATTTTGGAAGGGATTGTCACAGTCCAAGTTTCTTCTGCTACCCTTCCAGCTAACTTAGGATAAGCGGTGGTTCGGTGTGCAATAGAGTTCCCGAGCTTTGCATAGCATCTTAGCTGACTTGGTTTGCAATTAATCTTAAACCAAAGAAACGCATATAAGCGTTTTGGTCTATCTACTTTACTTTTTGCTCGTCAATTACTGCTGCTACTGTCGCTGCTGCTGCTTCGGCTACTGGAACTGGATTAGCTTCAACACTTGCTACGTCTGCCTTGGCTGCTGGTTCAGATGCTTTAACTTCTGAAATACCAGCTTCAACGTCTGCTACTGCTGCTGAGACATTCCCACCCATGAACTCTTCCATGCCTTTAGCAATCATACCGACACCAGTACCTATGCCAGCAATTCCTTCGAGTCCTTGTCCTTTGGCGAATGAGACAACAATACCAGCTATCATAACCACTCCACCAAGGATAGTTATGATTTTATCTGCTGTTCCTTTCGGAATTGGTAAACCCAACACAATCACCACCTTTTCTCTTCAAATATACATTGTTTTAATTTCTTATAGTCTTAGAGACTTGTTCTGTGTCTACTAAGAACATGAGAAAAAGATATAAAGATACTGGTCTAAGTTATCGAAGTAGAACAAAAATATTAGAAGGAAGCAGCAGAAGACGAACAATCGTCTGCTTCTCTTGCTTCTTCTCGTTCGATTACAGCTAACTCGTGCATGAGGTCTTGCTGTCTCAGGTACAAATCTCTGCGCTGCGGAGAAGTCTTTGGGTCATCCAAAGGATAGAACAGAGTCAGGTACTTATCAATTACCAGACGGTTATCCCTTGTTGCTTTCTGTATTGCTTCTATGTCCAGTACTTCCATGCCAGCAGTTGTCTTGTCTTGAGCTATTGTCTTAAGGAATTTGTGATATTCCGAGAGGACCTTAGTTTCATCCTCTGGATTACCACCGAGTTGTTCTTCTTGGAAAGGTATGTACATCTTAGCTCACCTGTTCAAAGTCGGGTACTTCAAACACCGACACGAACCAGAGTTTCTTGTCTGAGTCTGCAACGTGCGCTTTACACCAAGTTACTGTGTCCTGAGCTTTGGCTTCTGTGGCTATCGAGAAAGTTGCTACTTGGTCAGGGTACTTATCTCTGAATTTCTTTGACTTCTCATAGAACGCTTTTGCGTCTTTGAAGAATGCGTCTACTTCTTGAGATTTAGTGTCGTAGGACTGTGGATTAACTGCTTTGTCTACTGCAATTGCTAACTCTTCCAAAACCTTTTTACTTGGTTTTGTGTATTTGTCATCAAAGAACATAGCATCCATCTTGGCTCGAATCTGGTCATTGTCTATTGCGCTGATTGCGTTCTGTACTGTTTCTGCTCCTATCAAGGAATTATAGATTGTAGGGTAATCAGTTTCCGTTCCAATTCTCAGTCCGTTTATCGAAAGGGCTACAGTTTCAGGTACGTGCCAATTGGCACTTTTCATCTTCTGTATCTTCTCGTTAAGCGCACTAACTTTCTTAACTGGCTCTACAGTCTTTATCTTGAGGAAGTCAGCTATCTCTTTGTGTGTCTTGATTCCATCGTAAACCTTTAACGCCCAAGTGATGTTCTGGTAATCAGTCAATTGTCTGCGTTCAAGGTTCATTTCAATTGAGTATTCTTTGGCATCCTGTAACTGGTGAAGTGCGAGCATAGTATAAGGTATCTCATAGTTCGCTGGCAGCTTACCTTCTGCCATCAACTGAGTAACTGCCTTGTGACGGTTATAACCATCCACTACTGTTTCTTTGTCTTCAATGATTGCTATGGCTATCGGGACTTGAACTTTCTTCTGTGAGATGCTGTACTTGAGTGCTGAGAACTTTGCTTCCGAGAGCATGGGTACAATAGTCTCAAGCTCTGCATTTCTAACTAAGCTCTTCGGGTCAATAGTTAAAATAGTCTTTTCGTTCAATCTAATTCACCACCGATTCTGTTATTTTAATTGCCTTTTGAATTGGACAGTCTTTGCAGTCTATAGGGTCGAATAAACAATTAACCTCACAGCAGAGGGCAACAAGACCGTCATATATTTCTTTTTTTAGTTTACTGTTCATATCTCATTCTCTCGTAACCTACAAGTGCTACAGGGTACGATAAAAGGATTGTGGCTAAACCACGACATTTTCTCTACATTTTGTATCATTTAGAACAAAGCTGGCTGCGCCTGTAAGTTATTCATTACTTACGGTTCGCTGCTATTTCTTGGAGTTCTTCGGTAGAGAAGCCCTTATGGGGGTCTGCTGGTCTATACCCAAAATGTCACTCTATCGTAATTCTATGTCCTTCTATGTCCTTCTATGTCCTTGCTTTGAATCAGATTGTACCATATTCTGTGACCTTATAATTCATACCATAATGTCCGATTTAAAGGCTCTGATTGACGAAAGAAGCATAGTTTACTACACTTGCCATTTGGCAACTTTTAATTTTTATTTTTTGGATTAGAAACTTAGTAGGGAAAGGAATACCTGAGCAGAACGGTTGTATTTTTTATTATATAAAGTATGGGTGTTTGTTGTGCTCACTCACTAAAAAGGCATTGTTACCAGAGATTTATGAGAATAGACTTAAGCGTTAACGGTCCAAGGTCCAAGCCTTAAAGCCTTTATTGTTTATTGTTGTTGTGCATCATGAATCAATCAATATTCAATATGAGATTAGCTTTAGCTATTATGCTTAGACTGTAGGCTTTAGAGCTAAGAAGCGAGAAAGGCGTTTAAGCATATCTTTTATACATAGTTTTCACATGAATATGCTTGATGTATTACTGTATATGCATTAACCTTTATATGAGTCGGTCCTATTACTCTCTGGTAAGGATGTGAAACCCAAAAATGAGCAACCAAGAAATAAAACCTAAATGTTTCGGCAACCTTAAACAAGATAGTATTTGTCAAGGCTGTGACTATTACCAAGACTGTTTAGAACAATGCATGAATGTAAGCATCGCAATAAGTGAACGTGACTACTAATGAATAACTTAGACTCTATCAAAGCTAATTACTTATGACTGATGTATGTCTCAACTCATTACTAACTGAAAATAATGTTTATATACTTGTTTGCTATTACTATACTATTAAGAGCATGCCGAAAAAGTCGCAAAGACTCAAAGGGAAAGACTGAAATCACGGACAGTTTCCCCAACGGGAAAGACTCATACGTGTATAGTTTCCCTAAAAAGTCTCAGTACGGCAATCCAACCCGTTTACGCGCGTAACGGTGAACATGGGGTCGGGCGAGAAATATGAAGCCTCTACTCTTAAAATAAAAATCGAGGTGAAATAAAAATGAGAATAACTCTATACATATGCAAGGATTCAATCCTAAATGATAAAGATAAGCTATTATTACTTGAAGACAACAAAAACATATTAATTCAACATTACCAAGGCTTAACCGTTCAAGAAGGCTTAAAAGGCTATTATGTGGCTAAAAATGGTCAAATCATATACGATAATGTGGAGACTTGGACCATATTAGGCGAGAACATAGATACAACCTTAGCCAAACAAATAAGCCTTAACATAAAAAGCCTTACTAATCAAGAATCACAACTAATAACCTTTAATGCTAAAACCTATCCACTATTTCAATAAAAGCACTATTCCTAACTGAAAAAGCTAATAAGCAGAAACTTAGCGATTTTAGACGCTAAGTCTTAGGATGTGACATAAAAAATGAAATACTGGTTAAATGAATCCAAAAAACAGATAGTAAAACTCTATAACCAAGCCTTAGAATGCAAGGTTGATAAGGTCCATAGCATCATAAAACCGTATTGGATAGTAGAACATATTAACCTAATAGCCTTAAAAGTGCGTCTGTATTACTTCTTAGCCAAGGACCAAGCCTTAAACTTTATTCGGTCCATAATACACCCAAAAAGAAACCAAATAGAGAAAAAGCTAAAAAGCCATGATTCAACAATAACCAGTATAATAGGGATTGCACCCTTAGCCTTAACAATCTTAGCCTTAAGATAAAATCCTAACTGATGAGAGTTTAAAACTCGAAACTTAGCCATTTTTAGCTAAGTATTAGGATGTGATACAAAAATGCAAGACATAGAAATAAAACTTAGTCCCTTTCCGATAGATAGCTGGTTTATCAGTTATGAAGACAGCTATAGGTTTGGAACGGTCCAAGGTGTTATTTATACACCAAGATTCTTTAATAGCGTAGAATGTGCAGAGTATGAGAATGGACCGAAACACTTAGAGAAAACAGTCTTAGCAATCACACACGAAACCCTTCATAAATGGTTATTTAAAGAGGAAAGCGAACAAACAAGCAAGGCATTCGACAACATAGACAAGGATAAGGATAATAGAAAGTACTTAATAACAGACTTGGAGAACTGGTAAAAATGTCAGAGTTAGAACTATTAGAACAATTTAGCAAGGTCAAAATAGCAGAGAAAGCAAGGACCGAATTAAATAAGGCTAATGGATGCAAGGTTAAAGGCTTCTCTACTAACTGTCATAACTATAGCCGAGACTCTACAGTTTATAGCATGGCTGAGTCTATCTTTAAGAATAAGCTGCTTAATAGCGGATTCTCTAAAGCTGATTTTATTCACGAGTTCCCTGTCACAGTCAGAGATAAAAAAGGTCAGATACACCGCTATCATTTAGACTTTTACTTTCCTAAACTTAAACTGGCAATCGAAATTAATCCCGAGTTTCATTACTCTTATGAGCCTGTTGTAATTCGAGACAAGATAAGAAACTTAGTGCTATTACGATACGGAATAAGAACCCTTGAGATTCATGTAGAAATAGAGAACTATAGCCAAGTACATAAGAACATAACGAGCTTAAACAAGGCTGACGTTAAACAGGTCCTTAAGACTCTTAGAGCACTAAGACACAAACCGAGTATTGAAACCCTTGATTATTATAATGTATCAAATAGAACAAAAAAGAACCAAGTTGTTCCAATTGGGTCGAACTCTTTAAATATCCACTCAGATACTTTAGAATCATACAAAAATGTGAAATAAAAACCAAGGAAGTGAAAAAACAATGTCTGAAAAACCAAGCAAGGAAGAATGGATTGTAACCTTGAAACTACAGAACAAAGCAATCGTAGAATATAGACGATTACTCCAAGCTGGTCGTTGGTGTAGGCTGGAACTTGCTAACAATAGCGCAGAAATAACAATCTATGATGCAACAAGCCTACATAGTGAAACTCCAACAATGAGAGCATTAGGCATACACAAATTAGAAAAAGGCGAATACACAGTCGGAGGTCAATATGCTATCGGACATACAGAAGACTATCGCTTAAGACTTCACATAGTACCATTAAGAACTGAAACAGGTACTTTTGAAGGCTGCCACTATGAAGCGGTCCAAGTAAAAAAGGTCATACCAGCACAAGAAGCAAGAGAAGCAATCCCCGAGCACACCGAGATAGTAACAGAAAAGAAACTGGTGTGCCACTAAACTCCCTGATGAGTTCAAACAGAACGAAACACCACATAGCAGAAAAATCCTCAAATACTCGCTAAGTCCCTGAGTTCTCTAACTCTCGTAGGGTAAAGCACTTTGAGAAGTACGCTAAGATTTATTTGTGGTGTCGGAGTTGATAAAAATGTTAGAATTAGAAAAACAAATCACAGAACAACAAATCCGCTATTGCAAGAATATGCTCAATAGAGGAATATACCAGCGTGCAGAAGTCGCAAAACTGCTACCACATGACTTGACTGGGGACCAGAACCTTAAAGGCTTGGCTTGGCTATTCAAACAAGCATTCCTTAAAGACTCGCCCTTTGGATTCAGAGAACAGCAGATAATTGGAAACTTTGCGAAATTCGAGCTAATTGACTTCATTAACACACAAACACAAGAAGGCTGTGCTGCTTGGTATCAACCAGTCTACAAGGTCATAGACAAGCAAGGAAACTATTTCAAGTATGTGTATGACTGGCAGAAGGTGAGAGTACTATGAGTCAAACATTCAAGATTAACGACAAGCTAACCATAGTCTGCCGAGCAGAAAACACTCGATACGGATTCAGACACATAGCAGAACTCTTAGACGAATACTGTAGAGCTACAAGCATCACCGCTAAAGTCTGTTACTATAACAGAACTTGGGAAGCATGGAGATTCCAGACTGTAATCTGTAAGCTGGTAGAAAAAATACCCGAGAGCACACTATCAAAAGAAGAAAAAGCGTTCTACTTAGCTAAGATTCATGACCGTTAAACTAACCTTACTCTAACCTTAGAGTGTGTGGTCAACCATGTAGCAAATAAAGAAGCTCCCTGTCGAGCTATTGCAACATAGCGAAACTTAGCAGTATTAGATGCTAAGTCGGAGTGATACAAAATGAGTGAACAAAAAGGTTTAGGAACAATAAGCGGATTCCCGAAACTTACCTTTGTTTATGGTGAGTGTGGATTCACCAGTAAGACCTCTGGAATGCCAATAAAATGCCCGAGATGTGGCTTTGACCCCTGACCCAAATAAGACAGGAGAGAGTAAAAATGGTCGCTGGTCAATTAGTGAACAAGGTCATAGCCTACGAGAACGGTGAAATGTCTCCCGAAGATACGGTAAGTTTCTTCGCTGACCTCATAAAGACTGGTGATGCTTGGAGACTACAAGGACATTACGGAAGACGGGCTGCCAGCTTAATAGAGGCTGGTGTCATAGACAAACAAGGAAACATACTACAAGAGGTAGAACTTCCATGAATGAAATAATAGAATTCTGCACTTGTGGACACACCAAGAACCAACATAACCCGAGCAGATACTACGACAGCAAATACAACAAACCAACAGAGATTCTTATTGAAGGTCATGGAGACTGTAAACTCTGTGGCTGCGAGAAATTCACTTGGCATCATAACAAAACTCTCCCTCTGAGGCTTCAACAATGACTACACTTAAAGAAACCATAGAATCTATGCGAGAAATAGCATACAAATTCGACCAATTAGGTTATCAAGCGCGTAATGTAGGAATAGACTATAAAGCTAAAGAATACTTTGAAGCTGCTATTCTATTACGTAACGCTGCTGACAAAACGGAGTATGTGTTATCATGATCGAACCAACTAAAGAACGTAATTGCAAGACGTGTTGGAGACTTAATGCTTCATTCTGCATCTGCGCCCTAACAAATGATATGATGCCAAGAATAGTCTTAAAAATCTGTAATAAATATGTTCCGATACCTAAAAATAATATCCCTGATATACGTAGCAAAGGCATTACTGAATGCACAACTAAATGCTATGAGTGCTCTGACATAGACTGCCCGAGCCACCCGATTAATAACGAGGAATTGCCATGAGACTACCTATTTACTTCCTTGGCATAGCTGCAATCATAGCCAATGCTACGGACCTGTTAACTACTCTCATAGCCTTAACTCTCAAAGCTGGCGTAGAACTTAACGGATTATACTACACACTTGGACCTCTTGGATTCTTCTTAGTGAAGATATTCCTACCAATGACTACAATCGTAGCTGCTATGTACCTCTGCACTCGAAGCAAGAACATACACCTACAAACAGGCTGCGTTATCTTGCTGGTAATCCTCATAGTTGTCTTTGCCTTTGCAACAATCAACAACATAGGAGTAATACTCAATGTCATCTAAATTCGACAAGTGCAAACATAAAGGTCCTTGTGACTTAGACTGTGACCATTGTTTCTCTAACCCTAACTACAAACCTTGGAGATAAACAAAAATGTCACGCTTAAACCTTCAAAAACTCCGAAAAGAATATAGCTCTCTTCCAACACTAACACATCATCCCGACATAATTTCTCATGGACAGAGAAATATAAACCCGAAGGGGTACTATAAAAATGGGAAAAAGAACATACATCCGACACACTTGGAAAGGTAAAGCTACTCTAACAACTTGGACACAAACAAGATGTCTAAGGTGTCAAAGATTCCTTTCCAACAAACAAATCAAATATTGTAAACGATGCTCTGAATTAATAACTAAAATCAAACATCAAATAGATAGCAAACTCTATCGTGTTAGACATAAAAAGAAAGTGATTCAAGATCGAGAAGATCAAGGACGGTCTGTCCTCGATGAATAGTCAATCCAAAAGACTGATAGAACTTGCCTTCTCTGCGATCACTGAAACGGACCCTAAGCAATACGGATACCGAGAAACTTTGAAAGAAATCGGTAAAGAAGTAATGGTGCTCTGCCTGAAATCTCCTGACATCTCAATATTTGAGAATCAGCTATTACTAATAGGGGCTAAGACAGGAGAACAAGAGGTAAAGTAAATGAAGAAATGTACAACTACCCCGTGCCCGTATAAAGAGCCTTATTGTCCAACTTGCGGATTCCTCAAAGATTTACAGCCAATATATGATTGTCAATGTTATACTTGTGCTCGTGACAGTTGCAAGCAGTATAAGTGTAAAACTACTTGCGATAAATGCTACATTGTGCCTTACACAACACTAAAATGTTTAGGTTACTATAGAGGGCGTTGTTGACGACAAAAGCTGCAAACACCCAATAAGAAATAGATGTGGTGTGGTACAATGGATGGAATTGTCTTCGGTGCTATCATAGGCTTGCTCATATTCATCTACATCGGAATACTACATAGCAGCTACAAGATGACTAAAAAGAAAAAGAAAAAGAGAACTACTGCTCAGAAACTTTACCGCTATTGTTAGAACAGAGTTGGAGTGTAAGGACTAATAACTGGTGTTAGTCCTAACATGAAATCTCCTGTTGCTTTTAATGAGCCATTGGTATGCGTCTGGAAGTCTGGATTAGTTGCTCTGACTATTGTTGTATAGCTGTCGAGTGTGTTTACTGGAAAGCTGCTGAACGTATCATCTGTTACTTGCAAAGAGGTCGTTGCTCCTGTCTTACTGAACCTATGAATAACTTTGCTGATTCTGAACCATCTGTTTATCTTGTACCTGACTGTGTTCTGGTCGGTCCATGTGATTGTAGGTCCTGATATGTTTGTTACTACAAACACTTCCCATGTAGATGTGTTTACATAGTAGCTACCGAGACTTACTATCCCTGAGCCTGTACTGGTTGTTGGGTTAATTGCTCCACTTAGCACCTGACTACCTATCGGTATTACATCCTCTGCTTGCAACCAGACCTGTTGACCGTCTTGCCATATTGGGTCGAACGGTATTGTAATCTCTCCCTGAGTGTAGGGTATCTCGTTTCTTTCTAACTCAAAAATACACTCAAGAGTTAAATAGTCATTGAATGATGCTGGACTCATAGTATTAGTGTAGAGTAGACTGTTCTTAATTGTGAGCTTGCGTAGTCCGAAGCCATTAGCATAGGTTACAGGCGTGCCATAGTTTAGACCTGTTGGTGGATATGTGAAAGGTCCTTTAACATTAGTTGGGTCGTAGACTCCACGAATGAATGTACCGCTAATCTCTAAGTCTGAAATCTCTGCAAATACTGGACCGAATAAGCCTGAGTTAGAACCAGTAAAGATTGCTATTGCTATGTAGGCTACA
>Ga0208689_1000416_pt1 | contig 31803 bp, 53 predicted proteins | sample June2015DPH_8_15_FD_184700 | JGI IMG/M metagenome (GOLD analysis project Ga0208689, IMG submission 184700) | Peatland microbial communities from SPRUCE experiment site at the Marcell Experimental Forest, Minnesota, USA - June2015DPH_8_150... | ecosystem: Environmental > Terrestrial > Soil >... | reverse complement strand
CCGGGCTCGAGCCCCCGTTCGTCGCCACCCTGGAGGTCCCGATGTGCCAGTCGTGCGCGCGCGGCGTCGGCATCGCGTTCAACGACATGCGGACCAAGCTCGCCGCCTGGGCGAAGGGTCCGTAACCCCGGAGGCCTCCGGGCATGGTGACGAACGCGACGCGGGACAGCTACGAGGACCGCGAGGTCGACTTCTGGAAGGCTCAGGGATTCCACGCCGAGAAGGCTTGGAAGCACCTGCGGGGGATGGTCAAGATCCCGTCGGGCCCGCGTCGGGGGCTCTTCCCCCGGCTCGAGCGGCGCGACTTCCTGGCGACCGAGGAGCGCGCGGGGTTCGACGTCGTGGGGGCCTACATCGGCCTGCCGATCGCTGCCGTCTACGTGCAGGTAACGACGTCCCCGTTCGTCCAGGTGCGGAGCGGGAAGGCCGACCGGAACGCCGCGCACGGGCCTCCGCCGTTCGACTGGCCCGCGCCCAAGCGAACGGTCGAGGAGTGGGTCTCGGACGTCCAGACGGAGACGCTGTTCGAGTACGAGGACCCGGCGCTGGTCCAGGTCCTCGCCGGCTACGCCGACGGCCCGCGCCACGTCGACCGGCGGTGGTGGTACTCGGACCGTCCTAACCGGACTTCGCCGTAGTCGGGGCGGGCGCGGGTGTCGGCGTGGTGTTCACGGTCACGCGGACGAACTGCCCGACGGTGACGACCAGCGTCGTGACGATGGCGGCCTCGGTCGCCGTCGGGTTGTTGGACCACCAGGTGAAGAACGAGAGGGCGGCGCCGGTGAGGCCGATCGCCCACGTCGCCTGTTGGGTGTCGAGGAAGTCGGCCCCGTTCTCGGTGACGCTGTTGTAGATCGCCGCGAGGATGGCGACCATCCACACGAGGAACGTCGCGAGCGTGACATTCTGGATGCCCGAGAACGTGCCGACGAGCCCGACGATCGCGGCGACGACGGTCACGGTGAGGTATTCCCACGCGGACGCGGCGAGGAACTGGTCGGCGAGGTAGCCGAAGAACAGGACCAGGGCCGCGGCCGTGCCCGCGTAGCCCGCCCAGCTGGGGATCGTGTGGGTCACGAACCCGAGGACGGCGGTCGCGATGCCGAGCACGAGCAGGGCCAGGTAGAGCTCGTACGACGTCAGGGTCAGGGTCACGCCGCCGGTCGACGCTTTGGGGGCTGCCATGCCGGATAGAGGCGCGGCCGGCTACAAGAGGCTGCCGTTACGCGAGGAGCGCCGCGAAGTAGTCGTAGACGTCCTCGACCTCGATGACGACCGTGTCGATGACGTTCGTGGTGAACGACTCGATGTCCGCGTAGAGCTGGCCCTCGCCCGCGCTCTCCGCCGCCGCCGCGTCCGCGGAGGCCTGGGCCCCCGTGACGGCCTGCTCCGTCGACGCCTCCGCGGCGCCCTCCGAGGCGGCCTGGCTGTTGAGCGACGCCGCGTCGCCCGGGGTGATCTCGCCGTTCTCGAGCTGGTCCTGCGCGAGCGAGCCGCGCATGGTCGCGCGGGCCTCCGAGCCGGAGGTGAGCCGCTGGGCGCCGCCCTTGGCGGCCAGGCGGGCCTTGAAGTAGCTGGTGACGCCGATGATCGCGGCGACGCCGATGGCCGCCACGGTGATGACCTCGGCCCAGGTAGTGACGTTGTAGTTCGCCTCGGTCTGGACGCACGTCTCGGCGCTGTTCATCTGGTTCACGTACGGCTGGAGCGCCGCCAGCTGCGCGCTCGTGAGCGTCGCGGGGAGGCCCGCCGCGACGTTCGCCTGCTGGTACGCCTGCTGCTGCTTCGACCAGCCCTCGTAGGCCGTCGTCCAGTTGCTCTCGCACGCGGTCAGCCCCGCGCCGGCCCCGCCGCCGAACAGGCCGTTGAGCGCCGCGTAGACGCCGTAGCCCACGAGGACCACCGCGCCCGCGACCCCGACCCCGATGGCGATCTTCCCCCACGGGAGCGGCTGCTTCGGCGGCTGGTACGAAGGGGCGGGCGCCGGCGGCATCGGCGACGGGGGGTAGCTGAACCCGGGCGAGCGCGGGCCCGTGTAGCTCAGGCCGGGACCGCTCGCCGACATCTCACACCCCCGTCACGTAGGTCTTGATGATGAAGGGAAAGGGCGTCACGGCGAGCCCCGGAACGGCGACGTTGATGGAGCCCGAGAGCTCGCCGACGGCCGTGTCCCCGGGGCCGGGGCAGCCGGAGCCCGCCTCGTCGGGGGAGGCCAGCCGGAAGGTGAACGAGAAGTTGCCCTCCTGGTCCGTCTCGCCCGGCCCGTCGACGACCTGGACGGACCCGTTCGTCGACCGGACCGTCGGGACGATGCAGGGGACGCCCTTCCCGTTCGCATCGAGGATCTGCCCGGTGCCGGTAAAGACGTTCTGCCCGCCCTGGAACTCGAGCGAGCCCCAGTCGCAGACGGCGAGGTTGGTGAGCGGCACGCCGACGGAGCCGACCGTCTCGTCCTGCGAGAGGTTGGTCAGGTCCGTCGTCTGGACGATCTGGGCGGGCGGATACTGGAGGCACGCGCCGTCCTCGCACACGAAGCACGGCTGGCAGTCGGAGTCCTCCGCGCATGCGGAGCCCGAACCCCCTCCACCACCGCCGCCGCCCCCTCCTCCTCCCCCTCCTCCGCCGCCCCCCGGCGCCGACTGCGAGAGGACCCGGTAGGCGACGTAGCCCGCGCCGAGGAGTCCGGCTGCGACCGCGACCCCGATGACCGTTCCCGCGCCTCGAGACACCATCTCAGGCCCCGTTCGTCAGGACGTTGCTGCCCGAGGTGATGGCCGTCGGCTTGCAGCATCCGGGGTAGGCGGGATCCTCGACGTAGTCGAAGGTGAGGCCTCCCGCCGGGCACGGCTTGAGGGCCGGGTTCGTGTTCTCGGGGACGTCGCCCGCCGGGCAGCCCCCGCTCACGCGCTTGCGGCCCAGCAGCCACCACGCGACCCCGACGGCCGCCACGACGCCGACGACGGCGACCGCGGCTCCCTGCCTCATCGTCACCGTCATTCTCAGCCTCCCAAGCCGACCAGGTCCACGGGGATCGTCGGCGAGGAGATGGAGGTCCCGTCGGCGAAGAAGACCTTGGCGCTGGCGGTGTGGTCGCCGGCGCCCGCGCTGAAGATCACGGCGAGGGGCTCCGTGCCGCTCCACACCTCCTGGGGGAATGGCGACCCGTCGAAGATGATCGAGACGCCGATGACATTGGCCCCGGCCGCGTTGTAGGTGCTGCTGATGCTGACTCCGAGCTCGGCGTTGGTGTACTCGTTCGCCGCGGCGTCGTAGGTCCCGTAGAAGGCGATGTCGAGCGTCACGGTCGGCTCGGCACCCTCGGTCGGCATGCAGTAGCCCGGCCAGTTCGGGTCCTCGACGTAGCCCGACGGGCACGCGCCGTCCGCGGCGGGAATGTCGGTCGACGGCGGGCCCGGGGGCGTCGACGTCGTCTTCCCGAACGCGCCCGCGGCGACCGCGATCCCGAGGGCGGCGGCACCGGCGAGGACGCCCGCAGCGATGATCGCCCCTCCGCCCTTCGCCACGATGGATGTAGGTGCGGGCCCACCCTTGAAGGTGTCGTTTCAGAACTTCGGCGGCGGACCCGGGGGCGGGGCGTAGGTCCTCAGCCGCGTCCCGGGGAGGTTCCCGGCGTCGCGCCACGTCAGGTGGGGCCGGTGCGAGGGGTAGTCGTCGAGCGTGTTGGAGATGTAGGTCCGGCCCGGCGGGGGCAGCATCTCGGGCGGCGATTCGAGCCACAGGCCCTCCAGGTAGAGGACGGCCGCGACGGTGTCGGTCGTCACGGGGACCAGCGGCGCGCCCGTCGGGAGCGCGAAGACATAGCCCTCGGGGAAGTCGCCCGGCGTGTAGGCCTCCTCGGTGACGCCGCCCCGGTAGAGGTCCCGCGTCGACACCTGGGCGCGGCCCCGGTAGGAGGCGAACCCCCCGGGGAACGAGCGGATCCGGGTCGTGTAGATGGCGTAGGCCGCGGCCCGGATGAGGTCGGCGACGCTCTGGCGCATCGCGGACCGCTTCTCGTAGCCGCCGCCCCGGTAGAGGCGGACGGCGCGCAGCGTGATCGCGGGGACGAGGACGTGGTGGTACTCCTCGCGGCGCGTCGGCCGCCCGCCGCTCATCGCGCGGCCCATCGCGGCCAGGGGAAGCTCGTGGGGGGCCGGCGGCGAGAGGAGCCCGTGCGCGGCGCGGTAGCGCAGCTGCTCGCGCGTCGACACGAACGGCACCGTCGGGGGAGCGGGGCCCAGGCCCTCCGCCCGCTCCGACGGGGGGCTCCGCGCGTAGGTGACGCCGCGGGGCCCGTGGCTGACCCGGAGCCGTTCGAGCTCCTTGCGCTCCGCCTCGCTGACGAACCCGAGGGGCTTCGCGGCCTGCTGGGCGGCCTCCTGCTGCTCGGAGATCTCGATGACGAGCTCGGCCCCGCCCGTCGGGGTCCGGCGGTACCACACCTTCCGGCCCGTCTCTCGGATGGGAACCTCGGTCGAGAAGCCGGGGGGACCCGCCATCGGACGTACATAGACCGCCCTCCGCCTTGAATCCGGCGGTCTACCCGATTCTGGGTCGAACCCGTAACTCGGTTTCCCTATGGGTGAGAGTGGTGGCTACGCGGACGAAGGCTTGCGAGGGCGTGGTGAGACTCGACGTAACCCAGCTGGCGCCGATCCCCGAGGTCGGCATCGCCTACGACGGCCTCGCGGGCCTCTCCCAGCGGCCCATCCTGCGCGACATCGTGGCGGAGCTCCACCGGCACGGGAAGGGCGCCCTGGAGGCCTTCCTCAAGGCCGTCGACCACCGGGGGTCCGGGAAGGTCTACGTGTATTTCGACGACTACGTGAGCTACGGGATCGGCGGCGGCGACGCGAGCTCGCAGTTCTATTTCGGCAGCTACCTCCTGCTCCAGGTCGACGTCACCCGTCCGTTCTTCGGGGACCGACCCGAGAGCCCGTACCTGCTGCTGCTGCGGCCCGAGGCGAACGAGCGGCTCGAGCTCGACGCCATCCCGGAGGCCTGAACGGGGTGTTTCACCACCCCACAGGAACCTACCGTAACCGGACACTCCTCTCAGGGGGAACCCAAACATGGCAGCAAGCGGAGACATGGCGAGCGATGCCCAGCGACGACTTCTCAAGATGGAGGGCGCGAACCCTCGACTGGTCGACAGCCCCTCGCTGACGAAGCGGGAGGCCTCGACCTGGATCGACGAGCTCAAGGCGTGCGGGGGGGACCAGGCGCGCAAGACCTCGGTCGCCGAACGGATCCCTGCGACCGGCGCGTCGGCGCGCCCGGCGACTCCGCCTGCGGGTCCGTCGGCCCTCGCCACGCCGGGGCCGGCGGCGCCGCTCGCCCGCAGCGAGTCCTTCGGGTTCACGCCCGAGCAGATCGACCTCATCAAGGACATCACCGCGCCGAGGGCGGAGCTGACCGACCGCGAGCTCGCCATCTTCCTGTACACGGCCCGGCGCCTCGGGCTCGACCCGGTCGCGCGCCAGATCTATGCCGTGAAGTACTCGGACCGCGAGCGCGGGGGAAAGACCCTGTCGCTCCAGACGTCGATCGACGGCTACCGCGCGATCGCGGCCAGGTCGGGCGAGCTCGACGGCATCGAGGACTCCGTCTTCGGCCCCGAGGTTGCGGCCGACGGCGGGACGTACCCGGCCTGGGCCAGCGTCACCGTTCACCGGAAGGGGGCCTCCCACGGCTTCACGGCGACGGCCCGGTGGTCGGAGTACCGGCGCCTCGACAAGGAGGGCCTGAGCCGGTTCTGGCACGACAAGCCGTACACGATGCTCGGGAAGTGCGCCGAGTCCCTCGCGCTCCGCAAGGCGTTCCCCGCGGACCTCTCCGGCGTCTACACGGCGGAGGAGATGGAGCAGGCCGAGAACCCCGAGCGGCTCCCCGGCCCGCCCCCGCCGCCCGCCTTCGACCGGAGCAAGGCCGTCGACGCCGAGGCGAGGGAGGTCCCTGCGGCGCCCCCAACCCCTTCCCCGACGTCGGCGGGCGGCACAGCAGGGGCGGGAGCCCACCCCGCTCCTGCGAGTACTTCCGGGGGGGATGCTCCGCCACCGGAACCGCCGAAACCCGCCGACGTCGACCCCGCGGTCGTGGAGATGGTGAACGAGCTCGAGGCCGCCTGCCACACGGCGAACGCGGAGGTCAACCACCGCCGCGCCGAGCTCGTCCGGCTCGCGCTCTCGATCCGGGGGCTCAAGGACCTCCGCGCGCTCCCCCTCGAGGACCTCGACAAGCTCCGCACCACCGTCGGGAACGCGGTGTGAACATGGCCGAGTTGTGGGAGAACGACGACCCCGCCCAGCTGCGGGCGAACGTCCGAAAGCTCGTTGCCGAGCTCGCCACGGTGCGAAGGGAGCGCGACGACGCGAGGAAGGCCTTGGAGGTCGTCTGCGCGGAGAGGTTCGCCAATCCGCGTACCGAGTACGACGCCCGACTCGCCGAGGCCCACCGCATCCTCCAGGTGCAGGAGGACCAGGAGCTCCTCGCGGCCCACGAGGCCGACCTCGCCGAGCAGGACGCCCTCGCGGCCTCGGGTCACTCCGAGCGCGAGAGCCTCGACGACGTCCTCAGCAAGGCCGAGGCCGAGGCCCGGGACGAAGAGGCGCGCGGCGGGGGGCCCGACGAATGACGCCCGACGCCGAGGCGCCCCCCGTCGAGGAGCCCGACACGCCGAGCGAGGAGGTCGCCGTCACGTTCCCCGAGCTCGTCAAGGCCGCGGGCGAGCTCGCGGACATGAAGCGGGAGCTCGACGCGAAGCAGAAGCTCTACGACCGGGTGCGGGGCGAGATCCTGGAGCTGATGCAGCAGGTCCCGAACCTCCACGGGGTCCGGCTCCCGAACGGCGACGCCGTGCGCCTCACCTGGACCACGAGCCAGTCGAAGGTCGACCCCGCGAAGCTGCGCGAGGTCCTCGCCGACGCCCCCAACTACATCGTCGAGGTCGTCGACGCGAAGCACCTGGCGAAGGACTACGCGACCGTCTGGCACCAGATGGCGAAGGTCAAGTCCAAGCGCACCGTCGCCGTCCGTCTCGCCGGGGGGGAGGTCGAATGATCTGCGAGGTCTGCGGCTGCTCCGAGGCTCGCCCGTGCCTCGAGGAGCAGCCCGACGGGTCGGAGGGCCCGTGCTTCTGGGTCGCCCCGGGCCTCTGCTCCGCGTGCGAGCCCGAGGCCCGCGAGGCCGCCATCCTCGACTCCCAGCCGAACGGGGGGGAGGACCCGCGGAACGTCGAGGGCGTCCCGCCCCTCGCGCCGTACCGTCGGCACCTGGTCCCGAGGCAGGTAGCATGAGCCTGGTCGAGATGACCTGGTCGGTGAAGAACCGCGAGCTCGTCCTCGCCCGCAAGAAGCTCGCGACGACCCGGCGCACACCGCACGGGTTCCGCGGGGACCACTTCCTCATCGACGAACAGCGGTTCATCTTCACGGCGATCCGGCCGATGCGCCTCGGCCACGTCGCCGAGCTCTACTACCAGCTGGAGGGTGCCGAGAGCCCGGAGGCCTTCCTCAAGGAGTGGACGGAGAACTACGGCCTGATCCGGCCCCCCAACCTGACCGACCTCGTCTACCTCCACGAGTTCTCGGAGGTCCGGGCCGAGCCTCCCGCATGACCGCCATCCCGATCGACGCCATCTGCCCGACGTGCGGCTGGCCCGCGAGCTACGCGATCCACGCCGAGGCGAACCGCGACCAGTCCTTCATGACGGCGCCCGGGTACTTCCCGACGTTCGTCAAGGGCCACGCGGTCCCGGCGCTGCCGTAACTCCGCCGGCCCCGGGGCGATGACGCACCCGACGGACCACGAGCCCGACTGGTCGAACCCCGTCGACGAGCTCGGCGGCCGACGCGCCTGCCGGAAGTGCGGGCGCATCGGCACCCCGGAGGAGACGCAGGAGATCCGGCTCGCCGAGCTCCACGCGAAGGAGAAGCTGCTCCGCAAGGTCGCGCGGCGGCGGAGGCGGAAGTGAGCGAGGACGTGGTGATGGTCGAGGAGGTCCTCGGCATGACGTTCGAGGTTTCGGTGAACGAGGACGGCGACGTCGTCTACGCCCACTTCCCCGCGTGGCCGTTCCCGTGAGCGACCCCCTCCCGTGCGTCTACTGCCGGCAGCCGGGCGTCGAGGAGTTCCTCGGCCAACCCGTCTGCCGATCTTGTAACATTCGGCAGCGCCTCGCCCTGGAGCGCGCGACCCAGCACAAGGTGTACCTCCACGGGGTCGAGCAGGAGCGCCTCTCCCCCGCGTTCGGCCCGTAACTCGGCCCCCTTACGGGTGATGCCCGCGAAGGAGTACGCCGAGGTCGCCCTGAGCCGAATTGTCGCCGAGGGGAACGTCCGCGAGCTCGACGAGGGCTCGCCCGCGTTCAAGGAGCTGGTCGCCAACATCGCCGAGCACGGGGTCCTCGAGCCGGTGATCGTCGTCGCCGGCAAGGAGAAGGACACCTACGAGCTCGTCGCCGGGTTCCGGCGGGTCGCCGCCGCGAAGGCCGCGAAGCTGCTCACCGTTCCGGCCCGCGTGATGTCCCTGACGGAGCCCGAGCGCGCCGAGGTCCGGCTCCTGGAGAACCTGCTCCGCACCGACCTGACCCCGATGGAGGAGGCCCGGGGGATCCACGCGTACTCGGAGGCCACCGGCGCGAAGCCCAAGGAGATCGCCGCCCGCCTGTCGAAGAGCGAGTCGTGGGTCCGCGACCGGCTCCGCCTGCTCAACCTCTCCCCCGAGGCCCAGAAGTTCCTCGCCGACGGGGAGATGGACGTCGGCCACGCCGTCCTGATCGCGTCGCTCCCCGTCGAGGGCCAGCGCGACATCATCGAGGGGCGCTCGGAGGACTACCTCGTCGGCCCCGTCGACCCGTACTTCCGCACGGAGATCCGGCAGCAGGCCGAGGCGGCCCAGGAGGCCGCCCAGCTGCGCGAGACGGCGGCAGCGTCGAAGTTCCCATCGTGCCCCAAGTGTACCCAGCCGCCCGAGCGGCAGGCCTACGGGACGATGAAGACGAAGGGCAAGACCGTCACCGTCCAGGACGCGAACGGCCACATCTGGAACCTGAGCACGGGCGCCGTCCAGGACCGCCGCTCGGTGATCGATGCGAACCCGACCGTCAAGGCCGAGCGCGACGAGCGCCGCGCCGAGCGGTACGATCGGTCCGTCAACCCGGCCGTCGGCATCGACAAGCGGCCCTACGAGCTCGTCCTGGGCCTCGTCAAGGAGGCCGGCGACGGCGTCACGTCGGTCCGCATGGACCTGAACGGCGGCGACGAGGACGTGGTCCGCGTCACGCTGGAGATCGACCGCGACGAGCTCGGCTTCGGCAAGCTGCCGTACTCGTTCGGCGTGGAGTTCCGCCCGGTCGTGGACCCCAAGAAGGGGCACGTCACCCAGGCCATCGCCATCCCCGCCTCGGGGAAGGACCGCAAGGCCGTCCTCAAGGTGGTCCGGGGCTCCGGCTGGCCGATGCTCCCCGACGCGGAGCCGCTCGACCCGGTGCCCGAGCTCCTCTCGGGGTCCGTCGCGGACGTGGTCAAGGCGATCACCGGCTGGTCGAAGGGGAAGAACGGCAAGGCCTACTCCTCCTCGGACAAGACGGTCAACCTCCGCGACGACCCGCTGCTCGCGGCCCGGATGCGCGAGACGGAGGCCCGCAACAAGAACCGGGGGTCCGTCCTCGACGCCATCGACGGGATCCTCGGGGCCCACACCCCCACGAGCCACGGCGACGAGTACTGAGCGCGCCGACCCAACCCCTTCCGCCCGGGCCCTCCGTAACCGGGGGGCCCCCCGGGCATGGTCGAGATCTCGTTCTTCCACATCTACGGCCCGTCGTTCGACAACCCGTCCCTCTACGAGGAGGTGTGGCCCAAGTGCCAGTACTGCCGGCGCGGCCTCCGAGGCGACTGCGTGTCGGTGGACAAGGTGAAGTACCACCTGAACTGCGTGCGCCGGATCCTCCCGCCCGGCGTAATCCCGTCGGAGTACCAGTGATGGTAGCCATCACCCCCGACAAGGAGCGGCAGGAGCGAGCGGTCCGAACGGTCCTCGACGCGCAGGCGATCCGACCCGAGCCCGACGGCGGGTCGTTCATCACGCTCACCTTCGACGACGTGGAGAAGCTCTGCCACGAGGCCTACCTGGTCGGCTTCGAGCACGCCGCCCAGGACGCCCAGGCCGAGGTCGAGCAGCTGACCGAGGAGCGCGACCACCCTCGGCCGATGGGGCGCTGATGCCGATTTTCGAGGTCAAGATCCCGGCCGCCTCGTTCCAGGTGGAGGCCGAGAACGACGCCTGCGCCATCGACCGCGCGCTCGACCAGTACCGCTTCATCCAGGCCAAGACCGAGGCGCTCACCCCGACGGTGCGCCGGCTCGGGCCCTCGCTCTCCGACTTCTGAACGTAACCCCGCTCCCCTCGGGGGGATGACGCCCGTAGAGGACCGGGGCCCGCAGGGCCCGGAAGCACCGTGGAACCCCCGAGACGACATCGACCGCCACACCGTCGAGGCCGAGGAGCGCGAGCAGGAGTCGCTCTCGATCAACGACCCGCACGCGGGGGAGACGAAGTTCCTCGTGCGCCTCGCCTTCGATTGGGACGTCTACGCCACGAACGCCCGCGAGGCCGAGCGCAAGGCCGAGGAGGAGTACGGGACGTTCGGGGTCATGAGCGCGGACGTGGAGGCCGAGGGAGCCACCCCGTACTGCGAGAAGGTCCTGCCGAACGGGGCGACCTGCGGCGCGGCCCACGACCCGACCGAGGAGTGCCCCTACACCGCGAAGGACTGATGCCGGCGCTCGTCTGGGCCGAGCCCCCGGCCTACGACACCCTCCGGTGCCCCGGGGACCCGAACCACCGCGACTTCTGCGAGTACGCGTACGTCGCCTGCTCGCAACCGTTCGTTCGGCCCGACGCCGGCGAGGAACCCGATTGGGACTCGTTCGACTACGACGTACACCACCCCTACATCATCGAGTGTCAGGAGTGTGGGGAGACGGTTTGGGAGGCCATGCCCGAGGTCACGCCGCCCGTAACCCCGCCGGTCCCCGCGTGATGACGCTGTGGAGGGTCCGGCACGGCTTCGACACGACCGTTGAGGCCGCGACCGAGGAGCAGGCGCGGGAGATCGGCGAACAGGCCTTCGAGCAGTACGGCTACAACGAGCCCGAGCCCCTCGTGGTCGAGCGGCACCGGGTGACCGTGGTGGACTACGGCCCCGAGGCGATCCGGTGGCACTTTGACGGGGACACGGACGAGAACGACAAGCCCATCGACCGCACCAAGGAGTTCACGGACGACGAGCTGGCCGAGGCCGCCGACATCTACATCGCCGACAACGACCCGCTCTGGGAGGCGTTCGGCGAGGCCTGCGAGTCGATCCTCGACATCGCCCGAAAGGAGAAGGAGCGCAAGGCGAAGGAGGCCGTAACCGCCGCGACCCCAGGCTGACGATGCCCGGGGGCCGCTGCGAGGGGCGTAGTCCCATAGCTCGCACGGCCCCCCTCAACCCAACCCGTTCCTCCCCGTAATTCTCGACTCCCCTCGGCGATGCCAGAAATGTCGTGCGACCATTGCGGACTGACGTGGCCCTACCCGCTCATGCTCGACGTGGAGTGTCCCGACTGCCATGCGAAGCCCGGCTCGTGGTGCGTTCGGCCCTCGGGCCACCGCGCCTCGGACATCCATTACGCTCGGGATGAGGCCGCGCTGGACGCCGGGGCCCTCACCATCTGCCCCGAGCCCTACTCGCGCCAGCACCACCGCATCACGCTGGAAAGCGCCCGCACGTCGGGGGGGTTCAAGGACGTGGCAGAGGTCCCCTCCCCGCCGAACGCCGCCGCCGATCCCCGGCCCTCCCGGCTGTCGAAGAAGGAGTGGGCCCGCGTGAAGGCGAACGAGGCCCACCCACCCGAGGTCGTGGCGCACGCCCCCTCGTGGATGGTGGATACCTTCGGGATGAAGAAGCTGGTCGAGGCCGGGCTCGTGGTCGAGGAACCGTCCCCCGGCGTGACCGTCGTTCAGGTGGGCAAGCAGTTGATCCCGGTGCCCGCCAAGCGGGCCCCCGTGACCCTCGACAGCTTCGCGTAACCCCTCGGCCCCTCGGTCGATGACCGAGAAGGCGGACAACCCGCCCAAGAGTGAGACAGCGCCGGAAGTGGTCGCGCACGCCCCCGAGTGGATGGTGGGCGCCTTCGGGATGGGGAACCTCGTCAAGGCGGGGCTCGTCGTCGCCGAGCCGTCGCCGGGCGTCACCGTTCGGCGGGTCGGCAAGCAGCTGGTCCCCGTCCCGCCCAAGAGCGAGTGGAAAAACTACCGCGTCCTGTGGGAGACGGGGAACCGTTGCTCCCGCGTGGTCCGGGCCCCCGACGAACAGGCGGCCGCCGACGTGATCGACCAGCTGGCCGAGGACGGAAACCTCGGCGTTCCCGCCGACTCGAAGGAGGACTACGACTCCGGGTTCTTCGAGGTGGACCGGGACGACATCGGGGAGACGAACGCCGCGGCGGACTTCGAGTGGGAGCCCGAGGCCGACGACGCGCCCGATCCGGACCAGTCCGACCGCGACGCCGACAACCGGGAGGACGCCGGGCTTCCCCGGGGGGACTGATGGCGACCGCACCCCACAAGCGCGTCTGGTACGGCCGGTGGCGCTCCCTCTCCGACCTGATGGCGCAGGCGGGCATCGCTCCGCCCGCCCGCAAGGCCGTCTTGGAGAAGGTCCACGGGATCATCGACGACACCCGGGGGTTTCACTCCGAGGCGGGCTCGGACTCCGCGTGGGCCTCGCTCCAACTGGTCGTCACCGAGGACGCGGCCCCGCCGACCGGGACGGCCCCCGTAACCGCCCCGACCCCGGCCTGATGGCACCAGAGGCGGCAACCCCGCTCCCGAACGCCGACACGCCCCGCGCCGACAACTGCCACTACCGCGTCACCTACACGGTGGACGTGGTGGCCCCCTCCGACTACAAGGCGCGGATCGCCGGGCTCGAACAGATACAGGCCGACATGGAGGCGGTCGGTCCGGACGGCGTGGATGTCGTCACGCCCGAGGACGACCGGCTCGGCGAGGTCGCCTGCGCGAACCCGCTCGGGACGTGCCCCGTCTGCGCCCGCGCGCCGACCGAGCCTGACCCGTTCCCGGGGTTGATGGACTGATGAACCCGTGGGAGGCCGAACAGGCCCGCCTCGACAGGGTGGTTCAGCGGTTCTGCGCGCTCCCCGACGGGCGGCGCCGCCGGAAGTTCCTCGACAAGTTCACGGCGGCCGAGATCGCGGCGGGGCGCGACCCGCTCCCCACGGTGGGGCGCGCGCTCGCGGCCGGGGGAGGGGTCGGACTCGACGACCGGCTCCCGTAAGCCCTCGGCCCCCGGGCCGTGTCGACCAACCTCAAGATGGCGGGGGCCGGCCTCGTGCCGTGCCCCGAGGTCGAGCAGCTGCGCCCCTGCGTGCTGTTCGGCAAGGGGCTCTGTCCCGAGTGCTACGCCGAGCCGCTCCTGAAACTTCGCCTCGCCACGTCCCGGCGGCGCAGGTCCACCCCGAACCACCGGCACGAGGGGACCGCCCGCCGGGGCCTCATCCGGCTGGGGACGTACCGCGAAATCCTCCCGGACGACTACGCCGCCTTCAAGGCCGGCGAGGGCGTCTGGGACTGCTGCGGGGCTCGGTGGCTCCGCCCCGACTTCCCCAACCGCTCGTACTTCCTCATCAGCCGCGGCCTGCTCCCCCTGTCGTTCTACGAGCGGGTGGCGCTCGATCCCCGGTGCGTCAACATCCAAATCTCGACCGACATCCTCCCGACCGGGGCGGTGGTCCCCCCCGAGGACCGGCTGGTCGAGTTGGCCCGCATCCCCAAGGTCATCTTCCGCGCCAAGTCCACCGGCGAGAACGCGCCCCTGTTCGGCCCGCTCTTCGACCGCATCGCCGTCCAGGCCGGGCGCGTCATGGAGACGCCCCTGCGCTCTCGGGTGATGGAGACGAAGCTGGTGGAGGGCCACTTCGCGTACGGCCGCGAGACGCCGCTCCAGAAGGCCGGTTGGGACTGGCGCACGTTCCTGCGGTGTAACACGGCCTGCGCGGACTGCGTCAAGGAGAACGGCCTCCTCGCGTGCGCGGCGCGCCCGGCGGCCCTCCGGGGCCTCGCCACGCGCGCTCGCGCGCCCCCTCCCCGGCACACCCTGCGGCTGGACGCTATCGGGTGGGCGAGCGAGGCGAAGGCCTGTATCGCCGACCACGGGGGCCGCGTCACCGTGACCGAGGCGTACGCGTGGTTCGCCGAGCGGCACCCGGAACTGGTCGTCGGGAAACCCTCGTGGCAGTTCAAGGTCCGGGTCGCCCTCCAACGGGCGGGCCGCTCGGGCGAGCGTGGGGAGTGGGTCGGAGAGGTCCCCTTGGAGACGTTCTCCCCCGAGGGCGTAACCCGTCCCGCCTCGGGCTGATGAGCGCGTTTGTCGTGTCGCAGGCCCACATCGACTATCTGCTGACGGCGGGGATTCGGTACTCCTCGCCGGCCCTTGGTGCCGACCGCGTGACGTGGCAGGCTCGGCCGAGCCCGCCGTATCCCGGCTCCGCCGGGTACGAGGGCTGGATCGCCGAGGTCCGCGCCAACCGCCGCGAGCTGGACTACACGAACGCGGACGCCGTGGGCGCGATGCTCTGGGCCGAGAACCACCGCAGCGTCAGCGCCCGGTACGGCGAGCTACAGGCGACCCCCGAGTACCGCTACCGCGAGACGGCCCGGCGGGTGTCGGCCGTCGGGGCGCTCAAGCTGCTTCGGTGCTTCGAGTACCAATCCTGCGAGTCGGCGGATTGGGAGGTGACTGAGGCGTACCGCTTCTGCGAGGGGCTGCGGACGCTGCTGATCGCGCGGCTCCCGGGGTACGAGGCGGCCCCGTGGGCCATCGAGGACGGCGAGCCCGCGTAACCGCTGCCGACTCCGGGGCGATGAGCGCGAGCATGGACCGACCCACGCCGCCGAGCCCCGAGACGAACAGCGACCCCGCCCTTGTCCGGATGCTCTTTGCCGAGGACCCGACCGTCGTTCACTTCCGCCGAGCGGACGGGCAGCGCCTCCGGTGTCCTGGCTGCGGGTGGTATCACCGGGCACCCAACGCGCAGGGGCTCGTGGTGTCGTGGGGCCTCGTGCCCCCGGCCCCGTGCCTGTAACTCGGTCGCCCCCCTGCCGATGACGGACGATTGGGCAACCCCCCGATGGCTCTTGGAGGTCCTGTTCGACGGGCGGCCGTACTTCGATGCGTGTCCCGTCAACCCCGAGGGCCTGCGCGAGCGGGACGGTCTGGGCGCGTGGCCGACAGACCGACCCGTGTTCATCAACCCGCCGTACTCGGACCCGGGCCCGTGGGTCCGCAAGGCGCGCGACCACCCCGGACCCGTGGTCCTGCTCGTCAAGGACGACCCCTCGACCGCGTGGTGGCAGAACAACGTTGGGCCCTTTCGGGTGGTCCACATCGGCCAGCGCCTCCGGTTCGGCGGTGCCGAGAAGGCTGCGAACTTCGCCTCCGCGCTCTGGCGCAAGGACGGCCCGTAACCGGGCGGGCCCCCCTGTGGGGGCCGCCGGCGCTCGGCGCCGGTCGCGCCCCGCCGGGGGGACGTGGCGAGCGCCGAGCGTCCGTCGAGGGTTCCCCCACGACGGCATCCTCCCCCCCACGGCGGTCTGACGTGACGGAGTACGCCCGCAGCAGCACCAGCTGGTGTTCGGACACTTGCGGGCGCACTTGCTAAGTAGCGGACCAGCACTTGCGGCCGGCAGTGGCGCGCTGGAGCCAGGAGCACACCGACCGGGTCAAGAAGGCGCTCCGGGCCCATTTTGACGCGGGGGTGGACCTGTCGATCTCCGCCTACGCAAAGGCTGCCGATTGCGACGAGCGGGTCGTCAAGAAGCTCCTCGCCCAGGCCGGCATCCCCGGCTGGACCAGCCCGGCGCCCGCCGTGGGATCGACGACGCCCGATTCAGGAGCGACGGCCGCCACGGGCAGCGACGGCACCCCTCCTGCGAATCCGCCATCGGGGGGATCCGCGGTGCCCGGCGCGCCGTCGGCACCGTCGGCCGCGCCCCCAGCGTCCGTGTCCCCCGAGATCGAGGCCCTGCGCGCCGACATGCGCTCCCTCCCCCTCGCCATCGCCTCGGCCGTCAAGGCCGTGGTCGAGGAGGCGCGCGGTGCCCCCGAGGGCACGTCCCCCGCCGACGTCGCCGAGCAGGCGGCCCGCAACCAGCTCGCCGACACCTACGTCGAGGCGGCGACCCAGAAGGCCCTCCAACAGCAGGCCTGGGTCGAGCAGGCCGGCGTCGTCGTCACCAAGTTCTACGTCGAGAGCGGGCTGCGCGCCCGGTTCCCGGAGGGTCCCGGCAAGATGGTCGAGGAGGCTATCGACTTCTGGTGGAGGAACCAGGACTCCTACACCCGGATGAGCCGCGAGATCGGTTTCCTCCTCGCCAAGATCGACGCCCTGGAGGACGAGCTCGACCCCGTGAAGCGGCGGCGCGAGATTCGGGAGTACGCCAACAAGCTCGTGCTGGCGGCGCTCCTGAGCGGCGCCCACCTGAACGAGGAGGACGTCATCCTCCTGGACGAGCTCATGGAGCGCCAGGTCCGGCGCGATGAGGCCCGGGTTCCCGTTTCCGACGCCGTTACCAATCCTCCCCGACTCGCCCTGAGCCCGGGAGGGGGAAGCAACCGATGAGCAGTCCGATGCCCACAGTCCTTGACGCCGAGACGATGAAGCTGGTCAACGAGATCGCCAGCCGGGAGAACATCTCGGTCAACGAGGTCGTCCGCACCCGTCTCCTGGGTGGCGGCGGGCCCGCGCCGACGAAGCCGTGGCGGGAGCCCCGCGAGCATCTCCCGGCGGCGGACCCGGACCAGTCCGTCGACGACATCATCCAGCAGGCGGTCAAGCGCAAGGCGAACCTCGCGCTCGTCGCCGCGATGCCGGATCTCCTCGGCAACGGCGGCAACCGTCCGAGGGCCGACGAGGACGAGTTCGACCTCGTGAAGCTGGCGAAGCAGAAGGTCCGGGCGAACCAGATCCTCGCGATGGGGCGCACGCTCGACGGCGACGGCGAGGGCCCGTCGGCGCGGACGGCGGCGCCCGACCCCGCGACGCTCGCGCTCCAGCAGCAGGTCGCCGAGCTCCTCAAGGAGAAGGAGGAGCGCAAGCTCGCCGAGGCCGAGGCCGTCCGCCAGGCGAAGCAGGACGCCCGCGACGGCGCCCTCATCTCCCGGTTCGACGCGGCGATGGCCCAGCGCGACGCCCAGTACGACGCCGTGATGAAGGAGAACGCCGCCGCGCTCCAGTCGCTCCGCGCCCGGGTCGAGCCGATCCTCCAGACATCGAGCGCGCCGAGGAGCCAGCTCGACTCGGTGATGGAGGGCCTGACGCAGTTCGAGGCCGTCGGGAAGAAGTGGGAGACGATCCGCGGCACCGGGGGCCCGCCCCAGAACCAGAAGCCGTGGTGGGTCGACGAGGTCAAGGAGAGCATCAACCTGGTCGGCGACCAGATCGGCAAGGGGCTCGAGGGCATGGGCGCCCTCGAGGCCGGCCGCCGCGGGCTCCCGCCACCGGGCCGCACCCCGTCGGGGCCGCCCGGGAGCTCCGCCGTCTACCAGCCGCAGTACGAGGACGAGGCGGGCGCCCCGCCGCAGCCGCCGTCGGGAACGCGCGACCCGTATCCCGAGCTCGCGGGATGGGAGGCCGACCCGAGCGACCTCGCTACCTGGCCCGACATGCCGTACTCCGGGCGCAACGAGGCGACGAAGGAGGTCGTGAGCCTCACCAAGGAGCAGTTCGTCGCCCGGTTCGGGAGCCGGATCTACCAGGAGCGCCGGGCCGTCGGCGTCCTCCCCTCGCAGCGCACCCCGCCGCCCGCCCCCGCGGCGCCCGCTCCGGCGGCCCCCGCGCCGCCCGCCGCCGCGCCTCCGGCGCCGGAGGCTCCCGCGCCCCGTCCCTCGGTCTTCTCCCGCGTCGCGGGCCGGACGACCCTGGCGCCTCCGCCGAAGCCGGGCACGAAGCACACCGAGCCGGCCGCGCCTCCGCCGGCCCCGCCCGAGGCCGCTCCGGAGGCGCCGCCCGAGGGGGAGCCCGAGCCGGAGGCCCCCGCGGAGGAGGCCCCGGCGGAGGCTCCGCCAGCGCAGGAGATCCCGCCCGACGCGACGATCGACAAGGACGGGACCGTGACCGAGGGTGGCAACGGCGAGGTTCGGCCGTAGGACCTCGACCGTGGCCGACACCGACGCGGACAACCTCAAGACCCGGGTGCCGCCGCACGCCTCGCCCGAGGCCGCGAAGTTCTGGAAGGAGAGCTGGTTCAAGCGCGCGCTCCGGTTCACGAAGCCCGGGAACGACGAGCTCATCCAGTCGATGTTCGGGGTCCTCGCGCAGTCGTTCAGCATGGCGGAGTTCGAGTACGCGATCACGACGGGCTACGACCTGTCGTCCGAGGTCCGGCGGCGCTACCTCGACAACCGATTCTCCAAGCGCATCGCGCGGGCCGTCATCCGGAACCAGTGGACCTCGATCCACACCTACCTGATGCAGCCCCGGATGTGCCGCGAGCTCATCCGGTCGGCCGACCCCCAGAAGGCCGCGCTGCTCGACACGCCGCAGGGGTGGGAGTACTTCTGCTGGCTGACGTTCCACATGCTCGTCATGCTCCGCGACAAGGGCGAGATCGACGACGCCCCCATCTACCGGCCCCCGAGGGGCATCTGCCCGCTCCACCACGGCCTGTGCATGCGGCCCGCGCCCTCGGCCGGGCTCGCGAGCCCGGAACCGAACCCTTAACCGAACGGGCGACCCTACATCCATCGTGCCGTCCCGGGCGCTCCACGCCGAGCTGAATCGGATGATGGGGATCGACCCCGTCGCCGGCCGGGAGGTTCAGCAGCTCATGGATTCCACGGCGTCGGCGCACGGGGGCCGGCACCGGGAGGACTCCATCCACTCGCTGTCCGGCGCCGCGCTCGAGCTCGCGAAGCGCGGGAAGCTGACGCCCGAGCGGGTCGTCGCCGCGTCGGCGCACCTGGTTCAGGACCGGATGGGCGACGCGCTGAACGCGATGATCCCGGTCCGGGGCCCGATGCGCCAGCCGACGAAGCAGCTGGTCGAGGCGGCCCTGGTCGAGGCGCTGCGCGCGAGCCGGAGGCGCCGCCGATGAGCGGGGCGGAGACGATGAAGCTGGGCCTGGGCGTCGTCGTGTCGATCGCGGGTATCCTCCTCGCGTGCCTGGGCCTCTACGAGCTCGTCTCGTCCGGCAGCCAGCAGCGGGCGAAGGCGGCCCAGGAGGACCGGGAGATCCCGATCCTCGGGCGGGACGAGCTCGTTCCCCAGATGGGGCTCGTGATGTCGGAGGCGTGAGCCGTGGCGGCGTCCCCGTTCGACCGTTTCGGCATCATCCCTCCGCCGACCGACGACTTCGCCGCGTGGCGGCTTCCGTTCGCGCTCCGCGACTACCAGGACGAGGCGGTCGAGGCCGCGCTCGCGAAGCACTACGGGACGATCGAGCTCCCGACGGCGTCGGGGAAGACGCTCGCGGCCATCGCGCTCATCATCCGGCTGCGGCAGCCGACGCTCATCCTGGTCCCGACGAAGGCGCTCATCGACCAGGTGTGGATCCCCGCGCTCGCCAGCGCCGGCATCCGGGGTGGCGTGTACTACGGCGAGGAGAAGCGGCCGGGGTTCGTCACCGTGTCGACGTACCAGTCGCTCTTCGCGAACCCCGAGAAGATCCGGGGGTTCCCGGTCGTCATCTTCGACGAGGGCGACCTCGCCACGGGCGACGTCTGGAAGCGGGTCCTCGCCGAGGCCCGCCAGCACAGCTACGCCGTCGTCTTCACCGCGACGCTGCCGTCGGAGAAGGAGCGGAGGAGCGAGCTGCTCGCGTCGTTCCCCGTCCTCCTGTCGCGCAGCCCGCGCGAGCAGATCCAGGCCGGGGTCTTCGTCCCGGTCCACACGGTCGCCCGGTACGTGAAGCTCACGCCCGAGGCGCGGCGCGAGTACGACCGCGTCGACGCGACGCTCCGCAACCTGCGCCGGGTCCTCGGGACCGGGAACCCGCTGCGGGTCAAGCGGCTCATCTCGAGCCCGGACGCGAGCATCCGGCAGGCCGCCCTCGCCTTCTTCAAGTACAGCTCGCTCCGCGAGACGCTGCTGGCGAACGTGCCGGCGCGGGCCGAGGAGCTCCTGTCGATCGCGCGCTCGCACCCGGACCAGCGCATCCTCGTGTTCGGCACTCGGGTCGACCCGCTGGCCGACGCCTGCGCCTACCTGACGATGAGCGGGGTGCCGAGCCGCATCATCAGCGCGGAGACGACGCGCCGGGACCGGGTCGACATCTTCGATAGCTGGGGCCGGACGTTCCAGGTCCTCGCCTCCGTCGCCGTGCTGCGCCGCGGCGTTAACGTCCCGGAGGTCGGCATCGCGGTCCTCATGGGCGGGGGCGCCGGGGTGACCAAGCTGGTCCAGGAGGTCGGCCGGGTGGTCCGCACGCTGCCCGGGAAGGAGCGGGCGACCGTCTACGTCGTCGTGGCGACCGGCACCAAGGAGGAGAACCTGCCGGCCGTCGTCGAGCGCATCTTCCGGTCCGAGTCGATCACCGAGGCGGACCGCGAGGGGGTCGAGGAGGAGTCCGATGGCGATTGAGTCGAACCCGGACCGGCTGTCGCCGCGCGACCGCGCCCTCCGCGCGATCGAGGTCGTGGACTCGGGCGCCCTCAAGGAGGTCGACGGCCGGGCCATCATCGCGTTCCTGCGCGAGGTCTTCGTGCTCACCCGCACGCACCGCATGGAGTTCCCGTCGGCGGACCGGCTGTGGAAGTTCCTCCGGGCGACGTCGGCCCAGATCCTCCAGAACTACGCCACGCTCCAGAAGGCCCGGGTGGCGACGGCCCGGATGCAGTATCGGGCCAAGAAGGGCGAGACGCTCGAGGAGTACCTCGGGACGCAGTTCGGCGCGCTCCGGGGCATCGAGATCAGCGACGCGGGCAAGCTCGCCGCCGCCATCGTGGAGTCGTTCGCGCCCGAGCTCCAGGACATCATCCCGCCGGACCTCCGCAGCAAGGTCACCGGCCCCGTCACCGGGTTCAACCCCGACGAGCTCCGCGACATCATCCGGGAGGAGATGCGCGGGCGCCGCGAGGAGGGCCCCCGGCCCCGCATCGAGTTCCGGCCCGGGGAGATCAACATCGGCGAGAACCCGGCGCCCCCGCTGCCGCCCGAGCTCCAGGAGACGCCCGAGCCGCCCGCGCCCGAGGTGCCTCCCCCGCCCCCGACGCCGGCCGAGGAGCGCGAGGAGCTCGCCAAGCCGCCCGCGGCGCCGGAGCCCACGAACCCGCAGTTCCCGTCGCCCAACGCCATCCGGACGTTCGGCCGCCGCGAGCTCGAGGCCAACTACCGGCTGTGGTCGAAGCTGCTGAAGGACCGGGGGATCCGGCCCCCGTCCGACGTCGTCGACGCGGCCCGGTCCCGGTGGGAGCAGGTCTTCCACTTCCCGCCGCCCGGCGATTTTGGCGGCCCGACGGGGCTCCACATCGAGAACGAGCCACCGCCGCCCGCGCCACTGCGGCCCGTGCCACCTCCCCCTCCGCCTCCTCCGCCCCCGCCGCCGGCGCCGCTGACCCGGGAGTACGTGGAGGAGCGCATCCACACGGGCCCCGAGGGGACGCACCGCGAGGTCGTCCGGGGGATCGAGTCGGAGCCGGTCCCGCTGCCGCCCCCGGAGCCCATCACGGCGGAGTCCATCACGCGGGCCTCGCGCATCTGGAACGGCCTCTCCGATGACGCCCGCGTCGACCTCATCCTGCGGCTCGGGATCTCGCTCGACGCGAACTACGTTCGCCGCCGGACGAACGTCCCGTGGGCGGCCCTCAACCGGGAGGCGTTCCAGGCGCCGCTCCTGGAGCACCTGGCCGAGTGGGCGCCCGCGCCGACGGCGCCGGTCGCCGGGGCCTACACCCCGCAGCGGACGCTCGGCACCGTCGCCCCGATGGGGGCGGTCTACGTGCCGCTCGCGGTGCGGTTCGAGCCGAGGACGCTCGCCGACGTCGTGGTGTCGAGCCGCACGCCGGAGAACGAGAACCCGGTGGCGTTCCTCCGGGCAGCGATCGAGAGGGACCGGCCGCCGCTGTTCATGGTCCTGTGGAGCGAGCAGGGGGGGCTCGGGAAGACGTCCGTGGTCCGGGCGTTCGCCCGCGACTACTTCCGGAAGAAGCAGGCCGAGCTCGAGGCCGCCGGGTCGACGCTCGCCGTCGTGAACCCCCGGGGCGGGCCGGAGTCCGGCTGGTACCTCGAGGTCCCGGGCGACGCGCTCGCGGACTCGGCGACGCGCGAGCTGCTCCGCAACTTCATCCGTACGCCGGGCGGGTTCGGCGAGTCGACACAGGGGGTGTCGGTCAAGCACGTCCTGGTCCTCGAGGACGTGGACCGCATCCCGCCGACGACGATCTCGTTCCTCAAGGACGTCCTCCAGGCCGGCCGCGCCGACGTCGACCAGACGACGGTCGCGCGCAACAACATCGTCTTCGCGACGTCGAACCGACCGGACTTCCTCATCGACACGCCGCTCGGCTCCCGAGCCATCAAGTTCCGGGTCTACCCGCTGTTCGAGGCCCAGGTCGTCGAGTACCTCCAGGCCGTCGCGACGGCGGAAAGCCTGACATGCCCCGGCGACTACTTCGCCGCGGTGGCGAAGGCGGTCAACGGGTCGCTGCGCGACGCGCTCAACGACCTCGACAAGGCCATCACCGAGGGGCGCTGTCAGGCGTAAGGTGGGGGCACACACCCCCATTGACCTTGCGCCCCTCGTTACAGTTCCAGCACTCCACGATGATGCGAGGGTCCGTGGGCCAGCCCCTCCTCTTGAGCGCGCCGACCCATCCGCCTCCTTTTGAATTGCCGGTCAACGCGCGTCGGTGGGCGCCTCCACCCCCATCGGGGTGAGAGAGCGTCAGGAACCGCGTGTCCGCCTCCTTATGGAGGGGACACCTGGGGCAGCCGCACGTCGGGGGGTCCGTACCGTAGGTTCGCAGCGCCTCCGCCGTGGTCGCGCGCCAGGTTCGCCGCGCGTTCTTTCGGTCCCACCCACGGACGCGCTCCCTATTCTTGTTGGCCCATCGGCGTGACCTCGCCCGCGCAAGCTTCTTACGCCGCTCGGGCCATTCCGCGTACGGGGCAGAGTAGGGGACCTTCGGCATAGCGTCAACACATACTCTTCCTACTTACGATGACGGTCTACGAGGTGGAGGACCCCGAGACGCACCAGAAGATCCGGCTGATGCCCGTGCAGAAGGAGGGCGGGGTGGTCTGGCAGCGGGTCAAGCCGTCGGTGCACGAGCTGGACCAGATGACCGCACCCGAGCTCGAGGCCCGCGCCGCCTTCGCCGCCGGCGCCGCCCGCGCGTTCGGCGAGAAGGCCGAGCACGGCCAGAACCCGACCTGGGCCCCGATCCGCGAGGAGGAGAAGGTGGTCGCCGCGGCGAACCCCGACCCGCACCGGAGCAAGAAGGTCCGGGACGAGCGGGCCCGGCAGCAGGAGCTCTACCGGATGATGCTCCCCGACGACGTCCGCCGGAGGGCCGAGGGCCTCGCGCCCCTCAAGGTGAAGCAGAAGAAGGTCAAGGTCCCGCGGCGATCGGCGCGCGCTCCGGGCCACATCCACCCGACGGTCGAGGAGGCCGGGCCGCTGTCCTCGATCCCGATGCCGCCGTTCTGAGCTACTCTTCCGCGGCCGAGCGCGGGACGAACGGGGGAGGCGCCGGGGGCATCTCCTCGCGCACGAGCGTGACGAGCGACTCCCACCCGGCCCCGGTCAGCCGACGGAGCACGGCGTCCCGGATGAGCGGGTTCTTGATGCCCGCGACGTCCTTCGCGAACTCGCCGGGCGTGTGCGCGACCAGCCCGTAGTTCGCCAGCACGGGCGGGCGCTCGGGGTGGTAGGGCCGGACGTGCGTCTCGTAGTGGACGACGTTGGCCATGTTGGTGACGTCGTTGTAGGCGACGAAGACCTTGCCGCACGCGGGGCGGTCGCAGCGCATGGGGAACACGGTGAAGGCGAGGAGGTCGGCGCGGCGCAGCAGGATCCTCTTCCCCGCGACGACGAGCTCCCGCTGGGGCCGCCAGCCCGCCATGTCGACGCCGACCCGTCGGACGACGCCCGCGTTCGGGAAGACGGAGCGGTGGGCCGAGAGCTCGGGCTCGTCGAGGAAGTAGACGGAGAGTCGGCAGCTGGGGCAGCTCGTCGACAGCGGGGGCGGGACGGCGGCGGCGCTCACGGCTTGCCCCGCGCTACCGCGTCCTGGAGGATCCGACCGACGGCGACCTCTTGGACGAGGCCCTTGCGCGCGCACGACGCGGCGATCCGGTCGAGGACGCCCTGGTTCACGCGCACCCACACCTGACGGCGAACGATATGCTCCTCGACCGGGGCCACGAGTCACCAAATGGTGACACGAGACTTAAGAGTGACGCCATCCTTCTATCATCGGGGGAGACCCCGAACGGAGAGACGAAAATGAGCAGACTCACGAACGGCATCGCGGCGGGAATGGTCCTGAAGTCGGCTGGGCCCTTCAGCAAGAAGGGCGTCACGGTTGCGCCGTACCGCAACCTGTTCCTCGTCAAGCCCGGCGTCACCGAGGCGTGCGCCAACCTCGCCGAGGCCGCCCACGACGCCGCCGACAAGGGCCTGATCAACATCGACGGACTGCCCGGCGCCGCGGGCTACGTCCGCCGCGAGCTCACCGGCCGATCCGTCAACCCCGAGTACTGGGCCGACAAGGCCCGCTCGGCCCAGATGCGCCACCAGGCGGTCCCGCAGGCCGTCTCGGCGTGGCGCGCGCGCGCCCAGGCGCTCCGCGGCGGACGAGCGATCCGGGCGTAGGCCTCCCGACCAAACCACGAGAGGGAGGTAACACATCATGGCATACGCACCCGGGTTCGGCCTCCGGATGGACACCGAAACCCGTGCGGTCCTCGCGACGAGCGTGATCGGCGCGGGCGCGGGCGGCCTCCAGGTCGCCGCGACGACCGCCTGGGACAACTCCGGCTCGGGCCCCGCGTGGGTCCCGCAGCTGGGAACCAACGGCGAGACGGTCAACTTCGCGACGGGCATCGTGGGCACGACCCTCGGGCTCATCGGGACGTTCGGCAAGACCCGGATCCTCGGCGGCCACAGGGCGCTGTCGGGAGCCCTCCTCGGCTGGGGGCTCACCACGTTCCTGTTCGGCTGGATCGTGCCGAAGGTCGTCGCGATGATCGGCGGGACGGCGTCCCGCGCTCGCGCGGCCTACCGCGGCGCCTACACGAACACGACGGTGACGCCCCGCGGGATCCCCGCGAGCGCGGCCCCGGCGGCCACGCTGAGGAACATCGCCGTCCTCGGCGCGCTCACCGCGTAGGACCAGTCCAACCTTTCCGACCCCTGCCTCGTGACCCCCGCGAGGCAGGGGACCCCTCTTTTTCAGCGGCGATGGAACACGCTACGGTTCCCCATCTCCTCGGCCGCGTAGAGCTCGAGTAGGTGGTGGAGTAGATCGTCCTGGTTCCATCGCTTCTTCACGCGGGCCTCACCCGTAACTCGAACCCATGCCAGCTTCGTCTCAGAGGTCACCTGAAACTTCACGAGCTCGGTCCGTCCAGGGGTCGCATGGGGGGCCTGACCGTCCCCGTCTGATTCGGCCGGTACCATCAGTCATGGAGTGACTCCTCCGTATAAGAACCCTGCCCGACCCTACAGCACTCGAGGGACACACATGGCCGATCTACCGCGAATGAACCCCGGGACGGACACCATCTACGCGAAGCTCCAGGTCCTCCCTGGGGACTCGCCGCTGAACGTCGACGCCTTCCTCGGCCTCGCGGGCCCGACGCCCGCGCAGTCGCCGCTCCTGCCCGGCGGGCAGCCGGCGGACGACTACCTGACCAACATCTACCCGACGCCCGACCTCTCCTCGACCGCGCTCACCGTCACCGAGTGGTCCAACTTCATGAGCTGGTACTACACCCAGCTCTACGCGCGCTACAGCTTCCGCGACATGGTGTACTTCGCGACGAAGCTCCCGCAGCTCGCGATCCTCGCCGTCGACGCGAAGTACGAGATCACGGGGAACATCGGCCCCATCTCGAACGGGACCCTCGTCCCGTCGCTGATCCGGGCGGCGACGTGCTACCCGACGATCTCCGCAGCCGACATCATCGCCTGGCCGTACACCGTCGCGACGGCCGGGTGGGCGGTGGGCGCCTCCGTCACCACGGTCCAGACGGGCGCGTTCAACATCAACCTGAACACGACCACGTCGGGCTCGATCCTCCGGTCCCCGCAGAACCGCGTCGTGATGGAGGTCCTCGGCATCGGCGACTTCGCCTCCTCGCCGCGGATCACGGAGTGGCAGCTGCTCGACCAGACCCAGCGCAAGCTCGGCGTCCACGAGAACCCGTGGCTCCACACCCCGTCCGACCTGGGCGTCTACGAGTTCGACCAGGCGTTCCTGGTCCAGCTCAACAAGGCGCTCTACATCGACATCAACTACGAGACGGCGGGCGCCTCGATCCCGACCGTCCTCGGCGGCCAGATCCAGACGACCGACTACGCGACGAACGAGGCCACGTAGGCCCCGTTCCCGCGGAGGAGGGGGGTCGAAGAAGATGGGGAACCAGTCGACGGGGACCGATGCCCGGCTGTTCGCCGAGGACATCACGGTCCCCAGCACGGTCTACCCGGCGGGCGGCTACACGCTGACCGTCACGAAGGCGGCCCAGCTGAACAAGGTCCGATCGGTGATGGTGAAGTCCCCGGCCTCGACGGGCCAGGGGACCACCGTCCTCGCCGCCGCCGTGCTCGGCTCCGAGTCGGGACAGACGTTCCTGCTCAAGCTCTACACGACGGGCGCGACCACGGGCGGCTACCTCCAGGAGCTGGGGTCCGTCATCTACGCCGAGGGCCTGACCGTCTCGGTCATCTACGAGGGGACGTAGGTCGCGGCCTACCCCCCTCATAGCAACCCCTTCCTCCGCCCCGAGCACACACACACGAAAGGGAGAGAAACAAGATGCCGAGCATCGACGACCTGAGCCAGCTCCTCCAGGAATCCGACTACGTCGTTCTGAACACGGGCACCGACGAGTACGTCCCGCTCGTCGTCCGGCGCCAGAGCTTGAACCCGCTCGTCTACGACCCGGTCCTCCAGGGGGCCCTCGCGGGCCCGATGGTGCAGGTCGGCGAGGTGCCGGGCGCGGGCCAGGCGCCGGGCTACATCCAGAACCTCCAGCTGCCGCTGCTGAACACCGTGACGTCGATCGCGGGCGTCACCAACATCTTCACGCTGCTCGACGAGCTCGAGCTCTACCAGGTCTTCTGGGGCGTCGCGCCGCGGCAGATGCGCGTGTGGCTCCAGCAGCCGGGCGGCTCGTTCGTCGCGGCGCTGGACCAGAACATCGTCCCGTCGCAGACGTACCCCGACGTCGGCTTCCTCGACGGCTTCGACTCGCCGTACAAGTCGCCGAGCCGCTACTCGGAGTTCTTCAGCCTGAACAGCATCCTGATCTCGTTCGTGCTGGCGAACCCGGGCCCGTGGCCCGTGAACCCGCGGTTCTACTTCCTCGTGAACCGCCTGTACGTCGACCCCGTCACCGACCCCGCGATCGTCCAGCGGCTCCTCAAGCGCACGATGCCCGCGCGCTACGTGTCGCTCGGCGCGCCGAACGTCAACCTGCCGTGGCCCTCGAACAACTACGGCAAGATCCAGCCGCTCGGCGCCGAGGCGGGCGACCTTCCCCCGTACAGCTCGAGCCGCGGCAAGCCGAAGAACAGCGCCGCGTCGACCTCCGTCGAGCAGGCCCTCATCTCGGCCGGGTATCTCACGGCCTCCACGGGAGGCAGCTGATGGGCGCGTCCACGTCCTCGGCCTACCTCGGGTCGGGCTACTTCGACGACGTCCACGACGCCGACTACGTCCCGCTGTCGACCCACACGGCGGTCGGCGAGACGCCGGCGGACCTGACGGTCGACGGGGCCACCGGCGACGGCCCGATCTGCCCGGACAACTTCAACCTGAAGGTGGACTGGCTCATCCTGACCAACGCCACCAACTCCGCGATCCTGGCGACGGTGCAGCTGTACGACCCGGACACGTCGACCACGATCCCGCTGTTCACCTGGAACCTGGCGGCGAGCGCGAGCGAGAAGTTCGACGAGGACCAGTTCAAGATCCTCATCACGCCGGGCTACAAGCTCCAGGTGGTGTCGAACGCGGCGACGAGCCTCAACGCCCACGCGCTCGCGCGCATGACGCCGGGCGCGGGCCAGTAGAGGGGTCGCCGTGGAGGCGACCGAGGAGCCGACCAGCGTTCCGACCAGCGTCCCCGTGCGCCCGCCCGGCCGCCGACAGGGCCAGTCGGCCCAGCTCCCCGCGGCCGGCCTGAGCCTGACCGAGGCGCCGTCGGGCTCGGCGGGGATCGTCCCGGGGTCGCCCGAGGACGTCTGCCAGCTGCTCCGCCAGATCCGGCGGCTGCTCGAGCCCGCCAACGACCTCCGGACGCTGACCTACTCCCAGGTCGGGACGCCGAAGAACGGGTTTGGGTCGGGCGGGGCGAACCTCGTCGTCGTCCAGAACGGGCAGGCCGTCGCGACCCTCGTGAGCCCGGTGCCGCCGAACGTCCGGACGGTGACGCTGCGGAACCTCTCCGCCCTGACGGAGCTCCTGTACTGGTTCTCCGACGCGCCGCAGGCGACGCCGCCGGCGAACGCGTACTCGCACCTGCCCGAGGGCCAGGCGATCGCGCTCGACGTGTGGGACCTCAGCTACCTCTACGTCATGGCGGACCCGGCGGCGACGGACGCGGGCGTCGACGTCCAGTTCCTCTTCTACAACCCGAAGAAGGCGGCGACCTGATGGCGCACCTCCTGGCGACGTTCCACGGCCCGGGCGGGTCGATCGAGCGGAGCGCGCTCGTCGACACGGGCGCCTCGCAGGCCATCCTGGGGCAGAGCGACGCCCGGGCGATCGGGCTCGTCCCGTACCGGACGGCGCATCCCATGACGGACAACGGGCAGGTCAGCTGGCCCGAGGCGATGGGCGCCGTCGAGATCGACGGCCTCAGCAAGGAGGTCCCCATCTGGATCGCCCCGAACGGCACGGAGACGACCGTCGGGGAGCACACCCTCGCCGAGCTCGGCTACGTCATCGTGGCGCCGGGGAAGCCCGGCCACCAGGTCCGCGAGATCGCCGCGGCGGCGCAGGAGGAGCTCCACGCCTACAACCGGCCTCCCCCGACGGCGCCGGTCGCGGCCCTCTCGAGCGGGCTCCGGTCGTACCGGCGGGCCGTCTGCGACGCCTGCGAGATGAACACGGGCGGGATCCTTCCGCGGTGCCGCCACTGCGGCTGCCCCATCGCGACGCGGGTCCTCCTGTCCGGAACGGGCGGGTGCCCCGAAGGGAAGTGGTGAGCGTGGCCGACGAGGACCTCGGCGTCGCCGTCGGGAGCGGCGTCGTGGTGAGCGTCTGGGCCGCGCTCGCGATCGCCGCGCTGCTCCGCCGCCGCCGCGCCGCCGGGTCCAGCAGCGGCTCCCAGCCCGCGTCGTCGGGGGCGCCGGGCGGGCCGGGCGGGGCGCCGGGGACGTCGACGTCGCAGGGCCTCTGCCTGACGTGTCCTTCCGAGGAATGACGGTGGTGACCCGGGGCCAGGCCGCGGGGATCGGTCTTGCCGCCGTCGCGGGCGGCTTCCTCATCGGGTGGGTCCTCCGGTGCTCCCTGAGCCCGTGCCCGCGTCCCGGGTGCCCTCCGCGGCCCCCGGAGGGGCTGTGCGTGCCGACGACGGGGGGATGCCCCCCGGGAACCGTCGGGCCGGACGCCGACGGGTGGTGCACCCCGTCCGGATGCGACTGCGGGCAGGACTGCCCCTGCTCCGACTGCGGCCCGAACTGCCCCGAGAACCAGACGTGCCAGGCGCCGCTGTCGTGCGCGACGTGCGCGGACATCGGCTGCACCGGCGGGTGCAACTGCGAGGAGCAATGCCCGTGCCCGAGCTGCCCGGCGTGCCCGGGGAACCAGGTCCCCGCGCTCAACTACCCCGTCCCGCCGGGCGAGGCCGCGGACTGCCCGCCGGGCTACTTCGCCGACACGACGGGCGACGGCTGCTGCGTCCCGCTGGGCTGACGCGGGACCTGGCGGAGGATCGGCACCGTCTCCGGCTGCGGGAACCTCAGCCAGTCGGGCGCCCGCCGGATCGCGGGCCCGAGGGTCGTCACGGGGCGGTGGAAGGTCACCCGGAACGGCGAGGGGTGCATCCGGAGCCCGAGGCGGTAGAGCCGGCGCGCGATGCCCGTGTCCTCTCCCGGCGCGACGACGGGGAAGCCCCCGACGGCCCAGAACGCGCTGCGGCGGAACACCATGAAGGCGCCGATCGCGCCGAACCAGATCCCGTGGCGCGCCGCGGCCGTGGAGAACGCGCAGGCGCGCGCCGACGCCCCGTCCCCGGTGGCGTCGCGGAACGACTGCGCCGTCCACCAGGCCTCGCTCCGGCCCTTGAACCAGCGGAGGTCGCCCTCGATCGAGCAGTCGTCGTCGAAGAACGCCAGGATGGAGCCCGTGGCGTGCTCGGCGCCCCGGTTCCGCATGACCGCCGGATGCACGGACGGGATCCCGCGGGGGTTCGTGGCGAGCAGGACCTCGTCGGCCCCGGGCGGCAGCCGCTCGCTGGCCCGGCGCGCCTCCTCGAGGGTGCGGCTGATGAGGACCACGCTGACCGAGTCGGTCACCGGCCCAGGAACAGTCCGATGAAGTATGAGAGGACTCCGGCGGCGCCCACGATGACGGTGACCACCGCGATCGTCGTCGCCCGGCCGTCCGCGTGGGCCTGCTTGTGGGCGGCGTTCGCCTCGAAGAGCGTCTTGATGCGCTCCCGGTCGACGACCTCCCGGCTCTCGAGGACGGACGCCCGCTCGGCGGCCTTCTCGCCGACCTCCTTGACGACCCCCTCCAGGTGGGCGACCCGCTCCATGAGCTCGCTGTGGCGCGTCTCGTAGAACGTTCGGAACCCGTTGATCTTCTCCAGCAGGACGGCGTTCGAGATGTACCGGCCGTCCTCGTCCATGTCCCTCGGGTCGAAGCGGGCGCTCATCCATACTGTTAAGGGTAGCCGGACCTATCAACCCGGCGGTAGGTCGCCATGCTCGCACAGCGTACGCTCAACGACGGAACGGGGACAGCCGAGGGGAACACGGCGAGCGGCGGCCTACCAACTACTGTTCGTCCCCCTCGGCCCCTAAAGACCTGCCTGCGGTGTGGCGTCCAGTTGACGGAAGCGAATGTCCTTCGCGTCCACGGGCACCCCTTCTTCCGCCGGTGCAAGTCCTGTGCGGCCCGGCAGGTACGAGAGACGCAGAGCAGAGCGTATCACGAGGCACTCGTCCACTACTCGGGTCACGACCCGCCGGTGTGCTGCTGCCCCAAATGCCCTCTACACATCGTAGCCCCAGAATGGGCGCTGACCCTCGACCACGTCAACAACGACGGGGCCAAAGACCGCGGGGGAGGGCGCGGGAGCAAGGGCGGTCGGTCCTTCGCAGCCCTACTACGGGCCAGAGGGTGGCCCAACGAACCGCCTCTACAAGCTCTCTGCGCCGTCTGCCAGCTCGGGAAGGTCAGAAACGGGGGCGTGTGCCCCCACCTCGGTTAGTACAGGCGTCCCGCTCGACGTTCGGGCCCGCCCGACAGGACCGCGTCGAGCTCGCGGATCCTCTCCTCGGCCGCGTACCGCTCCTGGGGCGTCATCTCGCGGGCCACGCGCGCCCCCAGCCGCAGCT
>Ga0208689_1000409_pt1 | contig 32527 bp, 31 predicted proteins | sample June2015DPH_8_15_FD_184700 | JGI IMG/M metagenome (GOLD analysis project Ga0208689, IMG submission 184700) | Peatland microbial communities from SPRUCE experiment site at the Marcell Experimental Forest, Minnesota, USA - June2015DPH_8_150... | ecosystem: Environmental > Terrestrial > Soil >... | reverse complement strand
GCGTTTAGTTCTACCCTTCCGATGCGGGTCGCTCTAGTGGAGCACCAAGCCTATATGGAATCCTCTTGTAAGATTCCTTCCCTGGGAGAGTCTAGATTAATGGCGCAAATGGAATACTCCGGGAGGGCCTTACCGCCTATATAGCAAGAGACTAAAAAGAAGAAGAAGAAGAACAAGGGAAGAGACTGAAGGTAAGAGAAAAGAAACAAACAGAGAGAGCGGTAGGTGTAAGAGCGTTGGTGCGAAGGGAATTCGCCGAAGGGCCTTTCCGCTTATATAGCAGGAGACTAAGGAGAGAAAAGGGAAGAGACTGAAAAGAGGCAGGGCCTGGGAAAAGCGTTGGGGCGAAGGGAATTCGCCGGAGGGCCTTGCCGGGATGGACGGAAAGACTGAAGGTAAGAGAAAGGGCAGACAAGAAAAAGGAAACATACCTAAGACATGCTCAGGCAGCGGGTCTTTTGACTACAAAGACGTTGCAGGGGCTTTCTCTCACCACCCGTTCCGCCGTGCTCCCGAAAAGGACGTGCTTCAGGCCCGAGAGTCCGTGGCTGCCCATTACGATGAGGTCGATATCTTTCTCTCGCGCGTAGCGGACGATCTCCACGTGCGGTTTCCCGCGGACCATCTCGTGCTCGCACGCGCCAAGCTCGCCTGCGATCTCCCGGCAGAGCTCATCGAGCCGTTTTTCCATTTCCGACCCCACCAGATGGGCAACCCGGATATAGTCCATCTTGGCGTCGGAAGACAGCTCGAATTCCGCTATATGGCCGGCCTCCTGGTAAACGTGCAGGAGGTCGAGCCTCGACCCGTATTTCTTTGCGAGATCTACGGCAAAAGGGAGCGCAGCCCTCGCATGATCCGAAAAGTCCGTGCAAAAAAGGATATTCCGATAGCTCACCATGGTTCCCCTTTCTTTTTTACAACGTAAAAACGGCGACCGCCACCACGCCCGCAAGTCCTAAAAGCGTAGGGACCAGGTTGCGCCTGGCGATCTCTACGGGGTCCGTGCCGGTAATGGCCGCTGCAGGGATTACCGCCCAGGGGATGATGGTTCCGCCCCCCACGCACACGGCAAAGAACTGACCCAAAGCCCCGAGGGCCGCGACGTTGAGGTGGGTCGGCCCGCCGAGGGCCTGGGCAAGGGTGCCCATAAGAGGCAGTCCGGCGAACCCGGACCCGTCGAGCCCCGTGATCCCGCCCACCAGTCCCTGCACTATCGCGACAGGCACGCGGGAGAGCGGGACGGTGTTGGCCAGGGCCTGGCCCAGGTCGAACAAAAGGCCCCTCGCCCCTTCGCCGAATACGGCCTTTGCCGTCCCCGGGGCGCCCATAAAGAAGAAGCTGGCGATCAGGAAAACCGGCGCGAAAATCCTGACGCCGAACATGAAGCCTGCCCGCGAGTGGTCCGCCAGCTTTTCGAAACCCTCTCTTCCGTAAACACCGAGAGCCACGATCACCATTATCAGGGCTACAGTTCCGCCCAAAAGCGCTGTGGCATCCCCCCCGCGCAGCCTAAAGACCAGCATCCCCGCCACGTCGAGACAGAAAAGGAGCGCGATCACCGGAAGGACCATCCTCTTGAAGACGGGCGCCGCCTTGGTCCATCTATCCCTCTCGGCCAGGGCTTCGGCGGATATCTCCAGTGGGGCCCACTTGACTGCCTTTCCTCCGAGGGCCTTCAGGTCCCTCTTTACCGAAATGAACGAGAGGGGCAGGGCAATGGCTGCCCATACGATAACGAGGGGCATGCTCCTTGCCATGATGTCGGCTACCGGCACGCCCGCTGCTTTCGACGTGATGCCGGGCGCGCCCTGGATGACGAAGTCCGTCGTAAGGGCGCAGCCGTAGCCGAACATGCTGATCGCCATGGCGCAGGAGATCGGTGGAAGGCCCGCCTCAACGGCAGCCGGGAGCAGGAGGGCGCCCACCAGGGCTATGGCCGGCGAAGGCCAGATCACCCAGGCGACGAGCATTATCACCACGCCCATGACCCAGAAGGCGACGGACGGCGACTTGAGGAGCCGCCTTATGGGGCGGAACATGGTTTCCGCAAGACCGCATTCTTCCAGAAGCTTCGCCATGGAGACGATAAGGGAGATGATGAGGACCGTTCCCAAAAGCTCGCTGAAAGCGACGTTGATCGAGTTGAAAACCGCCTGCACCGCCTTTACTATGTTGCCGGTGACCACCCACGAGAGCGTAAAAGAGCCGACGATGCAGACAAGAGGCGCATCGAGCCTGAAGGCCAGTGCGACAAGGACAAGAATCACGAAGAGCGCGTAAACCCAATGGGCAGCCGTCAACTCCACCATCGTCCGTACCTCCCGCTTCTATCAGGCGAATATTCCGCTCAGGCCGGCCTCGTCCACCCTTTTGCGGATCTTTCCTATATCCGTCGTATACAACCCCTTCTGTACCATCCTTTCGAAGTAGACGGACCCGGAGAAGGTATATTTGTAGCCAAGGCCCTCTTCCGTCTCCATGCTCGCGCCCACGTGACCTATCGCATCGCCTACTGCCAGCGTGTCGGGAAGGACGAGGGGCTTCTTTCCGGCTCCGTGGCGCGCCGCGTTATAGCCCGCGAGCGTCCCCGTCACGATTGCCTCCGTGTGCCCTACGAGGAGGCCGGCCTTCTCTCCCCCGCAGAAGAGGTTCTCCATGCCCCTCACCTTGAGGGCGTTGTCCCTGGGCGCCATACCGACGAACCGGATCGAGTTGCCGACCCCTCCTGCGTAGGGGTCCTCGAACCTCGCCCGCTCGAAGCCCGGGACCTTCCTGAGGGAGTCGAGGGGGAAGAAGGGGGCCATCAGCTTGGCATGGCCCGTATGGAGGAGGACTATGTTCCGGCTGTACGCCGGGAGCGCATACTGCTGGCAAGCCTTGATGGCGAGCTTGCCCTCCGACTGGAGAGAGACAGGCACAGGGACGACCGCGACCCCTTTCTTCTCGAGGGTTTCCGCGATCTCTGCCGAGAGCGACTCCATGGCCAGCTCGCAGGAGCCGCTCATGGCGCCTATCTGATTGCCCTTTCTTCCCACGAGTTCCCGGATGTCGCATTTGGCCGTCAGGCTCACCCTGCCCCCGAAAGAATGGCAGCGAAGAACGCACATGGCGCAGCCATTGCCGTATTTGGCGCACTGGCCGGGAGGACCTGCGGTGCCCGATGCGTCTATGAAAACATCGCCCGGGAAGCGCACCTTCGCCTCGCCGTCTTTTCCGGCCACGGCCTCTATCCGCCCCGATTCCTTCTCCACGGCCTCGATGCGGGTCCCGAGAACGACGTCCACGCCCCTTTCCGAAAGGAGCTTTTTCACTGCCGGCTCTATCAGCGTGGCTGCGTAAAGAGAGGCGTGGCGATGTTCGGGAAAGTCCATGTTCCGGTGGAGCGAGTTCTCATCGGTCACCTCAAAAAGGTCGCCTCCCCCCATGGCGAGCATCTCCTCTGCAGCCGTGAAACGGCCGTTGTTCCGCATGATGCCCCCCACGAGACCGCAGCCGAGGAGCATGTCCGTCCGCTCCACCAGGGTAACGGCAGCGCCCTGCTTTCTTGCGGACAGGGCCGCGGCGCATCCCGCCCACCCCCCGCCGACTATTACCACTTTCATTCACACCTCCCTTTGGCTGTCACCTTTCCCGCCCGGCGGTCCGGTTGTCCTCCGCCTTTTTGAGCCACGAATACACCGGGGGGAGCTCCGAGATTTCGCACTCCGTTACTACGTCAAGGAAGACCGGCGAAGGGGACGCGAAGGCCTCGTCGAGCCCCCTCTCCAGCTCTTCCGGCGACTCTATGTGAAAAGCCTTGAGGCCCAGGGCTTCGGCAACCCGCGCCATATCACCCTGGGTGAAATCGACGGAGAGGAACTTGCCCCCGCAGTGGAGCGCCTGGAGCGCTTTTATCCAGCCGAAGCATCCGTTGTTGAAATGGATCAGGACGGCTGGTATCTCCAGCCTCACCAGCGTCTCCAGCTCACCCATGGACATGCCTAAGCTCCCGTCCCCGAAGAGGGCGACCACCTTCGAGCTCCGGCTTGCCAGGTGGACCCCGACGGCCGCGGGGATTGCATAGCCAAGCCCCCCAAAGGCGCGGGGGATGAGAAACCTGGAACTGTTGCCGTGGAGCTTTAGAAAGCGGGTGATGTAGGGCGTGGGCGTCCCCGCATCCGCTATGACGACGGCAGACGGCGGAAGGCGCTTGTTCAGCGCGTTTATGATGCGCTGGGGCTTGATGGGAACGGCCTCCGATTCGAGCGCCTCCTTCGCCTCTTCCCAGAAGCGCTCCCTCTTGCCGTTCAGCTCTTCCACCCACGGCGAGGGCGTCCGGCCCGTCCCTTCTTTCGTGAGGAGGGCAATTAGGTCTTTGAGCACGAGGTTAGCGTCGCCCGCTATGCCGAGCGTGTTGGCAAAGTTATTCGAAAGCTGCACCGGGTCGAGATCGATCTGGATGATCCTGCGGTCAGGCTTGTAGGTAGGGAGAGTCCAGCGGATGGTCGAGACGGAGCCCCTCTTGCACCCCACATAAAGGAGAAGGTCGGCCTCTTCCACAGCCTCGTTAGCGTAAGGATGAAAGCCGTTGTCACCCACGACGCCGAGGGCCAGCGGATGATCGTCCGGCATAATCCCCTGTCCGGAAATGGTGGTGACCACCGGCGCCGCGAGCCACTCGCTCAAGGCCCGGATCTCCTCGCCCGCCCGCGAATGGTTTGCCCCGCCTCCGGCGATGATCACCGGCCTGGTAGCCCCGAGAAGGTGCCTTACCGCCTCTTCGAGGACCTCGCGGCCCCCGCGCGTTCTATACGCAGGGTAGTCGACGCACTCAGGCTCTGCGAAGATCGTTCGGACGTCGCTTCCGAATTCGCCTGTCAGCACCTCGTTGGGGAAGGCAAGATGGACCGCCCCCGGCCTTCCGGTAGTCGCCACGCGGAAACAGCGCCTGACGGTCTCCGGGATCTTTTCCACCTGTTTCAGGAAGCTGGACCACTTCGTCACCGGCTCGAAGAGCTTGTGGTGGTCGAGAGCGGTGATAGTGCCCCTGCCCTCGTCCGCGAGCGAAATGTCTGAGGTGAAAAGGATCACCGGTATAGACGACGCATTCGCCTCGGCTATGCCCGGTATTGAGTAGAGGGCCCCGGCGCCGTTCGGACACTCGCAGATGCCCGGCTTGAAGGAGATACGCGCGTACGCGTCCGCCATGAAGCCGGCGGACCGCTCATCCCGGGCCATCACGTGGGTTATCTTCTGCCTGGCGTCGTGTATCGCTTCATAGAAAGGGAGACTGGTGTCGCCGGGGACCCCGAAGACTACCTCTACACCGTATTCGAGCAGCATCTGGACGAGCACCTGTGCGCCCCTCATGTATGCCTCCCGGAGATTCTAACATAACATTCAGCGGCAAGGCGGAAGGGGCGCATCAAACGACATCGAAGGCGATCCCCCGGGCAAGGGGCATATCCTTCGACCGGCTGAACGTGCACGTCCCGCACCGCACGCGCGCCTTCCACTAGTCCGATCAAGATTACCCGGCCGTCCCCGGGCGATCCCATTAGAGGAGGGCCCGGCACGAGAGGAAGCTGCCCGCACCCGCTCCCGGTCATTGTTGCATAAATGGTATACCACGGTCAACAGAGCCTATAACTGCCGCAGGCAATCAAGGCTCTCCAGGATTGCGATTGGGTTTTATCAGGATTGGGAATTAATTGGGGGGCCGCCCCTTCCCGATCTCCCAAAGCAGCCTTAGTATGGACTGGAAGTCTGCCTCGTGTCCGGGAAGCGTGCCGCGGGAAAAGAGGGAGGGGCCCTTATCTTTTCCAGCGGAGCCCTCCGGCCGACCTCTCTTCCGGCCGGCGCAAAAGCGGACTGTCCGGCGGAGGGCCGCCCGCAGCGCCACGACGCAAGTGATCCCTTTCCGCTCCTCCATGCCGCTCACCCGCCCTTCCCGTTCCTTTCCGCCATCTCCCTGGGCTCCAGCCCCTTCAGCAGGGCTACCGGGAAGGTCCGGAACAGGTCGGCAAGGCGGAGAGCGCCCGCCTCCATGTAGCGCATTCTCTTGATTACCTCGCCGGTAAAGACGTTTTCGTAGCAGGATACGCGCAGGGAGGGCAAAAGGAGAAAGGAGCCGTCCCACGTCCCTTCCCGAAGGGCCGGGCGCTCGCTTTCCGCGTCTAGAAAGCCCATGAGGAACCGGGGGACGACCACGATAAAGACGGCGCCCTCCGCACGGCGGGCAAAGGCGCAGATATTGGCCGTCCTGCCGCCCGCCGCTTCAAGGGGCATGTAGCGCGTCCGGGCGAGGAGGCGGCCGTACTCCTTTCGGAAGTTTAGGGCCTTCCAGGTGACGTACATCTTTATCCTGCCGTCTTCCCAAGTATCCACGAGCTGTGCCGCGATCTCTTTCAAGGGGGCCTCTCTTTCCCATCTCCGCAAGTCGTTCAGCATCCGCGTGCGGCCGTCATAATCGACAGGCCTCCTGTTGTCCGGGTCGACCAGGTTCAGGCTCCAGACCTCCGTCCCCTGATAGAAGTCCGGCACGCCGGGAGACGTGATCTTGAGGAGAGTCTGGGCCAGCGAGCTGCACATGCCGCAGAAGGCGACTTTTCTTTGGAACGGCTCGAAATCGTCGAGGAACTCGTTCGGCCTGCCCCTGTCCAGGACCGCCTCCACGAATTCGACGGAGGCCTTCTCGTAGGCGGTGCGCGGGTTGATCCAGCTCGTATTGACTTTCGCCTCCCTCATCGCCTTCAGGGAGTAGTTCTTTATCCTCTCGACGAAATCGTTGTATTCCGCCTCCTTTTCCACCTGGATCGGCCACGCGCCGATGAGGGTCTGGTAAAGAAAATACTCCTCGTTCGGATCGGGCGCACGGCCGCCGTCGACCGGAACGCGGTGTTTCCTGTTCATCTGGCTCCACCTCGCCACGTGCCTTCTCCACTCCTCCGGCACCTCGGACAGGACGTTGATCCTTGCCCGGACGTCTTCTCCGCGCTTAGAGTCATGGGTCGAGGTCGTGATGAGGGCGTGGGGCCAGAACTTTTGCCGCTTCAGGTTGTGCTCGTGAAACTCCTGGACCGACGTGCCGAACCTGTCGGGGCTGCCGCCTACCTCATTGAGGGAGATGAGCCTGTTGTACGTGTAGAAGGCTGTATCCTCGAGGCCTTTAGCCATGACCGGCCCGGTGATCTGCTGGAACCTCATGACGAAATCGAGCCATTCCTTCCTCCCCTCCTCGGTAAGCTTGGCCGGCCACTGGAGAAGAAGCACCTCCTTCACGAAATTGAAAATCGATTCGTTTATGGTAGGGTTCATGGCCTTCGCCCTGGAGACTGCATATTCTATATGCTGGCGGTCGCGCTCCGGTATGCTGGGGCTGTTGATATATGTCCTGTAGACCGGAAAGGAGGCTATGATCTCGACTATCGCGCCCGTAAGGCTGTTTAGGGTGAAATCGCGGGTATGCCGGTTCTTCTCCGAGATCCGGTTGAGGTAATTCCCCAGCGTGTTGATCTCGCTCGACATTGCCCTTTGCATTATGAGCTTCTTTTTCTCATAGGCCACGCGGCTGTACCTTACCGCCGTGCGGGTGAACCTCCTGTAAAGGCGGTTGAAGGCCTTCTCGTTGGAGCCGTCCACGAACATGCCGTTCACGAGGTTCAGGAAAGTGTAGCCCGTAGTGCTGAAAATGGGCCACTCCTCGGGCATGGGCTCGTTCCTCATCAGTATCTTCTCTCCGACGATGTAGAAAGGCTTTGCCTTGCGGCCGGAGAAGGTCGTCTCGTCATACCGCCGCCCGAGCGCCTCCGACAGGATGGACTCTTCGACCTGGCTGTGGACGTGTTCCTCCGAGGCCTCCCTGGTCATGAGGCCGGTTTGGATGTAGCAGTTCCTCTGGAGGCGAGAAAAATACTTGGAGGGGTCGTAGAGGCCGTCTGGATGGTCCACCCGCAGGCCGGTCACCTTACCTTCCCTGATCAGCCTGAAGACGAGCCCGTGGGTCTCCTCGAAGACCGCAGGGTCCTCCATCCGTATCGCGGCAAGGTCGTTGATATCGAAGAACCTGCGGTAGTTTATCTCTTCAGTTGCGACGCGCCAATAGGAGAGCCTGAAGGCCTGGTCGCTCAACAGGTTGTCGAGGAGGTCGAAGCTCTCAGGCTCGCCCTTCGTGCCGTTGAAGACCCTGACGTTCCCGTCTATATGCCGTCTTATGTCCTCGCTCGCGCTGTAAAGGCCGGCGAGGCGCTTTTTCACGATCTCCTTCTCCCGGTTCCGCTCGGCCATTTTGTCAGGGTCGGTCTCCTTGTAGGCAGGCAGGTGGCTCAAAGCCGTATTGATGCTGAGGAGCTCTATGTAATACTGGTTCCCCGGCCGGAGCGCCTCCCCCAGCTCCTTGATCTTGTGGGCAAGGACCTTTATATAAGTATCGGGCCTGAGGGGGAACCTGTAATCCCAATAAGAGACAAAAAACCCCCCCTCTTCGAAGCCCAGCCGAAGCTCCTGGCTTTCGAGCACCCTCCCGTACTGGTCGCCAAGGAAGGGGACGAGTATCTTGTCCTTCAGCTCGTGCTTCACGGGATGCCAGTTTATGTCGAAAAACCGCGCGTAGACCGAGCTCGGCCCGTTTTCGAGGACGTCCATCCACCAGGCGTTGTTTGCAGCGATGCACATGTGGTTCGGCACCAGGTCGAAGACCTGTCCCAGCCCAAGGCGTTTCTGCTCCGCAACGAAGTCCTCGTACTCCTCCGCAGTCCCCAGCTCGTCGTTGAGGCGGCTGAAATCGACGATATCGTAGCCGTGGGGGCTCCCATGCCTTGCCTTCAGGTATGAAGAGGTGTAAAGGTCGGTAATGCCGAGATCGGCGAGATACGCGGCGATCCGGCGGGCATCGGAGAAGGTGAACTTCTCGCTGAGCTGCAGCCGGTACGTCGAAACGGGCACCCTCGCCTGATACTCGTGCTCTCTGGCCCTCAAACCCGATCCCCTCCGTCCATGATGAAAATGGCGAAGCCGTAGGGGCCTATGCAGAGGTCGCTACTGATCTCGCTCACCCGGTCCGGCAGCAGACTGCCGGCGCCGCCCCAGGTGACGTCCCCCGAATCTACGAGCTTCCTCCAGTGGCCCCGGGGGATTGGCAGCGAAACGCCCTTCACCGCACCATCGAAATTGGCCAGCCAGAAAACGGAGCAGCCGTCTTTCCAGATCCGTGCGACCATGAGCTTGTCCGCCTCGGTCCCGTAGGCCTCGACGCGACTCTTGTCGGGCCTCGCCAGGCAGGGCGTCTCCCTCCTCACGGCCAAAAGGCGGCGAAAGTAATCGCACAGCGTCTTGCCTCTGCCGTGTTCCCTCTTCTCCCATCCGATCTTGGACGCCCCGAAGGTGTCGATATGGCCGGGGTCCGGCGCCTCCCCTTCCAGGGAAAAGTCCTTGAACTCCTCCATCCTCCCCTCCCGCACGGCCCGTGTCAGCCCTTCGTCCGAATAGTCGACAAAATAAAGAAAGGGGTTCTCCTCCCCGTACTCCTCGCCCATGAATAGGAGCGGGACATAGGGCGAGGCAAGGAGCACGCCGGCGGCCGCCTTGAGCGCCTCGAAGGGGACCATGGTCGAAAGCCTGTCGCCCGTCATCCTGTTCCCCGTCTGGTCATGGTTCTGGCAGAAGACGACCAGCTTGTCGCCCGCGACGTCGGCCGCCGAATTTCCGTGGCTGCGCTTCCGATACGTAGAGTACCGTCCCTGATAGACCACCCCCTCCGCGACCGCAGTCACCATGTCGGAGACGGTGCCGAAATCTGCATAGTAGCCTTTCCGCTCGCCAGTGAGCAGGGTGTGGAGGGCGTGGTGGAAATCGTCCGACCACTGGGCGTCGACGCCAAGGCCGCACCTTTCTGCCGGCTTCACTACCCTCGCGTCGTTCAGGTCGCTCTCTGCGATCAAAAGGAGCCTGCGGCCCGACTCGCGGGAGTAGTCCCCGACCGCGCGGGTCAGACGGGCCAGGAAAGGCGTGGCGCTCTGGTCGAAAATGCCGTGGATGGCGTCTATCCTCAAGGCGTCCACGTGGTAGTGCTCGGACCAGTACAGGGCATTCTCTATGAAGAAGTTGCGTACCTCGTCGCTGTACGGCCCGTCGAAATTCACGGCCGCACCCCATGGCGTCCGGTACCTGTCCGTAAAATAGGGACCGAAGTCGGCCAGGTAGTTCCCCTCCGGGCCCAGGTGGTTGTAGACCACGTCGAGCATTACGGCGATGGCCCGTTTGTGGCACTCGTTGACCAGTTCTTTCAGACCCGCAGGCCCCCCGTAGGAAGCCTGCACGGCAAAGGGGTACACGCCGTCGTAACCCCAGCTCCGCGTCCCCGGGAACTGGGCGACGGGCATCAGCTCAAGGGTGTTCACGCCCAGTGCCGCAAGGTCGTCGAGGCGCTCCGTCATCGCGCCGAAGGTCCCCCCGGGCGTGAAGGTCCCCACATGGACCTCGTATATGACCATGTCTCGGAGGGGGACCCCATCCCAGCCGTCGTCCTGCCACTCGAAGGAGTGATCGACCAGGCGGGAAGCGGCGTGCACGCCGGCCGGCTGGTAATGGGAAGCCGGGTCCGGCCTCTCAACGGACCCGTCGAGGCGGTAGAGATAGTCCGCTCCCGCTGCCGCGCCGTCGCGGACGGTGCTCCAGTAACCCATGCCGTCCCTCTCCATGGGCCAGGTGGCGCCGTCCATCCTGAGATGCACCGTCCCGGAAAGGGGGGCCCAGACGACGAAGGAACACCGGCCTTCGCCGAGGTACCGGGGGCCTACCCTCCTGCGGGACTGCATGAACTTCATGGTCCCCGCTTCTCCGAAAAGAGACTGAGCCTCCAGCGGAACATGATGCGGCAATTGGTGAACAACAATTAACTTGAGGGCAAGCAAAAGGCATACCACGAATCGGGGCGGCCGAAAGGCAAAGAACGGCCGCCGCAGGAGACTGCCTGCCTGTCTCGCCTTATGATAATCTGTCTCTTTCCGCGAGATTCTGTCTCGTTCAGAGAGACTGAGTCGGACGGCCCGCTCATCTTGACCGGCGCCCGGGGTTGTTATAGGATTTCATGAACGGGGCCGCCGAAGCCACGGAAAGAGGCCCGGCGGACCGACTTCGGAGGGCACATTGGAAAGGAAAGCCGATATAGGCAAGCTCCTCAATTTCATAGGCTTCCTCGTTCTCCTTTTCGGCCTGAGCAGCGCCGTGATCGTCTACGAGAAAGCTGCCAATGCGCCGACCCAGGTCCTTGGGTACGAAGTGGGGGAAGACGGCTCGACTTATCCGGTCATGCCTGAAGACTCCAAGCAATACCGGCGCCAGCTCGAGCTGTACGGCGGAAAGGAGAACGTCCTGGCGGACGAGATCAGGAGATGGTTCATCGGATTGTGGGAGGGTAAATCCCTGGGGCTCACCATAGCCTGCATCTCCGTCCTTGCAGCGCTGGGGCTCTTCCTGGCCGCCTTCGTGGTATAGGCGCAAGGGGGGCAGGGCGAGCGGATTTTGGAGACCCTTCTTTAAGGCGTCGGGTATAGGTTACCTCCTCGTCCCGCCTCAGCCCCAAGAAAAGCTGACGCTCCTTCTTCCGTCGAGCGGTCCCCCCCATCCCCCCACTGCGAAGGAGCCGTTCTATCCCCCAGTCGGCTTACTCGCTCGCGCCAGAGCTGACAGCTCCTTCGCTCCGGGGGGCATTTTACCTCGCCGGAAGTCGTCGCGCGCTTTTCTAAGCTGTCCTTTCACACGGACGAGTCGGTAACCCACACCCGCCGCCTCTCCAAAGGCCCGTCGCTATCTGGCCTCCCATGCAGGGATCATAGAGTGGTTTTTAAATGCGTTCGCCCCGAGTATGGCGGTTGTTGATCTTCCCCGCAATTCCTTATACAATTCATTAGTCGCCAAGGGAGGAAGGGGATGCTCGACGAAAAAGAGGTCACGGAGGCGGTCTCGCTCTATCTCTCGGAGAGGGGATATACCGTGCCGGAGAAGTCGATCGCGGACCCGCGCGGGGTCGACGTCGTCGTCTATCATCCCGATACGAGGAGCAAGATCTTCATCAGCGCGGCAGGCGTCGCCCGCTCGGAGGCCGGCCGCGGGAAGCTCGAGGCCTCCTATACCGAATCCCAGGTGTTGAGGTGCGTGGCAAGGGGCATATACAGCGCTTTCAAGATGCCCGTGCCGGACCACTTTATCCCCGGCGACAAGATCGCCATTGCCTTTCCCGACATACCCGCCTTCCACAAGTACCTGAACGCCCAGAAGCCAGTGATGGACTCCCTCGGCATCAAGGCTTTTCTCGTAGCGGGGGACAGCAAAGTTACGGAGCTATAAACAGGCCGGCCGCCGGCGCTACCCGCCTCGGCTCCTCACAGGGCAGGCGAGCGCATTTGGAGACCCTTCTCTAAGGTGGCCGGGCACCGCGCCGGAGGCGTGGTCGGTAACCCACACCCGCCGCCTCCCCTACGGCCCGGCGCTATCTGCCTCCCATGACGCCTTCCTAGATTTCCTTCTCCTGCAAGGCATTCCGAAATAGTGGTTTACGAAAGTAGACGAAAGTAGACGCTTTTGCCGCGGGGGACCGGCGGCGGGCGGGCCGCCGGCAGCCGGGCGAGCTTCCCAATTGTCAAAGAACAAAGACCGGCCCGCAGTCTCTAAACCCGCGGGAACAGCCGGCAGGCGACCGGTCTTCCAGCCGCCGCTCTACATTTTCTCTCGACCAACTTTTCCTGTCAAAGTGACAACCAGAGGTGACAAATTGCACCCCAAACATTTTTTTAAAAATTTTTGGCCGAGCACGGGTACGTCTTCCGTAGCCCACATTTTTGTTTTTCTTCTTGCACGACCCACTCCCAAATGGTAAGACCAGTCGAGCCATCTTTGGATTGATCGGAGTGGTAGTAGGAGCCATTATCAGCGGCAGTGCCAAGCTCTTGCTCGAAAGAAGAAAAGAGCGCGTTGCCGCCCGTGTTGCCGCGCGGCTGATTCGAGACGACCTGTATCAAGCCGCATGTGCTTTTTTTTCTTGCATATTGCCTATAAAAAAGGAGAGAATCAATAAGTCCATTTTAAAGGGGGGAACACTATGGCAAAGAAGATGGAAGCAAAGGCAGCATCAAAGGCTCCGGCAAAGAAGGCAGCGAAGAAAGTAGCGAAGCCGGCCGGAAAAACAAAGAAGTAACGCATCTCTTGCCCCTGCCCCGGCTGCTACGCCAGGGGTAGGGGCACCTAATCTGACTCTCGCTTATAGACTGCCGTGCCCCAGAACAGCGTATCACCGTAGATAGTAAATATTTCGCCGCCATTAGTTTTCAGAAACAGTTTGCCTCCTTCAGTCCACTTGCTGCCTATCACCCTGGTATCGGACAAATTGCTAAAATTATTTGTCACCGTAACGTCATCTCCACGAATGTACATTGTGAATACTGTGCTGCCCGATCTGTAAACATACTTGATCGCCTGGCTTTGAGGCCTAAGCCCCGGATTATTGATCAAATCCTCGGCACTCTGCCCATACCCCATAGACCCCGCCGCAAGGATGAGCACGGATACCAACAACACTGCACAACCTGCCTTTCTCATTAATTGTCCTCCCTTATCCCTGTTTCTCTGCTTACCGGCCCTAGCTGCACTTCACCCTGGAGCAATTCTTGCCGCAGCACTGCTCACAATATTGGCTCCCCTGGGAATCGACACAAGTTCTCCAGTAGCAGCCGTTGTCCTGCAGCATCCAGTCCGTGCAACTGTCCCCGTCTGCGTGGATGACACCGGTCGCCCCTATTAACAAAGCTGATAAACAGAGGAGGGTTATGATGACCGTTCTTCTCATGGTTTGCCTCCTTGTATGACCTTTATCCGATTTTTTGCATCTCTCCCGATTGTCCTATTCACGCCTGAAGCGCTTTTGATGCTACCAAGAACGCTATAGATTAACAAGATATTTTTGCCCCCGTTTAGAAACAGGCTGGAAAGATTGATCTCCCCTCCCCCTTTCCTTTGCTTTCCCTACTTTTTGACATCGTTAAGGAGAGGATTGTTCCACGCTGCGTGCTTTTAGATGCAGGATTGTGCGGCCGTCTAAACCCGTTTTTTTACGGGCAATGGAAGGGATTTTTATCGCATGCCGCCCGGAGAGGTATTTTTTTCTTGCATATTGCCGATAAAAAAGGAGAGAATCAAGAAGTACATTTTTAAAGGAGGCAATATGGCAAAGAAATTGGCAGTAAAAGCGGCATCAAAGGCCCCGGCAAAGAAGGCAGCGAAGAAAGTAGCGAAGCCGGCCGGAAAAACAAAGAAGTAACGCATCTCTTGCCCCTGCCCCGGCTGCTACGCCAGGGGTAGGGGCAAAAACTCCTTACCCATCACTCTCCGCTGATCCCCGGGATGATCTCTCGGGGGTATCGGCATAATTTCCACTCGCAACCGTTCCACATACGGTCGGGAACAATCGTTCCTCTGACTATGTCCAAGATAAGGGAAGCAAAAAGATGGGAAGGAGTCGGATGAGCGTCGGCGCTTCCGGCTGGACGTCCGTGGTCGGCAAGGGTAAATAATATCTTGCCGAGCGTCTCCCGTTCTGGTAGCATGTGCAACAATTGAAGCAGCGTGGCTCATTTTTTACCGGTTGTCACAGCTTCCCGAGTTTATCGCGATCCGGAGGATGCCATGAAGGTGATGGGAGTTTTTGCAGTTGTCTTTTGCGTGGTTGGGTTGGGCCTCTGCCAGGCGGCCGAGACAGGCGAGTTAAAGGATGCGGCAAAGGCCGGAGGTCTTGCCGCGAACGCAGGAACGAAGTACGACATCCTCCTCGAAAGCCTGCTTAAGCGTGTGCAGAGCAAGGACCCGTCATTGGGGGATAAGGGGGCAGCATCAAAGGCGTTTAAGGAGCTAAGGTTCGCTTATGCCGAGACCCCCCAATACAATCCGTACGGCGGGGTAAAAGTTGAAGTAAGCCCTGTCATGTGGGAGGCCGTCAAGAACAAGAAATACGAAGAGGCCCTCCAATGTGCGGAGAAAATCCTGAAAGAGAATTTCGTCGATATCGACGCCCACATGGTCGCCTCCACGGCTTGCCGGAAAACAGGAAATCAGGAGAAGGCGGATTACCATGCCGTCATCGTCAACTCACTGATACTATCCATATTGGAAGATGGGGGGGACGGGAGCAAGCCTGAGACGGCAATGGAGGTGATATCGACGGATGAGGAATACTCCATCCTCAACTATGCGGGACTCAGGGCGGGCTCGCAAGCTGTTTTGCAAACAAACGGGCACTATTATGACAAGTTTACCACGGTTGATCGCGCATCAGGTAAGACATTCGAGATCTATTTCTGCATAGACAAGCCATATACCCGGCTTCAAAGTTCCTTTAAAACGCCCCATAAGTGATGGCAGGTGGCGGCCGAAGCGAGGAACCCTTTGTCGAGGGGAAAAACTATTGAAGGAGAGGGAGTAGCGGATTCCGTGGTACTATCTTGGACAGTGAGCGGCTGCGGGCTTAGATTAGAAGAAAGGATTGGAAGATCAATCATGTCAGGAGGTGTAGCATGGCACGGGAAGCAGTCAAACTGTTAGATACGGGGGATAGCTTTCCCAACCTTGATTTCAGTCTGATCAGCGGGAAAAGGATTGTCGTTCCTCAAGATTTGGGCAAAGGATGGCGCATTCTGCTCGTATATCGCGGTCACTGGTGACCGATCTGTCGTCAACAGTTGGTTGACTTTGAAAAAGCCGCCGACGAGTTTCGGAAGATGGATATAGCACTCGTAGCGGGGTCCGTGGACAGTCTCGAAGATACCCGCAAAATGGCTGAGGAACTCAAGATTTCTTTTCCTCTCGCATACGGTCTTAATGCCAAAGAGATATCGCGTAAGACGGGCGCTTTCTATGAGGGCGAGAAGGGATACCTCCAGCCAAGCGGTTTTGTGATCAATCCGGACGGGAAGATAGCGAACGCCGTCTACGCTACAATGGCAATCGGTCGCCTTGGCGCGAAGGACAGCATCGGGCTTGTCTCGTATTTAAGGAAAACCTGAGCCAGCGAAAAGGGGTGTCTTCAGTATTCTGCCACTGTCTGCAAAGCCCGTCTGCGACGACTCGTAGGTCTGGGCGTTCGCAAGTTAGGGGTCAGCCAAGCGGACTTATCACGCTTATCACGAATATCGTCCGTCAGCAGTCACATTTTCAGTCAGACGCGGAAAGGAGCTTGCGAGCAAGAAGGAGTATTTCCTGGTATAGGAAGGGGCGGAAAGTAAAAATCTAAAGGCCGTCCCTCGCGTTGCCCAGTCGTTATTGCTTTGAATGTCCGTCCCGGCAGTAGTAGCCGACGGGTTTACCCGTTGCCAGGCTGTACTCCTTGAAAACGCTGCAGTTCCCGCAGATACAGGATTGCGTGGGATCAAGATCCTGGCATGTAGCCTTTCCTGTTGAACAGTAGACTCCTGGGATATCCTCACGCACCAGAGGACTCTTCGACAGTGCTTGAGTGATCGTGCCCAGCTTCCCGCTTACGCATTGGCTCTTCGATTGTACGGGGCATTTTGGGCACTGGCACTTACCGACATTTCCGGTATTGAAATCGACCTTGCTACCCGTCGCCTGATTCATGTCGCCTTACCTCCTCGATGGTATTTACTAGTGAGAATATAGGAACTGCGGAGATTCTTTGCATCATGGTAAAGGTTTTCTCAAGGCTGCATTCCGCTATCGATCCATTCCTTCAGTTTCTATACATTGCTGATATCTCAAGTCTCACAGTCCCACTTTGTTTCTTGACAAGAACAATATTCGAACCCACATTCCAATAGTAGAACACGGATGCATTAGCGATCGTGGAAGGGATAAGCTCTACGAAAGGGAGGCAATTAAAATGTCTAAATTCTATGTAAGATGGCAGATTGACCCTCAGATGATACCTTCCGTTCCTGAAGAACGACGGAAGCTCTTGCTGTCGATGCTTGAAATGGTGAAAGAGGATATAAAGGCGGGTAGGGTTAAGGATTGGGGAAACGTTCCAGGGGAATCCGCCGGATATCTTCTAGTGGAGGGAGCGAGCGAATCAGACCTTTTGACCAGTCTGCTAAAATTCATGCCCCACGTCAATTTTGAAGTAAGGCCGGTCCTCACTGTGGACCAAACCATTGAATCTTATAAGAGAATGGCCGCCGCAGCATAGGGCAAGAAGCAGATAGATTCAGCTGCTCATCGGTCTTTAGAGCACCTTTCAATAGCTCAAGCTTAAGTGTTTGCCTAATTAACGGGCATTGAAGGGTCATCAGTGTTACATGCCGGGGAGCCTGACAACGACCTGGCGTCCCGGATTGTAAGAGTCGACCGGGTTTGGGTCCACAGGCGCACGGTGCGCGTATGGCGGGGTGAGAGGTCAAAGGACAACGCACGGGCACTATCGCAATCCTCCCGCTAGCTCTGCTTCATGGGCATGAGGGGCTTCCCCAGAGGAAGATGGATTCCGGCCGCCTCGCCCAGGGAGTGGGCCATCATATAGAGTCCCCAAACGACTGCCACGTAAAAGAGAACCGTCGCCAACGGCGCAAGAGTATGATAGCCAATCTCGACAAAGCCAAGCGTGCTGAGAACGACAAAGCCGAGAGGACCGATAAAGAAGACCACAAACGGTGCCCTGACGAGTGGGATCATATAGATACCGTGGTGGGAATGAAGCTTGCGACCCCTGCGCCTCGAGGAAAATACCCAGGAGAATATTCACGTAACCCAGCACAGTAGAAATGTCAAGGCCGGGCTGATCATGAACAAGGTCCCAAAAGTCAGCAAAAGGTTCCCTCTTGTCGCAATTCCTCGCCTCAACTCAATTATACCGGCAATGATCTGCGCCAGTCCCCCTCCCGTCAACAGGGCGAAGAAAACCGGAACGTTCTCCTTAGGAACGAGGCCGTGCAGAGACAGGCCTATCACCAGACACACCAGTGCAAACGCAGAAAATCCCACCGGAGCCGAACTTGCCCACTTTTCTTCCATGGTTTTGCCTCCCCTTTCTCGGCGTTATACCTAATAAGCCTTCCCGAACTCCTGCTCCAGCATCTGGCGCAGGGTCACCTTCTCGAGCTTCCCGGTTACCGTCTTGGGCAATGCATCAAAGAAGCGGACAAACCTCGGCGCTTTGTACGTTGCCAGATTATCCTTGCAGAACTTGATCACGTCTGCCTCGGTGATCGAGTTTCCAGGCTTGAGCGCGATGCACGCAACCACTTCCTCCCCTTTGATCAGCTCCGGTATGCCGACCACCTGTGCCTCTGCCACGGCGGGGTGCGTGTAGAGAAGGTCTTCTACCTCCTTTGGGTAGATATTGAAGGCGCCCCTGACGATCATGTCCTTCTTCCTGTCTTTCACGAAGCAGTAGCCGTCGTCGTCGAAGTAGACGAGGTCTCCCGTGTGGTACCAGCCGCTTTTCAGGGCCTCGGCCGTGGCCTCGGGTTTCCGCCAGTACCCTTTCATGATATTGGGGCCTCTCAGCACCAACTCCCCGACCTCGCCCCGTTTGACCGGCGTGTCGTTCTCATCAAAGGCATCCACCTCAAGCTCGGGGACGATCGGTATGCCGCAGGAGTTGGCCTTCTGAACGCCCCTTCCCGGAAGCGGATTCATGAAGACCACAGGGGCAGCTTCCGTCGTTCCATAGCCCTCACTCAAAGGGGTAAACTTCTGATTCCAGGCGCGCAATATGGGTTCGGGTGTCACGGCCGCGCCCGTGACGGAGTAGCGCAGCCTTATGTCGCGCGCGTAGTCATCGACCTTGGGGTGGTTGATGAGGGCATAGTACATGGTCGCCACGCCGTGGAAGCAGGTAGCCTTGTATTTCCGAAGGGCCTCCAGGGTAAGTGTAGGGTCGAACCGCTTTTGCCATACGATCGTTGCGGCGGACATCCATAGCTCGCCTATGACATGGGAAAGCGCATAGGAGTGGAAAAGGGGGAGCGATGCGACCCCAAGGTCCTTATAGTTGGTTTCTGCCCAGTCGGCACAATGCCTGGCATTCGTCCAGAGATTCTTGTGGGTCAGCATCACGCCTTTGGGCTTTCCGGTCGTCCCCGATGTGTAGAGAATGGCCGCGATGTCATCCGTCTCGGCCTTTGCCGTATCAAAGGTCTTGGGATACTTCTTTACCCATTCGCTGTAGTCGATGCCGCCGCCTGAGGCACCGTCGGTCATAATGGTTTTTTCGACCGATACCCCCGCACGGGCGAGCACCTTGAAGGGCTCCTCCGCTACCTCCCCCGCGGTAACAAGAATCTTCGGCTCACAATCAGCGATGATGTACTCCAGCTCCCTGTGCTTCAGCATCATGTTGAGGGCGTTCACAACCGCCCCCGCCTTCATGATACCCAGATAGAAGAAGATTGCCTCGGCGCAGTTCGGCAGGAAAAGGGTCACCCTGTCGCCTTTCCTTACCCCCAGATCGATCAGCCCGTTCGCTATCTGGTTAGTTACCTGATTGACCTCCTCAAAAGACCATTGTCCCTGATCATCGAAGATGAGGGCGGTCTTATCCGGGTGAGACAGAGCAGAGTTTTCCAGGTACGATGCCACGTTTGGCGTTCCCATAATTCCCCCCTATTTTTTTAATAACATGGTTCTCTTTCAAGAACCACTTTCTTAAATCCTCTCCAGAACAATCGCGAAGCCATGACCGCCGCCCGCGCACAGGCTTGCGACCCCGTACTTCAGCTCGCGCTTCGTCATTTCGTGGATCAAGGTTACTGCCAGACGACAGCCCGTGGCTCCGACCGGGTGACCGAGGGAGATGCCGCCCCCGTTGACATTAACTATCTCCCTGCAAAGACCCAATTCTTTTTCACAGGAAAGGTATTGCGCAGCAAAGGCCTCGTTTATCTCGAAAAGCTCGATGTCGTCGAGCGTAAGCCCCGCCCTTTCCAGCGCCTTCCTTATCGCGGGCACGGGGCCGATGCCCATGTAGGCCGGGTCGACCCCAACCACTCCGTGCCCCACTATCTTCGCAAGCGGTTTCAACCCAAGCTCCCTGACCTTTCTTTCCGAGGCAAGGATCATTGCGGCCGCTGCGTCGTTCATGCCGCACGAGTTTCCCGCAGTTACCGTTCCATTGGCCTTGAATGCCGCGGGCAGCTTCGCCAGCTTCTCTAACGTCAGGTCCGGCCGGGGATGCTCATCGGTGTCCACGATCTTATCCGGCTTCTTCGGGTTAACTGGGACAGGCGTGATCTCATCCCTGAACGTACCGTCCTGTACCGCCTTGCACGCCTTTTGCTGGCTTTGAAGGGCATAAAGGTCCTGCTCCTCCCGGCTGATTCCATATTTCTCAGCCAGGTTTTCCGCGGTGACGCCCATTCCGCCGCCGATCGGGTACTCCTGCATGGCCCTCCAGAGGAGGTCGTATATTTGCGCGTGCTTGAGGCGTTGTCCCCACCTGGTACTCGTGAGGATGTAGGGCGCCGTGCTCATGCTTTCCACGCCCCCCACGAGCACAACGTCCGCGTCACCTTCCCGGATGCTGTGGACGCCGGCTATGGTCGCCTGCATCCCCGAGCCGCAGGTTGCGGAGATCGTGATGGCCGGAGACTCGATCGGTATGCCTGCCCTCACCGACGCTATTCTTGAAACGTTGTTGTCGAGCGGTTCGAAGCAGTTGCCCATGAAGACCTGCTCCACGTGTCTCTTCCCGATGCCTGCCCGGTCGACAACCGACTGCATTACCAGGATCGCCAGGTCGCGGGCGGAGATGTCCCTCAGGCCTCCCCCGAATTCCCCTATTGGTGTTCTCGTTGCGCCGACAATAAAAACGTCTTCCATCCGTTCCTCCTTATTTGCCGTTGAACACAGGCTGTTTTCTCTCTACGAAGCTCCTGATCCCATGGTCCGCGTCTTCGGTCAAGCAAAGTAGGCCCGCCAGGTTCGATTCGAGCAGCAGACCCTGTTCGAGGGGTATGCTTCCCGCCTGGTTCAGGGCCTCCAGGGCAAGGTCCACGGCGAGAGGGGCGTTTTGGGCAATTGTCTGGGCCAGGCCTTCGCACGCGGTGAGGACCTCCGGGGCCGGCACCACGCGGTTGACAAGCCCGATCCGGTAGGCCTCCGTGGAATCAATCGCGGAGCCGGTGAGAATCAGCTCTGCGGCCCTCGCTTTGCCTATAAGCTGCACGAGGCGCTGCGTACCCCCCCAGCCAGGCATGATGCCGACCCTTATCTCCGGAAGGCCGAAACGGGCCGTCTCGCTCGCGATGCGGAAGGTGCAGGCGAGGGCGATTTCCAGGCCGCCTCCCATGACGAGACCGTGGAGGGCAGCGATGGAGGGCTTACCCAGCGAGTCGAATTCACGCATGGCCGCCTGCCCGTAACGCGACCATTCCCTGCCGCCGAAGGTGGCCTGCCTGCTGTCGATAAAGACGTTGATATCGGCCCCGGTGCAGAAGGCCTTGTCTCCGGCGCCGGCCACTATTACCGCCCGGCAGGCCCGGTCCCTCCTGCATTGCCTGAGCGCGTCCACGAGATCGTCGACGGTCTCCCTGTTGACGGCATTCAGGACGGCGGGCCGGTTCAGGGTAATGTAGCCTGTCGTTCCTCTTATCTCGCAAATAACGTTGTCCTTTGCCATCTCATGCCCCTCCCGAGGTCAATTCGACAGGTTTCGGGTTGCCGCGGTCGGACCAGTCGTAGAATCCCTTCCCGGATTTGAGGCCCAGGAAGCCGAGAAGCACCATCCTTTTCAGCGCCGGGGGCGCTGCGTACCTCTTGTCCTTGTACTCGTCGAAGAGGATGTCGGCGGCGCTGCTCAGCACGTCGAGACCAATAAAATCGGCGAGCATCAAAGGCCCCATGGGGTGGTTGCATCCCAGCTTCATACCCATATCGATGTCCTCGATGCTCGCGACCCCTTCGCCCGCCGTGCGAATGGCGTCGAGCAGGTAAGGCGTGAGAAGGCGGTTCACGATGAATCCTGCCGCGTCTTTTGCCAGTATTGCCTGTTTCTTCAGGGACCTCACGAAGCCCGTGGCCGTATCCACGACTTCCCTGCGGGTGGCCATGGTCCGAACGATTTCAACCAAGGGCATCGAGCCCACTGGATTGAAGAAGTGGAGACCCAAGAAATTGCCTTCCCTCTTTGTTGCGACCGCCATCTCCGTGATGGAAAGAGAGGACGTATTGCTAGCAAGAATTGCCGTGTTCTTACAGACTGCGCCCACCTCCCGGAACACGGCGGTCTTGGCCCGCATATCCTCGAAAACAGCCTCCACAATTAGGTCGCAGTCCGCAAGATCGGCAAAGGCCGTCGTACCCGTGAGACCCGCAACCATCCTATCCCGGTCGGCTGCCCCAAGGGCGCCCTTCTCGCACAGTCTTTCAATGCCTTTCCGCACCCTGCCTACGCCTTTGGCGAGCAAGGCCTCATCCGTTTCGCGGACAGTGACCCTGTAGCCGGCCTCAAGGGCGAGCTGCGCAATGCCGGCGCCCATGGTGCCGCACCCGACGATACCGACCTTTTCAATCTCCATGTTGCCTCCCATCCAGGCCCTATTAAGCGCCCCTGCCTAGTATTTCCCTGGCAATGGTAATTTTTTCGATCTCCCTGGCCCCCTCGTAGATCTCGACTATCTTGGCGTCGCGGAAGAACTTCTCGACGCCGTACTCCGCCAGGTATCCGTATCCGCCGTGAAGCTGCAGGGCGTCGTTGGTAACGCTTACGGCCACCTGCCCTGCGAAGAGCTTGGCCATCGCGATCTGCCTGGCATCGAATTTTCCGTGGTCTATCAGCCAGCACGCTTTATAGAGCATGTTTCGCGCGACCTCGATCTTCGTAGCCATATCGGCAATCATGAACTGAATGCCCTGAAACGTGGCGAGGGCCTTCCCGAACTGCTTCCGCTGCTGGACGTGGCGCACCGCCTTGTCGAAGGCCCCCTGGGCCGCGCCTATGCCCTGGACGCCCGCTATCAGACGATTGATATTGAAGAGGTGCATGACCTGCCTGAAGCCGTCGTTCGGGACGTCACCGACGAGGCTTTCTGCGGGAACCCGGACATTGTTGAAGCTCAGCTCTGCCGTGTCGGAGGCCCGGATGCCCATTTTTCCTTTCATCTTCCTGGCCTCGAAACCGGGCCTGTCCGTCTCTACGATAAAAAAGCTGTGCCTCTTGTAGCGGTTCGCTGGAGAAGGGTCTGTCACGCAGAATACGATGAGGAAATCCGCGACGCTCCCGTTGGTGATGAATATCTTGCTGCCGCTGAGCACGTACCCATCCCCATCCCGCGCCGCCGACGTCGCTGCCAGGAGGATGTCGCTCCCTGCGTCAGGCTCGGTGATGGCCGAACCCATGATGGCCTTTCCGCCCGGAATGACAGGGAGGTACCTTTTCTTTTGCTCATCCGTGCCAAATTCCTGAATCACCTCAGCGCCGAAGGCGGCAAGGAGGATATTCCCGCAACCCGGGTCTACCCTCCAGAATTCCTCCATTACCATTGCAGCCTCTGTGAAACCGAGCCCGGCGCCCCCGTACTGCTCGTCGATGAAGGTTCCCACGAATCCCAGCTCGCACGCTTTCCTCCATAGATCCCTCGGGAATTCCTCCTTTTCGTCGTACTCCCTCGCAACCTCCGCGAACTCCTTTTCTGCGAATTCACGCGCCGCATTCCCGATGTCCCTTTGTATTTCCGTCAGCTCAAAATCCATGCGATTCCTCCTCTCCTTTCCGAGCCTCGATCTCTCCGGAATAATCCAGCCTGTTTCTATTAACTGACCAGTTAGTTAGTAGGGCCATCGCAGCACCCTCGGCGTCAGGGTGTCGCTGCACCACTTACGTCTCTTTCCTCAGTATCCCCTCAAGTATGATCTCGCGATAGGCAATTGCGAACTTGCGGGCGTCAACCTGTCCGTCTTCGTAATAGAGATACCACTCGAGCAGCATGCCGTTATGGATCGCGTTGATGACGTGGCTGATAAGGTCGGTATCGATATCCGCCCTGATAACCCCCTGGGCCTTCCCTTCCCGCAGGAGGGTTTCATAGAAGCTGCGGTACCTCGCATAGATGTTTCTTATCTTTGCCTCTGCTTCGGTCCCGCTTCCGACCATCTCGGCGGCTATGGTCAGGAATCCGACACAAAGATTACGATTGGCGTAGGCGAATTCAGTCGCAAACTTATGGGCGTATCTCAATTTCTGCAGGGGACTGCCCTCTGCCTCAAGCACGGTCTTGATGATCTCATCGATAAAAATGTGTTCGTAATGCTCGATGATCGTGTTGAGGAGTTCGTCTTTGGCATTGAAGTACCAATAAAAAGCCCCTTTGCTCACGCCCACCGAATCGGTGATTTCCTGTATCGTTGTGCCTTTGAAGCCCTTCCTCAGGAAGAGCCCGATGCTGTTCTTGACTATTTCGTCCCGGATGCTGATCGATTTATCTCTCATTTGTGTTCCCGCTACACCTAGTAACTGACTGGTCATTTAGTGACAATGGTACGGAACGGTCGACTGCTTTGTCAAGAAAAAAGTGGGCGCGTGCACGGTGCTTCTGTTCTCCCCAATTCCCACAACGATATCGTCTGGTTGGTAATAGTTCTGGACATTCTCATCCCGATGCAGTAGATCCATCTTTGTGGTTTGACTTCATCGGAGGTGAGTGCAATGAACGTGCGGGAGGTTGTGGTAAGGCCCGCAAGGCCCGCATAGATGCTCCCGGCGCGCTCCACCATATCAATTACGTCCCCCTCATCCCACCCTGACGATAGCGCCGAGGTCATCGCGGAGATGATGGCGGCGAATCAGATTCGCTCTGTGGCCGTTGTCGATGAGACCGGCGAGGTATGGGGATCGGTCTCTATGCTCGATTTGCTTCGGCTCTATGGTAAGGAACTGGAGCAGACGAAAGCTCAGGACGTTATGCGGCCTTACCGGATTGAAGTCGATCCGCAGTGGCCGGTCGAAAAAGCGATCGAGTTGATGAAGAAGCGAAAGATAGAACACTTGCTCATCATCGATCCCCATGCAGGGCCGAAGCGTCCCGTCGGCATCCTGACGGACTTCGATATCGTCAGATACATGTCCGACGTAGAGCATGGCGTCTACGAACAAATGCTGAAGATTCCCCCCGAATAGTATTCACTTCAGGCTCTTTTGCATGCGGACATGGGCATTTGAGAAAATGCAGCTCCAGAATTAAGTGCCCTGGAAAATGTCTTAAGTCAAGAATAAAGACCCCATGCCCACCCTTCTCATTGCGCGGCTGTCTCGCCATGATCGCGCTGAATAAAAGACCCGCGAGCGCTTCGCTGATGTGCTACTACATCTTATCCCAGTCGATATCCGTTTTCTCGGAGGGCAGCGGTATGATGAAAACCGGCTTCCGAGTGCGTTCAAGGACCTTGACAGCCACGTTTCCAAGAAATGCCTGCTTCAAAAAACCTTTTCCGTGTGTCCCGAGCACGATCACATCGCAGCCTTCTTCGTTTGCCGTCTCCAGTATCTCTTCTACCGGATAGCCCTGGGGAACGAGGATCTTCGATACCAGCTCAAGGCAAGAAGATCCCATGTAAGCGCCCATTCTCTCACAGAATTCTTCGACCTGTTTCTTGATCTCGTTGACTTCCGCCTTCTGCTCATGCTTAATGCCTTTTTTTAACTGCTTCTCGTCGAGACCGGCCGCTGCGTAAGACCAAGGTGCGTCCCGGAGGGGCTCAACAGAATGGAGGATGACGATCTTTGCATCATTCTTTCTTGCCATGTCGACGGCGTAGAGCAAGGCATAGGATGAGTTTTTGCTGAGGTCCGTAGCATAAAGAATCTTCTTGATCTTGGAAATCATGAAATTCCTCCCCTTTTGTTATTGTTGTGCTACTGTAATATAAAACAGATCCCGCTCAGAACAACATACTGGTGACACGCAATAATAGCCGCAAAGGCGCAATAATGTGGTGCACTTTGAAGTGGAATTCACCAGCCGGATCATCAGGGACGAAGGGCAGAAAATGCTACAATGAAAGACCTGACCCCATTGATTTTGCTGCAAGACCTGACCCCATTTGGCTTCCTGGTAGCAGGCATTTTCATACAGGATGCGTAAGGGGCGGGCCATAGATGAATGTTAGCAGGGGTAAGAGTGCAATGTCAAGAATAAAGATTTGACCCCATAGCCCTGAATTCAGATAGCTCAGAAAGGGGGGTTGGTTCTCAGGAATCAGTTCTTAAGAGCGTCCCTGCTGCCCCCCCTGTCAAGACAATATTCTTCCCCGAACAAGAAATCTGTGATACCTTTTCAAGCAGGCCTATCGGATCCGGGGAAAAGATAATCCTGGCCAAGCTGACCGAAAAGGCTCTACGGAAAGGAGGCTACCCCGAGAAGCAAATAGCCGCGGTTCAAAAGAAAATGGCCAAGGAGCTTTATAATTATTGGATATACATTGAGCAGGAAGTTTGAGGGGCCGGAGGAGAATCGCGGAGGAGAAAGGCCGTGAGATTCCGGAAGCGTCACAAGAATATCGGAGGGGCCGGAAAATGTTGACCGGCCTTACCTATTTGCTATTGGGGGTGGCCTTTCTGTTCCTGATCGCCTGTCCACGCTTGTCTTTGTCTATCGGCAGATCTATAGATCGTCGTGATCCGTTCCTGACTCCCTTCATCTTCAAAAACGATGGATATTTGCCTCTTTATAACGTTCGGTATTCGTTGGTGATCGAGGATATGTCCGGTGATATAGGCACTTTGCACGGGACGATATCGAAGACCGGAGAGAACATAAAAAAACTGAAGCCTCGCAAGAGCACAACGATATCGCTCAATAAGATCATCCTTACGGATATCCCTAAACCCATAAACTTTGCCACCATCCACATATCTGTTACCTGCAGGCCTTCCCTGATACCCTTCCGTTTTTCCCGGGACATCAGGCTCAGGACGGAAAGGATGGAGACTGGAAGATATGTGTGGCTGGAAGTCCGTGGCGAAGAAAACGAGTATTATTCCAAATTGGGCCGCTATCTTCCTGCGAAAATGAATCACTATCTAAGACTTCTTTTCACGAGGATCGGTCAGGGAAAACCGAGGAAGTAAGAAGGCGGGTGGGGTACACATATGGGTGAGATCATGGCTGCTCTCGCGGCAGCGTCGACCTTCTTCTAAAAATCGACAGACACCAGCGTGTCAAAACTAAAAATCTAAGACGTCCCCCTAGAGCCTAGACGAGTTTAAGAGGTCAGGGCTTTCATTGTAGCATTTCCTGATCGGTGATACACTACCCCGTATGGCGCGTCCGCTCCGTATCGAATACCCCGGCGCCCTCTACCACGTCACCTCCCGCGGCAATGCCCGCCAGAGGATCTTCAAGACAGACAAAGACCGTATCTATTTCATCGAACTTCTCGGCAACATCACAGACCGGTTTCGGTGGCTCTGCTATGCCTATTGTCTTATGGACAATCACTACCACCTGGTGATTGAGACTCAGGGAGCAAACCTCGCAAAGGGAATGAGACAGCTCAACGGCTTGTACACACAGAAATACAACTGGAAGTACCGGAAAACAGGTCACGTCTTCCAGGGAAGATATAAGGCGATAATCGTAGATAGGGATGCATATCTGCTTGAGCTCTGCCGCTATGTGGTGCTCAATCCGGTAAGGGCGCATGCGGTTGAGAAGCCGGAGGACTGGAAATGGAGCAGTTATCGGGCAACGGCCGGGATAGACGATGTGCCTTCTCTCCTACCGGTGGAAGCGCTCCTTGGTCATTTCAGTAAGAAGAGAAAGAAAGCCCGTCTACTTTATAGGAAATTCGTGTCAGAGGATATTTCCGGGCCTTCCCTATGGGAAGAACTCACGGGACAGATATACCTGGGCGACAAACAATTCATCGAAAGCGCTAAGGGACTGGCACGGAACTACAGCGATCCTGAAATTCCCCGACAGCAACGAGAGGCGGCAAGGCCTGACTTAAGCCTTCTCTTTGCCGAGGCGTATTCAAGGAAAGAGCGAAACAAGGCAATCTACGCCGCACACATTGATCACGGGTACACGCTGAAAGAGATCGGCGATCATGTGGGGCTGCACTACGCAAGTATAAGCCGGATCATCGTGAACGAAGGCCGGCAAAACTGTTGAAATACAAGACCTGACCCCATTGGCTTCCTTGTCGGCCGTCTATACCGTGAGCCACTGACATCAAAGGGATGCTCCGGCATCCGACAGTATAGTGTGCTTCTTAGAGCACGGATAGGTGACTGAAACCTTATATTGGTCCTTTGATGAGACCCAAACGGAGCGGCTAGAGAGCCCCTATCCTCTTCTAGAGGACAACAAGTCACGTTAGTCAACTACGTCCCTGAGGTGGCCCCTATGGGAAGAACTCACGGGACAGATATACCTGGGTGACAAACAATTCATCGAAAGCGCTAAGGGACTGCGACGTAACTATGCCGACCATGAAATTCCACGACAACAACGAGAGGCGGCAAGGCCTGACTTAAGCCTTCTCTTTGCCGAAACATATTCCAAGGAAGGGCGAAACAAAGCAATCTACGCCGCACACGTTATTCATGGGTACACACTAAAAGAGATCGGCGATCGTGTCGGGCTGCACTACACAACTGTGAGCCGGATCATCAGGGACGAAGGGCAGAAAATGCTGAAAATGCTACAATGAAAGACCTGACCCCATTGATTTTCCAACTTTGTCTTTTTTCTTGCACAGCTCCAGTAGAAATGGTAATACTGATGCAGGTAGGCCCGGGGCGCCATCTTAAGTCGAGAGGTAAAGATTTGGCCCCATGACTCCCCCCTTCTATCGTTTTGTGTAATACTTCGATGAAGGAAAGGAAATGGCGAAGATTGTCCCTTCTGAAATAGTACAATTTATAGAGGCTCGTTTTCCGGGAACCAAGTCGTTACCAGCACAAGCTTTTGCGTGCGACTTTAATTCGGCAGGTGTGCTAAGCACAGTTCTCTCTCTGGTTGATCGACTGCCAGAGAATCTAACCCCCCTGAAAAGTTGGAAATGGATACGTTTTGCGGAAGCCTACAAGGAAATAAGCAATGCCATTGCTCTTTGGCATAGTGGGCAACCAAACGCACTCATATATGAACTGCGATATATGAGGGATGGATCGGGCTTGAACCCCGTTACTGCCGTAAGAGATGCTTTGTTGGACTGCCCCGACGAGGGAACCGCTATTCGGGCAGACGAACTGTTATTCTTGAGCGATCAGGGTTTTAGGGATACTATCTCCCAAGATATAAGCTCTGTAAATCAAGCACTATCAAATGCCGAATGGAAAGCTTCAACCGTTCTTGCCGGATCCATAGTCGAAGCTCTATTACTCAATGCAATAATTCAATTTAGAGACAATGACTCCTTAGAATATGACGCGGCCAGAGACAGATCGGTTCAGGATTCGACGTTAGGCAAGAGCCTTACTAATAAGCCCGAAAATAACCCTAGCCGTTGGACCTTCGAGCAGTATATTCATGTAGCTTTTGTGGCTGGCATTATTTCGGAAACTATTGCAAGAGAGTGCTTACTCACAAAGGATTATCGAAATCTGATTCACCACGGAGCTTCCGAACGTAAGAAACAGAAGTGCGATAGGGGCACTGCTCTTGTAGCAGTTGGGGCAATGGAACATGTCATCAAGGGGTTACAAGATAGGGTAATATGAGCGTCAAAGAAGTTTATGAACGGCTTGGAATAGTCGCAGATTACGAGCAAGAGGTGATTGCGTTTAATGAGCGTCTCTTATTGATCCTCGACGCATTCTATCAGAAACACAGGGGAGACGAATACGATTCCCTAGTTAAAGAATTTGCTTTTCTCTTAGGGGAAAGCCGCTACTACGGTATAGGCTTCAATGGAAGGTATACACTTTCCCTCAATAGTTTCTTCGAGGAGGGTGGAACTAACGTTCTGCAAAGCAATATAAAACGACTTGCCCTCTTGTTGAAAGCTGCGAGAAAGACGATAGGGTCGTACTATAACAAAAATCCTTACGCTTCTTTGCTCCATGGAGTGCAAAGGCTCTTCGATACTAGTCCCGTAGAGATCGGATACCTCTTTGCAAATGGGTCGATAATCGTTCAAGGTGCAAAGGGATTAGATGAAAAACTGATTCTAGCTAATCTGGCGTGGCTTTCGGACTACCCTAATGCAAGAGAGCCCTTTGAAAAGTCCCTAAAGCATTACTTGGCCAAAAACTATCCCGATACTATCACCAATGCCTATTCTTCCCTTGAAAGCCTTGTCAAGACCTTCTTAGGCAAGGATAAGAGCCTAGATAGTCAACAAACAAGAGCAGAATTAATAAAGAAACTACAGTTGGAAGGGGATTGGGGACAACTGTTGAATCACTTTTCTAAGATTGCCCATGAGTTCTCTTCGAGACATGGCAAATCTGAAGCCAATCAGGACAACGAGTTACCTCCTGACTTGGTCGAATTCTATCTGTATATGACTGGTACCTTTATTAGACTTATCATGCGGCGAACACGTCAGGAAACGTCTTAAACGGTACAGGGCGTTAAGCCCCCTGTTCAAGAGAGCAAAGAATGAGCTTGGTGGGAGTGAAGGACCTATCATTTACGCCATTGGAGAAAAGGGATTTACTGCTTTTTGATCAGATTGCGGTCCCCGACCTAAACAAGTGCCTGTCTGGGATGGCGAGCAAGTCACTATCGACCGATATCGAATGGGAGGGCCAATGGGGACGCTCTTAAGTTCTTAAGAGAACCCAGGAGATGGCCCATGAAAATGGATATAAGCCATTGGAGACATAGTTTTTTAAGTTTTTAAGAGCGTCCCTTTTGTGCCCCCGTATCTTGTGGTCGCATTGGCACGGAGTCCGTGAAGCGTGATTACTGATATTCCAAATAAAGAAGACTTCTTTCAAAGTGGCTTGTCAATGTTAAATTTGGCTTGGGATGCCGTCGCTTCGTTGTGCTTACAGCTTGAATATTCCGATTTGGAGAGCATGGAGGAAGAAGGACATACAACGGAAGAATACTGGAAAGCCGCTCAGCAGCCTATATCAATAGCCCTTGCTCTTGCGCAGCAAGGAATCGAGCTGCTCTTGAAAGGGAGGATAGCAGAAGTAAGTCCGTTTTTGCTTCTCACAGGCCCGCGCGATTGGCCTTCAGCATGCAACGACAAGGATACGTCTTTTGCAGATTTCCATACAATAGAAGCTCATGAGCTGATCAGGGTCCATGATTCCGTTGTTGCTGAAAGACTCAGCAACTCGTTCAAATCCCAGTTCGACAACATCAGGAGACTGCGGAACATAGTTTTTCACGGCGTTGATAAAAGACTTAGACCGACGGCCGAGGACGTATTCAGAGTAATATTGGAAGCGGTACATTGCTTGTATGAACCCAGAAGCTGGATTAGGTTGCGCCGCGCCTACTTGGAAAACGCTCCAAACTCCATAGCATATTATGGTCCTGATTGCGAACTGATCCTCGTATTAGAAGCGCTCCACATCATTAGGATTCTAAAGCCGTTTGAGACAAAAAAATACCTCGGATTCTATAAGAACAGACGGAGGTATATTTGCTACAATTGTGCTCTTAATTGCAGTGATGCAGACCTAAAGCCCAAGATTGGCATCTTGGACCCCAACACTCCAGAGTCAAACAGGCTGTATTGCTTCGTATGCGGGGAGCACCATGCCGTTCGGAGAGAGAAATGCACTAATCCCGGATGCCTGGGGAACGTCATTGATGCGGAAGATGGAGTTTGCCTTTCCTGCTATAACGGAGTTGATATTTGACAATAACCTGATGCATTCAATCGGCCAGAAACACGCCTTTCGGGTCCATGTGTTGGGCACAAAGGAAACTGAGCATGGAATCGTGGTACTGGAAAGAGTTCCTTTCTGAAACTGCGTCCGAGCTTCGGCGTGTTGAACGACCCAAACGGCTGACACAGCGCCGATATGAAATCGTTGAACGAAACGTCGTCATTAGCTTCTTCCTGTTGCGCCGACTCATCGAATTGCATCGAGTTTCGGCTAAGACAAGGGATTTTCGCCTAAGCGTATTCGCACGCCCATCGACAGGGAAATTGCCTACGTTGCTAAACAGCCACCGCATTAACGAGCTTTACGACGCTACGAAGGAACGCGCCCAGACCAAAAAGCCCGTGTATATCTGCAATCAAGTGGTACATTCTTACTCGATTGGGCTAGTCGTGGATCGGACACGCAATTGGGACAGTCTCTTTACCATAAGCGATTATGACCGCAAGGAATGCATTTGGCGGATTCCAGTGCCGGTTATAGTTGAATTGCTGCGGACAGCAAGCTTAGATTATCCATACGAACTCAGGTACAGACTGAATGAGAAGACAGGCGGGGGCAAAAGGGTCAAATCTTTATTCTTGAGTTTGTGAGTTCACGTTGGCCGGGGGCGCCATCTTAAGTCAAGAATAAACGGCCTGTTGCCCAAAGCCTGATTTCATCACAAGCTGAGGACAAGAACTAATAGAAATGTCCGTTATTGCATACAATTATATGGCCTTCTCTCGTAGACTATGGTAAGCTTTGTGAACGCTC
>Ga0208689_1000408_pt1 | contig 32577 bp, 28 predicted proteins | sample June2015DPH_8_15_FD_184700 | JGI IMG/M metagenome (GOLD analysis project Ga0208689, IMG submission 184700) | Peatland microbial communities from SPRUCE experiment site at the Marcell Experimental Forest, Minnesota, USA - June2015DPH_8_150... | ecosystem: Environmental > Terrestrial > Soil >... | reverse complement strand
CGCGTCCGGCCGGGGTCATACTCTCACCCAAGGCCGGCGAGCCAAGCGAGAGCGTCCCTATGAAAGGGCAAGGGGGGGTGACATATTCACGTTGCAAAAAGGGTGACATTTTTATGTTGCAGTAACATGCTTTTTAGCCTAGACCGAACGGTCGTTGGCGATAAGGGGATATAACGGATGGTATCAAGTCCGCCCTTTTGGTCGTCGCGCGAGTCGATAACGGTCGAATTAAGCGCGAAAGGCCCCCTTTTCGGGCGGAAAGTGCACTTTTCCCGAAAAGGCGCAATCTCCTGATTCCCTTGTCTTTCCTTGGGTGTTTGGGGATGGGGTGTACGAAAGTGTACGAAAGTGTACTTTTTAAGGCAGCGTGGAGCGTTGAGCGATAAGAGCGGCATGGAGCATGGAGCAAGGAGCGAGAGAAGCAGTCCGGGAGGCGGCAGGGCACCGAGGGAGCAGCGGTTCAGTTGTCAAAGAACGGCGCTTAAAAACTGATCTATCTCATCGGCCTTGAGGCCTGAAAACGCAGGCAATCGGGCCGCTTATCAAATTTTCCCTCAATCGTTTTTTTCTGTCAAAGTGACAACCAGGGGTGACAAAAAGCATCCGGGAAAAATTTTTTTTCGTGCGCCGAGGGTGGCCACCCGACCAATTCGCGGCGTAAAACGTAGCAAGCATGAAAACCAGGGGACAAGTTGCCGATTTGCGCCTTCCGCATTACATTATGTGAAATCCGAAGGTGTAGGGGGGGGTAAGACGTTCAGGCGAATCTCTTAGGGGAGGGTAAATGAAACGACTATCGATCGTGGTGGCAATATTGGTGTTGGCGGCGGTCTGGGCAGGGGCTGCATACGCGGGTGACTCGGCCGTCAAGGTCACCCAAAAAAAGGGTATCGGGGCATATCTGACGGACGCCAAAGGCGCGACGCTTTACTGGTTCAAGAAAGACTCGCCGGGCAAGAGCGCGTGCGCAGGTCCGTGCGTGGCGAAATGGCCCGTCTATTACCAGGAGAAGGTCGAGCCGCCGGAGGGGCTAAAGGAGCAGGACTTTGCCACGATCACCAGGGACGACGGCATTAAGCAGACGACTTTCCGGGGCTATCCCCTCTACTATTGGTCGGCCGATGAAAAACCGGGGGAGACGAAGGGGAACAACTTCAACGGGGTTTGGTTCGTGATCGACCCCTCGAAGTTTCCGCCGAAATAGGTTATTTCGTGCGGGCCGCCTGCTGCCGCCCGGGGTCGCGCGACGGAGGCCAGGGCCGCCGCAGCTCCTCGTTCTGCGCCTCAAGCTTGACCGGGTAAATGCTCAATTCATAGGCGAGCTTCGCTGTCTTATCCAGCGCTTCCCATGGCCGCTCGCCTCGTTTCTTCAGCAGCGGCTCGGCCCGCCGCCGGAGGTCGACTCCTTTTCCCTGGCCGCCGCCTCGAAGGCGGGCTCTCTCCAGGGGCGCCAATCCGGAGTGCTCAATCGGGACGCTCTTAAGTTCTTAAGAGAAATCTTGACGCTCTTCTCCGGTACTGCTACCATCCCCTCATGCCCCGCAAATTCCGTCTCGATGCCGCCGGTGTTCTCCATCATGTCATAATAAGGGGGATAGAGAGGCGCCCTATCTTTGTCACCGTCGCCGACAGGCGTGATTTCTTTGAAAGGTGCGGGAAGCTTTTTCCCGAAAGCAAGACGCGCTGCTATGCCTGGGCATTTCTCCCAAACCATGTCCATTTTCTATTTCGCACGGGAGAAGTCCCCTTATCAACGGTGATGGCCCGCCTTCTGTCCGGCTACGCCTCGCGATTCAACCGTATGCACTCACGCTCCGGTCACCTTTTCCAGAACCGTTACAAATCGATCATCTGCCAGGAGGACAGCTATTTCGAAGAACTCGTTCGGTACATTCATCTCAATCCCGTCCGCGCTCATATTGTGTCCCATATTGAAGGGCTTAACGCCTATCGTTGGTCCGGCCACGCCGTTTTAGTCGGACGGCGCCCATGTGAGTGGCAGGATACCGCCTACACCCTCTCTTTTTTAGGCAATCCCGACTCATACCTGGAGTTCGTCAAGAAGGGCTTTGACCGGGGCCAAAGAACTGATCTTATCGGAGGCGGCGTGGTACGGAGCCATGGAGGATGGAGTGAGGTAAAGAGATCGCCAAGCCTTGTGAAAGGGGACGAGAGGATACTGGGGGATACCTCTTTCGTCATGGGCATTCTCGCCGATGCCCAGCAAAGACTGGATCGGCGCACGCGCGTGAAGCAGTCGGGCATAAATCTTGGCACGGTCGAACAACGGGTGGCCGCTCTCTTTTCCCTCGCGCCCGGTGAGCTCCACTCCCAGAGCAGAGCCAGGCGGATCGCGCAGGCAAGAAGTTTATTCTGTTTTTGGGCCGTGCGGGAGCTGGGAATCTCCCAGAAAGAGCTGGCGGACCGTTTTTCCTTTACTGAAGCCGCGATCACCTATGCGGTCAGAAGGGGTGAGAAATTCGCCCGTGAGAATGGTTATAGGCTGTCGGAAGAGTAATAACTTAAGTTCTTAAGAGCGTCCCTATTGACCCCTCGTAATTGGGTCTCCTTCCGCTCAGATTCTCAACTCGCGACCTAGGTCGGTATCCAGTTTGTCTGGTGGTGCATTGAGGATTTGTACTGGGATAACATCTCTCTCGTCATAAACCCAGCGCTCGCTCAGACACGTCGAATCTGTGGCCCCCCGGGCCCGCCAACGCATACACTTACCGAATAACAGGCTTTCATACCCGCAGCAACTTTACTATCTAACCCCAGGCCCGCCCCACTATTCTTTTGTTCTTCTATGGAAGTGCACTGCTCCCCCCGACCCAATCGGGTCCCGAGGCCTCCCGCGAATGTTCGCGGTAAGAAAAGGTCCTCCCGTCCGGGGTAAAAAAGCTTCTTCTTCGGGGAGTCGGTGGGTGTGGGTTGTCGGATCGTCCTGTGAAAGAGCGGCTTAGAAAACCAAGCGACGACGTCAGGCGGGGTGGAGAGCCACCCGGAGCGAAGGAATTGACACGTTTTGAGCGAGCAAACCGATGCGAGCGAAGGAGAATTCCTGAGCGGTGGGGGGATGGGGCGGGCCTTCGGTTACACAATGAATAAACTTCGGGCATGAAAGTTGGCTTAGTGGTAAAGGCTTGCGTTGGCGAGCCCGGGGGGCGCGCCCGACGGACCAAAGGAGCGATAGGTTTTCTTAGGGCTGAGTGAGACGATGAGGCAACTTACACCCGGCGACGACGAGGGCAGGGTCTTTCGGAAACTTGTTTTGTTCTTCTATGGAAGGGCACTGCTCCCTTACTGCCTCCCCGATGTCTTAGCTGGGTACCCGGCACCATGGGAGCGAAAAAAACCGTGCGAGCGGCTCGGCCCATGAACCAACCCCGTTTCCCGTCGTCAAGTAAATAATTACCTAGTTTTTTGTTTGCCGAAAGATACAAGTCGTGTTATTATATATTATGCGCTGAGATAGGTCGCATCTTGCCCGTTCACCCGAAGAATCCGTGCGCTTTTCTTGCCGGCACCAGGGAGTACAGTGATGGGACAGCCGGAAACCGAGAAAACCCGTATTCTCCTGGTCGACGATGAAGTCGTGGTTTTAGAGGTCCAGGCCGAGATACTCAGGCGCCTTGGCTACGGCGTGGCTGCGAGCAAGGACTCCCTGGAAGCGTTCGACCTCTTCAAAGAAAGCCCTTACGGATTCGACCTCGTTATTACGGACGAGATAATGCCCCGCCTCCGCGGCACCGAGTTGGCGGCGCGGATCAGGGACATTCGCCCCGATGTCCCCGTGATAATCTTAACGGCCGGCCTCGATCTCGTGAGAACGCAAGAAAGGGCGGAAGCTCTCCGAATCAACGATGTCTTTCTCAAGCCCGTCGACAGGAGCGGCATAGCAGCCGCCATCGAGACGCTCCTGCGTCGAAGAAGGGAAGAGGAGACAAGGTGCGACTGTTCCGCCGCCCCCTGCTTTACTCCGGAGCTGGAGCCCGCATAACCGGTCGCTACCTTTTCTCCAGGCTAACGCGCTAGCCCGCAACCTCGAGTTCGATGCTCCTTGCCTGCCGGCCGTCCCCCCGTGTAAAGCAATATCTTTCCGTATGAAGCCCGGCGGACCGGACGGGGCGCTCGACCCCGCGAAAAGCGCCCGGCCCTTGACCAATCGGCCGATCTTATGTAAAATAAAGGGCTTTAGGAGGGTCAACTTGCGGAACCGATACTGCGGTCTGATCACGGCCGCCGATGTGGGCAAGAGCGTCGAGCTCGCCGGATGGGTGTACAGAAGGCGCGACCACGGCGGCCTTATATTCATAGACCTCCGCGACATAACGGGCATAGTGCAGGTCGTCTTCTCTCCGGAGATAGCGCCCGCCGCTCACCTCGACGCCCACGAGATCAAGCAGGAGTATGTGGTCCGCGTCGAGGGGACGGTCTCGCCGAGGCCGGAAGGCACCGAGAACCCGAACATCCCGACCGGAGAGGTGGAGGTGCTCGTATCGGCCCTTAGGGTCCTAAACACCTGCAAGCCCCTGCCTTTCCAACTCGACGACGAGGAGGAGCCGAACGAGTTCCTGAGGCTGAAGTACAGGTACCTGGACATGCGCCGCCCGAAGGTGCAGGAGACATTTCTGGCCCGGAGCAGGGTGTCCCAGGTGATACGTAACCATCTGGCTTCCAGGGGTTTTTTCGAGATCGAGACGCCTTTTCTCACGAAGAGCACCCCTGAGGGGGCAAGAGACTTCATCGTTCCCTCCAGGCTGAACCCGGGCCAGTTCTACGCGCTGCCCCAGTCGCCCCAGCTTTTCAAGCAGATACTGATGGTGGCCGGCTTCGACAGGTATTTCCAGATCGTGCGGTGCTTCAGGGACGAGGACCTGAGGGCGGACCGGCAGCCGGAGTTTACCCAGCTCGACATCGAGATGAGCTTCGTGGACGTGGACGACGTCATAAAAGTAAGCGAGGACGTCGTGGCCGCCGTCTACGAGTCGGTAAAGAGGGTTCCCCTTGAAAGGCCTTTCACGCGTATGGATTACGGCGAGGCGATGGAGCGCTACGGCACCGACAAGCCGGACCTCCGCTTCGAGCTGCCCATGGAGGAGCTGACGGGGTCGTTCTCGTCCACGGCCTTCGGCGTATTCAGGAAGGCTTTCGAGGGCGGGGGAGCCGTAAAGGGCATCGCCCTGAAGGGCAAGCAGCTTTCGAGAAAAGACCTGGACACCGCCGTCGAAACGGCGAAGTCGTTAGGCGCGGGCGGCCTGATCTGGATGCGGAAAGACGAAGGGAAGCTCTCTTCACCCATCGTGAAATACCTGACCGATGCCGAAACGCAGGCGGTAGACGGGGCCTTCGGCCTCGAAAACGGCGACGTGGCCTTCATAATGGCCGACGCAAGGGACAAGGTAAACGAGATACTGGGGAAGTTCCGCACTTATTTGGGCGAGCGGTACGACCTGGTGAGGAAAGGTGAAGACCGTTTTCTCTGGGTCGTCAATTTCCCCCTTTTCGAGTACAGCGCGGAGGAGAAGAGGTACGTGGCGCGCCATCACCCATTCACGTCGCCTGCGGGCAGGATTGCCGATTTCGCGGGCGACTACGAGTCCATGCGGGCCAAGGCTTACGACCTCGTATTGAACGGGGTTGAAATCGGCGGCGGCAGCGTCAGGATACACGAGAAAGACGAGCAGATGGGGATGTTCAGGCTGCTCAATATAAAAGAAGAAGAGGCGGTCGAGCAGTTCGGCTTTCTCCTGGAGGCGCTGGAGATGGGGGCGCCCCCGCACGGAGGCATCGCTTTCGGGATCGACCGCATCCTTATGATGCTTTTGGGTCTCGAGAGCATAAGGGACGTGATCCCCTTCCCGAAGACGCAGAAAGGGACCTGTTTGCTGTCGGGTGCCCCTGCCGCCGTACGGCAGAGGCAGCTCACCGAGCTGAGGCTGAAGATCACGAAGGAATAGGGTGTAAGGGTTGGCGAAAAAAAGCAAGGGCTTCATTTTCAAGAACATCGTAAAGAGCGGGAAGTTCCCTCTGGTCGACGTGGAGAAGCCGGAGCTGTTCCGCAGCGTCTTTCCTTACAGCGAAATGGTGAGGGTAAGCTTCGACCACAAGATCGAGTCCATCGACCCCCCGGAAGAGATATTCATCACGGACACCACCTTCAGGGACGGGCAGCAATCGAGGCCCCCCTTCTCCGTTCAACAGGTCGAGGACATTTTCAATTTCCTCCATCGGCTGTCAGGGCCAAACGGCGTGATTCGCCAGACCGAGTTTTTCCTCTATACGGAAAAAGACAAGGAGGCGGTTGCAAGGTGCCTCGAAAAAGGATACCGCTACCCCGAGATTACGGGATGGATAAGGGCAAACAAGGATGACCTGCAGCTCGTCCGCGATTTCGGCCTCAAAGAGACGGGCATGCTCACGAGCATATCGGACTACCACATATTCTACAAGATGAAGAAGACGCGGTCGCAGGTATTCAAGGAATACCTCAAGATCGTAGAGGCGGCGCTGGAGAACGGCATCGTGCCGCGGTGCCACTTCGAGGACATCACGAGGGCCGATATCCACGGCTTTTGCGTCCCCTTCGCGCAGGCGCTCATGTCGCTCTCGGAGAATGCGAGGATCCCCGTGAAGATACGCCTGTGCGACACCCTCGGTCTCGGCATCACCTATCCGGGGACGGCCCTGCCGCGCTCCATAGGAAAGATCATCCGGGCCATGATCGATGACGCCGGTGTGCCCTCCGAGTTCCTCGAGTGGCACGGCCACAACGACTTTTACAGGGGAGTGGTGAACGCGGTCAGCGCGTGGCTCTACGGTTGCACTTTTGCGAACGGGACCATCCTCGGCATCGGGGAAAGGACGGGCAATTCGCCCATAGAAGGCCTGATCATAGAGTACATATCGCTCATAGGGGACGAAAACGGGGTCGATACTAAGGCGATCACTGACGCGCGGAACTACTTCGAAAAGGAGGTGGGCATGCACATCCCAAGGAACCAGCCCTTCGTCGGCTCCGACTTCAACGCCACCTCCGCAGGGGTCCACATAGACGGCTTGACGAAGAACGAGGAGGTCTACACCGCCTTCGATACGAAGAGGATCCTCAACAGGCCGATAGCGGTAAACATAACGGACAAGTCGGGCCTTGCGGGCATAGCCCACTGGATCAATTCCCATTTCGCCCTTGTCGGGCACGATGCCATAGATAAGGGCCATCCGGGCGTCGCGAAGATCAACAAGCGAATCCTGAAAGTGTACGAAGAGGGGAGGGTAACCGCCATATCGGACGAAGAGATGGAGCATCTCGTGCGCAGGTACATCCCAGCGATCTTCCCTTCGGAATTCGACATGTTGAAGAAGAGGGCCTACGACATGGCCGCCCACCTGATCGAGCGGTACATCGAAGAGGACGAAATCAAGAGCATGGTGCCGGAGCGCCAGGAAGAGGTGCTGAAGGGGCTTGTCGGCGATTATCCTTACATACAGTTTGCCTATGTGGTCAACGCCGAAGGGGTGAAGATCACGAGGAACATCACCCAGGCTGTAGACAGGGCAAAATATGCCAAGATAGACCTCCACGAGGACTTCTCCGACCGGGATTGGTTCATCGAGCCGATGAAGACGGGCAAGATATCGGTTACGGGCGTTTATTCGTCGAAGATCACGGGCGCCCTGTGCATAACGGTCTCCGGCCCTGTCCACGACGATACGGGAGACATCGCGGCGGTCCTGGGCCTTGACATTAAGTTCGAAGACCTGACCAAGGCGGAGGAATAGAGGGGGCCTTTAATCAGACATCGAAAATTAAGGGGATTGGCACGATATGATTGAAGACATAAGATCGAGAACGGATACGCTCATCGAACGCATGCGGTCGCTCAGAGGTTATCTTTGACACCTCTGCCCTCAAAGCACGCATCGGGGAATACGACCAAACTCTAGCGCAAAAAGATTTTTGGGCGGACCAGGAGAAGGCGCAGAAGCTCCTCAGAGAGAGGGCCAGGCTGCAGGACGAGCTGTCCCGATGGGAGGCCAAAGAGAAGGAGCTCGAGGAGATCCTTATCCTGAGCGAGATTGCCAGGGAAACGGAGGACCGCGATGACGTTGCCGAGCTCGACCGCAGGGTAGAGGCCCTCGACAAGGAGCTCGACAGATACGAAATAGAGCGCATGCTGGCCGGGGAGAATGACGTGGAAAACGCCATAATGTACATAAACGCCGGAGCGGGCGGGACGGAGGCGCAGGACTGGGCGGAGATGCTCCTTAGGATGTACCTCAAGTGGGCCGAGAAAAAAGGATTCGAGACCCAGGTGGTCGACCTCCTGCCCGGTGAGGAGGCAGGCGTGAAGAACGTCACGTTCCTGGTGTCGGGCCCTTACGCCTACGGCTACCTGAAGTGCGAGAGCGGCATCCACCGGCTCGTGCGCATCTCTCCCTTCGACGCGAATGCCAGGAGACACACGTCTTTTGCGTCTGTCTATGCCTACCCGGAGATCCCCGAGGACATCCATGTGGATATCCGTGAGGAGGACCTGAGGATAGACACCTTCCGCGCGAGCGGTCCGGGCGGCCAGCACGTCAACAGGACGGACTCGGCCATACGGATCACCCATCTGCCCACCGGCTTAGTCGTCCAGTGCCAGAACGAGCGTTCGCAGCACAAGAACAAGGGCATCGCCATGTCGATCCTCAAGGCCAGGATCTACGAGCTGGAGAAGAGGAAACAGGAAGAAAAGATGAGCCAGTTGAACAAGGAGAAAAAGGAGATCGCCTGGGGGAGCCAGATACGCTCTTACACGCTCCACCCGTACAAGCTCATAAAGGACCACAGGACGAAACTGGAGGCGCACAACGCCGAAAGTGTACTCGACGGCGACCTGGACCAATTCATCAAGGCCTGCCTTTTGTACTTGACTTTCGAGGATAAAAGAGGTTAAGTATTCGATATGGAAGAGCTATTTGGCGACAATAGGCTCGGAGAGCTGGAGGAGAAAATCGATGTCCTCCTCAGGAAATACGGCGAGATTAGGGGCGAGAAAGCAGACCTTGCCGGCAGGATTGCGTCCCTGGAGGCGGAGAACAGACAGCTAAAGGAGGAGGTTGCAAAGGTAGAGGTCGAAAAGGAAACAGTCATGCAGAAGGTTAAGGCCATCCTCGATAAGATCCAGAGGGTGGAGGCGTGAGCGACCGGAGGCTGTATCTGTGAGCTACGGCAGCGTGAGATGACAGGAGGGCAGGAGCTAAACGGTCGGAGATAACGGCGTGGCCTTGCGTAGAGTGGAAGTAAGCATACTCAATCAGGCTTTTACATTCATGTGCGACGACGAGGAGCGGATCAGGAGGGTCGCCGATCTTGTCGACCGAGAAATAAGGGAAGCAACAAGGGAATTCGGGATCGTAAGCACATTGAACTCGGTCATAATGGCTTTGATGAGGATGACCGATAGCTACCTGGAAATGAAGGAACAGTTCGGCAGGGTCGAAGACAGGACCCTGAGGCTTTTGAGAAAGGTTGAGGACATTGAGATTCCCTGCGGTGCTCGTGATAAATGGTAAACTTAGAGCCAACACCTCTTTGCGGGGAGCCTGTACATGCTGCGGATTGCATGCTTGCCTCCGAGCAAGACGCGTAAAGCAGCAGAAAGGCCCCCACTTTACTTGAGAGGTTCGAGATTTATTGTCTACACGGCACCCGCGGGGTCTTTTTTTGGGGTAGTACCGAGGACAAAGGAGTTGAATATATATAATACTCTGCTTTTTCGGAGGTTTGGCATTAGAATCGGCCGATAACTCAGGAAGACTCGATCCTCGTGCTACCCCCTTATAGGTTCTACTAGGGGGGGACCTTGAATATACTAATCACTTTAACGATCTGCATAGCAGGTATCGTTGCCGGATATCTCGCAGCCAAATTAGTGCAAAAAAAGAAGATCGGCGAATACCATACGGTAGGTCGCAAGATACTCGAAGAGGCGAAGAAAGAGGCCGATGTCGCCCGCCGGGAAGCGTCGATCCAGGCAAAGGATATAGTTATCCAGGCGAGGAATGAGCTGGAGCAGGAGGTAAGGAACAGGAAGGCCGATCTGCAGAGCACGGAAAGGCGCCTGTCCCAGAAAGAGTCGAACATCGATAAGAAAATGGAAGGCCTGGACAAGAAGGAAGAGGAGCTTGCGAAAAGGGAGAGACAGCTCGCGGGCCGCGAGGTCTACCTTGAGGGCAAGATAGGCGAGTACGACAGGACTATCAACGAGCAAAGGAAGAAGCTGGAGGAGATAGCCACCCTCACGGCAGAGGATGCCAAGAAAATACTCATGCAGGCGATGGAGGACGAGGCGCGCTATGAGGCGACGAAGATTGCCAGGAGGATAGAGGAGGAGTCGCGGGAGAAGGCGGACAAGAAGGCAAAAGAGATACTGGCCGTTGCGATCCAGCGTTACGCGGGCGAGTATGTGGCCGAAGACGCGGTTTCCGTGGTGTCCCTGCCCAACGAAGAGATGAAGGGGCGCATAATAGGCAGGGAAGGGCGCAACATAAGGGCCCTCGAAGCGGCAACCGGCGTCGATATCATCATCGACGACACGCCCGAGGCCGTTATCTTATCCTGCTTCAACCCCATAAGGAGGGAGGTGGCCCGGGTCGCCATAGAGCGGCTGATCTCGGACGGCAGGATACATCCCGCACGCATCGAGGAGATCGTTACGAAGGTCGCAGAGGAGCTGGAAGAAAAGTTGAAGACGACGGGCGAGCAGGCGGTCTTCGACGCGGGCGTGCACAACGTCCACCCGGAGGTGGTGAAGTTGCTGGGCAGGCTGAAGTTCAGGAGCAGTTACTCCCAGAACGTCTATCAGCACTCCCTTGAGGTTGCCTTTATAAGCGGCATAATAGCGGCAGAGCTCAAGCTCAACGTGCAGGCGGCGAAGCGGGCAGGTTTGCTCCACGACATCGGAAAGGCCGTCGATCATGAGATCGAGGGCTCCCATTCGGCCATAGGCGCCGACCTGGCGAAGAAGTACGGGGAGAGCGATGAGATTGTCCACGCCATACTGGCCCACCACGAAGAGGTCGGCCCCGCAAGCCTCATAGACGTAATCGTGCAGGCGGCGGACGCCCTTTCCGGTGCGCGGCCCGGAGCGCGGCGGGAAATGCTCGAATCGTACATCAAGAGGCTGGAAGAGCTCGAGCGGATCGCCTCGAGCTTTTCGGGAGTCGAGAAATGCTATGCCATCCAGGCGGGCAGGGAGATCAGGATCGTCGTGAGCAGCGATAAGCTGAACGACGACGCCATCTTTCTTCTGTCCAAGGACATCGCTAAGAAGGTCGAGACGGAGCTGACCTATCCCGGTCAGATCAAGGTAGTGGTCATACGGGAGACGAGAGCGGTCGAATATGCCCGATGACCTCTTTACGGTGCTCTTTCTCGGCGATGTCGTCGGCAAGCCCGGGCGTGCGGCCGCCAGCCGGTTCTTGAAGGAGTACCGGGCGGATTTCAAAATAATCAACGGTGAAAACACCGCCGGGGGGCTGGGCATCACCCCTGCCCTTGCCATGGAGATGCTCGAGGCGGGGGCCGACGCCATAACTACGGGCAACCACGTCTGGAAGAAGAGAGAGATCATCCCTTACCTGATGGCGGAGCAGCGGGTCATCAGGCCGCTCAACTACCCTCAGGGCACGCCCGGCTTCGGCGCTACTCTCGTTCAAAAGGGGGATAAAGCGGTCCGCATAGCCAATATCGAAGGCAGGACTTTTATGAACACCCTGGACTGTCCTTTCCGCGCTATGGAGGAGTTCCTGGTGGCGGAGAGCGACGAGGTTCCCATCATCGTCGATTTCCATGCGGAAGCGACCTCCGAGAAAGTCGCCATGGGCTGGTTTCTGGATGGCAGGGTCGCCTGCGTGGTTGGGACCCATACGCACGTTCAAACATCGGACGAGACGATACTTCCGAAGGGGACCGGATATATTACGGACCTCGGCATGACCGGGCCGGTCAACTCGGTTATAGGCATGGACAAGGTGGCTGTGATCGAGAGGTTCGTCACCCAGCTGCCGCAGAAATACGAGGTCGCGAAGGGCGACATCGAAGTCCAGGGCGCCGTTATCACCATCAATAGCCGCACGAGACATTGCCTGAAGATAGAAAGGATCAGGGAGAAGGTGGGCTGAAGATGGACCTTGAAAGGGAGATGGAGGTTATCTTGCGGGGTGCTGTCGAGCTCATCAGCGCCAACGAAATGAAGAACAAGCTGGTGAGGGCGAAAGCAGAGAAGAGACCTCTGCGGATAAAGCTGGGCATGGACCCGACCGCACCCGATCTGCACCTGGGCCATACGGTGGTCCTCCAGAAGCTGAAGCAGTTCCAGGAACTGGGCCACACGGCGATCTTTCTGGTCGGTGATTTTACCGGGATGATAGGCGATCCGACGGGCAGGATAGAGACGAGGCCCGTGCTGACGCGCGAGCAGCTCGTTGAGAACGCCGAGACGTACAAGAGGCAGGTTTTCAAAATCCTCGATCCGGAGAAGACGGAGATAAGGTTCAACAGCGAATGGATGGAGGCGATGAATGCCGGCGACATGATCAGGCTCTGCGCCCAGTATACGGTGGCGCGAATGCTGGAGCGGGACGATTTCAGGAACCGCTATCAGAAGGGCCTGCCCATCAGCGTACACGAGTTTCTCTATCCCCTCGTCCAGGGCTACGATTCGGTCGCCCTGAAGGCCGATGTCGAGCTCGGCGGCTCGGACCAGATCTTCAATCTCCTGGTGGGTAGGGAGATCCAGAAGGCTTACGGCCAGGAACCGCAGGCAGTGCTCACCGTGCCGCTCCTCGAAGGGACGGACGGCGTCAACAAGATGAGCAAGAGCTACGGCAACTATGTCGGCATAGACGAGCCGCCCGACGTAATATTCGGGAAGCTCATGGCCATCTCCGACACCCTGATGCTCCGCTACTACGAGCTGTTGAGCGACATATCCCTGGAAAGCCTCGGGGACCTGAAGGAAGGCATAGCGGCCGGGCGCGTCCATCCCATGGACGCGAAGATGCGCTTCGCTTACGAGATGGTGGAGCGGTTCCACAGCCCGGAAGCCGCCGCCTCGGCAGAAGACAACTGGAAGAAAGTCCACAGGCAGAGGGAGATACCGGAGGACACGGAAAGCGTCTCATTGAACGTCAACGTCACAGAAAGACTGACATTGGATGACGGAGATGTTCGGCTGTCCGGTCTCCTGAAGGAGATCGGCCTCGTCGGTTCCACGTCCGAGGGCAACAGGGTGATCGAACAGGGAGGCGTCTATATAGCGAAGGGCGACCACTTCGTGAAGGTTACGGCCAAATCTCTACCCATCGGGCCCGGTCACTATACGTTCAAGGTAGGCAAGAAAAAGTTCAAGACGGTCGTCTTCGAAGAATAAAAAATCGTATCGCGAACCCCGGTCTTTTACGTATCCCCTTTATGTCAAGGCCCCAGCGGTCGGCAAAGCATGCGCCGGAGATGGACACGGTTTACTTATTCTCCAGGATCCGCTCCTCCGTGAGCTTGAAGGCGTTCTTCGAAGCGATGTACGAAACCTTGGGGTGGGTGCCCAGCTCGGCCAGAAGTTGCCTGGATTCCCCCAATCCCTTCCGTATGGGGCCCTTCGGATCGTCGAGGTCGCAGAACGTGAGGGCCTTCGAAGGACACCCTTCGACGCAGGCCGGCTCTTTCCCTTTGTCTACCCGGTGCGCGCATAGAGTGCACTTGGAAGCCTTGCCGGCCAATTGGGTGCGGTACGGCGCCGCATTCTTCTCATAGGGCAAGGCGGTCCCGGGAAAATATTCCTTCTCGGGGTTCAACCGCGGCACGCCGTAGGGACAGGCATTTACACAATCCTTGCATCCTACGCACGCCTTCTGGTCGATCAGGACGATCCCGTCGGCACGCTTCGAGATCGCCTTGGCCGAGCAGGACTCGAGGCAGGGCGGGTCGTCACAGTGCATACAGGCCTTTCTGACGTAGGCGATCCGGTCCAGGGCGGGGCTCTCCAGTTCCAGTATCTTCGCCCACTGTATGCCGGGCCTGGTGAGGTTTTCCTGCTTGCACGCAAGCACGCAGGTCATACAGCCGGTACATATATTGAGGTCGACGATCAACCCGTATCTTGCCATAACGCGACTTCCTCCTCTCCCCGGAAGGGCCTTTTTATGCCTTTACGACCTCTACGGGGATTTCTTTGAAAGGCGGGTACCCGGTGATGGGATCGAACCGCCTCGGCACCAGTTCGTTCACGTTTGCCCTGGCCCACCCGTGCATGATGCCCACCATCCCCGGCATAACCAGGATCGTGGGCTTGGCTTTAACCCGGATCTCGCCCCACTCGGATTTCAGGATCACCTCGTCTCCCTTTTTGATCCCCCTTCTTGCCGCGTCGTCGGGGTGGATGTTCAAGAGCGGCTCCGGCTCGAGCTCCAACAACCACGGCGAGTCGTCGCGCCATTTGCTGTGAGTGATGTAAGGTACTCTGCCCCCGGAAAGGAGCGTCAGCGGGTAGTCCTTTGTGGTCCTGAAACCCTCCTTGTATTCGGGAAGGGCCGTCAGCCCGTGCTTCTTCAAGATCAGGGAAACCGCTTCTATCTTTCCCGAAGGGGTCGGGAATCCCGGCTTCCCGTCCTGTCTTGCCATACCTACCTCGTACTTTCGGGAGGTGTTGGGCTTTTTCGCAGGAATCAGTACCCCTTTCTCAATGTCCTTTCGCAGGTCGTTGTAGTTCACGTTCCACATTTTCAGGATGTCATTGCAGGCGGCCTCGACGCTTCCGTTGAAAAAGGTTTCGGGATGGCCGAGGCGCGCACCGATGTCGAGGGCGATCTGCCAGTCCTCTTTGCACTCTCCAATGGGCCTTACGGGCGTCCGGCCGTAAAGCTTGCGGCCGTGAAAGGCAAAAGGGGCGAGCCTCTCGTAGTTGACGGCCCCGGGCAATACCAGGTCCACGTAATTGTGGGTCCACGGCCTGTAGAAGAAATCGACGGCCATGGAAAACTCGAGGGCCTCGAAGGCTTTCTGGTATTCGTGGGTCTGAGGCCAGATCATCATGTTGAAGCCCCAGCCTAAGAATGCCTTCACCTTTCCCTCGTGGATGTACTCCACCATGCGGTTCGTCTGCACGTCGAAATTGAGCTCGGCAAAGACCGGGAAATCCTTGAGATCGAGCCGTTGCTCTCTCATATCGTTCATCTTTTTTCTCATGCAAAAAGCAGGGGGACCGTTGGACCAAGGCCCGCCCATGCCTTCCAGGGGATTGGTGGGGTCTTCCACCCCGCCCGGGACGTCTATATACCCGCAGATGGCCGGGATCATCAGAATGGCCCGGTGATTGTTGCCCGCGTTCAAGTCGTGCGTGGTCCCCTGGGGGCTCGTTTTCATCCCGCCGGGTGCATTGCCTGCATACACGCGGGCCGCATCGACGATCTTTTTTGCCGGGACCCCGGTGATCTCCTCCGTTTTTTCAGGAGTAAAAGCCCTGACGTATTGCTTCAGCTCATCTATGCCGTGTATCCATTTCGAGCAGAAGGCCTTATCGTGCAGGTCCTCCTTGAAGATGACGTGCATTATGCCGGCTGCCAGAGCTGCCGTGGTATTTAGTCGCGGCTGGAGGTGCACATCCGCGAGGATGCCTGCGGTCGGTGTGTTTCTCGGGTCCACCACGACGAATTTCACCCCCCGCTCTTTGGCCTTGAGCAAAGCCTGCCACTCGTTGGCCGGGCCGGAATAGGGCGGGTTGGTTCCCCAGATGAGCATGGACATGGTGTCCTTGTTCGGAGGGCTGCCGGTAGTGCCGAACCCGTAAGTCAAAACCTCGGCAGTGTTGGCCCCCTTCCGGCAGGCCGTGGAGCTCTCATCGCCGTAATTTACAGAGCCGAAGACGGCTGCCAGGCGCTGGACCGCGGCCCTGGGCTCCTTAGGGTCCCCTACGTAAAAGAAGACCCTGTGAGGACCATACTTTTCCCTGATCCTTTTCATGTGGCCTACGATCGTGTCGTAGGCTTCATCCCAAGAAATCCGCACGTAACCCGGGTCCGGGGAACCCTTGGGCCTGGTCCGTTTCATGGGGTACTTGAGCCTGCGGGGATGATATATTCGTTGAAGGGTGCCGTAGGCCTTCGAGCAGAGGGTCGCCGTGGGGAACCCGGGCCAGGGCTCGATGCGGGTCACGACGTCGCCTGTCCTGTAGAACTTGATCCCGCAGAGCGGGATACCGTTGCAGGCATCGCAAATGGTATACCCCGTTTCTTCCTTTTCCACCGATCCCGGCCGCGCGGCGGCCCGGGGCACGAGCAGGCCGTCGCTCAAAGCAAGGGCCGCAGCGCTTACCCCCGATATCTTGATAAAGGCTCTTCTCGTTACTTTGTGCATAAGACCTCCTAGCGCCTGAAGGTGCGTCGACAGCCTGTCACTGCTTGCTTCCTGCCTCCTCTTTTTACTTTGGGCTTATGGTTCAGGCCCTGCGTAATCGATTGGATCAGCCCGCTGTCTATACCGATATATCCTTTCAGGAGATGGGCCATCGCCCGATAAAAACCGGAGGGCGCCGCGGCAATGAGATGCCGTGCAAAAAGGGAGACCCAGGGCAAGAGGTGGGCTTCCAGAAATGCCTGCTGAAGCCCGAGCAAGGGGAGGGCTTGCTCTTTATCCGCCTCGGCAGCCTCCTTTGTCATCTCGCATAGCCTTGCCATGTAGCCGAGCTCGACGGCGATATGATCGTCAGGTTCATGGTAATGGCCGCTTTTCGCCATCCCGGCTTCGCGGTATGACTGCCGCACCTCAAAAAGGACGGGTTGATAGAGCAGCCCGGACGTGCTTCGGTAGACCGATTCACAGAGAGAGACTGTTTTGGGGCCTACACCGAGAAAAAGGGAAGCGTATTCCCTGGCCAGCTGCTCGGTCATGAGGTCGGCATCACCCTGATGGAGCCCGGAAAAAAACGTCCTCAAAAGGACCTTTCCCGCCTGTACGTCGGGGTGGGAAGGCAATCCCATCATTTCCCACGCCTCCATGAGCCCGCCCGATACCCGCTCCAGGCCGTCCAGCGTTTCCCGATCCGGCTCCCTGCTGAACGCCCTCGAGAGGAGAAGATAAAAGGCCCCCCGGAATCGAACAAGCACGCCGAAGGGGACCTCGGCTCCTTTCTTCATCGAGGGGCGGCCCTCCTTTCCCGTCCGGGTAGCAAGGGGAGACGCCTTCTACCTTGCCTGCCGGTAAAGGCCGCCATATCGTGCAACTGCCCGGACTGCCGAAGCATCGAAATGTCGGCCTATGATTCTTTACCATATTTCGGAAGGCTTGTCCCGAAAACAATGAGCCGACTCCGCCGCGGGAGCATCCGAGCGGGCCGGATTCGTCAAGGGGGATTCTTTACACCCTGTGCAGCCTTCTCCGGAGAGCTGAAGAAACGGTCCGGCCGGGCGTTGCGGACCCTTATCGTGCGGGGCCACCGCTGCGGCCCGTCCCCTCGCTAATTGTCGAGGACCTCCCGCACCTTCCGCAGCAGCTCCTCTGGCGACAGCGGCTTGGCGATGACTGTCCCTTCGTCGGGAAGCATCTGACCGGGATAGCCGGACATGAATAGAACTTTGATGTTATGGTTCAGGCGCTTTATCTCCTCGTAGGCCTCGTGCCCCTTTTTTTCCGGCATAACCACGTCGAAGAGCAGGAGGTCGATCCCCCCGGCCCGCTCTTTGAACCTCTCCACGGCGTCCCGGCCGTTTCCCGCCTCTATGACGTCATACCCGGCGGTCGCGAGGATCTCGCCGGCGATCTTTCGAAGGTCGGCATCGTCGTCAGCCAGGAGGATGGTCTCCGTTCCCCCCGTAACGCTGCTCGGGGGGGCCTTACTCAGCGCCGTTTTTCGTTTGACGCTGGGCAGGTATATGCGGAAGGTCGTTCCCTTCCCAACCTTCGATTCCACGGCGATGTACCCCTGGTGCTGCTTGACGACGCCGTAAACGATGGAAAGCCCCAGGCCGGTCCCCTTCCCGACCTCCTTCGTCGTGAAGAAGGGCTCGAAGATTTTCTCCCGGGTCTCGCTATCCATACCTGCCCCTGTATCGGAGATGGAGATACGGGCATAGAGGCCGGCCTTGCCATAGCCGTTGTCGGCGATGAACCGCCCGTCCATTCTCGCTTCCCCAGTCTCTATTCTCAATTCGCCCCCATTCGGCATGGCATCTCTGGCATTGGCGCAGAGGTTGATCAAAATTTGTGCTATCTGGCCGGCATCGGCCATGACCGTCACCTCACCGGCCAGACCGAGGGTCAGACGGACATCCTCGGGCAAAAGTCTTCGGAGGAGCGTCTCCACGTCCCTCACCAGGGCGCTTACGTCGTGAGGCTTCAGCTCCATCACCTGTTTCCTCCCGAAGGTAAGGAGGCTCTGGGTCAGCCCGGCTGCCTTGCCCGTGCAGGCAATGATCTGGTCGGCGTAGGCCCTCGCCGGGTCGTCCTTCTCCATCTGGCGCTGCAGTAGATTGGCATAGCCCATAAGGGCCATGAGGATGTTATTGAAATCATGAGCCACCCCTGCCGCCAGGGTGCCTACGGCCTCCATCTTCTGCGCATGGAGAAGCTGGGCCTCAAGGGCCTTACGCTCGGTCATGTCCCTGAAGAAGACGAGGGAAGCCGGCTCCCTGCGGTAGGTGATAGGGGCGGCTGAAACCTCGACGAAGATGCGTGTCCCGTCCTTGGTGATCCCCTTGAAATCGTAACGGTTCGGCGCGGGCGCGCCCCTCTGCCTTTTCCGGTTGTATGACCTGACCATTCTCAGGTCGTCCGGGTGGACGGTGAGAGAGTGGTCCCTGCCTAAGACCTCATCCCTTTCATAACCGAAGATGTCGAGGAATTTCTGGTTCACGTAAACATGCCGGTCTGCCTGGACTATAGCCACCCCGTCGTTCGAGCTCTCTACGGCGACCCGGTAGCGCTCTTCCGATTCCTTCAGGCTTTCCTCGGCCTTCTTGCGGTCGGTGATGTCCCTCCATTCGGTATACATGACCCGCTTTCCCCGTATGGGTATCACCGTCTGGGACACCTCCAGCCAGCGTTCCTCGCCCGACAACATTCTGCGGACCCATTCAAAATGGTTGGCCCCTTGCTTGAGGGTAGTGTCCATCAGCTCTTTCGCCTTTTCTATAGACAGTCGGCCGTCGGGCTGTCGTTCGGGTGAGAGGTCCCACGGATGGCAACCGATCAGTTGGTCTTTGCTCAAAACGCCGATGAAGCTAAGGGTCGTGTCGTTGCAGTCGACGAAGGTATAGTCGTCAACGAGGAGCACGGGATAGGCCGACTTCTCGAAGAGGATCCGGAACTTCTCCTCGCTCTCGCGGAGGGCCTCTTCCGCCTGCTTCCGCTCCGTGATGTCCCTGAGCCAGGCAAGCGATGCGGGTCCCTCCTTGGTAACGATCCTGCTTGCCGAAGCCTCGACCCATATGACTGCGCCGTCCTTGCGCACCCCCCTGAACTCGTACCTGGACGGTGCATCCTCGCCTCGCTGTCTCGCTGTGGCGTACCCTTGCACCCTTTCCCTGTCGTCGGGATGCACTATGGAATGCACCTCCTCGGCTAGGGCCTCTTCCTCTGTGCCGTAGCCGAACATTTCGAGGAACCTTCGATTGACGTAGGAGCGCTCTTGTCCCCAGAATATGATGACGGCGTCGCTCGAGCTTTCTACTGCGACCCGGAAGCGATCTTCCGATTCCCGAACTTCCACTTTGATATCCATCCGGCTTTCCTTCACGCTTCCCGTTCTACGGTTATCGACCGAATGAGGTAAAAAATAAGGTATCTCGCGCCATTTCAACCTTTCGAGGTCTTCAGGAGGGAAGGCGGCCGCCTTCAAGCAACGTGCCGAGGGCTTCTATTTCCTCCTTGGTCAGCGTCTTGCGCTCGCGGGCCATATCCAAGGCCACGAGGGAAAGAACCCTGTATACCCTATCCGTCAGGCCCATGCCCTCTAGCGCCTTGATATGGGACGATATCGTGCCTGAATCGCCCCGTACCACAGGCCCCGTAAGGGATAGGAGCGGGCCTTTTGCCTCTATATTGGCCAGCGTAGCCCTGATGATGGGATAGAAGGGCGGAAGATCGATGCCGATGCGCTTCACGATCCCCTGCGCGGCAAAGAACAGGGCGGATAGCAGGTTGCAGACGAAGACGGCGCACAGGTGATAGAGCACCTTGTTCTTGCTTTCGATGGGCTCGACCTTTGCGCCCAGGTTCGACCCCAGGAGCTTAAGCAGGGGAAGGGCCTCCTCGTCGCCCTCAATGAAGATATAGGTTTCGGGAAGGGCCGCTATCCCCGCGTCGATGTCGGGGAAAGTCTGAAGGGGGTGCAGCGAGCCGAGGAGGGCGCCGTTCTTCTCCAAGGGAGACAGCTCCCGTGCGTCATGGGCCCCGCTCGTGTGGAAGAACAGCTTGCCGTCGAGCCGCCCTGCCTTACTCGATATTTGCGCGGCCACGTTCCGGATCTCCTTGTCCTGGGTGGTCACCGCGACCACTTCCGCCATCTCCGCGACGTCCAAGTTGTTCCCCGTGTAAAAACAGTCCTCGCCTATGTAAGCCCGTGCCGCATCGAGCGACGACGGCCGGACGTCGGCGACTGCCGCCACCTCGAACCCCTTTTTCTTGAGTGTGTAGCCCAGGGCGCATCCGACCTTCCCGGCGCCGATAATCCCTATTCTCATCTCTGCGGCTCCTTCTTTTCCAGTTCCTTGTTAAGCTCGTCCCAGACCCCTTTGGGCAGATTGAGCGCATTGCGCAGCATATAGACGAGCCTCGCTCCCACGCTGCGGATATATCGCGATTTTATTTCAGGGTCGCGGGCGGGGCCCTTTATGTCGTATACGAAGAAAATAATGCCGTTCCCTCTCTCGTGGAAGATATTACGCACAAGGGGGAGCGCCTCTATGATCCTGTCCATAGTCACGAAAGGCGACACGGTCATCCTGCCGTCCATCTCTTTCTCTCCGACATCGAGAAGGCCCTGCCCGGTGATGAGCATGGACGGGCTGTGTATAAGGAAATCACGGGTGCGGAATACACCGTTCTCCCCCTCGAAGGAGGCGCTGAGCCTCCTGTAGAACAGACCGTTGCGGCTAAGATCGACCCTTCCGGCAAAAAGGTCGTAAACATTCGTCACTGCCAGGATTTTTGAGATGACGTTCCACTTTCTGATAACGCCGTTCCGGCTCTCTACGCTTATCCGGCCGCTCGCGCTCCTGGCCATCTCTTTGGCGTCTCTTCCGGTGAACGTCAGATTGCCGACCACCGACCCGGTCCCCTCGAAGACATCCGGCTTCCCGCCGAAAAGCGCAAGGACTTCCCGGGCGGTCACGTCTTTGGCCCTTCCGCTCACCTCCAGCCTGGGAAGCGATGCAAGGCGCACACTACCTTCGAAGACGAGATCGCCCTCGGCCGCTCCTACCCGGCCGGCCGCCACGGCGATGGTCCTGTTCTCGTAAGCGCCCTGAAGCACCAAGTCCGTTCCTGTAACCCCCCTGAACGGGAGAGTCTTTGCCCTGATGAGGAAATCTCCGGTCATCCGTGCCGCCAGGCTGTCTTCCGCGATGACGGGTAATCTGAAGGGCCTTTCCTTTCTCATGGCAAAATCGGCCGGGTCGAACCTGTCCATGTCTATATCGAGGGTGAAAGAAGGCCGCGTGACGCCCGTCACCGCGAGATGACCGCGGGAAAGGACGCTTTCTCCGGACCGCAGTCCGGAGAGGTCTATGGTAAACCTGTCGCCCTCGAACTTGCAGAAGAGATTGATACCGGTGAGAGGATTCACGAGCTCGGGGGGGTGTAAGACGCCTCTCGTGAAAGAGATATACCCCGTCGTTCTGGGGAGCCTCGTCACTGGAAAGGGCAGGTCGTCGAGCGTTAGCTCTGCTCTCAGGTCTCCCCCGTCCTTGCCGTTCTCAAAAAAAAAGAGCCTGGACAGGCCCCCGACATCGGGTACGTCCAGGGCCACGCGCATGGCGGATATCCTATTTTTCCCAATCCTGCCGCTCAAGAAGGCGTGAAGGGGACCGAGCGTATAGGAAAGGCTATCGACTACGACGTCGCCGCCCTTTCGCCCATGGAGCGACAAGGCGGCCCAACTCTCTATGCCGCCCTCTTTCCTCAGGACGCGGGGTATCTGGAAGGACAGGTCCGTCATGGCAAGACGGCCTGTCGCCCGAAACGCGCTGCCTTCGAGGCCAAGGGAGGCCTCCACCGCAACGGGGCCTTCCATAGGGCACGGGCAGCCAAGGAGCTCTTTTATCTGCGCTCCGCCGACCACGCCTTTCACATGAACGTCCGCCTCGTCCTTTCGGGCCTCACCCGAAAGGACGAGGCTCGTCTGTCCCCTTCCTATCACTAACGGGGCCAGCGTCACTTTGCCGTTCCTGAAGGTATAGTTCCCCGATGCTCCCAGTTCCATTTTGCGGAAGAGAAACCGGCCGTCCCGCACGGTTCCCCTTCCTTCCATGCTGAAGCCCCGGTCTTTCCTGCCTTGAATTTCCATGCCCCCTTCGGTCAGGCCGGAAAGGACCCTGATACTTCCTGTCCCCGCGCCGGCAAGCCGGAGGACATCAGGCAGAGATAGGGAGAAGCGGCCCTTTACCCTCACATCCCTGTCCAGCCTGAGGGGCAGGAGCCCGGAGACCTGCGATATCCGGCCAGCTCCCAGGCGCCCTTCGAAGTCGTCGAGGACTAGGGCTGTGCCGGACAACCTCAGGGAACCGGCCACGTCAGTGAGGTTCACGCGCCCGTTGCCCACCTCGACGTCGCGCACGTCGATCTGCGCAGTAAAAGGCTCGCCTCGCTGGAAGACTAAACGGTCTATGCGCATCAGGCCTCCCTTCACGAAGGATAGGGGGCCCCAATCCCCCTCGGACATGAGGGCGGGGTTTATGTATTCCATCACGTCTGCTATGGACATCAGGTCGGTTTTCAGCTCGAGGCTGTGGAGGGTCCTGCTGTCGGCGCTGAATTTCAGAAACAACGGCGTACCCTTGAAGGCAAGTCCCGAAAGCGTCACGTCCGAGACGCCTCCGACCGTTGTCAGGTGGATACGGCAGTCGTTGTCGGTCGAAACGATCCGCTTCCTCAAGAACGTTTCCATGAGCGAAAAGTACGGCGCCGTCACATCGCCGTCCATGACGAGCCTACCGTCTTTATAGGTATAAGTGCCCCGGGAGTCGGCCAGGCCCTCGTAGTCTTTGAATACGCGGTCCATGTGCACCCCGGAGAGGCGATACTCACCCCTTATATCCGACCTCTTTTCCGGGGAGAAAACGCCCCCGCCCTTCGTTTTGAGATTGCCCAGTCCCTCGATCCCTCCGTCAATGGTGAATTCGAGGGGACGGCCTGTATTGAAGTTGGCCACCGTCATTTCGCGGAGCACGTACTTGCGGCCGCCGTAATCGACGCGCCCGTTCGTGATCCTCGCCAGCTCCACAGGCACGGGATAAAGGCCGATCCGGCCCCTTTCATTGCCCACCTTGATATCGAAGTCGGAGATCGTGAAGTACTTGACGTATATGCCCTTCGACGGCTGCACCTGGAGCTCGCAAGTCCCGACGGTCCCTCGGACGTTGCCCTTTATCCTTATCCCGTCAAGTCTCAGCACGAGGAGGCCGCCCCGGAAGGCAAAGCTCGATCTTGACGCCTCTACGGCCCCTCCTACTGCCTTGCCCAGCATGTGGAACGCGAGCTTAGGCAGGCTCATCCAGGCGGCTACGAAAAGCCCCGCCAGGACGACGAGCACCAGGAGCGGTATAAGGAAAACCTTTTTCATCAAGGTGTTCTCCCGAGGGCAAAGAAATAGACCCTTCCCGCCCCCGCCCTTACGAGGGTCCTTGCGGCCTCCCGGGCGGTATTGCCCGTCGTGTACAAATCGTCCACGACCAGAAGGCGCATGCCGGTGACGCGGCGACGAGCGGAAAAGGCGCCCCTGATGTTCTTCTTTCTCTCTTTTTTTGAAAGCGTGTACTGGTCTTCCGTCTCCCTCACTTTTGCGAGGGTCGCGCAGTCGACGGGCGCTGCCAGCGCGGCCGAGAGCTCCTCGGCAATAATGAAGGACTGGTTGAAACCCCTTGCCTTAAGTCTCCTCTCCGTGACGGGGACCGGCACGATAGCGTCCACGCAGTTCGCGAGGCAGGCCGCGGCCCTGGGCAAGGCCTCCCGCGCCAGCGCCCTCCCCACGTCGATTCTGCCCTTGAATTTGAAGGCATGGACCGCCTCCCTCAGCGCGCCCTCGAAAGAAAACCCGTAGAAGCCCCTTTCGAAGAAAATCGGATGAGAGATACAGCCGCCGCACAGTGCCTCACTGCCCGTCCGCATGCCGCAGACGGGACAGACCAGGGGCCCGTCAAGAGGGATAAGCGACTGCCGGCACGACCGGCAGAGCACGTCTCCCTGCTTGCCGCAACCACCGCAGTAGGTCGGGTAGACGAGCTCCAGGACCGGCTTTAGGATTTCACGCGCCGTACTTATCAAGCTTTGAACCGTAGGCGAGGGCAAGGGTCATGAGCTCCTTGGCGTAAATAGTGCCCAGACTCCCCTTGAGGCAATTCCTTTCGTGAAAGGGTTTGGCGTCCGTCTCGCCCATATTCGTTGCTATGAGGAGCGGCACAGGGTGCCAGCTATGGCCCTTCAGCATGCAGGGGGTCGAATGGTCGCCCGTGACGACGAGGACCCTGGGCGCAAGGGCCCAGATGTCGGGCACTATTCTATCTACGATCTCTATGGCCCTCGTCTTCTCTTCGAAATTACCGTCTTCTCCGGCAACGTCCGTCTCCTTGATGTGCATGAAAAAGAACTGGTACCTGTCGTAATGCTCTCGCAAAATGGAGATCATCTCGCCATAGTCCGCCGGCTCTTTCTCTACCTTCATGCCCAGGACCTTTGCTAGCCCCCGGTACATGGGGTAAGTGGCGACCGCAAGGGAATCCATCCGGTATTTCTCAGGAAAGGGAGGTATGTCGGGACTTTGCGAGAAACCCCGCAGGAGGACGCCGTTTGCCGCGCCTTCCGCCTTAAGCAGATCCATTACCCTTTCCATATAGGCGTTAATGATCCGGGCCGTCCGTTCGGCCGTCGGCGACTTCGGCGCTGCCCATACAAAAGGCATATGCTCCTTATGGGGATCGGCGTCCTCAAGCTCGTCGGAGAGGCCTTCTCCTTTGAAAATGATGCCGAACCTGTGGGAGACGCCGGCCTTTATGACAACCTTTACGCCATCGATTTCCGGGATCGACCGGGACATCTCCTCGCAGAGGCGCCGCGTCCGGGAAGTCTCGATCCTGCCTGCCCTCCGGTCGACTACTATGCCGTCCTGCACCGTGGCGAAGTTCCCCCGCGCTGCGATATCGCCGGCCGCCATGTCCATGTCCAGTCCAAGCACCTCCAGGATGCCTCTGCCTATCTCATACCGGAGGGGGTCATACCCGAAAAGACTCAGGTGGCCTGGACCGCTCCCGGGCGTGATGCCGATGCCCACCGGGATTGTGCGGCCGAGGACGCCACTCTCCACCGCAAGGCGGTCAATATTGGGCTTGATAGCCGCCTCGAGGGGCGTAAGGAAGGAATGACCGGGGTGCGGGACATCACCGAGCCCATCCAGAACGAGGAAAACGATCTTGTTGTCGTTCGCTAGGACGCCTGCCGTCATTAAATCTCCCAGTTCTCCTCGTAGAGGACCCGCAGGTCTTCAGCCTCCTTCTCGAAAAGGCCGTCCTGCTTGATGTTTATTGTGCTCCAGCTGCAGCAGGTATCGCAAAAATCGGCCCATTCCGCCTTTACGGTGTTGCACTTGACACATTGGAATGGTATGTAAACCTGGCTCATGGGAAGGGCCCGGCTGAACTCCTTGACCGCCTCCTCGAACTTGCCCCTGTGGATATAGGCCTCCGCCATGGCGCGGTGGAGCCCCCTGAATTCCTTCTCGTCGGCAAGGAGAGTCGTGAGGATGTCGATGGCTTCGTCGATCATCTCCAGCTTCAGACAGAGCCGCGCGTAAAGGAACATGAGGAGCTGGTTCTTCGGCGCTACCTCGAGGAGCCTGCGGTATATCTTCAGAATGACGCCCGGCTCCCTCTTGTCGAGGTAGAGGTCTTCCAGCTGCCTCAAGAAAATGACGTGGCCCGTCTTGGCAAAGCCCCGGCCGTAAACCCTGCCCGCGTCGTTCAACTTGTCCATCTTCTTGTAGACCTCGGCGGACAGTATGTAGGCAGGGATGAAACGCTTATGGTCGCCGATTATCTCCCTTAAGTCCTTGAGGATCTGCTCATAGAGCCGGGGGTCGTCTTTTTCAAAGCGCTCCTTGGCGCTCTCGTAGCGCAAGCCGGCGAGCCGGCGGTCCTCGTCGTCGGTTTTTATCTGCTTCCTCACCTTCTCTTCCACATCCAGCGCCTCGGTCCATGCCTTCCGGCAGACATAGAGGTCCCGCAAGGCCGCCATCGCTTCCAGGTTCGATTCCTTTATCTTTAATGCCTCCTTCAGGTCGCGCTCCACCCCGTCCAGGTCCTCTTGCGCCCGGTGGACCTGCGCCTTTTTCAGCAGTATCTGCTCGCTCTTCCCAAGCCGGGTCTCGCCTCGGTCGAGGATTTCGCCGGCCCTGGCGTGCTCTCCCCTTGCGGAGTACATGTCGGAAAAGGCAAGGTAGGCCTCTTCGAGATCGGGGGCAGACTGCAGCACGCGGTTGAAGCACTCGGCCGCCTTCTCCGGCTCCCCTTTCATCTCGAGAAGCTTGGCTTTCTCGAGTAGCTCCTTGGCCTCATTCCTTTCCCTTTCTTTTCTTTCCCTGCGCCATTTCATAATACCCCTTCTTGCGTCCCCGAAGAAGCTCGCAAAGATGGAGACGATCACACCGAGCACGAAAGAGGCGGCGATGTAGTTCGTCACCGTCGTATCGAGCGACTTCCCGAAGCCGACATCGAGTCTCACCTTCTCCGGGTTTAGGAAGGAGAGGACGACGTAAGCGATAAAAAACAGGAGAAAGAAAAGCAGAGAGATCTTGTATTTCATGGGCTGATCCCCTTTTCTTCGATCATCCTCTTGCACGTAATACAGTAGCGGGCCACGGGGTTTGCCTCGAGCCGCTTCTCATTTATCGGTTCGTCGCACTCCTCGCATATCCCGTAGGTATTGTTCGCGATCTTGTCCAGAGCCGAATCGATCTCTTTTACCATATTCCTCTCATTGTCGCTCAGACTCATGAGTATGTCGGCGTTGTAGGCGTTGCTTGCCGCATCGGCCATGTCCTGGATGCCGTCGGTGCCGAGCGTATAGGAATACTCCTTCAACTTCTTCGCTTTATTCAGGATCGCCTCCCGCTGCTTCAACAATTTTCTCCTGAAGTATTCGAGCTTTTCCTTGTTCATCGGACCACCCCTACGCATTAAATTCTGCTTCCGCTCTATCCCAGTTTTTTCTTTCTATCGGCGTTCTCCGTATCCCGGCTTCGCCCATGTGCCTCAAATCCGTCCCTATTCTATCCCGTATCTCTTTGCCTCGATCCAGAGGCTCTCCAGATCGTACAGCTCCCTCAAGGCTTCGAGGAATACGTGGACAATAACATCTCCGTAGTCTATTATGACCCACCGCCCCTCGTCATAGCCTTCCATGGAGGATGGCGCCATGCCCTTTTCCTTCATGTCGTGCTCCACAGCGCCCGCTATCGTTCTCACGTGACGTTCGCTCGCGCCGCTGGCCAGAACGAAAAAGTCGGCGATGTCGGTCATGCCGCAGAGGTCGAGCACCACCACATCCCTTGCCTTCTTTTCAACTGCCAGCCGGCCGGTCTCGCCGGCCTTGTCACGCGCTTCCACTAGCTCCTGTATAATCCCCTGCTCATAATATACCGCTCAACGGCCCCGGGGACCAAATACTTTATCGACTTTCCTGCACTTGCCAGCTCTCTTATACGGGTAGAAGAGATATCGAGCTGCGTGATGCGGCGAAAATAAATCCGCCTTCCAGACCCGTGCTCGAAGGTCGCCTCATCGATCTTGCGAATCTGCCTTGCCAGGCCTCGGGGGAAGCCCGAAAACTCGTTGCCGGGCCTCGCCATCACCACAAAATCCGCTGACGAAAAAAGGTCCGACCAGTCTTTCCACAGCCCGATGTCGAGAAAGGCGTCCGTCCCCACTAGAAAAAAGATCTGCCCGAACCTGCGGCTGAAGTGCCTGACCGTATCGATCGAATAGGATAGACCCCTCCTCCTGATCTCGGTCGAGGAGATCCTGAAGAAGCCGTTGCCCGCTATGGCCATCTTGAGCATGCGGACCCTTTCGTCTGCCCCGGCGGCCACCACCGTAGCTTTCAGCGGCTGGACGCTGGCGGGGACAAAATAGATCCTTTCAAGAGAAAAGGCCTCGCGCACCTCCTCGGCTATCCTCAAATGACCCACATGCACCGGGTCGAAGGTCCCCCCGAAAACACCGATAGCCATCAAGTCCTTTCTTGCCCCTCGCCGAAGGCGATAAACTTCGTGACGGTCAGCTCTTCGAGCCCCATGGGACCGAAGGCATGGAGTCTCGTCGTGCTTATGCCCATCTCGGCTCCGAGACCGAGCTGGAACCCGTCGTTCAGCCGGGTGGACGCGTTTACAAGGACCAGGGAAGAATTGACCTCCCGCAAGAACCTCCACGCATTGTCATAGTCGCTCGTAATGATTGCGTCCGTGTGCCGGGAGCCGTATGTCCGTATATGATCTATCGCCTCGTCCATATCCCGGACTACCTTTACCGCCAGGACCAGGTCCAGATATTCCTCGCTCCAGTCCTGCTCGACTGCCTCTGCGATGCCGGGCACTATCTCCCTTGTCCTGGCGCAGCCCCTCACGGCGACGCCCGCGTCCCGGAAAGCTCCGACCATGGCCGGCAGGAAGCGGGGCGCTATGGCCTCATGGACCAGGAGGGTCTCCATGGCGTTGCAAGTGGCCGGTTTTTGGATCTTGGCGTTCAGGCAGACCCTACGGGCCATCTCCTCGTCCGCCCATTCGTCGACGAAAACGGCGCATACGCCCTTGTAATGCTTGAGAACCGGAATCCTCGAACGCTCTACCACGCTCCGTATCAGCCCCTCTCCCCCCCTGGGGATAACAAGGTCAATATAATCATTCAGTTCCAGGAGTTCATAAAGATACTCCCTTTCCGCCGTATCGACGAGCTGAGCCACGGCGAGAGGGACGCCGCATTCGGCAAGGGCGTCCCTTATGAGGCTGAACAGGGCCCGGTTGGAATAGAAGGCCTCCCTTCCGCCTTTCAGGATCACCGCGTTCCCGCTCTTCAGGCAGAGAGCGAAGGCATCGACCGTTACGTTCGGCCTCGATTCGTAGACGATGACGATCGCCCCTATGGGAATGCGCATCCTCCCTACGAGAAGGCCGCTGGGCCGCCTCCAAGTCCGCACGATCTCGCCCACCGGGTCGGGCAGGCAGGCCACGTCCGCGAGGCCCGCAGCCATCTCGTCGATGACCTTGCCGTCCACCTTGAGCCTTTCTATGAGACTTGCGGGCAGGCGCTCTTCTTCGGCCTTCTCGATATCCCTTCGGTTCTCTGCCGATATGAAATCCCGCCGGGCAAGGAGCATCTCCCCCAGGGCGGCGAGGACCAGGTTCTTCTTTTCGGTCGTGAGACGGGCCGCAAAGCTTGCAGCCTCATGGGCCGCCCTGGCCATTTCCTCAGCCTTCATAAGACCACCATATTGTCCCTGTGGATCACCTCTTCTGTATATTTATAGCCGAGCTTCCTTTCTATCTCAATACTTTTCGACCCCTTTATCCTGTCGATATCCGGAGAGGAATAGTTGACTATGCCCCTTGCTATGACGCGCCCCTCTCCGCCGGTCACCTCGACGCATTCTCCCCTCGAGAATGCTCCCTCCACGAGGACGATGCCGGAAGGGAGCAGGCTCTTGCCTCGCTCCAGGAGCGCCTTTTCCGCGCCAGGGTCTATGCCTATCTTTCCCCTCGGTCTGAAGGCGAAGGCGATCCAGCATTTTTTCCTCGTCATGCACTTTCGAGCTGTAAAAAGCGTGCCTATCTTGTCGCCGGACACGGCTTTCATTACCACGTCCTTGACTTCGCCCGATACGAGCCTAGTCGGTATGCCGTAATTGCCCGCTTTCTTCGCCGCCTCCAGCTTGCTCATCATTCCGCCGACGCTCTTTTCGCTCTTAGTCCCCTGGGCCCAGGCCTCGACCCTTGCGTCGATGCGCCTGACGGTCCTTATGATGGGCGCGCCGGGATAGCGCTTCGGGTCTTTTTCACAGAGGCCCTCGACGTCCGACAGGAGCAGGAGGAGGTCCGCGCTCGTGATCTGGGCTATGACCGCAGAGAGGTTGTCGTTGTCGCCGAACATGATTTCCTTGAAGGAAAGGGTATCGTTCTCATTGATGACCGGCACTATGCCCATACCCAGGAGGGCGTCTATAGTATTGAGGAGGTTTATGCACCTTGCGTGCGACTTCGTGTCCTCATGGGTCAGGAGTATTTGGCTCGCCTGCAAGCCTGCCTCCGCGAAGGCGTCCATGTACATGGCCATGAGCACCACCTGACCCACCGATGCCAGTGCCTGCTTCCTGGCTATTTCTCTGGGCTTCCTCCTGAGGCCCATAGCCTCCATGCCGCACGCGATGGCTCCGCTGGACACGACGATCACGTCCACGGAGCGGTCCCGCACCGCTTTTATCTGGCGGGCGAAATCCCTTATCCTGGACCTGCTTATCCTCTTCTGCTCGTCCAGCAATACCGACGTGCCGATCTTGAGCACCATCCTGCGAATATCACCCACGGCCGCCGATCCCTCCTATCCGGTCCCTGAGCCTGTCAACGCCGAAGCCGGAAAGAGCGCTTATCGAGAAGACCTTTTCCCCGGCCCTTTGCAAAAGAACCTCCCTCTCGGCAAGGGTCTCGCGGCTGACGAGGTCCGCCTTGTTGAGGACTATAAGGCGTCCTTTGCGCGTGACCCCCTCGCCGTAAGAGGCGAGCTCCTTCAGCAGGGTCGTGTAGTCGCCCATGACGTCGGGCGATGAGACATCGATCACCCAGAGAAGCATCCGCGTCCTCTCGATGTGGCGAAGGAAAGTGAGCCCCAGCCCCTTCCCTCTGGAGGCCCCCTCTATAATGCCTGGGATATCGGCCAGTACGAGGCGGCAATCGTCTTCGGCGAAGACGCCGAGGGCAGGCGTCAGGGTCGTGAAAGGGTAGTCGCCTACCCGGGGCGTCGCACCCGTGAGGCGGCTAAGAAGCGTAGATTTGCCTGCATTGGGCAACCCGATGATGCCTATGGACGCAAGGAGCTTCAGCTCCAGACTGAGGTTGCGCTCTTCCCCTTTGCCGCCCTCGTCAAACTCGGTGGGCACGCGATTGGTAGGGCTCGCGAAACGGGCATTTCCCCTGCCGCCACGGCCGCCACTTGCAACGACATAGGTCTGCCCCTCTTCGACGATATCGGCGAGGAGAAGCCCCTTTTCGTCGCGCACCTCCGTTCCGAGGGGGACTTCTATAGAGAGGCCCGTCCCGTCCCTTCCGGTCCTGTTATTTGCACCGCCGGACTTTCCGCTCTCTGCCTTGTAATTCCGCTTGTACCTGAAATCGAGAAGACTGATAAGACGGCCCCTGCCGACCATGAGGACATCGCCCCCCTTCCCGCCGTCGCCACCGTCGGGACCGCCTCTCGGCACAAATTTTTCCCTTCTAAAGCTGAGCCATCCTCGACCGCCATCCCCCGCCTTTACGTGAAGAGAAGCTTCGTCGACGAATTTCATCCCACCGGATAGACACTCACCTTTTTCTTATCCCGCGCTGTCTCGAACTTCACGAGCCCCTGGACAAGGGCGAAAAGCGTATTGTCCCTGCCTATGCCGACATTGGTCCCCGGGTGTATCTTAGTCCCGTGCTGTCTGACTATGATGCTCCCGGCCTTTGCCAGCTCGCCCCCGAAGACCTTCACTCCCAGCCTCTGGCCGCTTGAGTCCCTGCCGTTCCTGGAGCTTCCTCCGGCCTTTTTATGCGCCATGTGCTGCCTCCAGCTCTATCTTCTCTATGATGAGCTCCGTGTACTCCTGGCGGTGGCCCTTCTTCTTTTTAGTGTCTTTCCTTCTCTTGTATTTGAACACCGTGACCTTCCTCGCCTTGCCCTGGCTTACTATCTTACCCTTTACCGAAGCCCCCTCCAAATAGGGCTTGCCTACCAGCATCCGCTCCCCGTCATCGACGGCCAGTACCGTGCCGAGGGACACCTGCTCGTCGGCTTTTCCCGGAACCTTCTCGATCTTTACCTTCTGCCCTTCCGCTATCCGGTACTGCTTCCCGCCGCTCTCTATAATGGCATACATAATGCGTCTCCTGGTCTAGCGTGCAAAATTTGAAACCATAAGTATAGCCGACCGCGCCCTGAAAGTCAACGAATATCTTGGAATATGTTGCTGCAATACAATTATGTCACCCCTTAACTGCAATATGAAAACGTCACCCCTGACGATAATAAGGGGCACCGAGGGGAGGTGCTCCGGTGAAAAAAGGAGTGACGTTCATGACAGAAGAGGTA
>Ga0208689_1000406_pt1 | contig 32625 bp, 30 predicted proteins | sample June2015DPH_8_15_FD_184700 | JGI IMG/M metagenome (GOLD analysis project Ga0208689, IMG submission 184700) | Peatland microbial communities from SPRUCE experiment site at the Marcell Experimental Forest, Minnesota, USA - June2015DPH_8_150... | ecosystem: Environmental > Terrestrial > Soil >... | reverse complement strand
AAAATGAGAAGGCGGAAGTGCGAGCCGGGGCACATTTGCGGAGTCCGGGTTTGTTGAAAAAACATTACGCACCAAAGGCGAAACTGGTGGTCTTGAACTGGCAGAACGATGCCGGTTTGAACTCCCAACTTTCAATTCTCAACCCTCAACCTTCCACCTGCCACGTCATTGCCCACACGCATATTCCGTCGGTGGAAAATTTCGCGCGCGTGAGCGTGATTCCGCACGACGCGGAGGCGTTTGCGCGGGCGATTTATGCGGAGTTGCACCGCTGCGACGAGGCCGGCGCGGAGCTGATTGTGGTCGAGGCGCCGCCGGCGTTGCCGGAGTGGTCGGGCATCGCCGACCGGTTGAAACGTGCGACGGCCTGAATGATGGCGCCGCTTACCACCGTTGGCGGTCGGTTAGAAACAGGCCCGACGCCAGGCCGTAAGGCGCGTGCGTCAGCGGGAATTTCGACGAAATTTGATTTTGCGACAGGGCTTTGAACAGGAAGTTTCCCCAACTGTTTTCACTCCCGCGCACACAGTCGGAGAGCAGCTTGCCATCCATCGTTTCCGGCGTGAGGTAAAGCCCCAAAACGGGTTTCTGGTAGTTGTCACCGATGGCGAAAAAATCGTCTTGCGTGTTGAGCGTCAGCCAGACGCATTGATGATGACCATACCAGGCGACCGCCCACGGCACATCACTCATCATCAATTCGTTTTCCTTCATCCAACCGGCGGTTTTCTGTATTTCCGGCGGGAAATACGGCGGGTAGGCCACCGGCGAGCCCTTCGGCGCGCACAACGCGAAAATCAACGGCAGGCAGCACACCACCACAAAAAGCGCAATGACGGCGTAATGCAGTTGTGTCGCCGGCAATGTCATCTGCCTCGAAAGGGTCAGGAAGAAGACGACCCCGTAGATGAACACCAGTGGCGCTGTCAGCACGAGCAGGTTCTCGGAATTCACCTCCGGCGATTCAACGGAAAACTCTGTTCGCCCCAGGGCTTGAAAGACGACGAATGTTCCCAGGCACATCAGCAAAAAATAGCGCAACCGGCGCGCCGTTGTGCTGCGAAATCCCAGCAGCAAACCCGTCAGAAAAAACATGCCAGCCCAACTCCCGCCGAGCTTCGGCAGGTCGCTTTCAAATATGCCGCGCAAATTCCCGAAAAACTTGTGGAAGATTGGCTTCAGCAAAAATGCGTAGGTCAAATCCGGATGCGCCGACCGCTCCAAAACGGTCCCCGGGAAGGCGGCCCCTTCGGCTATCGCATAACCTGCTGTGCCAAACGGTGTGCCGCTCACCAGCCAATTCCGAATCACCCACGGCGTCAGCACAATCGCAAACGCGCCCAGCGCCACCAGCGTCTGCCACACCCGCTGTTGACCGCTGAACAACAGCAAAAACACCGCGACTGGAATGATCACCCAGCCAAAGGCATACCGCGTCAGCGCGCCCAGGCCTGCCAGCGCGCCCGCCGCCACCGCCAAAGTGACCAGCCACTCCAAGTGCCGTTGAGGTCCGCGTGCCAGTTCTTCAATTTTCAGCATGCACCACGTCAACCCCAGAAAAATGTTCATCAGCAACAATGTGGAGAGACCCGACACGCTGAACCGCCAGAGCAAGGCGCTGCCGAGCACCAGCAGTGCCGACAGCCAGGCCGCTGTCGGGTCGAACAATTTCCGCGCCAGAAGAAACGTCTGCGCCATCACCGCCAGTAAAAGCATTTCGTTGAACGCGGCGATCAAAAAATCGGGTTGATAACGCAGGAAACGGTCGCCTTCGGACCAAAATGGTTTTTTCATTCCCACGTCGAAGTGAAAGTTCAGCACTTTCATCAGCCCGGCCAGCACCACCGGATACACCGGCGGGTTGGCCAAATCCGGGTGTTCGGTCTGGATTTGCGCGAAATCCGAGCCGGCTCGCACCGGCGCGCCCGCTTGGCGCGCCTCGTTGTGTTTTTGCACGAGATAGAGACTCAGCGGACGGACAAACAGCGTCGTGTAGCCCTTGCCGTCGGCGATGTTCCGTGCCAGTTGCGCCGTGTCCATCGCCTCCGGCGCGGAAAAATTCCGATACGCGCGCAAATCATATAAGACCGTCAGCGCCACCACCACCAGGGTCAACACCGCGATTCGCACAACGCGTCGCCCCGCGCCGATCTCCAGTTTGTGAATCAGGTTTTGGACCCATTCGCCGATGTACATAACTCAAAATCCTTCCAGATGATACGCGTGCAATTTGCGGTGAAACGTCCGCCGGCTCATGCCGATTTTCTGCGCCGCCAATGTGCGGTTGCCGCCGGTTTCTTTCAAGGCGCGAATAATCAATTGTTTCTCCGCCTCTTTCACCGTTAGGTCATGGCGTGGCCACATCGGCGCCTCCCCACGGCCACCGCCGCCACGCACGGACGGCGGCAAATCCCGCGCGCCGATTTTTTCGCCCCGGCAGAGCACCACCGCGTGTTCGATGGCCGTGCGCAATTCACGCACGTTGCCCGGCCACGAATAATTCATTAACCCTTCAAGCGCATCCGCCGTGAAATCGTTTACCGGCTTGCCGTTATCGCGCGCAAATTCGCACAAAAAACTATGCGCCAGCAACGGAATGTCACCCGCGCGCTCGCGCAAGGGCGGTAGACGAATTTCCACCACCCGCAGCCGGAAAAACAAATCCTCGCGAAACGTCCCCGCCTTGATGAGTTCCTCCAGGTTCCTGTTCGTTGCCGCAATAAGCCGGGCATCGGCGGTGAGCATCTTGTTTGACCCGACGCGCTCAAACGTGCGTTCGCCCAGAAAACGCAGGAGCTTCACCTGGATGGTCGCGTCAATCTCCCCGATTTCGTCCAGAAACAGCGTCCCGCCCTGCGCTTGCTCAAACCGGCCAATGCGCCGCTCGTGCGCGCCGGTGAACGCTCCCTTTTCGTGGCCGAACAACTCGCTTTCCAGCAGCGTCGGTGCCAGCGCCGCGCAATGCACCGTCACAAACGGTTGCCGGGCGCGCGGACTCAACTGATGGATCGCCTTCGCCACGAGTTCCTTGCCCGTGCCGCTTTCGCCCGTGAGCAGCACCGTGGCCCGCGTCGGCGCCACCTGCCGGACGATCTCAAAAATCTCCTGGATCGCCGGCGATTCGCCGACGATGTTTTCGAGGCCGAATTTGGAATCGAGCTGCTGGCGCAGCGAAACGTTCTCCGATTCGAGATTCTGCTGGCGCAACGCGCGCGCGATGCGCATCTCCAGCTCGTCAATTTGCAGCCGGCCCTTGGCAATGTAATCATCCGCGCCGCGCTTCATCGCGTCCACCGCCAGTTCCTCGGAACCGTAGGCCGTCATCAAAATGCAGACCGGCGGTTTGGCCAGCGATTTGGCGCGCGCAATCAGCTTCAGGCCGTCCTCGCTCGGCAAACGGAAGTCCGTGAGCAGCACGTCAAAGTTATCGCGTTCGAGCAAATCCATCGCTGCCTTCGCGTCCTCGGCCACGTAAACGTCGTAACGCTCCTCGAGCGCCGCGCGCAACCCGTCGCGCGTCGGTTTCTCGTCATCCACGATGAGCAAGGTTGGTTTTTCAGCCATATTTTTGTCCGCGAATTGCGCGAATCTTCACGGATTCATTTTTTCGGCTTTTGATTCGCGTTCATTCGCGTAATTCGCAGATTCTGCTCCGGTTTTTTGTTCCAGCAACCGCGGCCGCCGCTCGTGCAGCGGCAGCCAGATCCGAAACGTCGTGCCGCGGCCGACGCGGCTTTCCAACTCGATTCTGCCGCCGTGTGCGCGCACGATGCGTTGCACGATCATCAAGCCGAGGCCGGTGCCCCTTTTTTTGGTCGTGTAAAACGGCTCGAAAATGCGGTTGATTTGTTCCGGCGGGATGCCGCCGCCCGTGTCGCTCACGCTCACCCAGACGCCATCGGCGCCTTCACCGGTCTGCAACGTGAGCGTGCCGCCTTTGGTCATGGCGTGCATGGCATTTTTGACGAGGTTCACCAGTACCTGTTGCATCTGCGTCGCGTCAATCGGTACGGCTGTCAACTGCCGCGCCAGCCGCGTCTGCACCGTCAGGTCGCGATTGTCCAGTTCCGGCTGTAGCAGTTCCAGGGTTTTTTCCACGACGTCGTTGAGCGAGGCGATTTTCAATTGGGGTGGCGCGGGACGAATCGCCTGCAAAAATTGCGTGATGATGTAATCCAGCCGGGCGATCTCGCCTTTGGCTACGTCCAGGTATTTTTCCAGTCTGCCGGAAACCTCCTGGTGTGACGGGTGACGGGTGACGGGTGACGTGACCTTCCCGCCACGCGTCACGCGCCACTCGTCACTTTTAAGTTTTTTCAACTCGCGTTCCATGAGCTGCAAATGGATGTGCAGCGCGTTGAGCGGATTGCCGATTTCGTGGGCGACACTGGCAGCGAGCAGCGTGAGCGCCTGGACGCGCTCGCTTTCAATGGCTTCAAAGGTTTTCTGCCGCGCCTCGGTCGCGTCATGCAAAATCAGCGCAACGCCGGAACTGCCGATAGCCTGGCCGTCGAGCGGCGCCGCGTAGAGCCGGAGAAAACGCGAGCGGGGATAATGCACTTCAAATTCGTGGCGCACGACGCGTTCACCGCCCGCGTGGTCGGCCTTGGAAATTTTCTCCCAGTCCAATTCCGGCAGAATGTCCGCGATGTGCTGGCCCTCGACGTCCGGTTGCAGGCCGATGAGCCGCGTGACGGCTTGATTGAAATAGATGATGCGCCCCTGCTCGTCCGCGACCAGTACGCCGTCCTCGATGGTATTGAACAGTGTTTCGAGAAAGCTGCGCTCACGTGCGAGCCGCTGGACGACAGTTTGCAGGCCTTCCGTGTCCAGCCGCCCGATGCGGCCAAGCACTTTGTCGAGAAAACTGGATTTGGGCGCAGCCATTGAACAAAATCAAGATTTCAGCGTGACAATCTGGCACAACGGCTGGATTCGTCAAATCAAAAATAGGGCGTGGTGGCACAATCAAAAATCAAAATGGGAGGGACGCCGTGTCGGCGTCCCTGAATTCACGTTCAGAAAATTGAGCCCGGTGACACGCCGTCCCTCCCATCAAATTTTACTGGCCACCTTTCTCTGGACAACCCGATTGGCCCGAAGCAAAGTCGAATTTGTGAAAAGTAAAATTGCGGCCTAATTTTAGGTTAGGTGTCATTTGGCGACACGAAGTATACAAAAACCACCACCACCGGTGTCTATTTAGTAAAATGAAAGGAATTCCGGTATCTGTAACATTTGCGCTTGTTTGTACAAGCTATGCGTCCTGTTTTTCACAAACGAATGCCGAGCTTCTGTGCAGTACTGCCTCCAACAATTTCTACGCAGGAAACTACAGCGCCGCAGTCACGAATTTGACAGCGGAGATTGCACTGAATCCCGGAGACTATAATGCTTACCTCCATCGTGGGATGTCTAAGTATTGGCTCCATGATTACGTCGGCGCAGTTGCTGATTATGACAAGGCCATTCAATTGAATCCCCAATGCGGGGGTTTTTACTGTAATCGTGGCCAATCCAAATTTGCACTTAGCGACATGACTGGAGCATTGGCCGACTACAATAAGGCCATCGAACTAGACCCTGATATGGCAATAGCGTATTTCAACAGGGGGCAACTGAAATATTGTGCTGATAAGGATTTCACCGGCGCTATCGCTGACTTCACCAAAGCCATCGAATTACACACAGACCCGCAAGAAGACGATATATTTTTTGCTCGCGCCAATGCGAAAATGCAGCTCAAAGATTTTACTGGTGCCGTCGCCGACTTCACTAAGACTATTGAATTGAATCCCAACTTTGAAAAGGCGCGCACAAACCTTGCCGTCGCACAAGATGCATTGCGCGCCTCGAAAAAACAATAATATTTGGTGTTATGCCTAATCCAGAACCGGGTTTCATTTCCCTTCCGCCGTCAGCGCCAGAAAGATATCTTCGAGCGGGCCGGACGCGCCGCTTCGTTTGCGGAGTTCGTCGCGTGTGCCCACCGCAATCAGTTTCCCGCCGTTGATAATGCCAATGCGGTCGGCCATTTCCTCGGCCACGCTGAGTTCGTGCGTGGACATCAACACGGTCATGCCCGTCCGCGAACGTTCTTTGAGCGTGTCTTTCACGATGCGCGCGTGCTGCGGGTCGAGGCCGACCATCGGTTCGTCAATCACAAACACCTCCGGATCGTGCAGCAGCGCGGACACGATGGCCACGCGCTGGCGCGTGCCGTGCGAGAGGCTTTCCAACGGGAGGTCGGCAAATTCGTCCAGATGAAAACGCGCAATCAATTCCTGCGCACTGGCGGCAATGCGCGCGTCGTCCATCTGGAACAACTGGCCGATAAACCGGAAAAATTCCCGCGCTGTCAGCTTTTCGTAGAGAAATGGAAAATCCGGGACGTAGGCGACGCGACGGCGCGCTTCGAGCGGTTGGGTTTGCACGTCAAAACCGCACACCCGCGTGCTGCCGGAAGTCGGCTTCATCAGGCCGGCCAGAATTTTCAGCGTGGTCGTCTTCCCGGCGGCGTTCGGTCCCAGCATGGCAAAAAATTCCCCGCGCGGGATGGTCAGTGTCACGTCGTTGACCGCGACGAGGTCGCCGAACTTCTTGACGAGATGGACGAGTTCAATCACGGCCGGTTCCACTCGTCGAGCACGGCGGTCATGCCGCCGGGCAGTTCCACCCGCATAATTTCCCCCAGCGAACTGGTGTAAATGACAATCGGATGATCGAGCACGCGGGTTTCCAGGCGGTACGCGGTCACCGGTTCATGGCCGATGATCAAACGGTCGCGGTGCGCCTCCCATTTGACGCTGTCGGCCACGGCGACCGGCGAGGACAAAATAACGGGCAAATCCAGTTCGTCCGCCAATCCGCCGCCCAGCGCGCGCAACAGCACATTGGGATTTTGCAGGTCGGCGAAACTCAGGACGCGCTCGAAGTTTGCGCCGTCGCTGGTGATCTTTAGATGCACCGTCTGATCCGCGGCGGCGGAATGAATCTCCGCCGCCGCATACCGGGTGGACACTTTCAAATTCAACTCGCGCCAGGTGCGGACGGAAGAAAATTGGAGCCGCCCGTCAAATCGCACCCGGTTGGTAAAATCGCCGAAACTCACGTTGCCGTTGAAGTGGATTTGATAGCCATTTTTCAGCGCTAGCCCTTCCGGCGGCAGTTTGTCTTCGTCCAGCGCCGCCATGGCCCGTTCAACGCTCGTGGAAAATTGGCAGAAACCGGCCTTCTGCCCGTTTTGGTAAATGGTCAAAGAGGAAATGTCCGGCGCGGTCAGAATTTTGCGCCAGACCAAATTCACCGGCACGGGAATTTCACCGCCGTGCGAGCCATATTCCATGCGCCACAACCACACGTTCATCCCGATCCAAAACGCCGCAATCAAAAAAAATGTGACACGCGGAATCATGCGAAACCTTCACGATGACGGAATGTTCAAAACCTGACCAACGCGAATCCGGGTGGGATTCATATCCGGGTTGGCCGCCTCCAAAGCGCTCAGTTTCACACCGTATTTGCGCGCGATGCCCACCGCCGTTTCCCCCGCGACGACGGTGTGCGTGCGCGGCCGGGCAGCCGTCGTAGGCCCCGGGGGACGGCTGGCGCTCACGCTCCCCGATGGAACGGAAACATATTGCGCTGTTTGGGGCGGCGTAGGCTGGGCCAGGGCATTGCCCGGTGGCGGCGCGTTGGTCTTGGCCGCCGCCAACTGGCTGGCATAATACGCGCGCCATTTGTCCACCTCGTCCTGTAATTGCCGGTTTTGTTCGGCCAGCTTTTCCAACTGCTGCTGCGCGGCAGGCGCACTCGGCAGCGGCAGCACATCCGCCGCCAGTTGTTGTTTGCAGCGGTAAATGCGCTGCCGAATAACCTCGGCGTTGTCGGCGTTGGGACGGAATTTCAAATACTGCCTGTAATGATAAACGGCCGCGGCGGGGTCGGGCACCTTCTCGTCGTAAAGCCAGCCGAGTTCAAAATGCGCCGCTGCCGAGTGCGGATTCGCCTCCAGCGATTGCTCGAACGCCTCAATCGCGCCCTGATAATCCATCGCGTTTACGCGCCCCTTGCCCAGCACAAAATGCGGCTCCTTTTCCTCGTCCGACCGGCTCTGGCCCGACGGCGAGCAGCCATTCAACGCGACGCCGGCGGACACGACGCACACACCGAGCACCAAACGAATCCAAGACGACATACCGCGAACGTAACCAAATCGCGCGGCGCGTGCAATCGCGCGCTGTGCAGCGTTGGGCGTCCCGTCGGACGTGGTGGACGGCATCCGACCGCCCGGAATGAACACCCCGAACAATTTGAACAACGAAGGAACCAAGTCGTGAGGAAATCGCTTTCTCCTTCTTTGCTTTGTCCCTTTATTGTTCAAACGATGTGTTCCCCGCCAATTTCGTCAAATACGCCCATCAACGTCATTCAGGCAAAACCGGACTTGAGATTTGGGGGCGCAGGACGCAGGTTGTGGGCGGACGCGCGCGTGGCGGAACGGCAGACGCGCCGGACTTAGGATCCGGTCCCGCAAGGGGTGGAGGTTCAACTCCTCTCGCGCGCACCAGCTCCGAACGCTTTCGGGGCACACACACACACACCTGCGCCCTGGGCTGTAACATTCTCCGCAACAAAGAGACCTGCCGGGTCAATAGCCCCACGTTTCACATAATCCCTGTTAAGATGGATGATATGGCACCGCCGGAGCTTTCAGAGAGAACAATTTCCCGAATTCACGGTGGCCCGTCTAGGTGGTTTCCGGGGTATACCATTCCGCCGCCCGCCAGTCCGTCTTCGCCGCTTCCCCTCCCCAACTTTCGAGAATTGTTCGTTGGCTGGCAAGGTGGTAACGTTACGGCGTTTTAGATGGGCGCAGCTTCACAATCTGAGAATTTGAAGAAATCCTGGATTTCCGAACATCCCCGCTTCGTGATCGGGGTGATCCTGGTAGGATGTCTGGCTCCTTTTATCAACAAGGCGATCCATGGGGATGAAATGCTTTTCATTTGGATGGCGGAATGGATTCAGAAGCATCCGACTGACTTCTATGGTTTCCAAGTGAACATGTATGGATCCACGATCCCCATGTGGGTGGGCAACTATAACCCGCCACTGATATCCTACTTTCTGGCGGGGGTGGCGGCTGTGTTCGGCTGGCACGAAATCGTTCTGCACGCTGCCTGCCTGGTCGTGGCTTTCACGGCGGCGGCGGGCATTTACGCCCTTGCCAAAATGTGGTGTGACCGGCCGCTGCTGGCCACCGTGGTCGCCATCTTCACGCCGGCCTTCCTGGTTTGCAGCACGACGCTGACGTGCGATGTGCTGATGTTGAGTTTTTGGATTTGGGCGCTGGTGTGTTGGGAACGCGGCTTGGCCAGCAGTGAGCAGAGTTGGTGGCGATTCGCCGGGGCAGGAGTGCTTGCCGGTTTGGCCGTGCTGACCAAATACAGCGCAGTGACTTTGCTGCCTTTATTGCTCATCTTGAGTATTCTTCGAACCCGCCGGCTCGGGTGGTGGTTGGGCTTGGCAGTGCCGTTGGCGATGGTGTTGGGTTACGAGTGGCTGACGGCCCGGATGTATGGCCGGGGGCTGCTATTTGCCGCTGCGGGCAATGTTCAGACGTCCGGTCTTGAGTTTCCTGGTGGTTGGAAAGCGAAAGGGGTTATTGGTCTGGCGTTTGCCGGAGGCAGCCTGCTGCCACTGTTGTGCTATGCGCCGTGGCTGTGGCGAGGGCGGGCGTTGTTGGCGATGGGGGTTGTGATTTTGGGGATATCGCTGGGGATATGTCGTTTCGGTGGCAACCTTGGGCTGCTGCTCCCCTGGCAAAATGAACTGACGGAGCGAAGGGACTTCCTGCTCCAGGTGGGCGTATTGACTGCGGCCGGAGTGCACTTGTTATTGCTCGTTGGGGCGGAAGCCTGGGGACGACGAAACATCATTTCCGTAATGCTCGTTCTTTGGATTATCAGCGAACTATTTTTTTGGACGGTGTTGAATCATCATTTGGGCGCCCGTCGTTATTTGCCGATCGTTCCGGCGGCGGCGATCCTGCTGGTGCGGCGATTGGGGGCAAGCCGGGGAAACTCCCCGGCGGGCGGTTGGTTGCTGTGGCCACTGGTCCCGGCGGCGGCCATTACATTGAGTGTGGCAATGGCTGACTATCAACTGGCCAATTCGGTCAGAACGGCGGCGGAACAAATCGCAGCCAAATACAAACCTATAGACTATAGGGTGTGGTTTGAGGGAGGATATGGGACGTTTCAGTACTACATGGAAAGACTTGGCGGCCAACGGATAGATGTCGGGCGGTCATTGCTTCAACCGGGAGATATTGTCGTTGTGCCATCGTTCAATAACGCAGTTTTTGCACTTCCGCCAGGCAGCGTGGGATGGCTTGGAGATTTGGTATGCGGACCATATTCCTGGATGAATTTGTATGGTGGCACAAAAAGCAGTGCTGCGGGATTCTATGGTGCGGATTCGGAGCCTGTCCCGTTTGCGGTCGGAAGACTTCCCATTCAAGATTACCGTATCGTAAAGGTTTTTTGCACAGTGCAATTCCGCGCGCAACCCACCAACCGGCAGGAAGTGCAAGTTGGCCATCTGCCGAGTCTTCCGTACGGTACCATCCCAATCAAAGGCAATCTAAACTTTCGACTGAATCCGGAGGCAGAAGCAAAGCTTCAACTAGCCAGCCAGTGTGAAGCAGACGGGAAGATTGAAGAGGCAATTCAACACTGCCGCGAAGCCTTGGACGTGAATTCCAATAACCCTCTCTTATTGAACGATCTGGCTTGGCTTCTGGCGTCGGCCAGCAAGCCGGAATTGCGCAATGGAAAAGAAGCGGTGCAACTTGCCACCAGCGCGGTTGAGTTGACCGATTACCGACAGCCGCTCTTTATTGAAACGCTCGCGGCTGCCTACGCCGAAGCCGGTGACCTCTCCAATGCCGCCAAAATGGCCAACATCGCTCATGCCCTTGCAGAATTAACGGGGCAAACAGACATAGCCGAGAAAAGTGCCAAATTGTTGACGCTGTACTCCTCCGGCAAAGCAGTGGATGCCACACTTGCTCCATGATGCAGACTCCCATTTTGAGCACCGGCCGTCCCGGCGGGGAAACCGGGCCGCCTGCACGTTCGTCCGCCAAATCCCCGATGGGATGCGTGAATTCAAGGCGATGTTGGAGCGTGATGTCATTTGATATTTGCCATTACGAGCTATCATCGGTCGCAATTCAAACCAATTATTCCGGCTACTGAAATAGCAAACGCCACCGGCTTTTTTGTGGCAGGGGGAGTTTCGGTGACTCGCCATTCCGTTCCATATTTAACGGCCGAACAGGGGTCGGCGGAGGCTGGTGAAAAGTTTGGTTAAGGAAACCGGACAGGGGGCTTCTTCGCTGCGGCGGATGCGGCGGTGCCATCACCGCCGAAGTCCAGAAAGGCCATACCTACTATCGTTGCTCGGAAAAGAATCGCGCAGCGACGTGGTGCCAGCAGCCCTATATCCGCGAAGAAGCCCTCGACGCGGAGATTACGGCCTTGCTCAAGCCGTTTGCGCTCCGCGCTGATTGGGCGGACGACATGCTCTCACGAGTTAAAGAGGAAAAGAAGCATTCTGCCCAATCCGCCGCGCTCGTGATCGCGGAAAAGCGCGGGGAGATTCTTGCCAAAGAAGTCTTCGGCTCGAACCTTGTCCTCGACTGCAAAAAAGCCCGTGGTTCTTGCGTAAAACCGTGGTCGCTACTGGTCGAAAAAACTCCAACTGGTGGAATGGTGCGCATAGCAGGACTTGAACCTGCACGGGTTGCCCCACTACCACCTCAAAGTAGCGTGTCTGCCAATTCCACCATATGCGCAAATCCGCATTTTCCTTTAGAAATTCAATCATTTTCACCGACAACAAACAATCAAAAACCCCCCGTTCTAACCCCTGTTCTAACCGGAACCAAAAAGAGAGGGGGTGGGAAGCGATTTCAGCGTGTCACAAAAGGGCTATATCGCTTCAAGCGGACGGGGACGCTTTACGCCGTTTTCAAGGTTGACGGACGAACGCGGTGGAAATGCCTTGAAACGGATGACCCCATACTGGCACGCGAGCGAATGGCGGAGGAAATCAAAACAGCCTCGCGTGTGGACTGGCGACAGGCTGCCACGGTTACTGTCCGCCAACTCGTAAAAATGTATAAGCAAAATCCGATGGGGCTGGCCATCAGCACGCTGAAAATCCGAAACCAATTGCTACAGGTCTTCGAGCGCACTTGGGAATTCGGGCTTGGCATCAAGGCCAGCGCCGTAAAACCCATAATGCTAAAATCTTGGCTCGCCACGCGAAGACAGGAACAGTCGTTAAAAGCGTCAGGACTGAACAACTATATCCGAATGTTGCGCGGTCTTTTTCATCTAGCCATTGAGCTTAGGGCGGTTGTCGAATCCCCCGCCGAAGCCATAAAGCTGCTGACAGAAGAAAGTCCTGAAAGACTCACGCCAACGTGGAAACAGGCATTGTCAATCGTCGGAGCAGCCAAACGGAAAACGAGCAAAGATTTGCTTTCAGCCATGCTGCTTTTGGGGTTGGGGCAGGCTGAACTTGCAAATCTGTCCGGCGAGCATCTGGATTTTGAGCGACGGCAAATCACAATCCGCAGACAGAAAACGCAGCGGGTATTTACGATTCCAATGTATCCCCAATCTTTTCCATTGCTCCGGCGTTTAAGAAAAGAGGGGCGAATTGTTCCGGGGAGACTGGTCTTTCAATGTGTTAGACCCAGAGAGGCGATTTCATTGGCTTGCCGCCGCCTTGGGTATCCGAAATTCAGTCCACGGAGCTTCCGCCGTGCTTTTATCATTCGTGCACTCGAAAAAGGCGTTGACGCAAGATGCGTGGCGGCGTGGCAGGGTCACCGGGACGCAACATTGGTTTTGAGGGTTTATGGGCACCTGATTCAGCCACGGCACGAACAAGAAATGGCAAAAAGACTGCAAGGGTAAAGCAGGGGCGCAAAAAAATCTTCCCCGTCGCTTGCCAGTTTTGCGGTTCTCTTGTCCAGTCCAGTTGCCGGACGAACCGGCACCAAAAAACAAAAACACGACTATGAAAAATGACAGCAAAAAAACTGGCAACGGACACAAAAGCGCACAAACGGCTTTGGCCGACATCAATACCAAAATTGCGGAACTTCAACAGCAACGGATTGGGCTGGCTCAACCGCTCAAAGACCGTTACGCCGAATTCCGGGGTGAGTTGCTCCAAATGGAAACTGAAATTCGCGGCCTTGACCCGGCGTGGCGTCCGGCTTCGTTGAAACCGCGAGCCGAGGAAAAAATCCGCGAAATCATCGCCGCGAATGGTGGGCCGATGACGGAGGCCGAAATCCTCAAGGCCGTGGGCGATTCGTTCACGAAATGGAAGGTGAAGCAGACCCTGAAAAAGCGGTTCACGGTGGACGGGGCAGGGAAATATTCGGTGAAGGTGTAACAAGTTTAATCTGCTGCCCCCGTTGCTCACGGTGACGGGGGCGTTTTTCAGACCATGAAAACTTTCACCGCAACACTGACATTTGTTCAGCACTGTCGAGGCGAAGTTTTGATTAAAGCGCGTTCGCTTAAAGACGCCCGACGCAAGGCCGATGAACTTAACGCGTATGACGTGGATGACTGGAATCCAACGAACGGGGAGATGTCCGTCGAGAGCGTCACCGAATTGAAACCGCGAAGGAAAACCCGCCGGAGACGCCAGCCTTAACAGAACTCCAAACTGATTACCCTCTCCTGTCAATCGGGAGAGGGTTTTTTGATGTCCTGTTCCAGTTTCCTCGCCAGTTTTGTTTTGAATGCGTACGTGCGCAACAAGGCTAGAACGTTTTTGTCCACCACTTTTTTGCCATATTGGTTCACCTTGATTAAACGCTTAAAGGTTTTCTTCACTTGTTCCGTGCTGGGCACCTTAAAAGCACGGCGTAACGATTCCGCATTGTTACAAACAGATGCGGGAGCCTTAGCCGGAACTTTTGGCGTGGCAGAGGCAAGACGCCTTTCTACTTCATCCAACCACTTCTTTCCTTTTTCGGTGATGTAGTGGGCAGTGCTGGTATCGTGCTTGGCCAACAAACCAGCCTCAACCAATTCTTTCAGACATGACTCGACGTAATTGGGGTCCGAGAGACGCCATTTGATTTCCATCACGGCTTCGGGCACGGTTGCTTCCTCCGGGGTTGGATTATCGCTCATATAATTGTGCTTCGGCTTTCACTGTGCCGTTGCTCCCCCCACTTTATGAAAACCGAGCGGAGCGTCAACCCCGGCCAACCGAATTCCGCTTGAAGCCGGATGTTCCACCGGGATGTTTACCTTTACGTAGGCATAATGGAGGTAGAGGGAGGAATATTGAAATAAAGGATAAACAGTGTTGTGGTTTTTTAGCAAAAAGTTGACTGGTGCCGATGGAACGGCCTATGTATTGGCAATGGCGCGAATGACACAGCAAGAACGATAACATTTTCCCTCCCGGCACGCGGTAACAGGTTTCAAATAATGCTGTGGAACAAAGAGTCGCGTCTTAAACGTTACCCGCCGGGAGGCATTTTCAGAACAGCATGAATGAGCACAGACGCGACCAAAACAGCAGCAGCATCGCCCTACAGGGTTTGGAACAGGGTGAAGGTGAGCAAGGAATTTTTTGACCTGCTCATCACCCATCCCGTCTTCGCAGCGGAGCCAAAAGCAATAAACACGGCGCAGTATTGGCTGACCGCCATTGACGCCGGCATGGAGCGGAATGATGACCAGCCTGTTACATGGGACTGGAAGGACATCGCAGACCGATTTCGGCCCTATTCCCAATCATACACAAAGTTTCGTAACGCGCTCCGCAAACTTGAACTGATAGATTTTACCACCTACCGGCCACCACCCAATTATGGCGTTCCCGGTGAGTGCCGCAAATACGTCATAACCCCTCTTGGCCGGAAATTGGTGTTGGAGGGAAACCACCAGTGGCTCTATAAACTATTGAAAGACCCGACCACATGGCGGCGCAATCAGGTAGCCATTTCCAAAAGGAAAGTGAGGGACAGGGTTTACGCGGAGCCGGAGAAGCAAATCGTCAACGCCTTCACAACGGTTGTCACGTTGGACAGGGATGTGGTGTGGAGCCAGTTGGAACGGGACAAGGTTGAGGCTCCCGGCACATACCGCTCCGCCGTTCATCACGTTTCCGCCATCGTGGAGAAAAAATTCAGTGACTTGGAAATTGAAAACGGCAGGATTTACAACAATTTTGTCAACCTGCCGAGGGAATACAAACCGTTCGCACGGTTCAAGGGCAAACCATACGTGGCGATTTTGGACATCCGAGCGTGTCACTCGACATTTCTTGGTGAATTCCTGCGCGACCTCTTCCAGTCATCCATTGACGAATACGATGGCAGAACTACCGGCACGCACCCAGACCAGAAAGCTCTTCAAATTGCGGCACGATTGAAAAAGGAAATAAACCTGCTGGCTCTGTTGGTGGAGCATGGCCGATGGACTGGCATTTTCACCAACACCGCAGTTGACCCGCGTGATGCGATTATGAGGGAAGCGGGCATGAGGATTGACATGCGCGACATGAAAGAGTGTATGAATTGGTGGTTGAACGGGGCCAAGAAATACAAACGCATAACCGATGGCCGATGGAACATGACAGACAATCAAGCCCTTGAACGATGGTTCAGGCGGTTCTTTCCAGAAATGGCTAAGGTCTGGGCCACGTTTCCGCGCGAACGCACCGGCAACGCCATTTCAGAATTTTACGAGGGAGTGCTCATGCTGGACCCGGCACTTTACAGTTACGCCGACGGATTGGGGCTGACGTTGGCCTACGAATACGACGGCGTGGGCGTCTTTGCCGAACGCGGGGAGACGGAACTCCCGGCCAAACTGGAAAAGGTCAAGGCGTTCATCCAGCGTCAATCCGCGGAAAAGTTTAACGTGCCGGTGGTGGTGAAGGGTGAACTGCTGACACGGTAGCCACTGCCCCCCTCTCCCGCGCTGGTGCCCACCCCCGCCATCCGTGGTGGCCTTCTGTATTACGATGATTTGCGCAGGGGCCACCCCCACGGATAGCCGTTTTAATTCCGGGTTCGGTTTGGCATTGGGGCCGGAACACGTAAGAACGTATCGGCGCGGAAAATAGCGGCCCATACGCAAACTGGCGAACGGCCAGACACATTCCCATACGCTTGTCCATATCCACGTTCCAACCACCGATGTTTACCTTTACGGTGGCATAATGGAGGTAGTGGGGGGGGGGTTAGTTGAATTAAGTGGCGGCTGGTCAAAAAAGAGCAGCGGTTCAATTCGGCATTTTCATACCAACTTCCGCAAAAAACGCAATTTTCGCGCGGCTGGAGCGAATTCTTTACCTCCGTTTAATTTTTTTACATTTCGCTTTGCCGGGCGCGGCGTGGACGGTTTACCAGTGTCCTATGAATAAAAAATACATCGGATATTACAGAGTGAGCACAAACCGGCAGGGATTGACTGGCAACGGAATGACCGCACAACGCGAAGTCGTTCGCCGGTTCGTTCAAGGCCAGCAGGGGATTTTGGAAAAGGAATTTGCCGAAGTTGAATCCGGCAAGTGGACAGATGACGAAAGGCCCCAATTGGCGGCGGCGCTGGATTACGCAAAACGGTCAAAATCAATTTTGGTCATAGCCAAGTTGGATAGATTAGCACGAAATGCCGAATTCCTTTTGAGACTCCAAAACAGCGGAGCGGATTTCGTCTGTTGCGATTGCCCGAACGCCGACAAGTTCACCGTTGGAATTTTGGCACTGGTTGCACAACGGGAAAGGGAATTGATTTCTGAACGGACACGGCTGGGGCTGGCCGCCGTTCGTGCCACCGGTAGGCGCCTTGGCACACCAAATCCCGAACGGGCCGTGTCCGCAATGATTTCAGCAAACAAAGCGGCCAAGGTGGAATTCGCCACCAAGTTGTTTCCGATTATTGAGGAAATCAAATCCGCTGGGGTTTCAACGCTCCGTGACATCTGCGAATGCTTGAACCGCCGGGGGATTTCGACACGCAACGGTAAAAATTGGTATCCGGCAACCGTCCGCAACATTCTCATAACCCAAAACACCTAAAAACCACCCCCCGACGACGCCCGGCGTCGTCGGGCATCAAACCAAAGTCATTGTGATTTTTTCCCTTCCCATTTGGCCATTATATCTTTAAGAGGGATACGCACGTTCTTCTTTGCATTGATTCTCCCCACCACTTCTGCGGTGATTATCAGCGAAATAAGCAAAGCGACGAACAGCATTGCCCCAGCAAGAAAAATCTGTTGTTCATCGCTCGGTGGCCAGCCAGATTCATCTGCCCAACCCGTGACCCGACATAACAGGCTTGTTCCAAATGCAATGGGGATTATGAGTAGGCTGCACAATGCGACTGGGAGGCACACCCAAGCTCTTCGGCTGTTGGCTGTTGCCCAATTCCAACACGCGGAGAAAAGCAAAAACAACAAAAGTGCCAAGCAAGCCACGACAACCCACAACACAGCCAACGCAAACGCCGCGACCACCAACACGACAGCCAGCACGACGAACACGAAAAGCAAAGCCTGACATCCTTCTAAGAAGTTGACAAACTTCTCCGGAAGGCTGGTTTTTCTATCATCCATAATATCTGTCAGTTTTCAGGAAGCCAACAAGTCCTCACCCATCCCGGCAAGCATCGAATGTGCCAAACAACTACCTTTAGAGAGTGTTTGGGTCAAACGTTCCGTTTCATCCTCCTATGAGTGGAAGAATCAGCGTCAATCAGTTTCAAGAAGCGGCTGCGAGAACTGCGGCTTGCCTGCCGGTGGACACAGGAGAAAGCCGCAGAAGCTTGTGGTGTTGGGTATAAACTTTATCAGCTTTACGAGCTTGGCATAAAAACCAATCCCGGCTTACGCACGCTCGAAAAGATTGCCAAGGGGTTTGGGCTTGGGATTCACGAGTTGCTTGCTCCCGTTCCTTTGCTCCGGTCCCGCATCAACAAGCCTCCCGTTCCCCGAAAAGGAAAATCCACACCCCGTAGGAAACGCAGCAAGAGAAAGAAGTGACGGGACTACCTTTCAGAAGTGGCGGGAGTTGAATCACCGTCTGTGGATAATTTGGTAAAAATCGCCAAGGCTCTTGACGTTCGGGTACGGGACTTGGTCGCCGGATTTTAATGCGGGTCCGACTGGGTTACCCCACATGTGAGGGATGATTTGTTTGATTTTATACTGTTACGGCTACCGAACCGCCCGTCTCCCAAACAAAATTTGCTTGAAAACGAATGAACCACGGTGCAAAAGTTCAACCAAGCAAAAAGACGACGAGCGCGTTTATGCCACAGACACCAGAGGACATCGCGAAGCTTCCAATCAATTCGCCGGAGAAGCGGCGGTGGCTTCTTACAGCTTCCGCTAGGGACATTCAGGCGTTCATTCATGCCATCGTTGACATGCCATACACGGTCAAAGAATACGAGCTTGCGCGGACGGCGCTGGAAGTTCGCATCTCCGAAGACCAGTCAGCAGCGGCAGAGAAGTTGGAACGTCAGACGCATACGCTCATTCGGTTTACCACACGCTTGTATTATCTCACGTGGGGACTGCTTGCTCTTACGGCAGGACTCTTGGTGTTCACGATATGGCTCGTTATGCGCCATTAGCTAATCTGGTCAAAATCGCCAAGGCTCTTGGCGTTCGGGTGCGGGACTTGGTTGACGGATTTTAATGAGGTGGTACAGGTCAGGTCGCATCGTGGGCGATGGCGACTAGCAGTTACGTCAACTGGGAAAAAACAACAACCACCTTAAATTGACCTTGCAATGAGTCCGCCGGTTAGGTGATGATAACATCAAATGGCCAACTTTATCACAAATACCATACTCAAATACGCGAGTAAGATAGCATTGAACCCAAACATAGCCGCACCGCTTCTTAGACGGTATTATACAGAAGGAAGACTCAACCAGTTTCTTTTTCTTGATATTCCTTCATCTGGCATTGGCCTTCAATATATTTCCTATTCTCAAGAGGGGTCTTGCTGGCTAAATGTATGCAATTTATCCCCCTTTGACTTTACTATGGACCGCATATTGATTGAAGCTGTTATTGACGGAGGCGCTTCTTTTTCGTGCACTAATCTCATGCCTATCGGACCGTGCGTTCTGAAGGGGCAAACCATAAACAAAATATACGTGCAAGGCAAATCTCCAATGCAACCAGAAATGGTAAAGTCCGCAAAAGGCGGCAAGAGAGCACGGGTCAACATAACTGCCTACATCGTTACTTCGATTCGTTCATTTAACATCAGTAGGCAAATTGGCGACCTCAAAAATTTTGAAGTAATTTAGGGTTCTTCCGGTTAAGGAGCCATGATGTCAACCGCGAAACGGAGCTGGATGCACCATCCCGCGTTGGCCGGTGCGAGAGGCTGTGTGAAAACTCGGTTTTAGACCACCAAAACACCAAGCCAGACTCATCAAAACGCCACATATGTCAAATGGGAGCGAAGTTTTTTCGAGTCCGGGAGTTTTCACACAAGCTCGCGATTTATTAGGCGACGGGGTTGAAGTCTTTGAGCGATTTGCTAATCGTAATATAGTAGTCCATCCATTTCAGTGCGAAGAGAGCGCAAGTTGCAGGATTCCGTTCATCCACGCCGACGCCCGCTAGCCAGTTGCGTGCCCATAACATCTGCGGATGGTGCTCTTGTGGCGTTAGAAGGTCGTTCAGGTCTTGCATAGCGCCGCGAACGTCCCAAATGACATCCGCACCTTGCTGTGGTGTTGGTGAAAAAAAAGCTGCTCCAAATGCTGCTGAACTGAAATGAAAGCGGGTCTGCTTCGTGCCTCGTTCATAACGGCGAGCAAAATAGAAGTGAACTGATACAGTCGTATCTTTGCTTCGATGGCGGGAACCACTGCGGGTTTGAGGCGAACCTCTGCGGGAATGTCGCAGTGCCTCTTCTGAATCAATTCTGTAAAGAGTGTTTCGGCTAACACCTGCGGCTTAATTGTCTTTTTGCGTTTCCAAAACATAGCGTGCGATTGTTAGGCGTCATGTGGAGTATCCTTCCAAAGATTGCATTTTCGGAGTAGCACCCGCACAAGAGGCATTAACAGATACAACCCACAAAGAGCCACAAACACGAATATTGCTGGCGCGGCTACCGCAGTGAAAACGCCGATGTGGAGCAGGCTGCTGAATATGAGCAAACAAATGCCAATGGGGATAGCTAAATATGCCATGAGCACTATCGAGAAGCCGATTCTGGCGTGTAGCCTGTCAAAAAGTGGACGTATTCTGTATGCCTGCTCTAGTCGCCGCTCTTGGTGAATGTGTTTGATAAGGTTTGTCTTTATGTGCTCCTCAAGGTCCTTCCTGACGATGATATATTTTCCGCTCTCGTCCTTATCTTTAGGGTAGAACATGTAACTGATGTGTTCATGCTGAAAGCACGACTCCTGCTCTTTGGTTTTCCAATGAGGCACAGTAGTTGTAGCAGTTGAGAAGGCTCGTTCTGCGGCGAAGTGCATCCAAAAACGCTGCATTTCAGGGGTGCTCATCTGGTCTAACAACCGTTGTAGCTCTGCGTCATCCGGGACGGTAGTGTCCGCTTTTATCGAGTGGCGAACGAATGCTTCTATGTTTTTGCATTTCATGGGCGACGCGAATGACGGCTAACAATTGTTCAACGAACCATCCATTTGTATATTAGGCCGTGCAAATCCAACATGCAATACTTTGACGCGAGAGATTTGTGCGCTCCGGCACCTTTCTCTGAATACCGAAATAACCTACACCCACTGGTTACGGTGCCACGGGATTCGGGTGCGGGACTTGGTTGACGGATTTTAATGCGGGTCAAGCCGCGTTGGTCAGACGTAATTTCGCACCAGCGGCAGGCCGGGTTTTCCGTTCTGGCACTTGGGGCAAAGCCGCCGATGAATGTCCGAACCATTTGCGCCGTAAAGGTGCCCGCACTTGTTTCCATCTTGCAGGACTCGGTCACAACGCAAGGCGTAAACGCTTTGGCAGTGGTCTGTGCCGTTTGGGTTGTCCAAGCCAAGATTCACTTGCTGATTCCGGTTGACGAACCCGACAACCGTTGTGTTTGGGGATGCTTTCATAGTTAGGCGGTGAGCATAAATTGGTGAACGCTTAAAGCAACCAGCTTATTCACTTCTTAAATGCGCCGTTGAATTCGGCGATGACAAATGCGACATATGAACCGCTAGAAATGTCGGAATGATTTTTAGCGCAAAACTTCATAAAGGCAAGCAATCGGTCATTCGGCAGAAGTTCCGGTAGCCAGTTCGGGTGCGGTTTTCCCCGCCTGCAAATCCTTTCACAAACCGTATTCATTTCGCATTGGCTTCCCAATTCGACTGCCCCAGATTTCAAGAGCGTGTCCAATCCGTTGTTGGATTTGCCGGATTCAACCAGCGAAAGGTAGGCGTTCGTCACACGGTCAATTCGGGCGTTCCGACGAAAGAGGCATTGCGCGACTAGAAAAAGAACCAGCGTCATCGCCCAGCCGCCGAGCCACATATCAGTTGAGGTCATAAAAACGGCATTGTAACAGACCAGAAGAATAGTGGCTACAAATACAAAACGTCGCGTGGTGAAACCGCCTCCCGGTATTTCATAGTTTTTCAGCAACAAACCGCTTTCGTAATCTGGCACGCCACCGCTGTCCCCAAATCGCAAATGTCAGTTTTTCCGCCCAATCCAAGGATGGCGAAACTGTGTATCGAGACCACCCGAACCGATTGACGATGTTGACGGCTGGGCAGATTTGTCTGCTGAATGACCGACCTTTACACATCGTTCTAACCCCAATCCGACCCCAACCCCACCCGGACCAAGCCAGAGGTGGGTTTTGTTCTAACTTCTGTTCTAACCGGAAGGGTGTTTTTCGATGCCAGACGGTATTCCGTGTGATATACAGGGTTAGAAATCTTTAACAACCTGAAACCGGGACATGAAAACGAAAACAGCGAAAACACTTGTAAAATCAAAGGGTTTGTCAACGTCGAAAAATTCTGAAAATCTGGTGCGCATAGCAGGACTTGAACCTGCACGGGTTGCCCCACTACCACCTCAAAGTAGCGTGTCTGCCAATTCCACCATATGCGCACCCGCCGTCATAATAAACCAAGCCGCACGCCCCTGTGCAAGTGATTTCAACTGCCGAAGAGCCATTGCCACCCGCGCCAGAAGCCAGGATGCGCCGGATTGAAGGCCGGGCCGTGCTGACGTCCCAAGTCCAATTGCAGGAAAACCCCGAGGCTGTTGGCGCCGCGCCCATGCGAGCGAATCGCATCCACGCCGTAAGCGTAATTGACCATGACTTTGAGCCTCTGCGATGGTGAACGATACAGGATGCCGCCCCCGACACCGTTGAGCCAGTTGCCGGGTTGCGATTCGCCGGGCAGATAATCCACGAAAGCGCTGGCGGCGTTGACGTCAATGTTCCAGCACTTTTGGGGGTCGAGCGGCAAAAGGTAATTGGCGTAGAGAAGCACAAACTGGCGCGCGCTGATTTCCTGGTAATAATAGCCCGGCAGCGACAGTGGAAATTCCGCGACAAGCGGCAGAAATCCGCCGAGCCGATACGCACTGAAACGGTCGGCGTCCACGCTCGTGCCAGCGGTCAGGCGGACGTAAAAACTTTGCTGGCTTTTGGGCAGCGTGTAAGCCAGCGCCGCTTCCGCCCAAAACAGATGCGATTGCTCCTTGAGTTCGCGGTCGCCCGAGGAACGAACGCTGGTATCGCCATACGTGCCGGAATCGCTGCGCAGATGGCCTTCATACCAGACGGATAATTCCATCGCGATTGGCGGAAACAGAGTCGGCTCGACGCCGCCCCAGCGCAAGCCGGTGCGGATGCTGAAATCAGCGTGATCATTTGGCGGTTGAAACGCCGGTGACGTGTCTCCGTCACGGTTGTAAAAAGAATAATGCGCCGTGCCACGCAAAATAAAGTTCAGCGGAATTTCGTCGCCGGGATTGAACAGATGATAAACGCTCGCGGAAATTTCCCCGCCATTGCCGTCAAAAGATTCGCTGGGGTAGTACATGCCGCCGCGAATCTCCGAATAACTGTCCGCAAAACCGCCGCCAGCCACGCCGATGGCGAAATCCGTGTTCGGTCCCAGTCCGCCAACGAAGCCCAGCTCCGAATCGAGATAAACCGGCGCGACCGCCAGCCGTAGCGTCAGGTTCGTGCGCACAAAATCCGGTTGGTTGTGATAATAAAAGGCGTAACCGGCAAATGGCGCGTGGCCTTCGAGCGCTTGACTGTAGCCAAACTGAATCAAATCGCGTTTGACGGAATCGATTTGCGCGAACCCGGAAACCGGGGCAAATAACGTCAGCCACAGCAGCGCACGCCCGATTTGTTTCATCCGCCGTTTCGTAACGTAAAGTTGCGCGACCGGCAAGCGGATTTGAACACAAAAGCAGAATGAAAAATGAAGAATTAAGAAACAGGTTCCCTTCAATCCGTTGAACACCGATTTTCTCCATTCTTCATTCTGCCTTCTGCATTCCAAACTGGACACGACAGATGCCTTGCGGCTTACTGTTCACGCTGATGCCGCCATTCAATTCTGAACTGTTAGCCAAAGCGAAAAGCCTCGGATTTTCCGACCGGCAGATCGCCCATTTGACCGGCCAGACCGAGGACGAAGTCCGCGCGTTGCGCAAAAAACTCGGCCTGGTGCCCAGCTACAGGCTCGTGGACACCTGCGCCGCGGAATTCGAGGCATACACACCGTATTATTATTCAACCTACGACCGTGGCGACGACGAAGTCAAACGAACGGCAAAGAAAAAAGTGATGATTCTCGGCGGCGGACCGAATCGCATCGGGCAGGGAATCGAATTTGATTACTGCTGTGTGCACGCCGCATTCGCGCTCAAGAAGGACGGTTTTGAAACCATCATGGTCAACTCGAATCCCGAAACCGTTTCGACCGATTACGACACGAGCGACAAACTTTTCTTCGAGCCGCTTACGCTCGAAGACGTGCTGCACATTTACGAACGCGAAGACTGCTGGGGCGCCATCGCGCAATTCGGCGGCCAGACGCCGCTGAACCTGGCGCTCGGCTTGCAAAAGAACGGCGTCAACATCATCGGCACTTCGCCGCAGAACATCGAAATCGCCGAAGACCGCAAATTCTTCGCCGCGATGCTCGACAAACTGAAAATTCCGCAGCCGCCCAACGGTGTTGCCACGAACGAAACGGAGGCGCTCAAAGTTGCCCAAAAGCTTGGCTACCCGATTTTGGTCCGGCCGAGTTTCGTGCTAGGCGGTCGCGCGATGCAAATCGTTTATTCCGACGCCGAATTACAGCATTACATGCGTTTTGCGGTTGAGGCATCGCCCGAACGTCCGGTGCTTGTGGACCAGTTTTTGGAGGACGCGACCGAAGTGGACGTGGATTGCATCGCCGACGTCGGCCATTTTAATGGTAGGGCGCGCTGTCCCCAGCGCGCCGCTCATGCGGACACCAAAGACGGCGCGCACGGAGTGACGCGCCCTACCGAAGACGATGGCACAATTGTCATCGGAGGGATATTGGAGCACATCGAATTCGCCGGCATTCACTCGGGCGACGCAGCGATGGTTTTGCCGCCGCACACGCTTTCCAAAAAAGTCATCGAGACGATTCGCGATTACACTTACGCCATGGCGCGTGAATTGGAAGTCATCGGCCTGATGAATGTTCAATACGCGGTGAAGGACGAAAAGGTTTTCGTGCTCGAAGTCAACCCGCGGGCGTCGCGCACCGTGCCGTTTGTGAGCAAGGCGATTGGCGTGCCGCTGGCCAAGCTCGCCGCGAAAGTCATGGCCGGAAAAACGCTGAAAGAACTCGGTTTCACCAGGGAAATCAAACCGAAGTATTGGGCGGTGAAGGAATCCGTCTTCCCATTCAACCGTTTTCATGGGCAGGACATTTTACTCTCGCCGGAAATGCGCTCGACCGGCGAAGTCATGGGTCTGGATGTTGATCTGGGCATCGCCTATGCCAAATCGCAAATGGCGGCGGGCGCATCGCTGCCGTTGGGCGGAAAAGTTTTCATCAGCGTGAGTGACGCGCACAAAAAACACGTTGCGGCGGTGGCAAAACAATTTGCCGATTTGGGATTTGAAATTGTCGCGACAGTCGGCACGGCCGGTGTGCTGGAAAAAGCGGGCTTGAAAGTCGAGCGCATTGTTAAATTGTTGGAAGGCCGGCCGAACGCGATTGATTTGCTCAAGAACAAGGAAATCCAGCTCGTCATCAACACCCCCGCCGGCGAGTCGCCGCGCGCCGACGAAGTCAAAATCCGCACGACAGCGATTTACACCGGCACGCCCATCATGACGACGCTAAGTGGCGCAAAGGCCGCCGCCCTTGGCATCGCCGCACTCAAAAAATCCGGCTACGGCGTCAAGACGTTGCAGGAATATCATTAGCGCATTTCAACTTCGCCACCTCGATGTCCGCCTGCCGCGTCGGTTCGGGGATGCGATAACGCGTGCAACAAGCCAACACGAGTTTGACGGCGGATGCCAAATCCACACGATGACCCACGCTCACAAAAACCGGGCGAATCCCTTTTTGTGTCCGCAACATGACGCCGATTTGTTCGTCGTCATCCATCAAGGGCGTTGCCGCACCGGCCCTCGGCGAAAGTTTTCCAAACGTTCCGATCAATCGGCTCTTGGCAATGCCAATGCCGGGTTTATCCAGTTCAATCGCCAGATGCGACGCGATGCCGCAGCGGCGCGGATGCGCAAAACCCTGGCCATCAAAAAGGATTGCGCCAAACTTGTGTTTCAATGTCCGAATCGCCTGTTTGATGGCCGGGCCTTCGCGAAAGCTTAAAAAAGTCGGGATGTAGGGAAATTCCGCAGGCCGCACGGCATGGGCGGTTTCGATGATGCGCTGCGTTTCACGGTCATAAACCACAGCGGCGGCAAAGATGGTTTGTTTGTCACTTGAAAATGCGCAATCCACCCCGGCAACAAATCTCGGCAGCGGTTCGAGCGGCGTGATAATCATTCGCTCCCGCAGCCGCATCTGCGTCACTTTCCATTTTTCGACCAGCGCCGACCAGCCTGGATCGGATTTGCCGCGAAGTGTCATAAAAAGATTTGGCGTTCAACTTCAGATGCGCACTAGGACCTTGAATTGCAAAGTGTAGCCACCAGCGCGCCAGCGTTTTGGACTGCGGTGTCCCTCCACCGCTTTGCCAACGGACGGCGCTTCGTCCAAAGCGCCAGAGGTCTGGCGCAGTCCAAGACCTTGCGGCAGTTCGGATAGTTCATAAAAAAATTTCCTTCGGCGCCGCGCGCAGCACACGATAACGGTGCGTCCACGGATCAATCCGGCAAATAGCGTGGTAATCGCAAAATTCGCACGGCGTTTCGCCGCCTTTGCGATACGGATCAACCTTTGCCTCGCCCGAAAAGATTGCACGGCCCATCTCGCGCAACTGCATTTCGACGCGGTCAAGCAACGCTTCAAATTCCACATGCGGCAGCGCTTCCGTCGAACCTTTGCGCAGCGAGCCGTCGTTGTTGCGGTTATAATTAAATTGGTCGCCGCACCGCACATTCGGGCGGTTGTCAAACTTATCCAAAAAACCCGCGTCAAATCTTCCGATGTGACGATACGCCACGCGCCGCGATTCATCCGCGTCGGCCAGCGCTTCGGCGCGCGTGCCGCCGCTTTCGTATTGGCCGCGCAGATTCACGTGGAAAACACCCGCTGGAATCAACCGGGCCGCTCTCAACAGCGCTTGAGGATTTGGCCAATGCCGTAGCGCGTTCAAATACGCGGGCAATTGCAACTGCACACCGTGCTCAATCAAAATTGCATCAAGCTTTTTGCCGCCGGATTTGTAATCCATCACCACGCATAACGCGCTGCCGTCCGTTTCACGGCACAAATCAACCCGGTCAATCCGCCCGCGCAACGCGAGCTTATGCCTGTCATCGAGACTGATTTCCCACGCGGGCGCGCCGCCGGCGCCGAAACCGAATTCGAGTTCAGCCACCGCCGGGTCAAATTGGTACTGCCCGCGCATCCACGCGACGAGCACCTCGACAAAATCCTGTAGTGACTCCGTCAGCACGTGTGCAGTGAACCGACTTTGATCATCCGCCCGGAACAAGCCACCGTGATAATCCGGCGCGAGGCCGGCGGCGATTTTACCAACGCGTTCGCGAGCTTCTGCAGGTGTAAGGTCGCGCCAGCGTTTGCCTTCTTGCATCAAATCGTCGTGGAATTTTTTTAAAACTTCGTGCTGAAAACTGCCGCGTTCGCGCGCATCCAGCTCAAAAACCTTTCGTTCCTCGGCACGCAAACCCGAATGAACGAAAAATCGAAACGGACACTGGGCAAATTCCTCGAGCCGGCTGACCGACGTTTGCAATGTTGCGCCGTAAATTTTTTCCGCGAGTGCGGGTGAAAGACTTTCGGCGGGATCCGGTTCGCGCAACTGGCGCAGATTTTCGAGCAATGTTGCGAGCGCTGGAATTTTCAGCAACTCCGCCCAATTCTGCATTTTGCATTCTGCATTCTGCATTGCCACGAGCGGCGCGACCAATTCATTCACATGCTCCACCCCGTCCAAACTGGTATTCACGTGAAATTCTTCCACTTTGAGTTCAGGGAATATCTGCCGTAGATGCGCGACGAGCGACGACGGGTTCAGTGTTTTGCCATCGGCATCGTTGCGCGCGAAGGTCACGGCGAGTTTTTCCCGCGCGCGGGTGCAGGCGATGTAGCCATAATAACGCTCGCGCGCCAGCCTCTCGCGCAAATCCGGGCCAAGCGCGACCGCGTGACCCAATTCATCGCGGTCGGCGTCGGTCAAAACCGTTGAGGCGGCGGGCGCGGCGGGAAAAACGGATTCGTTCACGCCGAGCACGAGCGCCAGCTTCAAATCGGGGTTGCGCGCGCGGTCAACCGCGCCGACAAGCACTTCGTCGAGAACGGGCGGAATCACCCCGACGGTCAGATTTGCAAGTCCCGCCTCCAAAATCGGCAGCCAGTCGCGCAGCGGCAATGGTTCGCGTGAAAATGCAAGCGCCAGATTTTCCAGCCACAAGTTCATTTGCTCCCAAACAGTCAAGTGAACTGCGGATTGCGGACCCTGGCTTCGCCGAGGCGAGTTGCGGATTGCGGATTGTTCAGAGTCCGACAAGCTCCATCGTTCCAAAGTTTTTTCCACGCCGAGTTCGTCCCAAAGTCCGCGCAATGCCGCGGCCAATTGCTCACCGGTGGGTTCATTTTTCAACCGCACAAGCTGTTCGGCAAAACGTTCAAACGGCGGCAGGATTTCTTTGCGTAACCGTTCGAGTGATTTTCCCCATTGGGGATTGTCGGTGATTTGAATGGGTTCGCGCCATTTCGCGCCGTGCCAGCCGCGCGCCAGCGCTTCGTTTTCCAGCCGGTCGATTTCCGTCTCATCCACCGGCGAAAACCCTGCTTTCAGCGCGGCGAACCAATCCTCCTGCTGCCAGTCAAAAGCAGCGGTGCGGACCGCACTGCGGGTCAGCTCGCCGAGCGGGTGATGTGAAACGGATTCGCGCCGGTCCAGAAAAAACGAGATGCCGTAACGGCGAAACGCGCGCTCCAGCGGCTTGTGATAAGCGTCCAGACTGCGAACAAGCACGGCGCAGTCGCGGAAGCGATTGCCGCAGCGGACGAATTCCAAAATTTCGCGCGCGGCAAAAACAGCCTCGGCTTCGGCATTTGGACAAGAGACGATTCGGAGTTCATTGCTTGATATGGGACAGGCATCTTGCCTGTCTGAGTCAGGCTGGAAGCCTGACTCACCCTGCCAACGTATTTCCAGTTGTTGCAGTGCCGGACTGATGAAACGGCTTTTGCCCGGGTCGCGCTTGAGCGTCTCAACGCTGATTTTGCAATCAGGCAGATTTTCGATCCGCTGCCGGCATTGTTGACAGGTTTTGCCAACAGCTGACCAAAGTGAGAGCCATGAACTTCCGGCTTTCCGCGCGCCGGATTCGTCGAGGCAGAACGCGAGCGTTGCGCGTTCACAAAACGGCAGAATGGCGGCGAGCAAATCGAGTTCCTGCGGCGTCATCTCGGCGAAGCCGTCCAACCACAAATTTTGAATTTTGAGTTTTGAATTTTGAGTTGCGACAGACTGACGCAACGCTTCGGTCGCCGCATCGAGCAAACAATCTGCATCTTGCAATTCGTGTTCGACGAGCCAGTTCATGTAGGCGTCATTCAGCAGTGCGAGGTCTTGCAGCTTGCCCCCCAGTTCGGGGCGCAAGTCCGGGCGTTGGGCAAGGGCGCGGAGTTTGAGCGGTGTCAATTGATGCTGTCGAAATTCGTTGAATAATCCGCTAAGCTCCTGCGCGAAGCCGGGGCGGCGCGCGCTCCCGCGAAAAAGTTTCAGTTTATGTTCGTGCCGCATCAACAGCGCGCGCAACACCATCACACGGCCCTCGCCGCTCAATTGTTCGGGCGGCACGATGTTTGATTTTTCAAAAACAAATCGTGCCAGCCGATCGAAGGAGAAAATATGGAGACGGGTGTAGCCCTGGAGTTGGTGTCCCAGCGAGCCGGGTTTTGGGTAGGGACGCCCCGCCGGAGCGTCCGTAATGTAAAGCGGAACTGTCGACGGTCGCCTCGGCGAGGCGACCCTACCTTCTGGACGCTCGCCCCACCGTTCGGAGTCAAGCAACTGGCGTTCGAGTTGAAATGTAGTCTGTTTGGGCGCGAGCAGAATCAGCGGCGGACCCTCCGCGCCTTCCCGCAGGGCGGCACGGATTTCGGCAAGGCAGCGGAACGTCTTGCCGCTGCCGGCGGGGCCGAGGAGAAATCGCGCCTGCACACCGCATTTTTCGCGCAAAGACGCGACGGCGCAAAGGAATTTATTTGGAGACGTGGAGCTGTATTTTTTGTTTCCTTTTAAGAAGACCTGGTTATCATTTTCGCCACTGCACATTTAACATCTAAACTTATGCCATTAACACATACGCGGGAACTTTTTGCGAAAGCGTTGAAGGGCAAATACGCCATCGGCGCGTTCAACGTCAATAACATGGAACTCATCCAGGCCATCGTCGAGGCTTGCGAAGAGGAAAAAGCGCCGCTGATCCTCCAGATTTCCAAGGGCGCCCGGCAATATGCAAATCCCGTTTATCTCAAAAAACTCATCGAGGCGGCCATCAGCCTCTCAACCATTCCCATGGCCGTGCATCTCGATCATGGCGACACGTTTGAATTGTGCAAGAACTGCATTGACGAAGGGTTCACCAGCGTGATGATTGACGCCAGCCACGAACCGTTTGAGAAGAACGTCGAAATCACACGCAAGGTCGTGGAATACGCGCACAAACATAATTGTGTCGTGGAGGCCGAACTAGGCCATTTGGTGGGCGCGCAATTCGATGAAGGCGAAGCCGGCGGCGGCTATTCCAAAAGCGGCCATTATACCAATCCGGATGAAGCGGTGAAATTTGTGAAGGAATCCGGCTGTGATTCGCTCGCCGTCGCCATCGGCAATTCACACGGCGCCTACAAGTTCAAGGGCGAGCAACATCTCGATCTCGAACGTCTCAAGGCCATCAAAAAGGCGCTCATGGACGCTGGGCTGGGTGATTATCCGCTCGTGCTGCACGGCGCTTCGAGTGTGCCAAAGGAACTCGTCGAGGAAATCAACAAATACGGCGGCAAGATGCCCGACGCCCAGGGTGTGCCGGAAGCTGATATTGAAGTCGCCCGACGCGTCGGTTGCACGAAAGTGAACATTGACACCGACCTGCGCCTCGCCATGACAGCAGCCATCCGTAAGGTGGTTATGGAAAATCCGAAGGAATTTGATCCGCGCAAATACCTCGGCCCGGCTCGTGCGAAAGTGAAGGAACTCGTCCAGCATAAAATCAAGGACGTCCTTTGCTGCGCCGGTCACGCCTTCGACTAATTCGAGGCACGAACCCGTTTCGTCAAACAACATGGCCATGAGCAAGGCCGTGTTGTTTTGTTTTTAGTCCGGGAGATCAACCCGCCCGGCGAGCCTTGATTCGGACAATCCGCACCGGCGTGGTCAAAATTTTCACCTCCATTTTCGCCTGGTGCCTCCTTCAAACGGCTTTACATCCGGCTGGATAGTTCGAAGAATAAAACATGCCCAAGAATCGCCGGACGTTCCAATTCGCATGGCTGATGCTCTGCGTTTGTTTCTCCATCCTTCCGGCGGTTGCGGACACAGTTGATCTGTCCGACTCGCCTTTCATTGTGGATTCCTGGAACACCGAACAGGGGCTTCCGCAAAGCTCGGCCATTTCAGTGATTCAAACCCGGGACGGTTACCTTTGGCTCGGAACGCTCAACGGCCTGGTGCGTTTTGACGGAATTCACTTCACTGTTTTTGATGAAGAAAACACACCTGGCTTGAGCAGCGACCGGATTGTTTATCTGTTTCAAGACAGCCACACGAATCTTTGGATTGGAATGGACACAGGTGATGTGGCGTTGGCGAAGGATGGCAAAATCCAAAACATCAACCTCGGACGCGGTGGCCATGAAGGGCGGCTGGTGTCAGCCTGTGAAGATTCGAGTGGTACGGTGTGGCTTTACACGGCGGATGCTCATCTGGGACGCTATCAAAATGGGAAAATGACCGTCTGGAATTTTAGTTTCAATCCCCGCGCGGTTTGCCGGATGGTTGTCGCTGAAAAGTCCGGCGCGCTCTGGATTGGGGAGGATTGGATGCTGTTTTCGTTTCGTCCGGCTAATTTTCAACCGCCGGCCTTTCTCATCGAGCAACAGATTCACGCACAGAAACTGGATTACATTTCAGCCAGCCAACACGGAGGAACATGGCGATTGATCAACGGCCGGGTCGAAAAATGGGGTCTCTCCCAACTCGAAAAGGATTTTGGGCCGTATCCATGGGGCAATTCAACCGTCACCTCCGCTTGTGAAGACAAGGATGGCAATCTGATTGTGGGCACGCTGGGCGCGGGTGTTTTTTGGTATGACGCGGATGGAAAATATCAGCACATCTCAACTGATCATGGATTATCGTCCGCCTTTGTGCTTTCGCTGTGCATGGATGAGCAGGGAAATCTTTGGGTGGGGACCGACGGTGCAGGGTTGGACCGGATTAAAAGAAAAGTTTTCGATACCCTGACTGAACATCATTCGTGGGTTGTCCAATCGATATCCGGGGACGCATCCGGTGGTTTATGGACGGCTTTCAACGCGCACGGTGTGTCTTATTGGATCACAAACTCCATGCAGGATTTTGGCGTCAGCCGGTATCAAAGTACCTGGACGGTGCTGGTAGATCACCGGCAACAAGTCTGGGTCGGAACCCGGGACGAGGGGCTGTTTCAATTTCAAACCAATCAGTTTCAACCTGCTCCCGGCGCGGAAATTCTCGGCCCGCAAATCCTTGCCCTGTTCGAAGATCACCGTGGCCAATTGTGGGCGGGCACTCAAAACGGCCTGGCGCGCTGGAACGGACAGGATTGGAAAATGTATACGACACGGGACGGCTTGTCGGGAAATACCGTCCGCGCCCTTGCAGAAGACGCGGCGG
>Ga0208689_1000399_pt1 | contig 33145 bp, 28 predicted proteins | sample June2015DPH_8_15_FD_184700 | JGI IMG/M metagenome (GOLD analysis project Ga0208689, IMG submission 184700) | Peatland microbial communities from SPRUCE experiment site at the Marcell Experimental Forest, Minnesota, USA - June2015DPH_8_150... | ecosystem: Environmental > Terrestrial > Soil >... | reverse complement strand
GGTCTTTCCTTTTCAGATACATCCGTGATCAGGGCCTCGGTGGTCAGGATCATGGCGGCGATGGAGGCCGCATTCTCGAGGGCGCCCCGCACGACCTTGAGCGGGTCGATCACGCCGGCCTTGAGCATGTCCCCATATTCACCGGTGATGACATTGTAGCCGATGTGCTTATTGGACTGTTCCTTGGCGATCCGGCGGATGTTCTCGATGATGACCGCCCCGTCCACACCGGCGTTGGCGGCCAGTTTGCGGATGGGGGCTTCAAGCGCCTTGCGAACGATGTTCACACCAATGGCCTCATCTTCCCCGTCCATCTTGACCTTGTCGAGAGCAGCCATGGCGTTAATGTAGACGATCTCCCCACCGGGGACGATCCCTTCCTCAATGGCAGCCCGCGTGGCTGAAAGGGCATCCTCGACGCGGTGCTTCTTCTCTTTCAGCTCGGTCTCGGTCGCTGCGCCGACCCGGATGATCGCCACACCGCCGGACAATTTCGCCAGGCGTTCCTGGAGTTTCTCTTTGTCGTAGTCGCTGGTCGACTTTTCGATCTCGATGCGGATCTGCTCGATGCGGCCCTTGATCTCACTCGTCTTGCCCTTACCGCCGATGATGGTGGTGTTGTCCTTATCCGAGACGACCTTTTCTGCCTTGCCCAGGTCCTGGACCGTGACCGTCTCCAGCTTGCGTCCGGTCTCTTCCGAGATCAACTGGCCGCCGGTCAGGGCCGCAATATCCTGCAGCATGGCCTTGCGGCGATCGCCGAAGCCCGGTGCCTTGACCGCCAGCACGTTCAACATGCCGCGCAGTTTGTTCAGGACGAGGGTAGCCAGCGCTTCACCGTCGATATCCTCGGCGATGATGACCAGCTCGCGCTTGCCGATCTGAATGAGTTTCTCCAGGATCGGGACGATATCCGCCGCCGCCGAGATCTTCTTTTCGTGGATGAGGATGTAAGGCTCGGAGATCACCGACTCCATATGCTCGGCTTCGGTAATGAAGTAGGACGAGATGTAGCCGCGGTCGAACTGCATGCCTTCTACATATTCGGTCTCGAACTGCAGGGACTTGGACTCTTCCACGGTGATGACGCCGTCCTTGCCAACCTTGTCCATGACATCCGCGATCAGCTTGCCGATCTCAGGGTCCGCCGCGGAGTTGGTCGCCACCGAGGCGATCTCTTCCTTGGTGTCGATCTTCTGGGACATCTTGCGCAGTGCGGCGACCACCGCATCCGTGGCCTGTTCGATGCCGAGTTTCAAGCGCATGGGGTTGGCGCCGGCTGCCAGGGTCTTCAGGCCTTCGGTCACGATGGCGTGCGCCAGTACGGTTGAGGTGGTGGTGCCGTCACCGGCGATGTCGTTGGTCTTGGTGGCGGCCTCTTTGAGAAGCTGTGCGCCCATATTGGCAAAGGGTTCCTCGAGCTCGATCTCCTTGGCAACGGTCACCCCGTCGTGGGTGATGGTCGGAGAGCCATACTTGTGGTCCAGGGCGACGTTGCGGCCCTTGGGCCCGAGGGTAGTGCCGACGGCATTGGCGACGATGTCAATGCCGGCCTGCAGACGACGACGGGCTTCTTCAGAAAAGATGAGTTGTTTTGCTGCCATAATTCATTCCTCCAATTCTGGCTTATTTTTTGCTTTTGCTTTTGCTTTCAAGAATGGCAAGGATGTCGTTCTCCTTCAGGATGAGCAGTTTCTTGCCGTCCATTTTGATTTCCGAGCCGGAATATTTGGCGAACAAAACTTTGTCGCCGACGGCCACGTCCATCGGGATGCGTTTGCCCGCCTCGTCGCGGTCGCCCTGGCCGATCGACAGGACCATCCCCTGCTGGGGTTTTTCCTTGGCCGTTTCGGGGAGCACGATGCCGCCCGCGGTGATTTCTTCCTGTTCGATCGGTTCGATCACGACACGACTGCCGAGGGGTTTGAGATTAAGTACCATATTCGCCTCCTGGATAGGATGACTTTAGCTATTTAGCACTCAACCACGTCGAGTGCTAAAGATCAGGATACATGACTTCTCGACAAAGGTCAAGGGAAATTGATCACGCTATAACAAAACTATGACATCCGACCTTTCTTGGCCGGCCTAGGGCGTCCAGGTGGGAAAGAAAAAGGGAGTGGGCGGGGTCCTCAAAACGGGCGTAAACTTCGGCGGGCTGGTCTGGGCGTTGTAGCTCCCGATGGGTCAGTTTGGCTTGGTTACTACGGTGAAATTGCCTGTTACACACCTTTTGCTTTCCCCTCTGACAAGGCTTAACCCGGCGCGCAGCGGGCAGGGCGGGGCGTTGCCTGCTAGGCATCATGCTCTGCCCCTGGGATAGTGCCAGGCCTTATAAGGTCTGACAGGTCGTAAAGCACAAAAAAAGAACACGAGCCGTACTGTTGTATAATGTTTTTATGGAAAGAATCCCAGTTTCCACTGCGCCGTTTTTTCAGGAATACGCCTTTTCGGAATTGAACATCGAAACTCATGCGGCGTTGGTGATGGAACGGTTGTTGACCTACGGTAACCGCGCGGAAGTTCGCTGGCTGTTCGAGACTTATGGCAAAGAACGGGTCAGGTCATGGCTGGCAGAAACGGGATCGCGGCGGATTCCCAGACGACGGTACCACCTATGGTGCGTCCTTCTGAATGTTTCTGAAGATATCTCGCCCAGGCGTCAGGTATGGCCGTACTGACCTCCCCCCATTGGGAAACCATTACGGAAGGGATGCGCCGCCTGCTTACCTGGATGGGTCAGCAGGATTTCGTCTCGCGATTCTATCTGGCGGGTGGCACGGCGCTGGCGCTGCAGATCGGCCACCGCCGGTCGATGGATCTGGATTTTTTCTCGGCAACGGACGAGGTCCATGAAAAGACACGCCAAAGCCTGATGCGTGTTTTCTCTCAACGCCAGGGGCAAGTGATCGAGAACGTGGACGGCAACCTTCTCTTCCTGGTCGAAGGTCTGAATGTCGGATTTTTTAGTTATGGGTATCCTTTGCTCGAACCCGTTCTCAATCTTGAGCATATCGAAATTGCATCGCTCTTGGATATCGGGTTAATGAAACTGGATGCGTTGATCGGCCGCGGCAGTCGCAAGGATTTTTACGACCTTTACTTTATTTCACAGCATTTAACCCTGGCAGATTTGCTCCGGGCGGGGGAGAGGAAGTATCCGCAGGCGCGCGATTTTGCTTTGATGGCCGTCGAGTGCCTGGTCATGTTCGAGAATGCCGACCGTGACCATCCACCCGACCTGTTGGTTGATCTTCCCTGGGAACAGGTCAAGCGTTTTTTCATTGAGCAGAGCAAATCCTTTGGAAACGATTGGTTTGGAGACTGAACCAATCGCAGGCGAAATGATCCGGACCTGGTGATCGTCAAGCATAAAAAGATGGACGATCTATCGGGCTCAGTCGAACGCATCACCTATTACAACGCCGAAAATGGTTATACGGTCTTACGCCTGCTCCCGGACTCCAGGAGGGGAGCTCGACGCACACGCATTCCAGGGCTAAGTCTTGACGGCCTGGCAACCGTGGTCGGTAATTTGCCCGAACTGTCCCCCGGAGAACACCTGCGCCTGCAGGGCCGCTGGACCACCCATCCCAAACACGGCCAACAATTCCAGGTCGAAGTCTGCGAACAAACTCTGCCCGCTACGATCGCAGGGATCGAGAGCTATCTTGGCTCGGGGATGATCAAGGGCATCGGCCCGCGGCTGGCAGGACGCATTGTAGACAGCTTCAAGGAAGCGACCTTCGACATCATCGAGCAGCATCCCGAACGTTTGCATGAGGTTCCCGGCATCGGCCCGGATCGGATGCGAAATATCGCCGCGGCCTGGGAGGAGCAGAAACAGGTCAAGGAGATCATGGTTTTCCTCCATGGCCATGGGGTCAGCACGAATCTGGCCATTAAAATCTTCAAAGCCTACGGGGAAGCGGCCCTGGAGACAGTCCAGAAAAACCCCTACCAGCTGGAACGCGACATTTATGGGATCGGATTTAAAACCGCCGATCGTATCGCTCAGAACCTAGGCCTGCCTGCAGAGCACCCTTCTCGCATCGAAGCCGGGATTGTCTACGCTTTGAACGAAATGGTCAACGACGGCCATGTTTATGCTCCCCAGGATTTGCTCTCTCAACGTGCGGTTGAACTGCTGGAGGTCTCAACGGACCTAATTCCTCCCGCCCTGGAACGCCTGAACCAGGATGGCCGGATCCGTCCCGAGATGCTCCCCAACCCGGAAGAACAGAAAATCCCCAAATCAAAGAGGACCGCAGATATTCAAGGCGTGTACCCAGCTCCTGTCATCTACCTGACACCCTATTACTTTGGCGAGAAAGGCGTTGCGGAACGGCTGAAAGCTCTGGTGAGCACGGTACCTCCGCCAGATAAGACAAAGGGTCCGATTCCGCCTTTCAGCCAGAATCTTTCCGAAGGACAACAAACCGCTGTCCAAATGGCATTAAGTCACCCGGTCAGCATACTCACGGGTGGCCCGGGGACAGGAAAAACAACCTGCCTGAAAGCATTGATCGCCACTTTGGATGCCCAGCATCGGCGTTACGCCCTTGTCTCCCCGACCGGTCGGGCAGCCAGGCGCCTTTCGGAAGCGACAGAACACCCGGCCAGCACCATCCATCGTCTGCTGGGCTATTCTCCGGTTGAAGGCTTCCAGTACAGTGACGAGAATCCGCTGGACCTGGACTTTTTGATCGTCGATGAAGCCTCCATGCTGGATCTATTGTTGACCCACCACTTGCTCAAGGCATTGAAACCGGGCACCCATCTGCTCCTGGTCGGCGATGTCGACCAGCTGCCATCCGTGGGAGCCGGGGATGTGTTGCGCGACATCATCGCCAGCGGAATTGCGCCCGTGACGCGCCTGACCACCATTTTTCGCCAGGCTGCCGACTCGCAGATCATTACCAATTCCCATCGCATCAATGAAGGCAAGATGCCGGTGTTTTCTCAAGTCGATGGGGATTTCTTCCTTTTTCCGGCAGAGGATGCCGCAGCAGCGGCCGATTGGATTATTGATGTGGTCGCCCAGCGGATCCCCCAGAAATTCGGGCTCGACCCGATCCATCAGATCCAGGTGCTGGCCCCCATCTACCGCGGCCCGGCGGGGGTCACGGTTTTGAACGAACGCTTGCAGGAGAAGCTCAATCCGCCCGCCGCCACCAAACCGGAGCGCAATCTTTTTGGAACCATCTTTCGCCTGGGTGACAAGGTCATGCAGACCCAGAACAACTACGACAAGGATGTCTACAATGGCGACATTGGTTTCATCCGCTCGATGGATCTCATTGAACATCATTTGGCGGTGGATTTTTACGATCGGACCATGGCCTACGACTGGAATGAGGCCGATCAACTCGTCCTGGCTTATGCCGTCTCGGTCCACAAAGCCCAGGGATCCGAATTCCCGGCCGTGGTAATGCCGGTCGTTTCACAGCATTACATGATGCTTCAGCGCAACCTGCTCTACACTGCCATCACGCGGGCGCGCAAGCTGTGCGTACTCGCAGGAAATCGCCGCGCCATTAGTATTGCCGTGCACAACAATAAGGTGATTCGCCGGTTCACGGCCCTGGAGTGGCGTCTGGTAAAAGACGAGAAAAGCGGCGTGTAACTGTCTGTGGAATGTGATGGAGCACCTTATGGTCACCATCAACCACTCCCGCTTTGTTTATCTTCCAGGCCGTCAGGGGAATCTGTCTCATCATCGAGCCCAAGGCAAGCGATGTCGTCTGAAATAGCGCCGAGGTTGACCTCAACCCACACGATTTGTCGAACCGGCAGCAGCACCCCTTCGAAATCCTCGTCGAAAAAATAGATCATGGACTGCTCGACAAATTCTTCGGCACCGTTCCCGTCGCTGGCCAAAAGCGTCACGATATCCTCGGCCTGCTCAAGAGCATATTCATATTCCTCATCCCCCGGTTCGCAGCAAGGCGGTTGGAGAATATTCGTCCCACCATCCTGATCCAGGAAGCACACCCGGAAAACGCTATGGCTGGGAGACGCGTCTTCTGATACCGACTGAAATTCTCCAGGGTCCAGTAAATTCCTTACAGAGTCACAAAGACATCTCACTACTACCAGATGTCTGCGATTGACAAACAGGGCTCTTCTATCCGGGAGGGGGAATGTCATGAATGCACTTAATTTGGTCCGACCCGGTTTTGGCGTTTCCGCTGCAAATCCCGCCTTTAAGTCCTCGTAATAATCAGGATCGACGTAGGCTCTATAAATTGCCCCCGACTCATTCAATTCATCCAGGGCCCTGTTTCCATCGTCCGACGTGCTCGCCTCATCCACCTTTTTTGCCTTGCTCGTCCGAAAGAAGAAAGCAAGGGTTTGATAGGTTTCCGGCACGACAACGGTCGGTTCTGCGGCAAGATTTTTTGTGGACATGATATTCTCCTGTTGAAAATAGTGTTTATGCAAAAGGTTTCGAGCGTTCAGATTCATTCCTAAAGCCGTTCGTAAAGCATGAAAAAGGAAATGGAGGGGCGGGAATTCCCCCGCCCCTCGACATCTTACCGAGCCTCCTGGGTCCATCATCGGCTCGGCCGGACATACGGATAGCTGTAGTTGGCCTGCTTTTGCAGTTCGTCCCGCGTGGCGGCCAGGACCGTCCGGGCAATGCCAGCCAGGTAAAACTCCCGTGCGCACTGGCGGCAGAAGGCCTGCACGAAGACCTCGAAGGAAGCAGCGTTCATTTTCAGAATTTCGTCGAGCAGGCCCAGCTGTCCGGCGGAGGTGAGGACAGCCTTCCAGCGGTGCTGGGCGAAGGCTGCTAGGAGTGGGGAGGCGGCCTTTTCTTTTTCGAGGTCGATGGCCTCGAGACCGCTGCGGCCTCTTTTTTTGCCAGCAGTTCTCCAGCGCAGTCCCCTGCGAAGACCTGAACAGGCTGGGCCCGGCCTTCCTCATAAACAGCCCACCCCGCATGGAGCAGTAGGACCGCTTTGTGAGCAGTACCGGCCAGTTGCTGGCCGGTGTCCGTATTGATCAGGGCAATGGTGTATTTCATTCTGTTTACCTCTCTTTCAACGATTTTTCTGCTGCTGGCAAATTGACAGGGATGCCTTCTTCAAGCTGCGGCGTGCCGCCCAGCTCTTCGATCCAGGTGATGACCTGGTGAGCCGCCTGACGGATGTGTTCGCCGCTGATCTGGATGCTCCTGATCGCTTCCTCGCCGCCGCCCCAGCCGTTCTGATAGCCGAAGCTTGAGAAAACCTTTGGAGGGGTTGTATCAATCCCTACCAACCAACAGGCACTAACTGACTTCCAGGTAGATCTCGACGAACGATTCGATGTCATGGACGCTCATCTCTCTCAACTGGAGAACTCCTACGCCCCTTGCGTAACACCGTGCTTATGAATTATTGCACTATTGACATTTGGGTTTTTATTTATATAATGAATGTTAAATGGCTGTCATTTAACATTACCCGTATTTCTACAACTGAAATTCATAATTTATTTGAAGTAGCTGATGTTTATATGGAAGATATTGTTCCAGTCCGCTCTGCTACACTTCCTGATCAAATCTATGAAATCATCCTTAAAGAGATTTCAGAGGGAATCTTTCCGGCTGGAAGTTTGCTTCCGTCTGAGAAAGAGCTTGCCGAAAGGTTTAATGTCAGCAGGCCCTCAGTACGTGTGGCCATTGTCCGTTTAGTGGAGCGGGGGTATTTACGGAGACAAAAAGGGATTGGCACCCATGTAGAGGAGCTGACGAGTTTAGTCAATCCTCTCTACAAAAATATTGATGTGCAGGAAAGAATTCTTGCCAGAGGTTCAAAACCAGGTTTTACTCAGTTGAAGACTGAGGTAATTCAATCCAACGAGGGGATCTCCAGTAAGCTAAAGGTACCTGAGGGGAGTAATTTACTGTATATAGAAAAAGTTTTCACCGCGGATACTATTCCAGTCATTCTATTTGTCAATTTCATCCCTGAATGGGTTTATCAAAAACAGTTCACCCAAGAGCAAATCATGAAACCGGGATTCACAGAACCTTTCTTTGAGTTCTACGCAGAGAAATGTAATCACCCTGCCAAATATCTAACATCGATCATCCGACCCGATTTTATTGAGAATAGTGAATTCTCTGATGTGCTTGAAGTAACAAACCCTAAAACTCCATCCCTGGTGATTGAAGATATTGGATATGACAAAGATGACATCCCTCTGTTCTATTCAATTGAGCATTTGGTGAGAGAAGCAAGTGCATTCCATGTGATTCGGTATGTAGACAATATTTAGATTCATTCAACCGCATAAATTTCCGTGGAGGTTTTCTATATTATGTCGACGATCTTCATTAAAAATGGCTATTTGGTTACGATGGACCCAGAGCGGAAAAAAAGTTATGGGGATATTTTTATAGAGGGGAACAAGATCAAGAAAATTGGATCACACCTTGATTCGTCTGCTGACAAGGTAATTGACGCATCGGGCATGGTCGTGCTCCCCGGATTTGTTCAATCCCATATTCACCTTTGTCAAAGCCTGCTGCGAGGGCAAGCCGATGATTTGCCCCTGATGGATTGGCTGGACACGATCACCTCATTGGAATTTCGACATACCCCCGAAACACTGTATGCTTCCGCCAGAATTGGGATCGCAGAAATGATCAAATCCGGAACCACATCCGTGATAGACATGGGAACATTGCATCACCAAGACAGCATATTCAAAGCAATCGAAGAATCAGGAATCCGCGCTCAGGCGGGAAAAGCAATGATGGACAGGAAGGAAAATTTGCCCCCCCTGTTACAGGAAACCACAGAGGACTCCATCAAGGAGAGTATTGATTTAATGCATCGCTGGCACGGGAAGGCCAATGGTCGCATTCGATATGGTTTTGCTCCCCGCTGGCAGCTCTGGAATACCACTGAGTTGCTTCAGGGAATCAAACAAGAGGCTGATGCAAATCCCGGGGTGGGTATTCATGGGCATGCCGGTGAGATTGAATACGAAATAGAGGCGATGATTAAACAAACCGGGATGCGCAATTTGGTCTACCTGGAAAAGATCGGCGTGTTAGGCCCCAATGTGCAAATGGCGCATTGTATATGGCTGGATGAAGATGAATATCGAATTATGGCGGAAACGGGTTCGAATGCTGTACATTGCCCATGCTGCAACACAAAACTTGGATCGGGTATTGCCAAGGTCCCTGAAATGCTGGAAAAAGGCATTAATGTCGCCCTGGGTTCAGACGGCGCACCAAGCAACAACAATTTGGACATGTTCATTGAGATGCGGTTGGCTTCAATGATTCATAAATATAGGCTGGGGGCGGCGGCCATGCCTGCCGAAAAGGTACTTGAAATGGCTACTCTGGGCGGCGCGAGAGCAATTGGTATGGCAGATCAAATCGGGTCACTGGAAGCCGGGAAAATAGCGGATATTATCATTTTGGATGACGGGGGTATGTCTGCTGCTCCAATCAGAAACTTTGAGGACGATGACATTGTCAAGCGGCTGGTATCTGCGTATCAATCGGCCAGCGTGCGGACCAGCATTATTGACGGACACGTGGTGATGGAAAACCGCCAGCTCATCACGATGGACGAAACCGATATTCTTAAAGATGGAAAGAATGCCTTGGCTGACCTTTGGGAGAGAACCCTCTCCGATAAATCCTAGAATACCTAAAAACTATCAACGCCCAGCGGCAATGGATTTGAAGGTCGAATGAAATTCGTCTACAGTCACTTTTCCAAATCTCACTCACTGTTTTATCAGGAGGAATAAATACCAATGATGGCGATGCGGCTGTTGAAAACGGCCTGCCTAAGAACAGAGGTTTGAGGCCCGACTTACAGACCATTACCAGGCATGTTCAATAAAGGAGGCAGCTATGCCGTTAAAAGGATTTAAGTGTAAAAAACCATATGAAATCCTTTCGAAAAAAGAAGTTGAAAGGATACACCAGGGTTCGCTGGAGGTGTTATCGGAAACAGGTATGACCGTTGCGCATGAGCGCTCTCGTAAAATACTTGAAAAGGGCGGGTGCATTGTAGATCACAATACGCAGCGGGTTAAATTCCCGACCGATATTGTCAAATGGGCAATCGATCAATGCCCTGAAACTTTCTTGGTGAGGGCGCGCAACCCAGATTTGACGCTCGATCTTGGCGGCAACATTGTCTATTTTGCCTCTTTCCCCGGTTTCACCTGGCTGGACCCGGATACAGAAGAGCGGCGGGCAGCGACCGTTGAAGAATGTGCAAGGCTGGTTCGGCTGTGTGACGCTCTGCCCATGGTGCATACACTTTGTCAACCGGTGGCACACCTGGGCGATAAGCCTCCAGAGATTGAGTTGGAATGGGTGCACGCCACTGAACTGCGGAATACAGATAAAACCATCATGGGGACCGCTTTTGGGGGCAGTTCTAAATGGGTGGTCGAGATGGTTAAGGCAGCCGATCAGCAAACTCTTGGCGGCATCTGTATTTCATCCCCTCTGGTGATCCCAGAAGATCAAGCCCAGGGAATTCTCGATTATGCCGAGTCTGGAAACCCTCAAATGATGCTCAGCGGGCCTTCCAAGGGAGCGACGGGGCCGGCAACGATGGCGGGCACCTTGGTGCTGCAGAACGCAGAGATACTGGGTGGCACCGTCCTTGCTCAGCTGGCGCATCCGGGATGCGGCGTATTGTACACGGGATATTCTACGCCCATGGATATGCGGTTTGGCACCATGGCGAGCGGAGCCGTGGAAGTTGGGATCATGGCTGTTGCCACTGCGCAGCTGGCCCGTTATTATGGAATGCCATCCGGTGTTTTCTATCCGATGACAGACGCCAAAACTCCAGATCCCCAGGCGATTTTTGAAAAACATCTACAAACTTATTTATGCGCCACAGCCGGGGTGAATTACATCATGCCGCTGGGTGGTTTGGATAATGAGGGCACCCATTCGCCAACTCAAATGGTGATCGATAACGAAGTTTGCAGGATGGTGGGCAAGGTGCTGGACGGGATCAAGGTCGATGACGAGCGCTTAGCTATTGACCTGATAAAAGAAGTCGGCCCTGTCCCTGGAAACTACTTAAGGACCGAACACACACGCAGCCATTGGCAAGAAGAATATTTGCTTTCGGATGTAGTTGTCCGGGAAGATTACAACACCTGGGTTTTAGGGGGTAGGAAGGGTATTGTTGAACGAGCTGCTGAAGTCGCACATCATCTGATGGATACTCATGTACCAAACCCACTTCCCCCCGAAGCTGACAGGGAATTAGGAATAATCCTCATAGCAGCGGAAAAAGAGAAGATTGGGGCATGACCAGGAGGAGGTCGATCATGACAAAAGAGAAACTAATTAATGACTTGAAAGAAGCGATTATTCAAGGAATACCGGCCAAAGCAGTTGATCTGGCGAAGCAAATAGTGGAAGAGAAGATTGATCCGGTTGAAGCCATTGAACAGGGTTTAAAGGCGGGCATCTCTGTGGTTGGGGAGGAATTTGGGAACGGTAGTCTTTTCCTGCCCGACTTGGTCCTATCCGCCGAAACCTTAAAAGCCGCTTCTGCAGTCCTTGAGGCTGAAATTGTGCGCACCGGTGTGAAGCGCAGCAAACAAGGCAAGGTAATTTTAGGAACGGTCAAGGGTGACCTTCATGATATCGGTAAAACGATTGTTGCCACCTTGCTGACTGCCAACGGGTTTGATGTTGTTGATTTGGGCGTAAATATACCAACAGAACAATTCGTTGAAGCGGTCAGGCGAGAAAAGCCGGATGTGATCGGGATGAGTTCTTTGTTGACTGCAACTGCCAAGGAACTGGCGAATGTAATCACAGAGCTGAAAGCGAAAGGATTGCGCGATAGCGTCAAGGTGGTTGTGGGGGGAGGGGCGGTCACTCAGGCTTATGCTGATAAGATCGAGGCTGATGGCTATGGTCAAAATGCCGGATTAGGTGTTCGCACGATAAAACTATTACTTGGCCTCGAATAGAGTAAAACAAGGTAAAAGATTGATTATTTCAATCAACTGGTGGATTCTTCAGGAGGTGTGCATACAGAGACTAATCAGATGCGGCCGACAAGTAAGAATGCCTGAGCTTGCTTCAGGCAAATGATGCGTTCCTGTTAGTTATCAATTGAAAAAGGAGATTAGAAATGTTTAACAAAAAAGTTTGGCAAGCAGTGGCATTAATATCTGTCTTGGTGCTGGCATTGTCCGCTTGCGGCAGTGGGCAACCGGCAACCGTAGCACCGGCGACCTCGGCGCCGGCAACCGCAGCGCCGGCAACCGCAGCACCTGTGGCAACAGCAGTTCCACCGACTGCAGTACCCCCAACCAAAGTACCGCTGAAAGTCGCCTTGTTGCTGGAGGGGCCATTAGCGGACACCGGCTGGAACGCTACGGCGTATCAGGGCCTGTTGGACGCACAGAAGGAATTCGGAGTACAAGTAGCTTACGAGGAAAATGTGCCGCCCGCAGACGAAGAGCAAACCGTCCGTAATTATGCCAGCCAGGGATATAACCTGATTATTGGACACGATTTTTCCTTTATGGACCCAATGACGAAACTTTCAACCGAATTTCCCAATACTTTCTTCTCTTGTACCACCGCATTTCAGGGCACCCCCAATTTGGCTGCATATGATATGTATGAAGTGCAAAGCCATTATTTGGCGGGTATTGTGCTGGGAAGTATGACCAAATCCAACATCATTGGGATCGTGGGCGGGGTCGATCTCCCGACGCAGGACGCAAATTTTAATGCGTTAAAGCAGGGCGTTGCATCAGTAAACCCAAAGGCGAAAGTTCTGATTTCCTTTGTGGGCAGCTGGGGTGACTCAGCAGGTGGCAAAGAGGCAGCACTTGCACAGATAAATAACGGGGCTGATGTAATGCTTGATGCCGGAGCGGCTTCGGGGCTGGGTACGTTGGAAGCTGTCGCCGAGAAAAACATTCCTGTGATCAGTTTTATCCCGCTTTCTAGTCCTGCAGCACCAAAACAGTTGATAGCAACCATATTGCCCAATTATGAAAAAATGGTTCACGATCAGGTTGAGCTTTTGGTCGAAGGAAAATTCCAGGGGGGTCTGATACGTCCAGACCTGGCGACTGGAATAATCCAAATCAACATGAACAATGGCGTGCCGGCTGATATTCAAGCCAAGGTGCTACAGGCGAAACAGGATATCATTGACGGAAAGTTAGTGATCCCAGAGAATTTTAATAAATAACATCCGGGAAGGGGGGGGTGGAGGACCATTCTTTCACCCCCCCAAGGAATAGGTGAAAACCAAATGTTGCGAATGAGCGGCATTTCCAAAAAATTTGCGGGCGTGGTGGCCAACGATCATATCGATTTTGAGATCAAGGAAGGAGAAGTCCATTCCTTATTAGGCGAAAATGGTTCGGGTAAATCCACGCTGATGAAGATTCTTTACGGCATCTACCGAGCAGATGAAGGCCGCCTTTTTTGGAAAGGAGAAGAAATAAGGATTCAAAGTCCAAATGATGCCATTGCAAGGGGGATAGCAATGGTGCATCAACATTTAACGCTTATCCCAATATTTTCTGTGGCAGAAAACTTTATCCTGGGTAGACGATCGCCGCGCGAGCCATTCCTGGATATGCAGGCTGCCGCCGCGGTCATGGAAAAACTTTCCCAGGAGTTTGATATTTCCATTGATCCCTGGGCAAGGGTTTCTCAGCTGGATGCCGGCACTCAGCAGTGGCTTGAAATTATCAGGGCTTTATCATGGGGGGCTGATTTATTAATCCTGGATGAGCCGACTTCGCTGCTTACGCCCCAGGAAACCGAGCGCCTATTTCACACGATTGATTTGCTGGCAAAACGGGGGAAATCAGTGTGTTTTGTTACCCACAAGCTGAATGAAACGATGCGGATTTGCAATCGGGTGACTGTTCTGCGCAGGGGAAAGGTTGTAGGAACGGTCGACGTGTGCGATACCGGCGAACGGGAACTGGCCCGAATGATGGTGGGGCGGGATATTCAATTTCATATTGATCGCCCTCCAGCCAAACCAAAAAATGTTGTCCTAAAAGTGGACAGGGTTCAAGTCAATGCAAAGGACAAGCGCCCGGTGCTGAAGGGTGTTTCTCTAGAAATACGGGAAGGAGAAATTTTAGGGATTGCGGGGGTTACCGGGAATGGGCAAACTGAACTGGCCAGAGCGCTCACGGGGTTACAGCCGATCGACAGCGGGAATATTTGGATCAGCGATGAAAAGACTTCCCGCCTTTTGCCCAAGCAGGTAGCCCAAAAAGGGGTTGCTTACATCCCCGACCAACCGTGGCAAAAGGCGGCGTTGGCGAATTTTTCACTTGAGCAAAATTCAATTCTACGGGTCCATTGGCAGGAACCATTTGCAAAGTGGGGGGTGTTTAGGCCTAGCGAAATATCCCGCCACGCCCGTAGCCTCATAGAAAATTATGATATCCGGACACCCCATGGGCAGATGCTGGCGAAAAATCTTTCGGGGGGCAATTTACAAAAGCTGGTCCTGGCCCGCGAACTTTCCAGAAACCCAAAATTAATCATCGCGGTAAACCCAACCGCGGGGCTTGATGTGGGGGCAAAGGAGTTTGTATATAAAACTCTTTTGGAGGAACGGAACAAGGGTCGTGCGATCCTGCTGATTTCCGCAGACCTTGATGAAGTTATCGAGCTTAGTGACCGGATTGCGGTTATTTATGCTGGCGGAATCAGTCGCATCATTTCAGCTGATAAAGTAGATTTAGAAGAGCTTGGCTTTATGATGGCTGGCGGCAAACAAAAAAAGAGCTAGAGGTATCAGGAGCTTGTGTATGAGTAAAGAGATTGGCGACGATGATATTGTTGAAGCGAGTAACCCGCCTCTGAAAAAATGGACGTCATATATTGTCGACAGCCTAGTGGTGCGCGATATTAAAGAGCTGGGCTCAGGCTTGCTGGCTTTAATTGTGGCCCTATTGGTGATGGCTGTCATGATTTCTGCTGCCAAGATAAATCCACTGGAAGCCTACCTGGCCTTAGTTAAAGGATCCCTTGGCAGCCTGAACGGCATCAGTGAGACGCTCGTGAGGGCTACTCCATTGATTTTTATCGGGTTGGGGATTGCGATTGCGTTTCGGGGAGGCATGTGGAACATTGGTGGGGATGGCCAATTATATCTCGGGGCGCTGGGTGCAACCATTGTCGGAGTGTATCTGCCTCCAATGCCGCCTGTCATTCATATTACGATCGAACTGCTGAGCGGGTTTATTTTCGGCGCCTTGTGGGCTGCCATCCCCGCTTATCTAAAAATGCGGCGTGGAACCAATGAAATTGTAGTCACCATTATGCTGAACTATATAGCCGAATTCCTTATCAGCTACCTCGTTGCCGGGCCGATGAAGGACAATACGCGATTAATCCCTGTCCCGGAATCAAGACAAATTGCTGCCTCAGCTGTACTGCCCATATTTATTCCCCACACACAAATTCACGCTGGTTTCTTGATTGCTATTGCAGCTGCTTTTGTTGTTTGGCTTATTATAGAACGAACTGTGCTCGGCTATGAAATCAAGGCCGGCGGCGAAAACGCAGAAGCAGCGAGGTATGGTGGAATTAATGTTTTAAGGATGGGATTTGTCGCCATGGTTATAAGTGGTGGTCTCGCCGGAATAGCGGGTATGAGTGAAGTTGCTGGAGTACATTATTATCTAATGGACGGGATAACCCCAGGTTATGGATTTCTAGCAATTGCTGTTGCACTTTTTGCGGGGCTGAACCCACTTGGAGTTGTGCTTTCTGCATTGTTTTTTGGTGCCTTAATGGTAGGTGCAGAGTCCATGCAAAGTGCAGTAGGGGTACCGGTGGCAACCATTTATTTACTGGAGGGTCTGGTGATTATCTTTGTTTTAGCACGTCGTGTTCTCTCTCGACATCGCCGATCGGGTTGAGGTGTATCCATGCCTTTCGAAAAAATACTCACAGTTGCTTTTATCAGCGGGATGCTGGGTGCAGGAATGCGGTTGGCAATGCCTATCCTTTACGGTGCTCTGGGCGAGATCTTTACCGAGCGGTCGGGAATTCTGAATATTGGTGTTGAAGGGATGATGTTGGTTGGTGCATTTTTTGGTTTCTTGGGATCTTATATATCCCACAGCCAATGGGTTGGCTTGCTATTTGCTGTGATTGCAGCAGGTTTATTGAGTTTACTCCATGCTTACTTGAGTATTTCTTTGGGGGCCGATCAAGTCATAAGTGGTATCGCAATAAACTTGCTGGCCCTGGGTCTGGTTACATTTTTAAATCGGGCAATTTTTGGACTTCTCTTGCTTCCCCCAAACGCTGCAGCTTTTCAACCCATCACAATACCTGTTTTAGGTAATATACCCATATTAGGAGCATTTCTCTTTTCTCAGCACGCCTTGGTATATATTGGATTAATCCTTGTTCCCCTGTTATATATAATTTTGTTCAAAACCACTTTTGGATTACGAGTTTCATCGGTTGGCGAAGACCCTCGGGGTGCTGAGGCAGTAGGAATTAATGTCGGCAGGCTTCGGTACATCTGTGTATTAATTGGTGGAATGTTTGCAGGAATTGGTGGAGTTACTCTTTCTCTCGCAAACTTGAATTTTTTTAAAGAAACGATCGTTTCCGGCAGAGGCTACATTGCGGTCGCGGTCGTCATGTTTGGGCGCTGGAATCCAGTCTCTGTACTCGGGGCAGCTTTAGTATTTGGTATCGTTGATGCTTTTCAACTGTATATTCAATCGCTTGGGTTCGAAGCAATACCCTCGCAATTACTCCTCAGTTTGCCCTATATTGCTACAATTCTGTTTCTAACTCTCCGAGTTGGGGGTTCATCCCCTTCGGCTCTCAGCGTTCCTTATAGTAAGGAAAGTTAAATTCTATCTGCAATTAGTTTTTAGTGCAAAACGCGATAAAGAAAACAGAGTGCAAGCGAAACCAGGCTGAAAACCAGATCGCTGAACCTATGGTTTCAGACGGCCGTAGGCTTTTAGTTTGGCGGCCACTTCATCCAAACCCGCCGCCCGTAGACTCTCTGCGGTTTGCCACCCGGTTTCCAGATCCCAGCGATTGGCCCGGTAATATTCGTCGAGCATCTCCTCCCATTTTTCGGGATCCAGCCGTTCGCCGGCAAAGGGGCCGCTCCTGGCGGGCTCCGACAACCTTCGAGGGGGATGATCATCGGCACGCGTGAAACCGGCGTGCAGGGTATTAAAAGCCTTCTGCACCTGGTGCAAGTTCTTGCCCAACTCCATCAATCCTTCGCCGGTGTACTGCCTGCCCGAACCAGCAGAGAGCAGACCTGCGTAATCGTCGGGAGAGAGCGCCTGGGAATCGATCCACATGCTCGTAAAGTAGCAAATACCCAGCATATCGATCACCGCTTTATAGTTCTCGAACCAAGTCACGACCGAGGCCTGGTCGTGATATTCACCCGCCGCCCCCGGTCTCGGGTTGCCGAAGATTTGCTCGGCCAGCTTCTCTTGACCTCGCCAGGCCCAGGCCCCTGGGGCGCCATCGAGATGCCCCCCGCCATGCGTGCTGAGAACAATCGCCAGCGCCCAGGCCTTCATCGGGCGCATGCTGGCCTCATTGAGGTCCGCGCCTTTCACCTGCAGGGCATATGCCTCAGATCCACGGCCAAGCGTTTCCGAAGCGCGCTTTACGCCTTCGGCAAGCATGTCACCTATCCCCTTTCGCTCTACAAGTGCATGCAGCAGTTCAATCGCCGCTTGGTGATTACCCCAGGTCAAATCAAGGCCGTTGGCCTCCTCCCGGCTGAGGTCGCCGCGATCATAAGCCTCGAATGCGAACCCCATACAGGCGGCCGCTATATCGACGTCCAACCCCATCCGGCTGCAATAATTGTGGGCTTCGATGATCGCCGGAGGGTAGTCAATATCCAGGTTGGATCCAAAACCTCGACCGCTGTTAATCTCAAATCCTTCTCCGGTGCTGCCCGCATAAGGGCCTTCTCGAACGGTGTAGAAATGGGAGCAGTTGATCGGGCAGTTGAAGCAGCCCAGCCGCCGAACCTCGTAACCCTCTTTGAGCGCTGGTTCGTAGATCTTGCGCGATTTCTCCAGCGGCCAAAAACAATCCTGGTAGTTGCGCACCCCCTGGGGAAGATTGCCGTCCGGCCCGCCCGCGCCGGAGAAGCGCATGCTTCCCCCGGTGCGGTAGACCTCGATGATGGACGAATTCCTGATTTTCTCATTGCATCGCTCCACCGCCTGCACGAACGCCACACCATCTGCAGGGGACAATGTTCCGGTCCCCCGGACGGCAACCGCCTTTAACCGCTTGGAGCCCATCACCGCGCCCGCCCCGCCGCGTCCTGCTGCCCGGGCACGATCAACGATCAAACACGCCCCGCGCACACGATTTTCCCCTGCGGGTCCAATTGACACCATTCGCACCCGGGGATCCCCCAGCTCAGCCCTGACCGCTGTTTCTGTCTGCCAGGTATCATACCCCCAGAGATGCGATGCATCCCGCAGTTCGGCTTGCCCATCGTGGATCCACAGGTAGACGGGGGTTGTCGACTGCCCGGTAATGACAATCGAGTCATAACCCGCCCATTTCAGCTCAGGCGCAAAATGCCCACCTGCATTGGAGGCGCATACACCCCCCGTCAGCGGGTTCTTGGTGTCCACCGAAAGGCGGTTGCCGGAAGGCGCCATCGTGCCGACCAGCGGTCCCGCCCCAAGGACAAGGATATTATCCGGGTCGTATGCCTCAACATGAGGATCTACTTCCCGAAAAAGAATCCACTGGCCAATGCCCCGTCCACCGACAGCATACGAAACATAGTCAGATGTGGGTTGTTCGGTAATCGATCCTTGTGAGAGATCCACTCGCAGAATCTTCCCTGCCCATATCGTTTCACTTCCTGGTGCAGCAGCGCTCATTGAAATCTCCCTGATGCCGAGGAATGAACCATGATTCACTCAATCCGGATTGCTCCCGGTTTACACGCGTGAAAACACATCGGTTCGGGTTCCTGTCCGCAACCATCACAGCTCGAGTCAATCTGGATACAGATCGCTCCCCTATCGCCGTCAAAATCGACGCGGATGCTGGATGCGGCGGTCCCGAACGTTGCCCGGTGATGATAATGACAGGCCAGTTCACAAGCCCGGCAGGCCGTACACAGATCGGTGTTGAGCTCCAATTTTTGGGTATCCGTCATCGTTCAAGCCATCTTCGCGTTTATCGGATAGCGGCATTCCCGGAACGCATCGATGAAAGCCTGCATGTGTTCAACCGGCGCTCCGATTGGCCAGGTGGTTGAAGCCGTATAGCCGCCGCCGCTCCCGGCTTTTTGGAACATATCAAGTACCAGCAACCGAATGCGTTCCGGCGGTCCGGCGCTGATGGTATCGGTGTGCAGGAACGACATCACCACAACCCTCTGCGCTGCGCAAATCCGTTTGTACTCCGCCACATCCACGGTCCCATACCCTCGCAGCCCGGAGACATCTTCCTCCATCAAGGGGATTGCCGACAGCCCGGTCGCACAAACCGTCCGCAAGAATGATTGCCAATCGGGGGCGAGACTCACCCCGTAACCATGGAACACGGTACCCGTCGTCCCCGTATTGGGATTGCGCAGTGCTTCAACACAGCGGGAGATATAAGGCAGGCAGAATTCGTGGAATACTTTTGGAGAAACATTCGGCAAACAGGACCACGCTTCCTGCAGTGTGGGGCTGGCGTTGTGGACGTCACGCAGCGCACTGCCGTAGGCGATCACTACCCGGCAGCAGAATCCCAGCAGTTCGTGTACGAAAGCTGGATCTTGACGGATGTCCTTCAAGATCTGCTTGTAGCCCCGCAGACCCACCGCCAGTGAAAAAGGACCCGAACAGGAGACGGGCGCGAACACCATGCTCCCCAGGTACGTTTTATGCATGCGGCTTATTTCCAGCATCAGCGGCATGCGGCCGTCACTCCTGGGATTGGGAATGGAGAGTTTTCCAAGTTCGCCTGCTTCCTTCAGCAGCGGTTCGCCCAGATGAGGGATCGAGTCCTCTGGGAACTTCACTTTCCCGCCCATCGCCTCAATTTCGATATTGTATGGATCACCATACATCAAAGGAGTTTCATTGCCAAATTTTGCCACCGACATTGCCTGAATGAAGTAGAAGCTCCAGGGATCCGTGTAATACTCACGCGTCGAAATATTCGTCACCCCCAGGCTGAGCGGGCTGAAAACGGCAAAGCTTCCCAGGAGACGATCCGGCTCCTGAAAGCTCCAGGTTTTGATCGCCCGTTCCAGGGGAGACATCACCTGGTCAGCAACCTGATTCTGAAAATCGGCCGTCAGGTCTTCAATTCGCGATTTCAATTCTGATTGAGGGATCATCTTTGCCCCCCTTTGAGATCTTCGATCAGGGAACGAACAACGGTAACCGCCTGGGCTGCATTTTCCCCAAAGCCATCCGCCCCGGCCCATGCCACCATGCCATTGTTCACCGAAGCCCCACCGATCAGGTATTTTACTTGATCCCGCAGACCCGCATCTCTCAGCGCGCTTGCGATCGAAGGCAAACGCTGGCAGGTGGTGGTGATGTATGCTGAAGCGGCTACGATATCGGGATGGAGTTCCCGCACTTTCGCGACGAACTGCTCCGCGGTCACATCGGTGCCAAGATCATGTACCCGATACCCTGCGCCGGAAAGCATCGCACACACAATCCGCTTCCCAATTTCGTGTACATCTCCCTCCACCGTTCCGATGACCACGGTCCCCCTGGGCTGGACAAATGCCTTTTCTAACTCGGGCACCACCTTTTCAACGGCCGCATTCATCGCTTCCGCTCCAGCAAACAATTCGGGGAGAAAGCAATCACCCGCTTCAAACATTTTCCCGATTTTATTACCGGCAGCGGAGATTGCATTGAGAACTTCCTCAGCAGTAACCCCGATGGAGAGCGCTTCTCCAGCCGCCTGAGCTGCAAGTTCTTCTTTCCCTTCGATCACAGCTTCCATCAGGTCTTTTAGTGGGGTATCGGTCATGCTGAAGACTCCTTTCCTCAACGATCACTCAGTTCACAGCGCCTGTTCCCCCATGGGCAGAACTGCTGCTGAACAGCACAAACTATCATTTTCCTGGCCCCAGTTTTATCCAGGGCCAGGAAAATGATTTGACAAGCATTTTTCACCAGGATCTAAATGCGAGTGTATTCCTCATGCACCCGGTGGAACATCGGATTGCCAGTCGCTTTGGCAGCCATGTAATCCATCGTGAACTTGTCGCACCATTTGTTCGCTTTGGCAATGATGGCTTCCTCATCAAAGATGGTGAATTCTCCATTCTTCCTCAGGAATACACCATCCACCATCGCGTCCGAGACCTCAGTGCCGGGCCCATTAAAGGCGAAAAAGGTGAGCAAAGTGCCGACATTCAGGGGATAAAGGCTGGTGTTGTGGCTAAGGTCAATGGTCACAATATCAGCCCGTTTTCCCGGCTCCAGGGTGCCAATCTTTTCCTGCATCCGCAGAGCCTTCGCACTGCCAACGGTAGCCAGCTCGAAGGGTGTCCATGGGGCCAGGCCGCGCATCTCACGCGGCATGATGTTATGCTGCTGAGAAACTGAAAGCATCACGTTCCAGAGGTTGTGGGTCGGGCAATCGGTCCCCAGGCCCACTTTGACACCGGCCTTGAGCATATAGGGCACATAAGCACAATTCCCCAGAATGGAATTGGTCGGCGGACAGTGCGCCACGGCTGTCCCCGTCTTTGCATATAAGTCGATTTCTTTTTCCGTCAGCACGGCACCGTGGAAGAACAACGATCGCGGGGATAACAACCCCAGTTTGTTCAAGTGCTGGATTTCCCCGCCTTCGTCAGCCCAGGTTGCGTCAGCGCGTTCCTTCTCGTCAGGCGCTTCGGCAACATGGGTGGCATATTGAACATCATACTTTTCGGCCAGTTCCATGCCCTTGGTCAGCATATTCTGCGTACAGTTATACGTCGCACTGGGGTGGACCCCAACCTGGATAAGCCCATCCAGGGTGTTGTGATAGTTCTTGATGGCTTTCTCTGCCAGGGACAGATATTCCGCTTCATTCTTGGCATCCGGCAGGTTGACGCTGGTAATCATTTGTACGTGCATCACTGTGCGCATTTTTGCGAATGCCGAGGCTTTATAAACCGCGTCCGGGAAGGGAAACGCATTGGCATATGTTGTCGTACCATGCTTGAGCATATTGACCAGACCCAGAAGCGTGAGATCATAGACACTCTCATCGGTCAGCCAGTTGTATGCCGGCCAGAGAATCCGGATGGCAGTGTCGACGATGCCCGTTAATGGGGATTCAAGCCAGCCGAAAACATGAAACATATGGGCTTCACCGACATGGTTATGGCAATCGACCAGGCCAGGCATCACGATTTTCTGACTTGCATCGATGACTTCCACGTCTTTATGACCGCCGTATTGAGCAACAATGTCGGCAGAAGGACCAACCGCCTTGATCAGTGGACCCTCAATATAAACCGCACCATTCTCGAGGATCCCCCCAAATGGTGTTGGTTGGGAAATAACAAAACGAGCATTGCGGAACAGTATCTTCTTCATTTGACATCTCCTTGAATTGTGTGGCGTGTGAGGTTCCCTCCCCGCACAGGTGGAAAAACCTGGATCAAGAGGCCGCTATGAAGGCAGATGAGACGGGGGGTGTTTATCTGTTTGGCAGTCAATTATGTTCCGTTCCGTGAGCGGATCAATTTGAAGTCCATGCGGTTTCCCGGGTGGAATTCAATGGATTGATGCACCGGTTTTTCGTCGTGGTTGTAACCTATCTCATCAATGACCAGCACCGGGGTCAGAGGGTCCAATTTCTTAAATACTCTGGGCATGTTACAGTTCTTCAAGATATCGGCGCGGACTGACGAGACGTAGTAAGCGATCGACTGGCCGCATTTCTGCTCAAGGAATTCCAGGATGGGTACAGTGAGTCCCGGTTGGATGACCTGGTCATTGGAAAAAGCCTCTCGAAACACCCATTGGGGAATATGGTTGATGCAGAAAATGAGCGGATCGCCATCCGCAAAAAAGACTTTCTCGATCTCCAACATCTCGGCCTCGGGTGCCAGTTTAAAACTTTGAACCTGTTCGGGTGTCGGTTTGATCAATTCCGTGCGCAGCTGCTTGAAACTGGGCTCGAAGCCGTTGTCCGCGATCAGGCGAGTAAATTCAATGAAATTGTTGAGCAGGTTGGATATATTCGATATTTTGCGGACGAACGTTCCGACTCCCTGCCGGCGCGTGATTAATCCCATCGCCTCCAGCTGGTCTAACGCGCTTCGGATCGTCGCCCGGCTGACCTTGAAATCGGTTGCCAGTTGATTTTCCGGTGGGAGCGGCGTCGCGGGAGGGTAGGTCCCATTTCTGATCTGCCTGACGAGAATGGTCAGGATCTGAGAGGAAAGGGAGGCGCGGCGGATAGGGGTTTTATCCATAGGATATTTGAAATTCCACGTCAATGAGAGCACAGTCTGATATGGCAGCCATCTGACAACATGGTACGTCAAAATCAAACGAATGTCAAATGCGCAAGGAGATCTAGTTACAGTCACAGAAATCCATAGAATAAGGGGTTGCAAAAAGAGAGAGTTCCAATCAATATTGTAGTTGGCAACAACAAGAAAGAAAGGAACTCTCAGATGACAGCCGAAGCCGTCAGCATTAGTATAACGATAAAAGTGGAAGATGTGGTGATGGAATTTCAGGAAGCGGTCCCCCTCGGTGCGGTGGAAGATACGATCCAGCGCATGACGATTGGAGTGGGGAGGCAGGTACTGCAGGGGGTGATCCAGGTTTTGGACGATCAGCTGGTGAGGGAGGTGCCAGCGGGCTGGCGGAATGTAGGGACGGAGAGCCGGTGGATGGTGAGCAGTCTGGGGCCGATTCACTACAAACGCAGGATCTATCAGGATGAGCAGGAACGGCGCGTGAAACCGATCGATGAGCTGTTTGGCCTGGCGGCGTATGGGCGGATGAGCGGCAGGTTCCAGGAGATGGGGGCAGCCCTGGCCAGCTGCGATCCCTATCGCCGGGCAGCGGAGCAGCTCAGCTACCTGGTCAAGGCCCCGGTCAGCTGCACCCGAATACAGCGGATGGTCTGGAAGGTGGGCAACCGGATCGCGGATGGGGAAGAAGCTGAGCGGCAGCGTATCTTCGAGGGGGGAGAGGGGCTGGAAGGAGGCAAGATCCCGGCGCCGGTGCTGTACGGGGAGAGCGATGGGGTCTGGGTTCACTTGCAGCGGGAAGCGCGGCGTTCCGCGGAAGTCCGGGTGGCGATCCTGAGCACCGGCCGAAAACTGGTCGGGAAAGACCGCTATCGGCTGGAAAATAAGCAGTGTATGACCGCCATCGGGCTGTCTGGGGAGGAATGGCAGGAGCATATCCTGCGGGAAGCCTACCGCACCTATGATCTGAGCGGGACCCAGAGGCTGATCAGCGGGGGCGATGGGAGCGAGTGGGTCCGGCACAGCTTTGACCGGCTGGAGCTGCCCCAGGAATTCGTGTTAGACCGCTTCCACCTGCTCCGAGCTGCCCGCCGGGTTTACCCGCATCGAGGCGAAGCCCGGCGGTTGGTCACCCGCCTACGCCGGGAAGGCTTTGAGGCGGTCGCTCCTGAGTTGCAGCAGCACATCCAGCAGGCAGAAGGCAATCCACGGGAACTGCTCTTGGAGTTCTACCGGTACGTGCTCAACAACCAGGACGGTTTGTTGGACTTGGAATATCGCACCCCCTCCTTCACCGCCACCCTGGGAGCCATTGAAGGCAATGTCGACAAGCTCGTGGTCCACCGCATGAAAGGTCGCGGCTGTTCCTGGCGTTTGCCCGGCGTGCGCGCCATGCTGGCCCTCTGCCGCCATACCGACCAGCTGCGCGCCCTTGCCTATCGCTATCTCCCCCTTCAAACTCCTCCCAGAACGTATCAGACCACACAGTTTCTGGAGGTAGAATATTCACAGGCCGCTCAGGCTTCGGTGCCTGCCTTTCAAGGACCGCACCAGGACCGACCCTGGGTCCGTTCCCTTCACCGGCTGATCTATGGCCGCTGATCTCTCTCTTTCCCTGTTCTATGGAAATTCGATACAGTAACGGAGATCTACAATATGACGGGTTCTTTATTATTGATCTTTGTTCTCGCAGGGATGATTGCTGCTGTTCCAGCCTCCTGGGCAGGACGTTCTTTACATAACACCCTGGGAAAGAAGGCTTAAACCAAAAAGCCCTTGATGGTCTCTTCAAGGGCTTTTTGAATACCGGGGAGATTCTCTCTCAACCTGGCTTTACCGAACCCCAGGGGTCCGGCCATGTTCCATCATCGGCTCGGCCGGACATACGGGCAGCTGTAGTTGGCCTGCTTTTGCAGTTCGTCCCGGGCGGCGGCCAGGACCGTCCGGGCGATGCCGGCCAGGTAGAGCTCCCGTGCGCACTGGCGACAGAAGGCCTGCACGAAGGCCTCGAAGGAAGCAGCGTCCATTTTCAGAATTTCGTCGAGCAGGCCCAGCTGCCCGGCGGAGATGAGGACGACCTTCCAGCGGTTCTGGGCGAAGGCCGCCAGCAGTGGGGAGGCAGCCTTTTCTTTTTCGAGGTCGATGGTCTCGAGACCGCGCGCTGCGGCCTCTTTTTTGGCCATCAGTTCTCCGGCACAGTCCCCTGCGAAGACCTGCATGGGCTGGACCTGGCCCTCCTCATAGACGGCCCACCCCGCATGGAGCGGTAGGACCGCTCTTGGAGCATTAACGTCCAGCCGCTGGCCGGTGTCCGTGTTGATCAAGGCAATGGTGTATTTCATTCTATTTACCTCTCTTTCAACGATCTTTCTGCTGCTGGCATATCGACGGGGATGCCTTCTTCAAGCCGCGGTGTGCCGCCCAGCTCTTCGATCCAGGTGATGACCTGGTGAGCCGCCTGGCGGATGCGTTCGCCGCTGATCTGGATGCTCCTGACTGCTTCCTCGCCGCCGCCCCAGGTCGCCAGATAGCCGAAGCTGTATTCGCCACTGTCTATCCCGAAATTGTTCAGGACCACGAAGGCAACCGATTCCGCTTCGAGCTCCTTGAGCGACCGAGGGCTCGCCGCCCTGTACTCGCTTTCGTCATGCAGGAGGGCATGCCCGAGCTCGTGGGCGAGGGTCTTGGTTTTCATCCTGGGTGGATTGCTGCCCTTGATGTGGATGTGTTCCGGATTTCCTTCTGAGCTGTACACGCATTCGCCGTTCGTGCGGGGCGGCAGGACGTCTTCTCCCACCTCAACGACGTCGACCTTCACGACCTGGCGGGCAAAGTCGGTGAGCGCCTGGTACAGGCCAGCGTCGTCTCCTTGCAAGAGCGAGACGGGTTCCTGGGGCACGGGGGTCCCGTCGGTCTGACACACGTCGAAGACGTGGCCAATCTTGAACCCGACGAGCTGTTCCATCCCATGGTCATCCGGGAGGTACGGTTCCCAGGAGCCGCTGTTTCCAGTTTTCACCTCCTTGGGGTCGGTCGCTTCTATGGCCTCTCTATGTTTACGGGATTCCGAGTCGGCATGCGCTCTTGTAAGGAGTGGAACGAAAATGCTGATCCCGCTCTCGTCTTTCCGGACCTGCCGGCCAAGTTTCTGCCAGGTCTTGTAGCTCGCCACGAGGGTGGCATCCGGTCTTTGCAGCAGGATTAAAAATGTGTTGCAGAAGGAGTAGCGGTGGAATTTCCCCTGGAACTTCAGATAGTCCCGCCAGCGTCCCGAGGCGACGAGTTTCTCGATGCCCGAGGCCAGTTTCTGTCTGGCGAGCTCGAGCCTGTCTTGGCGTGCCCGGCGCGCTGTTTCCTGTTCATCGGGCGTCAGGTCCGCCCAATGCTTGAATTTCGACATACGAAACCTCCTTTTTCTGTAGTCTTGCCTGTTTCTGTGGTTGCTTGGAAATGCTGCTAACGAGGATTCGCCTCTAAGAAGAGGCGGTGCACGTGAAGACCCTTTGGAATCGCCAAAGGGCACATCAAAACCCTCGAGGTACTCGAGGGCTTGAATGTGCCAGAAAGCAGACCGCTTTCGTGCTCTTCAGTTTATCTTTGCGGGGTAAAGCCACTGCCTTCAGGTGGATGCAAGCCTCCCTGCCGAAGGCGGAAACCCCTTGAATTCAAGAACATCTGTGCTACAATAGGCACGATGAGCATCTATCAAGCCTTCAAGTTCCGGCTCTACCCGAACTCGGATCAGCGCCAGGCACTGGCCTGCCAGTTTGGGTGTTCACGCTTCGTCTACAACACCTTTCTTCAACAACGTATGGATTTCTACGCGGCGCACAAGGGTGAAAAGAAGCAGGGCTTGAATTACCATGACACTGCATTACGCTTGACCGCCATGAAGCGGCAGCCGGAATATGCCTGGCTGCGAGAAGTCAATTCTCAGTCCCTACAGGTGGCCTTGCGCAATCTGGACGCGGCTTATCAGAACTTTTTTGCAGGCCGGGGGGAATACCCGAAGTTCAAATCCCGGCGCAGCTGGCAATCGTTTGGTGTTCCGCAGCACTTTGTGCTGGACGCCGAGCAGGGCCGGCTGATCATCCCCAAGCTGGCCCCGCTCAAGATCGTGGTGCACCGCCCGGTCAAGGGGACGCCGAGTAGCGTGACCATTTCGCAGAGCCCATCGGGGTGTTATTTCGCATCCATCCTGTGCGAGGTGGAAGAGCAAGACCGTCCGCTCAAACGCAGAGGGAAAGAGATTGGGTTGGACCTGGGGCTGAAAACCCTCGCGGTCACATCCGAGGGGGAGAAGATCGATCCTCCTCACTATCTACGCCGGGCGGAAGAGAAGCTGGGCCGGGTGCAGCGCCAACTCTCCCGCAAAGAGCAGGGTTCGAGGAACCGCGAGAGGGCGCGGGTGAAGGTGGCCCGCCTGCATGAGAAAGTTGCCAACCAGCGAGCAGACTTTCTTCACAAGTTGAGCCGTCGACTGATCGACGAGAGCCAAGCGATCTATGTCGAGAGCCTGAACGTGAAGGGGATGCTGACAAATCATCATCTGGCCCAGTCCATCAGCGACGCTGGTTGGGGTGAATTTCTGCGGCAGTTACAGTACAAAGCCGCCTGGTACGGAGTTCGCCTGGAAGCGATCGGGCCTTTCTACCCATCGAGCCAGTGGTGCCACAACGGCGACTACCGCAAGGTGGACCTGAGGCTGGCGGAACGGGAATGGGACTGTCCCGTGTGTCATGCGCATCATGACCGGGATGTGAATGCAGCCCTGAACATCCTGCGTGAAGGGCGCGCTCGATCTGTAATCATACGTAGGGCTGGAACAGCCCGAACGGACTGTAAGAGGAAGGACTTACAGCAAACGCCTGGGGAGATCTGTGCAAGCAGGGCGGGTCACCGAACCAGGAAGCTCCCCGCTACAGCGGTGGGGTAGTTCACTTTTCCTCTCTTTCTGTTTTTTTTAGCGGGATCGGATTTTCTATGGACGAAACTTACTGAATTTCTGTGGGTATTTCCTCCTTCCTGGAAATACTGCTCAAGAAGTTGCCTGCCGTAACAGGCCTAAGGTTGGGTAGGCTTGCTCTGAAATCGATCAGAGCAGTTCCCGCAGGAGGTCGAGATCTCTCGGCCTCTTGCGGCTGCTGTCCTGAAAAAGAGAGCGGATAGGCGGGCAGCACCCGCCTATCCTTGAGCAAGGGATTTATTTCGATGGAATTTGTATCCTCGCGTCCGATGGGAGACGGAGGACCTTCCGGACCGGGAGATGTCCGGCGAGCATCTGCTGGATCATCTCGTAAGCGGCATCCGGCGAAGAGCCGCCGGCCACTGAGTAGATGATCATCTTCAGCGTGTCGCTGCCTGCGAGCCTGTCCTGGTCAGCATGGGCGGCGAGGTACCGCACGGCTTGCTGAACGCGGGCGGCATTGACCTCCCGGGCGGTCATCCCATATTTCGAAAGAGTCGCATCACGGAGGGTGACGAAATCGATCGGGATGACCGCGTCGCCGAGCCGCGCCACGCGCAGCGTGCCTCTCACGGTCGGGTTATCGTCCTGGCCCATGTTCAAAGGACAGGTGCAGTCGAACGAGAGGTACCCAAAGCACTGGTCGTACTCCTGGGTGGGTCCAGTCAGGGCCTGGAATGGGCGGTAGAGCACGCCCTCCTTCGCAATGAGCCCGGCGCCACAATTTGGACAGAGCATGCCGGGCAGGTAGCCGATCTGGTCCGCTCTCAGATCGAGCAGGTAGGGTTTGTTTGAGTTCATGGTTTCCTTCTTTCTGTGGGGGAGCCTCTCCGGATGCCGATCTTTCCGACAGCCGGAGAGGATTTTCGGTTGAGATTGCTTTTTTCTTTTATGAGAAGCCCAGGCCCCTCTCTTTTAAAGACACGAAGCGGCTGCCGCCAACCACGATATGATCCAGACATTCGATATCAAGTATCTTTCCGGCCTGGACCATGGCGCGGGTCACGGAGATGTCATCCGGTGAGGGGGTTGGGTCGCCCGTGGGATGGTTGTGACTTACTATTATGGCGGGGGCCATGCGCTGGACGGCGGGCTTGAAGACTTCCGCCATGCGCACCTGGGACGAATTTACTGATCCTCGGTAGACGTCCACAATGTCAATGACATGGTTACGATTGTCCAGAAGAATTACTTTCAAAATTTCCTGCTCCAGGAGCGACATCTCGTATTGGATGAGGGCAGCCGCATCGGCAGGTGAATTGACAAGCGGTCGCTCGGCGGTTGGCTCATGGAGCTTGAGCCCCAGGGCCAGGGCGGCCTTGAGGCGAACCGCCGTCTGCTGTCCGACACCCGCCGCCTGGGCGAGCTCGGACACATGTGCCTTGTGAATGCGCTGGATGTCTCCACCGAAGCGGGCGAGGAGACTTTCCGCCACCTCGATCTGCTGGGCTCCGCCGATCACGGCAGCCAGGAGTTCGACCAGGCTGCAGCCGGCGGCATTGGCGCTGACCCGGTAGGCGGGCTGCTCCCGCAGGGGCAGCGATCTCAGTTTGGTGGGTCTATAGGAGGGGGGGACTTTCATTAGAGTGTCCATCATCCGTTCCTTTCTGTGAATGGTCCGGGAACGGATGGATCCCTCTGGGGGGCGGACATCCGTCCCCGGCGAGGGGGAGCACGATCTTCTGTTTGGAATGCGCTTCTCATCTGGACCGGAGAAGGCAGCCCAGAGTTAATGCGCATAGATTAATATTGTGAAGAAGGTACCGCAAGCGCACCCTTTATTGGGCACGGCGGCAGTCCGCAGGCGGTCTTCTTCATTATTGGGTTGTGGAAAGGGGAGATCTGTCGGGCTCAGGAAATAGCCAGGGTGCAGCCCGGGAATGGGGCAGGGGGGACCCGCTCGGGGTCGTATTCCTCTGGGAAGGTGAAGACCGCGCGCACCTGGAAGGCGGCCGGGTCAAGGCCCAGCCTCTTCCACTTCTCTGCGTAGGCCGTTTGAAGGGCCTGCGTCTGGTGCTTCCAGTAGCAGCCTGTTCCACCTTTTTCGCAGCGCCAGCCAAGGCCCCGGTTCTTCGAGGTCAGCCGGGGTTCGTAGTGCGCTCCTGCGCCGCAGGAGGGGCACTGGTGCGGGACGGTTGGGAAATAGCCCGGGCGCGGGCTTTCGGCCTTCGCACCTTTTTCTTTCTGCAAATAGTACTTGACCGCCGTGACCGCCGGGCAGTCATCTTCCAGCGGGCAGGTGCAGAACAGGTCGTGGGAAACGATATGCACCTGCGGGCGGACATCCGGTCCGAAATCCACCTGGTAGAAGTACTTCTGGTGGACCCGGACGACTGCCTCCTTGAGGATGCCCGTGAGGATGCGCTTCACTTCGGCGCTTCTCCGCGCCTGCGAAGCGCTCAGACGGCGGTCAAGGACGAACGCCGTCGCTTTGCTGGTGGCCATGGTTTTGCCTCCTTCTGCCTGACCCTCAGGCAGGCCGCAAGGGAAATAGAGAGCTGTATCCCGTCGTTCATGAGATGCCTCCCTCGAGCGGCGGCTCCTCTGCGGAATTCCCGTGGGGGATCTCGCCGGAGGGTTCTTCAGTTTTCAGGACATCTTTTGGGGCGTGGTCCAGGAACTGGACCTGGGCGGCGTTGACCTCGTAGTCGGCGCGCGCTCCGCCGTCCTGGGCCTGCCAGATCGCCGGTCCGCCTTTCTGTGGACCGTCCGTCTGGCTGCCGGTGATCCTGCCGGACACCAGGACGTGGCTGCCCTTGCGCAGGAACTCGCTGCAAGGGGTGGCCAGGTTGCCCCAGACCGTCACCTTGAAACGGGTCAGCGTTTCGACCGGCTGGCCGTTACCGTTGGGGTGGACGTCGTTGTTGGCCACGATCAGGGTCGTGACCGGCGTCCCTTTGGGGGTGGTGCGCAGCAGCGGCTCGGCCATCAGGTTGCCGTCGAAGATCACCACTTGCAGATTCTTTTTGCTCATTTTCTGTACCTCGATTCTGTTGGGTTCTATGGGATTGCTTTGGAGTGGAAGGGATCGGCGGTGCTCGTCCGGTTTGCCTCGCGCTTCACCGGCGTTGCGGCACCCGCCATCCTGGATGGGTTTAGGATCGTTTTAGACTTTGATCTCCTTTTTCTGTGGATTTTTCCTTCTTGGAATGCTGCTGACGAAAATCCTGGCCTCGCGAGGAAGAAGCCAGCTCACGAAGGGAAAGTGGCTCTGCAAGGCAGAGGCACACCGAAGGGCTCAAACGGTCGCGTTTGGACCCTCGGGTGTGCCCCGGACACGCGGTCCGGGGCAGTGATGTTTTTTGAACTGCTGTTGCTGGATGGCCTGGAGGACCGGCCTTCCAGCTCTTTGGGATCGCTCTGCGTGGGTACGCGTGGGTGAGCGATCGCCATTTCTCTTCGATATGCAGTCTTCGGCAGTCGCACGCTGCTTCCGGGCTGGTTTGTCAAGGTACGGGTCGAACGAAAAGGGTAATTAAACAAAAAAACGAGAGAAGCCCGCGCTGGGAGGCGGGAAGAAATACTTCTCTCGTTTGGGATCTCGCTCACCGGTCACGAGGACGGAGCGAGGCTATCGGCTTACGTGGGCGGCCGGGGGGCCGTCCTATTCGGTTGTAGGACTTCCTTACTTCTTTTTGACCTTGCCTTTCTTTTCAGGCTTTTCTGCTGCCTTTTTTCCCTGCTCGGCTGGCGTGGGGACCGCCTCTTCATCGAGGCTGGCTTCCGGGAGTCTGTCGGATCCCGAGGCGGCCCGCCTCGTATCGATCAGTGCGGCGGTCTCGGCAGCGTCCTCGCCGGGCTGGATGCCTTCCTCTGAGGGCTCGGAGGAGGCCTGGGCCGCTCCGTTGATCCAGGCGGGCTGCACGACCACCTCCTGCGAGCTCCTGTCTCTATGGTCCCTGTGTCTATCTGACCGTCCAGCCTCCGGAAGATGGGGATAGCGGAACTCGAGGGTGGTGCAGCAGACCTGGACGGCCGGCCGGGAGACCTGGATCGAGGCGATCTCGCGCGGCAGACCGATGTGCACCGTGCAGTGGGAGAGGATCTCGCCGATGGTCTCGGGAATATTCCGGCCTTCCATGCGCCCGCGCACCAGAAGGTGCAGCCCACGCGTCGCGCGCTGCATGTCGAACGGCACAGACGGGTCCAGGCGGACCGTGACGTAGTCGGACTCGATCGGGACCCTTCCGCCGGTCTGTCCTCCTCGCTCGGGCGGGCGCTGGTTCGCCAGCCGCAGGTAGCGGTACGGCTCGTGGATCCAGGCCCGCACCAGATACCCTTCCAGGGTGACCTGGTTGACCATGCTCACCAGGGTCTGGGTGCGCCCCCTGCGGGGTGGGGTGGGGGTTGCAGTGGGTGTTGCCATTTTCTGTACTCCTTTCTACTTGCCTCTTCGGTTGATGGGGGCGTCCTGAAAACAAAAAAAAAGGACGCCACATCCACAGCGGAAATGCTGCTAATGTGGCGTCCTGGTAGGGCGCCTGAAGTCTGGCTGACGGGTCGGCTCAGGAGATTTCTCCCTCCTGGCCGTCGGTCACGACTGACCGGTTAAATATATGATAGCACGGAAAAAGAGACTGTCAAGAGTTCGAAGTTGAAAGTTACAGTAATAAAAATCCATAGAATAAGGGGTTGCAAAAAGAGAGAGTTCCAATCAATATTGTAGTTAGCCACAACAACAAAGAAAGGAACTCTCAGATGA
>Ga0208689_1000388_pt1 | contig 33675 bp, 26 predicted proteins | sample June2015DPH_8_15_FD_184700 | JGI IMG/M metagenome (GOLD analysis project Ga0208689, IMG submission 184700) | Peatland microbial communities from SPRUCE experiment site at the Marcell Experimental Forest, Minnesota, USA - June2015DPH_8_150... | ecosystem: Environmental > Terrestrial > Soil >... | reverse complement strand
GGCTTTCAGCTTCGGGTGCTTGTCCGGGTTCCTGGCGATCATCTGGATCATTATCGGGGCCATCTTTCTCTACAATATGACGCTCATCTCCGGCAAATTTGAGATCGTGAAGGAATCCATCATTCACATCTCGTTCGACCGGCGGCTCCAGGTGCTCCTGATCGCCTTCTCCTTCGGCGCCATCATCGAGGGGACCTCGGGGTTCGGGACGCCAGTGGCCATCGCCGGAGCGGTCATGGTGGGCCTGGGATTCGCCCCCTTCGAATCGGCGGTTCTCAACCTCCTGGCCAACACCGCACCGGTCGCCTGGGGAGCCATCGGCACGCCCATCGTGACCCTCGCGGCCGTGAGCGGCCTTCCTGAGCTGAAGCTGTCGGCCATGGCCGGGCACCAGCTCCCCTTCGTTTCCGTCCTCGTTCCCTTCTGGCTCGTTGCCGCGTTCGTCAAGATGGAGGGAGGTACCTGGAAAGAGGCCTGGGAGGTGTGGCCGGGGACACTGTGCGCGGGCCTCTCCTTCGCCGTCATGCAGTGGTTCACGTCCTCGACGCAGGCCTTCCACCTCATGACCGACGTGGTGTCGGGCGTCTTCTCCGTCATCTGCACCGCCCTGTTCCTGCGCTTCATCTGGCATCCCAAGACGCGGTTCCTGCTGCGGTCGGAACGCGAGGCCCTGGCCAAGGCCGGAAAGACTATGGCGACGGCGACCACGGACAAGACGGAATGGGTATACCGGTACACCGCCTCCCAGACCGCGTATGCCTGGCTGCCGTGGACGATCCTCATCATCTGCTGCGCCGTCTGGGGCATGCCGACGTGGCGGACCTACTTGAACAACCTCTTTTCGGGCATCACGTTTCAGACCACCCTCCTCGGCGGCGCGTTTGGGGGTAAGCTCTCCCTGCCGACGTGGCAAATGCCGGCGCTCCATAACATGGTCCAGCGCATGCCGCCGGTGGTTCCAGCCAACGCCAAGCCGGAAGCGGCTATCTTCACCATCAACTGGCTGTCGGCATCCGGGACCGGCGTGTTCGTGGCGGCCTTGTTGTCCGGACTCGTCCTGCGGTTGAGTGCCGCGCAATGGGGCGAGGCCGTGCGTCGAACCGCCCGTCGCCTGGTGATCCCGATCCTGGTCATCGCGCAGGTGCTGGGACTCGGGTACCTCACGCGCTACTGTGGGACCGACGCGGTGCTCGGTCTGGCGTTCACCAGAGCGGGGTTCATGTATCCTTTCTTCGCGGCCTACCTGGGCTGGCTGGGGGTGTTCCTCACCGGCTCCGACACCGCCTCAAACGCCTTGTTCGGCAGCCTCCAGCGGATCACCGCCCAACAGCTCCACTTGAACGAGACGCTCATCGTCGCGACCAACTCCACCGGGGGCGTCATGGGAAAGATGATCGATCCCCAGTCCATCATGGTCGCCTGCGCCGCCTGCTACGACGATCCGTATGAGCGGACCCATGCCCTGGGGCCGATCTTCCGGACGGTGTGGTGGCATTCGGTGGCGGGCGCGGCGGTGATCGGGCTGATCGCCTTCCTGCAAGCCTACGTCTTCAAGGGCCTGATCCCTGGTTGAAGGACGAGCTACTCGGACGTAACTGTTGTCAACAGGCCGTTAGCACTCAGAACCCCTGTCAATGAGCGATATCGCGATGTTACAACAGCTATTTGGATTTGGTGCCCGAACCTAACCGACATCGGGGTCTATGATCCATTCATGAGTTTGTCGCTCCGCTTGCGAGCTTTACAGTTTGCTGAAGAACTCAGGATTCGTATCAGGGCATCGCTTTAGCGATGCCGCAAGTTCTTCAAAATCAGATGCCCCTTTAGGGGCTGGACACAGCAAATCAAGAGCGGTGAGCGTGTGGATCCGGGCGGTCCGGGCAAGAGTTTGGGGGAAGCGATTCGCGTGTAACACCGTTCATGGTGGCGAGGACTCGATGTCCAAAGTAGGTCTCTTTATACCGTGCTACGTCGATCAGCTGTACCCGCAAGTCGGACTTGCGACTTTGCGACTGCTGCGACGTCTCGGCGTCGATGTCGACTTTCCCGAGGAGCAGACCTGCTGCGGCCAGCCCATGGCTAACTCGGGTTGTGCGGAATACACGCGGCCGCTTGCCGAGAGATTTCTTAAGATCTTCGGTAAGTATGATCACGTGGTCGCGCCCTCTGGAAGCTGTGTATCGATGGTGCGCAACCACTACGCACAGTGGCTGGAGGGGAGGCCAGACTTCGATCACCTCCGCACGACGACGTTCGAGCTCTGCGAATACCTGGTGGACATCGCCCGGGTAGTCAAGGTTGACGGTGACTTCCCCTGCAAGGTGGGACTACATATGAGCTGTCACGGTCTGAGGGAGTTGCGGCTCGGGCGCTCCTCGGAACTAATGGTGAAGCCCTTCAACAAAGTACGACTCCTTCTCGGTCAGTTGCGGGGCATAGAACTGGTCGAGCTCACCCGGTCCGACGAGTGTTGCGGTTTCGGCGGCACCTTTGCGGTGAACGAGGAGGCCGTCTCTTGCCTCATGGGCCGGGACCGGATCGCCGACCATGAGAAGGCGGGGGCGGAGATAATTGCCGGCTTTGACACGTCGTGCCTTATGCACCTTGACGGCCTTATCCGCCGCGAGAACAAGCCGCTGCGGGTGATGCACGTCGCGGAAATCCTGGAGGGCGCGAGACTTTCATGATCGGACATGCTGAGAAGGCTGCGCCCTTTGTCGCCAATGAGGGGCGGGTGCACTGGCACGACCAGGCGCTGTGGTTCGTACGGCTGAAGCGTGATCGCCAAGCAGAGAGCATTCCGGAATGGGAGGATCTGCGGGAGGCCGCCGCAGCCATCAAGGCGCACACGTTGTCACGGATCGCCGACTACCTGGAGGAGTTCGAGCACAACGCCAGGAGCAACGGCATCCAGGTCCACTGGGCGCGCGATGGTGCGGAGCACAATGCAATCGTGCACCGTATTCTCGCGGATCGGGGCATCACCCGGATGGTGAAATCGAAGTCGATGCTTACCGAGGAGTGCCACCTGAACCCCTACCTCGAGGCGCACGGCATCGAGGTGACTGACACGGATCTCGGTGAACGCATCGTGCAGCTTCGCCACGAGCCACCGAGCCACATCGTGCTCCCGGCTATTCACCTGAAGAAGGAGGATATCGGCGAGCTGTTTCACAAAGAACTCGGGACAGCGAAGGGTGCTTCCGACCCGAAGTACCTCACCGAGGCAGCGCGCAGCCATCTGCGGCAGAAGTTCATGGCGGCGCAGGCGGGCCTCACCGGCGTCAACTTCGCGATCGCCGAGACAGGCGGCTTCGTCGTCTGCACCAACGAAGGTAACGCCGACATGGGAACGAGCCTGCCCCCAGTCCACATCGCCTGTATGGGGGTCGAGAAAATCGTGCCCCGGGCTAAGGATCTCGCCATCTTCCTCCGGCTGCTCGCCCGTAGCGCAACTGGTCAGCCCCTGACCACTTACACCACACACTTCCACGGCCCGATGCGCGGCGGCGAACTGCACGTGGTCATTGTCGACAACGGCCGGAGCGCGATCCTTGGTCAGGAGACTTTCCGCCGCTCGCTCTCCTGCATCCGCTGCGGCGCCTGCATGAACACCTGCCCAGTGTTCCGGCGCTCAGGCGGCTACAGCTATGGGTATACCGTCCCTGGCCCGATCGGTTCGTTACTCGCGCCGCTGCGCGACCCCCGCAAGTTTGGCAGCCTGCCGTTTGCCTCGAGCCTGTGCGGTTCCTGCTCAGACGTTTGCCCGGTGAAGATCGATCTGCACCACGAGTTGTACGCCTTCCGCCAAGAACTGGTCCGAAATAAGGTAGTGCCGCTTTACAAGCGCCTTGGCATGGCAGTAATGAGCGCCGTTCTGGCGAGGCCGTGGGCTTACCGGCTCGCAGGCAGGCTCATGCGCTGGATCGTGCCGCGGCTGCCTCGGGCTTTCGTGTATGGTCCCTGGAACGCGTGGGGGCGCCAACGCGAGCTGCCGCCGATGCCGCGACAGAGCTTCCGTGATCTCATTAAGGAGGAGTCGAAGTGAACGGCCGGGACGCTATTCTCGCCTCCTTGCGCCGCAACGTACTTCCAGTGTCGCCGCTGCCGGATGCGCCGGCTGCCATTACCTATGCCGACCCCGAGAGACAGTTCGCCGAAGCGTTCGGCTCCGTGGGCGGCAAATTCGTTCGCGTCGCAAGCCTCGCGGAGGTCAACACCGAACTCGGGAAGTTCGAGTCATACACCCAGGCGCGCAAGATCGCCTCGCTTATCCCGGACATAGGTAGGGCCAATGTTGATCTCGCCGCCCTAACGGATCCGCACGAGCTTGAGGGGCTCGATATTGCCATCATTGCCGGCGAGTTCGGCGTCGCGGAAAACGGCGCCGTGTGGGTGCCGGGAAGCACCCTCGGTCCGCATCGGGCCATCTTCGTGGTTACCCAGCACCTTGTGCTGGTCGTGCCGGCCGGCCAGATTGTCCATAACATGCACCAGGCGTACGATCGGATCCGTCTCGAGCGCCCCGGCTTCGGCATCTTCATCTCCGGACCATCCAAGACCGCCGACATCGAGCAGGCACTCGTTATCGGAGCGCACGGCGCCCGCAGCTGTTCGCTTTTCCTGGTTGGCTCGCAAGCAAGATGACGCGGTCCAGCAGATCACGTCTGCAAGTCCCCGCCCAAGGGTACGGCCATGAGGGAGACATCCTGCGTTACATGTTCTTCCACAGCATTGCGCTGGCCTGCCTGGGAGGCATGTCGCATAATCCCCATTTGGATCATCTCATCGAGACGAGTAAGGTGGCAGCCTTGTACGAGTGTTGACCAGGGCATCCACGGACGAACTCGGTTCAAGCAACGCCCAGGAAAGCGAAACGGGTGTACAATGATCCGTTTTCGAAGTCAAAAAGGAATCTCGGGTAGATTGTCGTGTTCCACCGGGCCGGCGAACCCCGCTGTGTGGCTTGGTTTCGCTCCTGGGCTACTGGTTCAGGCCACGCCCCCCGATGGCTCGCCGTGAGAGGAGAGCAGCACATGGAAGCCCGCATCCTCAATGAATTTCGCGCAATCGTCGGAGCGCCCGGGCTGATCACCGAGCCCGAGCAGCTCAGCACCTACGAGTGCGACGGTCTCACCATGTTTCGGGTGCTGCCGTTGGCCGTGCTGCTACCCACCTCCACCGCGCAGGTGCAGGCCATCGTGCGCGTGTGCCATCGCGAAAAGATCCCCTTTGTTGCGCGTGGTTCGGGCACGGGGCTGAGCGGCGGAGCGCTGCCGGTAGCCAAAGGCATCGTCATCAGCCTGACGCGCATGAACCGCATCCTGGAAGTGGATCTGCCCAACCAGAGGGTCGTCGTCGAACCCGGCGTGATCAACTTGACCGTGACCGCCCGGGTCGCGCCCGACGGCTATTTCTACGCCCCCGATCCTTCTTCGCAGTTGGTCTGCTCCATCGGCGGCAACGTCGCGGAGAACTCCGGCGGCGCCCACTGCCTGAAGTACGGCTTTACCACCACGCACGTCCTGGGCATGGAAGTGGTGCTGCCCGACGGCTCGCTCGTCCATCTTGGTGGGCGGACAGTCGATCGTCCAGGCTACGACCTGCCGGGGGTCTTCGTGGGATCGGAAGGCACGCTCGGCATCGCCACCCAAGTCATCCTGCGCATTGTGAAAAAGCCGGAAGTCATCCAGGTCCTGCTGGCGGCCTTCAATTCCACTAATGAGGCGGGCGCGGCGGTGAGCGGCATCATCGCGGCCGGCATGCTGCCGGCGGCCATCGAGATGATGGACAATCTCGCCATCCAGGCCGCTGAAGCCGCGGTGCAGGCGAACTATCCCAATTGCGGCGGGCTGTTGCTGGTTGAGCTGGACGGTCCGGCCCCCGAGGTCGAGACCCTGATGGAGGAGGTGGCCGACGTCTGCACCAAATGCGGCGCCTGGGAGATCCACGTCGCGCAGTCCGACGCCGAGCGCGCTCGCGTCTGGACGGGACGCAAGGCCGCCTTCGCCGCCGTCGGCCGCCTCGCGCCGGCTTACATCGTGCAGGACGGCGTGATCCCGCGCACGGCGTTGCCGCACGTGATGAGCGAGATCGTACGGCTCAGCTCCGAGGTCGGCCTGCGCGTGGCCAACGTCTTCCATGCCGGCGACGGCAACCTGCACCCGCTGGTGCTCTATGACAATAGCGTGCCCGGGCAGGACAAGCTGGCCGAGAAGCTGGCGGGCGACATCCTGCGGCTGTGCATCAAGGCCGGCGGCTCCATCACCGGGGAACACGGCGTGGGGGAAGAAAAGAAGATGTTCATGGCCGAGATGTACGCCGAGCCCGACCTGGACACTATGCAACTGCTGCGTTGCGCCTTCGATCCCGAGAACCTCTCCAATCCCGATAAGGTATTTCCCCGGCCCCGGTTGTGCGGAGAAAAACCCGGGGTCTATGAACCGCACCCGTTGGAAGTCGCGGGCGTGGTGCAACGCTTCTAAGAGCAGGAGAAACGCCCATGCCAGCCGCAAGCGGTGTTATGACCCCAGTCTCGTGGCCGGAACTGGCCGAAATCGTTGGGAAGGAACATCTCCGCGCCGCCACTGCGGCGGATGCCATCGATGGCGTCGAGGCGCAGAGGGTCGCCGAACCAGGGACTGCCGAAGACTTGGCGCGCGCTCTGCGCTGGGCCCACGCCGCTGGCGTGAAGGTGTCGCCGCGGGGCGGAGGCACCAAGCTGGGCTGGGGAAATCCGCCGGCCGCCTGCGATCTGGTGCTCTCGACCGCGCGCCTGAACCGCGTCCTCGAACACGCCTGGGCAGACATGACGGTCATCGTCGAAGCGGGATGCCGCGTCGCCGACCTGCAAAAGACGCTCGCCGAGCACGGCCAGCGGCTGGCCCTCGACCCGCTGTGGCCGGAGCGGGCCACCATCGGCGGCATCCTCTCCACCAACGATAGCGGCACGCTGCGTGCGCGCTACGGCTCGCTTCGCGACCTCATCATCGGTATCACGGTGGCGCTGCCTGACGGCACCCTCGCCAAGAGTGGCGGCAAAGTGGTTAAGAACGTTGCCGGCTACGATCTGGCAAAACTCTTCACCGGCGCCCTGGGGACACTGGGCGTGATCGTGCAGGCGATCTTTCGTCTCCATCCCTTGCCACGGGAATCGCGCAGCCTGAGCTTCAGCGGCACGCCCGAATCGCTGAACCAACTGCTGCTCGCCATCCAGGCCTCGAAACTGACTGGCACCGGCCTGCAACTGCGGGCGGCGCAGGGAAGCGCGCACCTGGAAGTCCGCTTCGACGGCACTGCGGCCGGCATCCAGGCCCAGGTCAAGCAGGTTCAGCAGATCGCAGGATCTATGGCTGCCTCGGATGCCCCCGCTAACGCCTGGACCTCGCACCAGGCCATCTGGGACGGCGCCACCCCGGCGCTGCTCACGAAATTCAGTGTGCTGCCGGCGCAGTTCGCGGCGGTGTGTGCGCTGGTCGAGCGCTCAGCCGGGGCGCAGTCGCTGGCGTGGAAGATCGTCGTACAAACTGTGGGCGCCGGCTATGCGCGTCTCGAAGGCAACGAGCAAGGCCTACGCACCGCGCTGCTGACCTTGCGCGACGAGCTCGCGAAAATGGGCGGCACGCTGGTCGTGCTCGGCTGCCCGGTGGCGATCAAGCGTGGCCTCGACGCCTGGGGACCGCCCTCAGACGCGCAGCCGCTGATGGTGCGCGTCAAGCAGCGCTTCGATCCCGACGGGACTCTGAACCCAGGACGCTTCGTAGGAGGGATCTGATGGCCCAAGGTGAACCGACCAACCCCGCCGCCATTTTCGACGATCACAATCCGCCGGCAGCGGAGCTGTACAACAAGTGCGTCCACTGCGGCTTCTGCCTGCCCACCTGTCCCACCTACGCGCTGTGGGGCGAAGAGATGGACTCCCCGCGCGGCCGCATTTACCTGATGAAGCTGGGCAGCGAAGGCAAAGCCAAGCTCACCGACAGCTACGCCCGCCATTTTGACCAGTGCCTGGGCTGTATGGCCTGCGTAACCGCCTGCCCCTCCGGCGTGCAGTACGGCAAGCTGATCGAAGCCACCCGAGCCCAACTCCAGCGCCACTACCGGCGCTCGCCCGGCGAAACCATCCACCGGCAACTGATCTTCAATCTGTTTCCGTATCCCGAACGGCTGCGCGCATTTCTGTGGCCGGCGTGGGCGTACCACGCTTCCGGACTGCGCGCATTGGTGCGGGGCGCCGGGCTGCTCAAGCTGCTTCCGCGCAAGCTGCGGGCGACGGAAGCATTGCTGCCGGCGATTACGCTGCGCGAGCTGCGCGCCAATATGCCGGAGCGCATTCCGGTGCAAGGCCCGGTGCGCAAGCGCGTGGGCCTGCTGACCGGATGCGTGCAGCGCGTGCTGTTCTCCGGCGTGAACGCGGCCACGGCGCGGGTGCTGGCCGCCGAGGGATGCGAGGTCATCATCCCCCGCGAACAGGGTTGCTGCGGCGCGCTCGCGGTCCATGCCGGACTGGAAGAGCAGGCGCTCGATTTCGCGCGCAAGCTCATTGGAGTTTTCGAATGCGCCGGAGTGGACGCCATCGTCATCAACGCCGCCGGTTGCGGCTCCACCATGAAGGAGTACGGCTACCTCCTGCGCAACGACCCGCAGTACGCCGAACGCGCCAAGGCATTCGCGGCCAAGTGCAAGGACATCTCCGAGGTGCTGGCGGAGCTGGAGCCACGCGCGGTGCGGCATCCGCTGCCGCTGCGTGTCGCCTACCACGATTCCTGCCATCTCCAGCACGCGCAGGGCATCCGCACCCAGCCGCGGCAGGTGCTCAAGACTATTCCCAAGCTGGAGCTGCTGGAGATCCCCGACTCCGCCATCTGCTGCGGCTCGGCCGGGATCTACAACCTGGTTCAGCCCGACACGGCGGCCCAGCTCGGCGACATGAAGGTGAAGAACTGCCTCTCGACCAGCCCCGACCTGGTGGTCTCAGCCAATCCCGGCTGCCTGGTGCAGATCTCGTCCGGCCTGAAACGCGCGGGCAAGCGGGTGCCGGTGCTGCACATGATCGAGCTGGTGGACGCTGCCATCCAGGGTACTCCTGCCTCAGAGCTGCAAGCGCGGGCCGCCGGATAGCACCGCATCGTCAAAAGCTAGGCGGTGGCGGGATGGGGGTTGTTTACAAGGCCGAAGATACCCTCCGGGCATTCGAGCCGGTCGGCTGCCCGCCTGAGAGATGGGTTTCAGAAGGAACAATTGAAACTTTCACATGGGTGGCGGCTCTAGTTCGGCGGAGCCATCGGCGCGGGCGTCTGACGCTCCGTAGTTAATGTTTGCCTTGGAATCGCGCATCACGGCCTGGCCCCGACCCATGGCTGTTGAGTATTCGCGCTCGACTTTGAATTGGTGGCCCATCGAGGAAAGCTTTTCGAGGACGTCAGGGTTCACGCGCGATTCGATCACGATGTGGCATCCGTGATTTGGGCTCACAGTGAAACGCGCCTCCTCCAAAGCTGCCTGAATGTTCATGCCATAGTCCACCACATTCGAGACGAATTGTGCGTGCGCCAGCGGTTGGTTGGGTCCTCCCATAATTCCGAAGCCGATGTGCTGGTCGCCGCGTTGCATGAACGCGGGAATGATGGTGTGGAAAGGCCGTTTGCGGGGCGCTAAAACGTTGGGCGACGCCGGGTCCAATGAGAAGAGCGCTCCACGGCTCTGCAAAACGAATCCCATCCCGCGCACGGTGATGCCGGATCCGAACAAATCGTAATTGCTCTGGATTAAAGATACGATGTTGCCCTCGCGGTCGACCACCGAAAGGTAGGTAGTATCGCTGGCCGGAGGTTTGCCCGGCGCTACCTCGCAGTTGGCCTTGGATGGATCAATCCGCTCAGCGCGATCGCGCGCGTACTTTTTCGAGAGCAATCCGTTCATGGGAACCTTGGCAAAGCGAGGATCGGCGTTGTACCTGTACAAGTCGGCGTAGGCCAACTTCATGGCTTCGATCTTTTTGTGCAGTTCCGTGACGCTCAGCGGTCCGTCTGGCGAAGCCGGAGAAGTTTCCATAATGTTGAGCATTTCCAGCGCCGCCATACCCTGTCCGTTGGGCGGAAGCTCATAAACCGTCCAGTCGCGGTATGTTGTGGAGATTGGATTCACCCACTCGGGCGAAAACCGGGCCAGATCGTCTGCCGACATTGTGCCACCGGCGGCATGCGAAGTACTGAGAATTGCGTGCGCGATCTCCCCCTGGTAGAAAGCACTCGGGCCATCTTGCGCGACCAGCCTCAATGCCTTCGCGAGATCGGGATTGCGGAAGACCTCTCCCAGCTCCGGGGGCTTGCCATGGGGCAAAAATACGCGGCGGCTCTCGGGATCGCCTTTTATCCAATCTGGCGAGGTTTCCCAGTAGGCATGGATAATTTCGGGAATTGGATACCCCTGCTCGGCATAAAAGATGGCGGGCTGGAACAGTTCTTTCCAAGGCAGTCGTCCGAAACGCTCGTGCAATGCGTCCCACCCTGCCACTGCTCCGGGCACAGTGATGGTGTCGACGACGGAATCCGGCATCGAAACCGCTCCCTTGGCTTTCAGGTGTTCAATGGTCAGGCCCTGCGGCGACCATCCGCTGGAATTTAAGCCATAAAGCTTGCCGCTCTTCGCTTCCCAGTAGATGGCAAACAGGTCGCCACCCATGCCGTTCATCATGGGTTCGGTAACACCGAGCACAGCGTTCGCAGCGATCGCTGCATCGATGGCGAAACCGCCGCGAGCCAGGATTTGTGCGCCAGCGACGGACGCCTGAGCATGGCTGGTAGCCACGATCCCGTAGCGAGAAATGATCATCGACCGTGCATGAGAACGGTCTTGCGCGAATGCGGCACGATACATGACGAAGACAAGAATTGACCGGAATTTTCGATTCAGATCTCTGGCTTGTGCATCGTACGCCTCTCCTGCCCTGGACACAACGAATTTGCCACCAGAGCGGGCCCCAGCGAGATGAGCGGGGTTCCGACGGCTCATTTCTGCCCGTCTGACGAGCCCCGCTTGCTGCCGCGTAACCGATTACGACCGACGGGGCAAAAACATGCAGTTGCCGCTAGCCGGAAGCTGCTGCGACAGTCCATCTACAGTCGCTTGGCAGGATACGAAGATGTCAACGATGGGGAGCGTGAATACGACGGAAAGACGGCCGGTATCGCTGGTTTTTCATTCCTAAAATCCCTGACGAACCGACGATTTCTTCGAAGATCGAAGAATGATTCGATCTCCTCGCGCAGCGCCAGGCTCTCGTTTGGCACCCTTGCTTCCTCGTCAATTCTAGAGTGCCCCACAACGCCTCACGGTGTACTTCACGCTCGAAAGCACTCCAATCGCGTTGCTCGATCAAATCCACGAACAGCGCAGAACAGCAGCAGAACGAAGCAGCAGAGATCACGCATAGGCACCGATTGTCGTTGTGCAAGGGAGGCTGTGTCAACCAAGCCCCCAAGGACAATCTGTTCAGACTGAAGTCACTCTGAGAAAAAACGAAAGCGCCCCAGACTCAATGAGTCATGGGACGCTCTCGAAACAGTCCTCCCCCGAAAACTGCTCGATCACAAGGCTAGGCTCCGATGCGGTCATTGTGAATAGCTCCTGCGTGCCGTGTAGCGGCACTGCTGGGCTATCTGCCCCGATCCGTGACGCGATGGGTCAAGCTTGAATTGTGATCGCCTCGCCGGGGCAGGTTCGCCCAACGCCACACGCGCCGTTCGCTCGAAGTACCGGGTCAGTGCTTTACAGACGGAAGTACCCCCGACCTCTGAGGAGCGGGTCTGGAAAGGCACTCTCAACTGGATACGCATCTTGCCGTGCGGCCCTTCCAACTCGATGAGGCGTAGCAAATCTCAACGGTAGCTGGCACATCGTCTGCAAACCTGTTCCCAAGGATCCAACAGGGAATCTGCCTGTACAGCTATGTCTTTGGAGTCATGAGGGTGTTGGGAGGAAACAGCTCTTCAATGGTGACCGGACGGACCTGGCGCGTCCCCGAAGATGGCCAAACATGACCCAAGGCGGCCTCAATTCACCGCGGCCAGAAGGGCGTCTGCCACGAGCTTCTTCGTCTGCTCATCCACCTCCGATGGCCCAGCTTTCAGGCTGACCTGGTTGGCTAAGCGCTTGGATTTGATCCCGATATAGACGGCGCTGTATGCAGTATCTCCGAGGTTTTCCACTTTGTGCTTGAAGGGCGGGAACCACCGGGCCTCGCCCGGCTTGGCAAACACCTCTTGTGTCTTGCCATGCTCATCCGTGAACCGGAGATGCCCTTCAGTGAGAACGACGACCACGCCTCCAGGATGCGCGTGCAGGTTCGACTTCTCATGCGGTCCATAGTGGACGCTCACCACCTGCACATACTCATTCTCAAAAGCCAGCTTGTAGTGCGTTGGCTCGACCTTGGTGGGATCTTGCGCGAGCGCCACGGCGTAGAAAAACAAGACCAACAACGCGGCGCAGAACGGCCTGCTATACACGGATTTCCGCATGAAAGACGACCTCGGGATTCTGTTCTTAAGCTGTCCTCAAGCTTATCCCACCCCAGGCAACTGTCAATGATGGAAACGAAGGTTTGGACCAAACTGGTAAGAAGGCAACTGTGCTCCGAAATTTTTACTGCAGCCGGAAGCGTTCGGTCATCAGCCGCTGCAGCCGCGGCCGGTAGAGAATATCGTAGGCGAGTTCTTTGTCGGGAAACATGCTCAGGGCCGCGCGGCGGGCATTCGCGGCCATCTCCGCCGCCTCTTCCAGCGTCAGATCGGGATCCTGGCCGATCACCGACATCACCATGCTCATCATCATCTGCAGGCGCCGCAGTCTTCGGGCCTCCTCCATGCGCTCGTTGTGTTCTCCGCCTGGTTGTTCGGCCCGTTGAACCTCCATACTGCCCCCGTCCTCTTTGGAATTGGATGTTGACCGCGTCCCCCGCGTTGCGCCTCAGTCGCCATTGTGCCAGCTTCCGCCCGCGAATCAAGCTTCCCTTGGCCGTACACCTTTGTGACCAGCAAGTGTGACCAGCAAGACAGAGCCATGGTGACTGCCGTAATCTGTTAACAGACAGTTTTACGGAGGACGCATGCCAGAGCCGACTAAACCCTCGCCTCAACCCGAGCCCAATGAGAAACTGGTCAAGATTTTCGACGCCGAGCAGGAAAACGAAGCCATCGTCGTGCAGGGCTTGCTTGAATCCGCCGGCATCGAATCGGACTTGAAATCCATTGACGCGGTCCAGGACGCGTTTCCCGGCGTTGGCGGAACGATCATTCTTGTGCGCGAAGAAGACGCGCCCGCAGCCGAAAAGATTATCGAAGCGTACCGTCATTTGCCGCCTCTCGATGACGAGACCGCCGATATCAGTGGCTGAGAGTATCCATGGGAGAGAATCAATGGGCGAGAGTCACTGACTGAGAATCAGTGGATGAGCGCGACGTCCGGAGTCACGGACTTGCCGTCCAGGTAAAAACTGACCGCGCCCTCCTCGTCGGTGCGGTAGGTTTTCACCCCCGCCTGCTGTAGGCGCTCCAGCACTTCGCGCCGGGGATGTCCGTACACATTTCGCGCGCCGACGGAAATGACCGCGTAGCGCGGATGAACGGTCGAGAGCAGATCGGCAGAAGTTCCGCTTGCGCTTCCGTGATGCGCGACCTTCAGCAGTATCGCCTCCGGATGCTCTTCCACGACGCGGCGTTCCGCCGGACGCTCCGCGTCTCCCTCGAGCAAAGCGGTCGTCCCGCCGAAGGTCGCCGTAAACACCAGGCAATCGTCGTTCGGGCGCATCGAGCCGGTGATTTGGTCGCGTCCGGGAGCGAGCATGTGGAAATGCGCTCCGCCATAATCGAATTGATCGCCTTCTTTTTTTACGGTGACTTTCATTCCCGCTTTCTGGGCTTGCGCAACGATCGGCGCCAATTGGCCCACCGGCTTGTCGATACTCACCCAGAGTTCTCGCGGGTGGAAATTTGCAATTACCGCGGGCATCCCGCCGAGGTGGTCGGCATGAGGATGCGTGATCGCGACCACGTCGAGACGATCGATGCCTCGGTTCCAAAGATAGGAAGAGACCACCTGTTCGCCGAGATCAAAATCCGAATGCATCCACTGCGGCAGGCCTCCGGCATCAATGAGCAGGGCGCGCCCCTCGGGCGTGACCAGCAGAATGGAATCGCCTTGTCCAACGTCAATGGTAGTCATCTCCATCACGCCGGCGCGAAGGTGAGGGCGAGAGGGGACAAACGCAATCCAGACCGCAACACCGAACAGCAACACCACAGAAGCAAAAGCGGCCAGGCGCGCGCGACGGATCTGCGCCGCCAGCATGGCGAGCGCCAGAGCGGCGATCGAGGCTAATATCATCGCGAGCGAGGGCATGGCCACCCGCAGGTCGGCGATCGATGTACCGGCGACCTGAGCGCCGCCCAGCCAGTGCACCGTTCCCGCGATTCCCTCAAGTGCGAGGCCGGAAATCCAAACCGCGGGCTTGGCCAGCATGGTCGAGATGTATCCCAAGCCGACGGCGGCGGCGGCGGTGGGCATCAGCACCTGGGTAAGCGGAATCACCGCCAGGTTGGCCGGCATTCCCATGGTGGTCGCGCGATGAAAGTGGTAGGCCATCAGCAGCGCCAGTCCCGCCTGCATCAACGCCGAAATGAAAACCAATTCGCCCACACCGATCGCGACGCGCATCATGATCGCGGGCACTGCCAGGCCGAGGCGATCGCCGATGAATCTCTTCAGCCGCCCTCCGATCAACCTTAGATCCAGCCGGAACTGCGCCACCCCGGGAGCCACGTGCAAATCGTAGCTTGCAGCTCGCAACAGCCGCAGACCGCGCGCGTAGGGCAACGTTGTCCGTTCCAGAATTGGCGAGCCGATGCCCGCGATGATGAAGACCGCAAGAAACGTCAGTTGAAAACTGGCGGCAAACAGGGCGTGCGGATCGGCGATCAGAACTCCCAGCGCCGCCGCTCCAATTGCGTTCATCATGTTGCGTTCGCGATATAGCAGACGCGCGCCTAAATAGGTCGCCAACATCAGCGCGGCGCGCCACACCGGTGGACCGACCCCCACTACAAACGCATATGCGAACGAGACCACGACCGTGGTGATGGCCGCCACCGCGGGATCCACGCGAAACTGGCGCAGCGTCCAAAAAATAGCGAACGCCAGGATGCTCAGGTTCATTCCGGAAACTACCAGCACGTGATATGTGCCCGAGCGCTGGTACTCGGTGCGCGTCGCGTTGCGCAGGAATGATTCTTCGCCGAGAACCATGGCGTCCATGAGCGAGGCCTGCGACGCGGGCCACAGCTCGTGAATTTTGGCGATGATGCTCGAATGAACGCGCGTCCGCCAGAGTTGAATCCGGCTGCCAGAAAACCCGGGAAGCCGCTCAATGTCTTTTGCCTCCGCCGACCCCAGCACGCTGATGCCGTTGTCGCGCAGATAGCCTTCATAATCGAAGGCTCCGGGATTGCGGTAATTGCGCGCCGGATGCAGCTTCGCGGGGATGCGCAGCCGCGTGCCGTAGGTCAGTGCAAGTGCAGGGACGGAACGGATCGGGTCATCGGGTGATCGGGCCATCGGGTCATCAAAGATCACCCGATGGCCCGATGATCCGACGGCCAGATCTTCCCGGCGCTCCACTGCCTCGGAATTCTCTACTCTCTCGTAAATCGTCAGCCGCACCCCAGCCCGCACCGGCCAGCTTTCGCCCTGGCTCGCGATCGCTTCCGTCTCCACATCAATGGATTCGCGAATCGACCGCGGCCCGGCGGACCGCGCATATCCCTCCCGCATCACACGCCCAGTGAGTGTGACGGCGCGGCCATCCGCCAGGGCAAGAGTGCGAGGATCGCCCTGCGGTTGACTGCGAATCTGAATCAGGAAAGCGCCGAGAAGAAACCACGTACCCAAGGAAAGCGCCTTGGCCAGCCTGGCTCGCCTCGGAAGAAACCATGATGTCGCGAAAACGAAGGCCACTACCGCGATCACCCACCACGACGGCGGCCGCCAGGCTCGCACGCCCGTCCACAGACCGAGCGAAAATACCAGCGCCGCCCAGAACAACGGCTGCCGTGGCGGCTTCCGGTCGTGCGTCATGGCATGGATCTCCGGTACTTTGATCTCCGGTGGAGAAAATGGGGCCGCGTTCGTCCATCGCCCGCGCTATGAGGGAGGCAACCATCGGCCTCGCCGAGCGGCGGGCGCATCTCGGCCAGACTCGGAACAAACGGTCGGAAACAAGCGGTGGACGAGCGGGGCCCTGGCGCGTGTGTTGCCTGCGTCAGGGCCCTCGGCCAACCCACCCGTCTTCCAGGAGGAACTGGGCGACGTGAAAGCGGTCAGCGCGCCAGCAGCATCACCGATTCGATGTGGGACGTCTCAGGAAAGAGATCGAATAAGTGTGCTTCCTCGATGTGGTAGCCGGCCGCCAGCAGGGGGGCGATATCCCTGGCCAGCGTCGCCGGATCGCACGAAACATATCGGACGCGAGGCGCTCCGAGTTCCACCAGAGAGCGGATGACTGCGGAGCCGGCGCCGGTGCGTGGAGGATCCAGCACGACCAATTCAGGTCTGTTTCGCACCGGTCGGCTTCTCAGGTAGTCTTCGGTTCGCGCGCCGGCCGCTTTCACGTTCGCAGGCACATTCTGCACAAAGTCACCATGCGATGTCAGTGACGCCTCTACACCAAAAATGTGATGAAAACTCCGCGCCAAAGGCACCGAAAACAATCCCACTCCGGCGTAGAGGTCGAGTGCGAGGTCCCCGCGCGCATTGCCGGTCACGACCGAAACCAGTTCGTCCACCAAATAACGGTTCACCTGGAAGAAGGCTCCCGCGCTGACCTGATGCTCGTGGTTCTTCGTTTGATAGCGAATCGACTTCGCGCCCGACTGCGCCAGCGATTGAGGGTAAATCGGCGCCTCATCTTCCCGTCGTTGTTCCGAAGATTCGCGCTCCGAAGATCGTCGCCGCGAAGAGAAAAAGGTCACGCCGCCGATTTCCGGCAACTCGCGCTCGATCGCCTCCGCCCAGCGCAATAAATCTCGCTTGTCAGCCTCGCGCCCGCAGAATGCCCAGGCCAGCAAACGCTCATCGGCCGCGTCGGCGAACAACTCAATCTCTTCCACTGCCGCCGGGCAATTTAAACCGCGCAACTCGAGCAGCCGCGCCATCATTCGATTGATCAGCGGCGAGCTGATTGGACATTCTCGCACCGGAAGAAATTCGTGCGAGCCAAATCGGTAGTACCCCAGCGCAAACTCCGGCGCAGTCTGCACCTGCAGCCGCGTCCGGTTGCGATAGTTCCAGGGTGGAGAAGCATGCAGGCGAATCTCGGATTTCAGCTCGATCTTTGCAATCCGCTGCAGCGTCTCGCGCAGAATTTCGGCTTTGAACTCCAGTTGCCGCTCATAGGGAATGTGCTGGTAATGGCATCCGCCGCATTGCCGGAAGTATGGACAGCGAGCTTCGACGCGATCGGGCGACGCTTCGAGCAACTGCGCCACCGAGCCTCGCGCGAAGCCAGGCTTCGCTTGCTGGATCTCGGCCTCAACCCGCTCCCCCGGCAGCACAAATGGCACAAATACCGCCATGCTGCGCCCGTCCGCGCCGGCCGGCGTGCGCGCCAAGCCGTCACCGCCGTAAATCAGTTTTTCGATGGAAAAAAGCATTGTGTTTGACGTGTCGCAATCTAGTGCATGTAGAACAAACTCAGCCGCGGCACCCCACATCGCTCCAGCAGCCGCTTATGCACATATTGTTTGTGCAGCTGTTCAACCTGCGGCGCCGTCATGTTCCGCCGGTAGGGAGCAAGATCCCGATCCGCTTCCGCGCGAACATTCACCAGATCTTCATCCGGAGTCGCCGCCATCAACACCGCGAATAACTTTTCCTCCAGGACGGTGAGCCGCCGCTCCAGATCTTCCAGTCGCGGAAGCTTCCCGGTGCGCTCGATGACCTCCGCCATCTTGCGCAGCGAACCTGCCTCTTCCCGCGCCAGGGCTCCAGTGGCGAATCCCGCGCGCTCCGGCAGCTTCGCTTTTTCCAGACGGTCGGCGTTCCCCCGCAAGAACGCCACAATCTGCGCCGCTTCAAATCCGGGCTCTCGCTGAGGTTTTTCTTCCCTGGTCGCGCCTACCGCCGCTTCCTTCATATCTTCCGCCGCAGCCAGCACGGCCTGCGAGCAGTACGCCAGGCTATTCACCTTCTTCGATTTCGAGGGACGCTGATCATACTTGTCAAACGCCGCCTCGACCCCGCGGAGGACGGCCTCCAGCGGCACGCCCGCACTTTTCCAGGTCTCAATCAGAGCCCAATCGAGCGTCGAAAGCAGCAGAATTCCGCCCCGCCTCCGCTGAAAGTGCTCTTCGATTTCCGTGAAGTAATTGAAGTAATTTTCCACGACGGCTCAGCGCGATTTAGGAGACTTCGGCGAGGGCCACGGTTTCGCGTCGGCATCCACGTGCTTGGCCGCCGCCGGCGTCTTCGTTGCTTTCGGCGCGGCTTCGCGGCGGAAGGACTGGTTCCGATCCCATATGATGCGCAGCCCCTCGAGGGTCAGAAACTCGTCCACATCTTTAATGAAGTGCGAAGCTGTGCCAATCAGCGATCCCAGTCCGCCCGTCGCAATCACGTGAGTTTCCACGCCCAGCTCATCCACCAGCCGCTCCAGGATGCCGTCGACCAGGCCGAGATACCCGTAGTAAAGCCCCGACTGCAAACTGCCTACCGTATTCGATCCAATCACCCGCGCCGGCTTGCGAATCTCCACCCGCGGCAGCCGCGACGTACGCTGAAACAGCGCGTCCGCCGAAATCCCAATCCCCGGACAAATCACGCCGCCTATGTACTCGCCCTTCTTCGAAATGCAGTCGAAGGTTGTCGCCGTGCCAAAGTCCACAATCACGCAGGGGCCGCCATATTTCTCAAACGCCGCCACCGCGTTTACGATGCGGTCGGCACCCACTTCCGCGGGATTGTCGTACAGCACTTGCATGCCCGTCTTCACGCCCGGCTCGATGAACAGCGGCTTGGTGTTGAAATAGCGCTCGCACACCTGCCGCAGCACCGAATCGAGCGGCGGCACCACCGATGAAATCACGATCCCACGCACGGCTGAAACTTCCAGGTTGTCCATCGAGAAAAGGTTGCGGAAGATCACTCCGTACTCGTCGACTGTACGGTTCAGATGCGAGCCGACGCGCCAGTTCGCAACCAGACGTTCGTAACGCGCCGTTTCCGTGGTCACATCCTCGCCCGAACGGTGCGCCACCCGCGCAAAAACGCCAAGCACCGTATTCGTATTCCCGATATCAATCACTAGCAGCATAATCAGATCTTCACCGTTCCACTCACCACTGTTCTCAGCCCCTCCGCCGTTCTTATCCGCAAAAATCCGCGCTCATCCAATCCCTCGGTCACGCCCGCCAGGCCGTCGCTCTCCTCGATGGTCACTTTTCTGCCGCGCACCGACAAAGAGCTCTCCTCGAACCGGCGCAGAATCGCATCTCGCGCTCCCGCATCCTCAACCAGGCTCTGATATTCCCGGTCGAGCGATTTTAGCAAAGCGGCGCAGAGCTCTACGCGCGACCACTCCGTACCCGTCTCGATCCGCAACGAAGTCGCAATTTCCCGCAGCTCAGCGGGGAACTTTACCTGGTTCACGTTGATCCCAACCCCCACCACCAGATGACGCACCCGCGTGGCCTCGGCATTCATCTCCGTGAGAATGCCGCAAAACTTCTTGCCGCCAAGCAGCAGGTCGTTCGGCCATTTCAGATCCACTGGAAGCTGCGGCGCAATCTCCGCAACCGCCGCGCGCACCGCCAGCCCCGCAGCCAGTGAAAAAATCAGCGCATCCGAAGGCGGCATCACCGGACGCAGGATCACCGAGCAGTAAATCCCCGCCGACCGCACCGAATGCCAGGTGTGCGCGCCACGTCCCCGGCCGGCCAGTTGTTCTTCGGCGAGAAAGACGCTGCCTTCCGGCGCGTCCTCGGCCGCGGATCGCATGGCCTCCGAATTGGTCGAGCCGATTTTGTAATAGTGATGGACCTGCTTGGCGCCGCCCGGGGTGCCTCCAAAGATCGTGCCCTTCAACAGCGGCCCCAACATCTCCGGCAGCAGCAAGTCTGGAACCGCGCGCAGCTGATAGCCGGTCGCCAGATGTCCAGCGACATCCACGCCCAACCCGCGCAGTTGCTGAATCAGCCGCCAAACTTCCGACCGGCTCGTCCCGATCTCTTCCGCAATCTTGGTGCCGCTGACGACAACGGTAGCGTGGCTCATGAGCAGGCGCACGATGCGGCCCAGGAGAACATCTGTCGCCTTGTGCACGGACGGTAAGCTGCGAGTTTTCGTGGAAGCGGAGATGGAGGGAATTATAACGAGTCGTTGGTCGTTAGTCGTCGGTCGTTGGCAAGTCGAATCCGGGGGAGATGAAGAAGCAACGATGGCGTGCCATCCCGCGAACGGCCAGCGACTGACGACCGACGACTGCGCTTTACGCTGGCGTCACCCGCAAACTCATATCCACCGCTGTCGATGAATGCGTCAGCGCTCCCACCGAGATGAAATCCACGCCAGTCTCCGCGTACGACCGCACGTTCTCGAGAGTGATTCCGCCCGCGCACTCAAGCGGAATCCGCCGCGGCTGGCGCGAACAAATCTCAACCGCCTTGCGCACATTCTCAACGCTCACATTGTCGAGCAGGATCGCCTCCGCTCCGTGCTCCAGCGCCTGCTGCAGTTCTTCCAGCGACCGCACTTCAATCTCGATCGGCTGCCGGCCACGCCGGTTGTGGATTGCGCGCTCCAGCGCCGGTATCGCGCCCCCAGCCAGCGCAATGTGATTGCTCTTGATCAACACCCCGTCGGAGAGATCCAGCCGGTGATTCTGCCCGCCACCGCGGCGCACCGCGTACTTGTCAATCACGCGCAGCCCCGGCGCCGTCTTGCGAGTATCGAGAATCCGCACGCGCGTGCCCTCCACCGCATCGACAAACTTGCGAGTGGTGGTCGCGATTCCGGCCATGCGCTGCAGAAAATTCAGGATCACTCGCTCACACGACAGAATCACCCGCGCGTTATGCCTGATGACCGCGATCTGCTGCCCCGGGTTCACGCGGATCCCATCAAAAATCGAAGGATGGCTCGTCACCTCGTAATGCGAAGTGACCGCCCCGTCCAGCGCCGCATAGACGTCGAGAATCCGCGGCACGCATCCGAGGCCAGCCAGAATGCACTCCTGTTTGGCGATAATCGTCGCCGAAGCGCGCTGGTTGGGATCGATACAGGCGTAGCTGGTCGCGTCGCGCGTCGCCCGATCTTCGTTCAGCGCGTTCTCAAGAATCGCGGTAATGCGTCGTGAATTCCAGTCCATGTTCGTGTAGGGACGGGCGCCCTCGCCCGTCCATGCGGGCAGAAAGGCCCGCCGATTATCGTGCTACGTGCACCCCAACTGCTTCATCTTGGCCAGGATCTTGTCCCGCAGCACCTTCAGTTCCTCAGCCCGCGCCTTCAGCCCCTCCACCACTTTCGCCGGAGCCTTTGCCAAAAACTGTTCATTTGAAAGCTGCCGCTGCCCGTTGGCGATCTCCTTCTCGATCTTCTCCAACTCCTCTTTCAAGCGCTCGCATTCCGCCGCCACATCAATCTTCTTCTCGTATACGACATGCACATCGAATCGTGACGTGCTGCGCGCGCCTGGCACTTTCTCGAGCGAAGCTTCGACGAAGGTGATTTTTTCCACACTCGCCAGCCGCTCAATTGCCGCCAGATTCTGTTCGAGCATCGCGCGAATCTCCGGCTCATGTGCAAACACCTCGATCGGGACTTTGACCTTAGACTCGACTTTCAATCCCGCCCGCAGATTCCGCAGGCTGACGATCAGATCCTGAAGCACGGCCATGTGTACTTCCGCCTCAATGTCGATCTGCATCTCGTCTGCCTGGGGATAAGCGGCCAGTGCGATCGATTTCTCAGGCGGGTTGCCCTCGTAGACCGCCTGCCAAATCTCTTCCGTGATGAAAGGCATCACGGGATGCAACAATCGCAGTGACGCTTCGAATACTTCCATCAAGTTCGCACACGCTTTGGCCGCTGCCTCTTTGTGTTGTTCGGCCAGCAGCCGCGGCTTGATCAGTTCGATGTACCAGTCGCAGAACTCTCCCCAGAAAAAATCATAGATACGATTTGCAGCTTCGTCGAACCGATAGGCGTCGAGCGCTTCGTTGACATCTTTCGTCACTCGATTGAACAGCGAAAATATCCAGCGGTCTTCAAGCGTCTGCTCCTCGAACCTGTCAATACCCGTGTGGGGACTGGGCTCTGCCCCGCCCATGGGCCGCAGGCCCGGCTCCACCCGGTCCACGTTCATGAACATGAACCGAGCGGCATTCCATATCTTGTTGGCAAAATTCCGATAGCCTGCGGTGCGGCTTTCGCTGAATGCGATATCGGTTCCCGGCGCCGCCATCGACGCCAGAGTGAAGCGCGTCGCGTCCGTCCCGTACTTCCCGATCACCTCGATCGGATCGAGCACGTTCCCCTTCGTCTTCGACATCTTCTGCCGGTCCGCATCGCGCACCAGCGCGTGGATATAGACATTGCGGAACGGAACGCTGTCGTTCTTCTTCTCCGACCAGCCGCTCGCCTTCTTGATCGCCGCATCCTGCTCGTGCCCCTCCATGAAGTGACAGCCGAACATGATCATGCGCGCCACCCAGAAGAACAGGATCTCGTAAGCCGTAATCAGCAGCGTCGTCGGATAAAAAACTTGCGCATCGCGCGTTTTTTCCGGCCAGCCCAAAGTCGTGAACGGCAGCAGGCCCGATGAGAACCACGTATCGAGCACGTCCGTATCCTGCTCCAACTTCGCGCTGCCGCACTTGGGACACTTTGCCGGTGTCTCGCGCGCTACGATCACGTCCTGGCAATCGCTGCAGTGCCACACCGGAATCCGGTGCCCCCACCACAGCTGCCGCGAGATCGTCCAGTCGTGGATGTTGTACATCCAGTTCAAATAGATCTGCTTGTAGTTCTCCGGTGTGATCGTGATCTCGCCCGACTCCACCGCCGCAATCGCCTTCTTCGCCAGCGGCTCAATCTTCACGAACCACTGCTCCGACAGTCGCGGTTCCACCACCGTGCCGCACCGGTCGCACTTGCCCAGTGGCACCGTGTAATCCTTCTCGGCGACCAGGAAGCCCTGTTCCTTCAGATCCGCCAGCACCGCCTCGCGCGCCGCGTAACGATCCAGGCCCTTGTACGGCCCCGCGTTCTCGTTCATGCGCGCGTGCAGATCCATCACGTCGATCTGCGGCAGATTGTGCCGCTTTCCCGCCTCGAAATCGTTCGGATCATGGGCCGGTGTGATCTTCACCGCGCCCGTGCCAAACTCCGGCTTCGCTATCTCATCAAGAATGACCGGGATCTCCCGCTTCATCAGCGGCAGCAGCACTTTCTTCCCGTGCAGATGCGTGTAACGCTCATCTGCCGCATTCACCGCGACCGCCGTATCGCCCAGCATCGTCTCCGGACGCGTCGTCGCTACAGTAATAAATTCATTCCTTCCAGTTCCGATGACGGGATACCGGATTTCCCAAAGCTTGCCCGCCACTTCTTCGTGCTTCACCTCGAGATCGGAAATCGCCGTCTCGCATCGCGGACACCAGTTCACGATGTACTTCCCGCGATAAATCAATCCCTCTTCGTACAGCCGGACGAACACCTCGCGAACCGCGCGGGAAAGGTTATCGTCCATGGTGAAGTATTCGCGGCCCCAATCGACCGACGCACCCAGCCGCTTCATCTGGTCAAGAATCGCGCCGCCATACTCGCGCTTCCATTCCCAGACGCGCTCCACAAATTCCTCGCGTCCCATCTCGCGCCGCTTCTTGCCTTCTTTGGCCAACTGGCGCTCCACCATCATCTGCGTGGCGATGCCCGCATGGTCCATGCCTGGCAACCACAAGGTGATAAACCCGCGCATGCGATGCCAGCGCACGAGAATGTCCATCTGCGTCTGGTTCAGCATGTGCCCCATGTGCAGCCGCCCCGTCACATTCGGCGGCGGCAACAGCAGCGTGAACACCGGACGTGAATCTCCAGGCGCCGGCGTCTCCACGTGAAACAGTTTTTCCTGGACCCAATACTCGGCCCAGCGCGCTTCAATCGCGCCCGGTTCGTAGCCTTTCGGCAATTCGTGCGGCATGTTTTGATGGCGCTTAGCAGTCAGCATTCAGCCAATGACGACGATGCATCTCCACAGGCCTGAGCGAGAAGTACTCAGAGTCGAGTGCGAACGGCTGAGTGCTGAGAGCTAGACTTTTGATCTTACAGGCGTAAGAAAAGAAGGGTCAAACGTGCGAAGACTAACTGATGCCGGACGAACTACCCGAATCCCTCGACGCAACTCAACGTGTCCGCACTGCTGCGGGCGAGGGGGCATGAGCTGATGGCTGAATGCTGACGGCTGAATGCTTCTCTACTTTCCCGCCAGCTTCCTCGCAATCTCTTCCACGATCTTCGGGCGAAGGTCGGCCAGCACGCTGTCCACGATGCTGGCAATCGTGCTGGCGTCCGGCACAGACGCAGGCGCTGAACCATCTGCCGCCGCCGCTGCCATGGCCTTCGGAGCCTGCTCGGCCCCGTGTTCGGCCTGTTTCGCCGTTTCCACGTCACTGCTCGCGGCAGCGCTGGCCGACGCCGTGTGGATCTGATGCCAGTTCGATTTCCCCGATTTCGCTTTCACGTCCTTGCCCATGGATTCCCGACTCCCAGAATCTGAACTCGAATCCCGATTCTCTTCTGCCACCGCAGCCGTCGTCCCGCTGACGGGCTCCCCACTCTGTTCCGCTGGTGCCTCGACCTCGTCCTCACCCACCGCATCTGCGAAGGTCGCGGCCGCGACCTCTCCCGCAGGCACTTCCTCCACGGCTTTCGCCGGAGAATCTTTCTGCTCCGTTTCGATCTTCTCTGGTTCGATCTTCTCTGGTGCGATATCGTCCACCACCGGACTCGCTGCGTTCGAAGCCGGCGTCATCACTTCTGCTGGTGCTTCCACGGCTGTTTCTGCGGCTGTGATCGCTGAACAACGCTCGGCTCCTTGCTCTGCCAAAGCTTTCGCACTGGCCGCCATCTCTGCTGCTGCCAGTCTGTTCTCAACCGCGGCCGCAATCGCTGAAACTCCGGTGATCCGCGAGGGTTCAATTTCGCCGCCGGGCGCTGCCGCGGGCGTTGTCGCGAATGTGCGGAACATCTCCGCTTCCAGCGAAATCACCGCTTCCTCCGCACTCACCGCCACCGGCTCCGCTACCCACCGCGGAGCGGCTGCCGCATTGCGTGCCGCTTCTTCCGCCAGCAACTGGCCGGCCGCCACCAGGGTTCCGTGCGACGGAACCGTCGAGACATCGGCGTGCCCGGTGCAGGGGGTCAGCAAGCGCAGTGCTTCGGCCAGTTCCGCGTCGCTCGGCGCCGGCTCTTCCGTCTCCGCTGGCGCTGGCACGCTCGACGCAACCGGGACCGCTTGCGCGGCATTCTCCGCCTTCAACTCTTCGGCCCGTGATTCTTCGGCCTTCGATTCTTCGGGCTTGGATTCCAGGCCCTTCGCAGCATCTGCTTCCGCTGGCGCGCTCGCCTCGGTCGCCTCGCTGTTCGCGACGGCTTCGGCCGGCTTCCCTTCAATCTCTTCTCCGGCCTTGTCTTCCGCCGCCTGCTCAACCGCACTCGCAGCCGAAGCGAACATCGGCTCATCGTTCCTGTCCACGGGCGCGGGCTCCTGCGCAAGGAGGGCAGTATTCACCGCGACTGCGACGACCGCAGCCGGCGTTTCGGGATGCTGGGTTTCTGGACGCTCGGTCGCGTGCTGATGTATTTCGACCGCAGCCGGATCGGCAACCACCGCAGCACCTTCGGCCGCCGGCTCCACGTGCTCAACCGGAATTTCGACTTCGGTCTCTGCTTCGACCTTGGCTTCGGCGGCTAACGCCGGGGCTTCAACGGCTGCCGCAGCGGGCTCAACAACCGGCGCCGGAGTTTCAACTTCTTTCTTCGCTTCCGCCGCCGCCGCAGGAACTTCCACTTCAGTCTTTGCCGCCGCAAACTCTGTTGCCGGAGCCTCAGCCGGGCCCATCTTTTCCGCCAGTGGCGCAATATTCTCGGCCACCGGAATCGGTCCATCGAGTTTCGCGGCCAACGCGCTGAGTGCGTCCAACTCTTCCGGCGTGATGTCGCGCGGAATATCCGGAACCAGCCCTGGCTCCTGTCCCGGTGGCGGCGGCGCCTTCACCGTGAACGGTGCGCTCGCGCCCGTCTTGCCCTTCGCCTTCCGGAAGTCCCGGAAGGTCGCTCCAGCCGCGACATCTTCTGGTTTCGGTTCTTCTTTCTTTTTCTTCGACGGAAAACGCAGCCGGCTCTTCCATCCGGTATCGGCATCCGCATTACTTTCCGCTTTCCTACCGCTTCCCTCGCCGCCGAACCGCTCCACTCCCGAGACCGACGTACTGAAGCGCGCGCCCTCGGATTGCTGGGGCACCATGCGGTCTTCGAGTCGCGTGATCGCAGTCAGCAACTCGCTGGCTTCAAATGGCTTCACGATGTGAGCGTCGGCGCTGACCCGGCGCGCTTCTTCCGCCTTGAAAGGTTCCAGCTTGCCTACCGTCAGCAGCACGGGAATGTGCGCCGTCTCGGCCGAATCCTTCAGCCGCTGGCAAACTTCCAGCCCGCTGTAACCTGGCATGTACACGTCTAGCACGATCAGATCCGGTTTGAGTTCGGTGATCCGCTTCAGGGCGGCAGATCCGTTGTTGACCGTGACGACGTCATACCCGGCATCGGCCAGGATCTTTCGTCCCATGTTCTGGGCCGTCACACTGTCATCGGCGAGCAGTATTTTCCGCGCCAAGCGTCATCCTTCGGCAAAAAAAAGGAGAGATAACGCGAAACTACCTTGTCCCTCAACCTAAGTCAACGATTCCCGCAGAGGTAACAGGTTACGACCGTTCCTAGTCTGTTGGGGAGTGGGCTATTTCTGGGTCGTCCTGCCATTGGTAACCTCAATTGGTAACCTCAAGCTGTCGGGCTACCTGATTACCTCGGGCGCCTGGCAGCACCCGCAGCCTAAACCACTTCTGCAATCTGACCTCTAACCTCTGCCATCCCTAGAACGGGTTCAGCTTCCCCAAACCCTTTTTCTTTTTCTTCTTGCTCGAAGAAATATCTGCCAGTTCCTCGGTTTTCGCCGGCGCACTCGAAGAGACAGCGCTCGGCGCCCCACCACTGCTGTCCAGTTGATTGCTCTGCTGCAGCGGGGGAAGCGCGTTCGGATCGGCCGCAACGTTCGGCTTCAGTTCATTCGGATCCGCCACAGTTGGCTTCAACTCGGACGCCGCTGCCGCCGAGTCTGCCGCTGCTGCTAGAGCATCCGAACGTGGTGCCTCCTGGTTCGGCGCTACCATCCCATTGCCATTGACCGTCTCCACACGGACCTTATTGTCCCCGCCCGCCACTCCCGCCGCGGTTGCCACCTTCCGCACCACATCGTTCGGATTGGTCGGCGCCGGATCCACCATCGTCGGCTCGCCCACCCGGGTCGCCTTCTCAACGTCGGGATGCTTCTCAAAGTTTCCCAGCATGCTCGACACTATGCCCGCTTCATGCCGGCTCGCCACTTCCTTCTTGTTCAGTTCGAGCGCCGCCCGCGTCGGTCGCGGCACCGACTGATGCAGTCCCTCGAGCCGCGCCTTGGCATCCAGCGCCCGGTCCATCGCCGGATACCGCTTGATGATCCTCCCGTACGCCTCCGACGCTTCCTTCGTTAGTCCCTCGATCATCTGCCCCTTGATGATTTCACCGATACGCGGGTTCTTCCGGACCACATTGATCTCGGCTTCGTACGATTGCCCCAGCAGATAGAGCGCCTCGTCCGCGCCGCTATATAACGGATAGCGGTCCACCAGCGTCTTCAACCGCGCAATCGCCGCCGGATACGCTAGCCGCAGATAATAGAACCGCCCGATGTCGAACTCCCGTTGCGCCAGCACTTCCTGCACTTCCCGCAACCGTTGTCTCGCCTGCGGCACCAGCTTGCTGTCCGGGTACTCCAGAATCAGCGACCGGTATTCCTCCTCCGCTCGCATCGCGTGCGTGAAGTCACGATCCGCCTTTTCCATCTCCTGATAGTGGATGTTCGCCACCTTCAGCTGCGCCTCGGCCGCCTCCGGCATATTGGGAAAGAACGTCCGGAAATCCTTGTATTCGATCTCGGCCTGCTGCATCGCCGTCGTGCCGCCCTCGGCGTACCACGAATCCGCCACCGCCAGCTTTGCCCGCGCGATAAACTCCGAATCCGGATAGGTGTTGATCAGCGTCTGCAGCGTCATCCGCGCCACGTCGAAGCGGTTGTGTTTCATGGCATCCATGGCCCGGTCAAACAGCACCTTGTCGGGCTGTTTCGACCCGACGTTCGCCAGTGGATTCACCGATTTCTTGTTCGTGCATGCCACCGTCAACGCCAGCAGCAACGCGAGAAGTACCACAATAGAATTCCGTCGCATATCGAACACCTCAAATCCTAAAACTACCGGAGGAACGCTCCCCCTACACCCGCTGTAAACTCGCGCTCCGCGCCGCTTCCAGCAGCGCCTGCGCATTCACCTTGGCATCGCCCTTGCCGAACACCGCATTCCCCGCCACCAGAATCTCCGCCCCGGCGCGCACCACTTCCGCCACCGTGTCCATCCCCACGCCGCCATCTACTTCGATGCGGTACTGGTATCCCCGCGCCGCGCGAATCTCCGCCAACTTCCTCATTTTATGCAGCGTTGCGGGGATAAACTTCTGCCCCCCAAACCCCGGATTCACACTCATCACCAGCACATAATCCACAATATCGAGCACTTCGCTGAGCGTCTCCACCGGCGTCGCCGGATTTATCACCACTCCCGCCCGGCATTTATGCTGCTTGATCAGGTTCAGTGTGCGGTCCAAATGCCGGCACACCTCCTGATGCACAGAAATCCAGTCCGCTCCCGCTTCCGCAAAATCCGCAATGTACTGGTCCGGGTTCTCTATCATCAGATGGCAGTCCAGCGGAAGCCGGGTTGCCCGGCGCAGAGATTTCACCACCGGCGGCCCGATCGTTAGATTAGGCACAAAATGCCCGTCCATGACGTCGACATGGATCACGCTGCCGCCGCCGGCCGTCGCCCGCTCTACCTGGTCCGCCAGGCGAGCGAAATCCGCCGAGAGTATCGAGGGTGCAAGTTCGATCAAAATAGGGTCCAGGATGGCTCTGGGGTCAGAAGCTGTGGAAATTCTAGCACGGTGCGGCAGAGGAGGGCGGCGGCACAGTCGAAGTTGGGTTGGAGATCGGTTCTGAGTGTAATTGCCTGTTATCGCCAACCATGAAGCCGACATCCTTTTGAGAGGTCCAACCGCGCTACAATTGTGCGATTCAGGGAGAGAGCAGATGAAGTCTTATTACCTTTTGGTTGCACCGCTTTTCGCGGCAGCTAACTTGTGCGCGCAATTATCACCTGACTTGCAATTCAGCGGTCACACTCTCGGTGAAACTGCGGAGACCTTCTTCTCTACTGCAAAAATGGCGGATTCCAAGTCGATGACGAAGGACTATTGCAAATCGCTTCTGGATGATCCAAAAACAAAAGAAAAAGTCGAAGCTGCTAAGGATTCTATGAGTCAGCAAGGCGTTTTTGTTCTCAATAAGCAGGACTTTTCCCTCCTCGATGTATCCAACTGCCGACAGGTAATGGCTGCACTTCAGGGCGAGAACGCTCACGTTGGCGCTAGACTGGCATCGGAGCTAGGTAAAGGGACCGCTTATTTCGCTTCGGGGAAATTGGCCGCCTTCAACCTTTTCCTGGACTCACCATACTCTGAAGCTGTCGCTGATATGAAGAAACGGTTCGGAGTTCAAGGACAAGAACACGCCGTAGCGCGTTCAGGTTGGCCAACTGTCAAAGAAGAAATGCGATGGGAGGCAAATGGTGTGTCGGCATCGGTCTTGAAGAATCCGTTCTCCGACGGTGTGATCGTTTTTTGTGGGGTACTTACAGCCGCCATACGATTCATTCCTTCGCGGCACTCCGGCCTCCGAGTCGCCGGTGACTTCCTCTGCCCTGCCCGAAACACCCGGACGGGCGGAAGTGCCAACCGGAGTCATGACGGGTCTGCTCATCCACAGAGTTCAGCCCGTGTATCCACCTTCGGCAAAAGAGAATCACATACAAGGCACTGTAGTACTGCAAGCCGTGATCGGTACCGATGGACAAATCGCCGAACTTACGCCGATCTCTGGTCCAGCCGAACTAACACAAGCAGCACTGGATGCGGTGAAACAGTGGCAATACCGGCCGTACGTTCTTTCGGGAAAGCCCGTAGAAGCTGTAACGCAGATCAGGGTGAACTTCAAGTTGTCACACTGAGGAATCCACACCGCGTGCCGCTCCATTGGAGGTTTCCCGTCCATAAACAAACATTGTTGGCGTAATATCCCCATATCGCTCACAACCGGGCCAAATGAGTACTATCGTGGCTCCATGAGCCCGAGACGTTACCGTCCTATCGGAATACGAGGTCAGTCGTCGATGGCCTAAAACGGGTCGACCTGGGGAAAATGAATCTTCAGCTTATAGCAAATGAAGAGAATGAGGATCGCGCCCACTGTGGAAAAAATGAGGCCGGCGGGATGATATCGTTCATTTGTTGGGCGCGAAAACATGTGCGTAACGGCGCCGCCTATGATCGATCCGATGATGCCGAGCACGATCGTCCAGAAGATCGTCATATGCACGTGCATCACCGATTTTGCGATAACCCCCGAGATTAGCCCAATGAGAATATACCAGACTAAGTGAAACATACTTTTTCTCCAGCGTTCGCCCGGATTCTCTTGCTGCTCGCCCATATTGGCAAGGAAGGGGCACCCGAGACTGTAGTTCCCAAGATCAGCCAGGGCAAATCCACAGCTCACTTCTGAACGTTGTTCTCCACGACTAGAGAACCTTCATTCCGAAAACGTGGCTATCGATCGTGATCCTTGCCTAGTTCATGGACTTTGTAGTGCTGTTTAAAGTGGCCATTGTCGCCATATTCCCAAACGTCGCCACTGCGGGTATCGAAGAACGCGTGTTGACCCCCGCTATACGAGAATTGGATACTGCTGTAGGGTCCGTCCGCCATGGCGGCCTGGGGTTGAAGGATTGGTCTCAGTACGCTCACCGCAAGAAGCAAAGCGACGAGTGTGAGGATAATCTTTGTATAAAGGTCAATGCGCATGTGAGGCCTCCAATTTGTTGTTTCCGCAGACTTCTTGAGCGCAAATTATAAGGAGCCGAAGGGTTGCTGACTGAGCAATATTGCACACATTTTGTTGCCCGCAGCAGAGCGATTTTGAATCGGTATTTGTGAAAGTTTATTTAGCGCTCAGAGCCGGGTTGTGAGCGATATAGCGATTTATCGCAGAATTGGCTCTCAAGCTTCTGCCAAGGGACCGTCAGAGTGGTTCACCGGCACTGTACGGATTGATCCGCTTTTTCAGGCACCCGATCCGGCACTTGTACAAGGTGCTAGCGTAACCTTCGAGCCGGGCGCGCGGACTGCATGGCATACGCATCCTCTCGGTCAGACTCTCATCGTCACTGCCGGCTGCGGCTGGGTTCAGCGCGAAGGCGGCCCTGTCGAGGAGATCCACCCTGGTGATGTGGTGTGGTTCTTGCCCGGCGAGAAGCACTGGCACGGCGCTACGCCGACGACAGCGATGACGCACATCGCCATCAACTGCGAATCTGACATTTCAGCAATCGGAGGAAGCCCCGCCAAAATCGGGGAATGGCAGTGTTGACTTCGCAGAGGTAATCGGCCTTTCTGTTACCAGCGTGCTCGTCACATTGCTCCAGATCACAGAAGCCTTAGTGGCAGATGCGGGATATTAAAAGTGTTGGGAGGTGCAGAGGTTCGCCATGGATCGTGATTTGGTTTTAGGCTCGTCATCCCGTATGCCCTCGTCGATTGTCGATGTTGATCTCAGCTCTGCCGCCGACCACAAGAGTGGCCGCCAAGGGATTGGAAGTACCGCTCCTGCGACCAAAAGGCGATGGCCGCGATTTGCGGTGGACATTCCGGTTCAGGTTCGATTAACGACGCAGGGGCCCACTAGGGTCGTGGCCTGCGAGGGGCAAGGCACCGACCTCAGCGGTGGGGGATTAGCTGTCAGGGCCGACATCGACTTGCCTGTGGGTGCGCAGGTCGGAGTCGAATTCACACCACCGCATTCCGACCAGCCGATGATCTTCAGGTGCTTTGTCCGCAACCGCGACGGCAATCGTTACGGCGTAGAGTTCATTACGGAGAACGATGAGGACTATAGAAAGGCTGGGGAACTTCAGGCAGGACTTGCGGCTATGAACGCCAACGTCCCGCTCAGCTAGATTGCGCCGGTAGATGCTTGAGAGTCCTGAAGATCGAGCCGCACTTGTCGGAGTTTGGTGGCTTTCTCCAGGTCCATTCCGGGCCGCGGATCGGTTTCCTCTAGGAAATAGCGCCAACCCGCCCTTCGATTTTCCTCGCTCTGATACCAATCGAAATCATTGAGAGTTCTTTGTGCGGCCTCAATTCCCGTGATGACGGCCACAATTCCGCCCGACTGGTAGGTTCGCTCGTTAAACCGAATGACCGCGAACGAAGACTCACATTTGTCTGTCATTCACACTCCACGGCGAGTTTCAGACAGCAAAGAAGGGTCTTGTGGGCTTGTTCCCTTCTTCGCTTCTGTTTCCTGCCTGAATGACCTAAGCGGGGACGCAACGATGCCTAAGACCAGTCCGGCCAGCCCACCAATTGCAATACAAAGGCTACCTATCATGACCGCGGTTACAAGCACAACGACAGCGGACTCCATCGTGTCTGATACATCCGTCCAGCTGAGAGCGTGGCTGGTCGCCATGATGTAGGTTCCATAGAAGAACCCGGCAACAGCACCCAGTGATGCGCCGATGCGCGCAGACTTCATTATCCACTCACCGCAAGTGGCCATAGTCGCCACCCCCTTTTTTTTGCGCTTCCAGTTACCCTAATTTCAAGGCGGACGCGACCAAGAGAGTCAGAATTGCTAGAACTCCGACACAAGCCGCAACAACACTGAGAGAATAATTACGAGTGGGTTTGCGCGTCATAACGAACCTCCTTCACGGACGGAAGCAGGGGGCCATGGTCGAGGTCGATCATTCAGCTACGAGGGTTCCGGCCTCGATCTGCCAGGCCCAAAATACGAAACGTCACCGACAATACAGTTACTAGAGGGGCCGACGTTCAAAGCTTTCGCCTCAGGGGGTGTGCACACCGTGGTGGGACCTGCTCTTCGGTGAGGCGGGATGTTCTGATACCTCACACGGATGAGCGCGTCCTGTCAGTGACAAGGGTCACATCTTGATGTGCGGTGATCGCCAAGAGCCACAGCAAAGCCTGGCCAGATCTTAACTGTCGCAAAATCGCCTTCTCTAACAATGTCGGCGGTGTCAAGCACTTTGCGAACACACCCCTGCATGCACTCGGAGAAGAGCGCCATTTCGCTCTCGTTGATGGGTTGCGCTTTCCAACCATAGGCTCGCTCGCAATCGTTGC
>Ga0208689_1000373_pt1 | contig 34855 bp, 26 predicted proteins | sample June2015DPH_8_15_FD_184700 | JGI IMG/M metagenome (GOLD analysis project Ga0208689, IMG submission 184700) | Peatland microbial communities from SPRUCE experiment site at the Marcell Experimental Forest, Minnesota, USA - June2015DPH_8_150... | ecosystem: Environmental > Terrestrial > Soil >... | reverse complement strand
GCCGTGCGTGGCCCAGCGAGTGTGCCCGATTCCGTATGTGCCATCCAGCGGGTGCATGCGGATCATGTTTTCCAGGTTGCGTAGTTTCCCTTCAACGCGGCGGATCTGGAGGCCTTCTCCGTTACCGGAAACCGCGATTCCCGCGGAGTCGTACCCGCGATATTCGAGGCGCCGCAAACCGTCTAGAATGATGGGGACTACTTGCTTCCGCCCAACGTATCCTACAATGCCACACATGGTTTCCTCCTGTTTCAACGCTGCAGATCAATTGGGGGAAGGTGTTCGGCAATTCAATCAAAGTGGTGCTGGCCCGGTATTTGACCTGCGAATTGGCCTATAGGTTTGGTCGGCCTCTGAGTGGACAGCCAAGACCAAAGCGAGTCAGTCTCCAGCCGCCAATTCTTGACCAGCGCGCTCCATCTGCGTCCTGTACCACTGCACTGTCTTCTTCAGGCCCTGTTCGAAGTCGACGCCTGGTTTGTAGCCAAGGTGTTTTTCGGCGTTCGAGATGTCGGCGCGGGAGTGTTTAACATCACCCGCGCGTTCCGACTCGTACCTCGGGTCGCCGCAGTAGCCGGTGAGTTTCTTGAGGACCCGGAACGTATCCTTGAGGGTCGTGGGACAACCCGTAGCCACGTTGAACACACGACCGACGACCTGTTCTGCAGGTGCCTTGCAGGCTAACAGGTTGGCCCGCACCGCATCATCGACGTGGGTAAAGTCGCGGCTGGTTTCCCCATCGCCGAATATGGTCGGTCGCTCTCCCGACAGCATCTGGCTAATGAACTTGGCCAAGACACCGGAGTACGGAGACGTGGGATCCTGGCGTGGGCCAAAAATGTTGAAGTAACGCAGACAGACCGTCTCCAGGCGATAACAACGATAGAACGAAACCATGTAGTACTCGCCGGCGAGCTTGGAGACAGCGTAGGGAGAAATCGGATCCGGGCTCATGTCCTCATGTTTGGGCTGAATGGGGCCGTCTCCATACGCCGACGATGAGGCCGCGTAGACAACGCGCTTCACCCTCGCGTCGCGGGCGGCGACCAGGACGTTGAGGGTACCGTCCACATTCGTCCGATTGTTGCCCAGCGGCTCGAGCACCGATTTTGGGACCGAGGCAATCGCCGCCTGGTGGAGAACGTAATCTACGCCACAGCAGGCATGGTTCATGGCGTCGAGATCCAGAATGTCGGTCTCGCGAAAGTCTATGAGATCTCGAATCCCGTCGAGATTTTCGGGGCGCCCGGTGGAAAAATTGTCGACGCCACGCACTTTGTCACCCTGGGCCAGCACCGCTCTTGCCAGTGCGGACCCAATAAAACCGGCTATGCCGGTAATGAGGTAGGTAGTCATATGGTTCCTCCAGCCAGCGGGGGGAGGGCGCCAGCGAACCTGTGGGGATCAGGTCAGCGGCCTTTTTTCCGCACCTTTTCCGGACCGGGCGGGGATGCCGGTGCCTGAACAAGACTAAGAGCCCAAGATGGGCGGCTCCAGAGATGGGTTCGTTGGCCGTTGCAGACCCATATCGAGAGTCGGGCAGGGCTTGCGTTCCCCTCGAACGCCGGGCAAGCGATCATGCAACGGGGCAAGGATCTCACGTGTGCAACACCGCATGGTCTCCACTGCCTGGTTCAATTCGAGAGTGTCGCCACTGCCTAGTTCAATTCGCGGCCCAGCAGCAGCCGCGAGGCGTAGATCGTCTGCCATTTGCACGATGATTTCCGGCGGCACACTGGTCAGCTGTCTTGCGTAGGTCGAGACCAAGGCGTTCTCACAGAGGATGTTGATCAATCGTGCAATTCCCCCGGAATAACGGTAAACGGTGGCAATCGTTTCATCGGAAATGAGGTTGCCATCGGGGGGGGCACCCGCGACACGCAACCGGCGCCGGATGTAGCCTCTGGTCGCTTCCAAGTCGAGCGGCTCAAGGTAAGCGCGCAGCGTAATCCTTTGCTTCAGCTGCCTGAGCTCAAACGAATCCAGCCTGGTGGCGAGTTCTGGTTGTCCCACCAGCAGGATCTGAAGCAATTTCTGGTCCGCGGTCTCCAGATTGGTAAGAAACCGGACTTCTTCGAGAACGTCTGTCGCCATTTGGTGGGCATCGTCCACCACAATGAAGGTCGTCAGCTTCTTCTGGTAGCGAGCAATAAGATACTTGCTGAGGTCGTGAAGAAGCTCAGCTTTGTTTTTGCCCCAGGCGGCGAGCCCCAGATCGGCGCTAACGTACTGCAAGAACTCCAGCGCCGACAGGCGGCTGTTGAAGACATACGCATACGCACAGTCGATGTCACTCCCCTTCAACAATCGCAAGAGATACTGGATCAGCAAGGTTTTGCCGACACCCACCTCACCGGTCAGTACCACGAACCCCTTCCGCCGGCGGACCCCGTAGTAAAGGGCAGACAGAGCCTCCAGATGTCTCTCGGTGAGAAACAGGAAAGAGGGATCTGGAGTAATCTCGAATGGATTGCGCCGCAGTTTGTAGAGCTCTTTATACATATTCTAGGTTTCGACTCCTTCGAAGTCGGATGTTTGGTACGTCCCGTTCGAGTTCCGCCATAACTACCGTCACTGCACGTGGTTCATGATGTCGAACACCATCCCGGTATTAGTTAGGCTGAGGGGATAGGGATAGCTGGTGTAAAGCACGTTGTAGTTCGCGTCCAAGGATTGGATCTGGTAGTTGAGCGCGTTGGGGCTCCGGATTCCGGTCTGATCAAACATCACCAGATTGATACCGGGGTCGGGAAAGGTAATCTGGGTGTTGGCCGAGACTGCCTTCCAACTCCAATTTGTTCCGGAGCCGGTGTATTTGTAGAGTTGGGCCGTGAGCGAGGAACCTTCGAACATATATTCCGCGCCGATAGACAGGCCGCCACCAGTATATCCAGTGTTGGCGTTGCGGTCGGTATCGAGAAAAATGTGCCAAACCGCTCCGGTCACCGCGCGCCAGCGGAAAGAAACGCGGCCGTTCATCGTGCCGCCACTAGTGCTGATGGAGTTCGGCCAGACAGCGGCAAACGGCGCCTGCACTCCCTGCCCCGTAAGGGCGGCGGCTTCCGCCGTCCAATAGACCGGGATCTGGTTGTAGGCGTTGTAGGCACTGTCGCTGATGTAGACCCAACCCGCATTGCGCGACTGCGCCAGACTGAGGGCGGTCGGCAACTGCGCTTGCGTCACTCCCAGCACCATGTGCCAGAAGCGGTCCGGGGGATATTGGTGTATCCAGGCGTAGTCCGCATAGCTTGTCTGGTACGCCGAGAGCCCTCCTGAGTTCTCCCAATTTGCCAGAATGTTGGTGATCGACATCCAGCAATCGTTGCGACTGGTCGTCCCCGGATTCAGCACGGTGATGCGCGCCCCGGCCTGGTTCTGGCGCACATAGTTTGTTAGCTCTTCGTAGTACAGGAATTGCGTACCGGCGTAAGTGTTGGCATCGTTGCAATTCACTGGAGCTTCATCGAAGAAAATGCCGTCCACTCCGTAGTTTTGATACACGTTGTTGATGGCCGCTCGAACCAGGGAGGGATCACGTGTGCCGTAGGTCGTGTAGGTATAGCCGAGCACGAAGATGCCTTGCTTACGGGTGGCCTGGATGGCCGCATCTACCGCCGGATAGTAAGTCGGGTCATCGCCGTTATCGATGTCCACGATCATGATTCCCAGAGCCGCGGGTCCCTGTGCCGCCCAGCTACTCCAAGTGGTGGTGCCAGGGTTTTGATAGGACGGAACAGCCAGACGTGTTTGGCCGCTGGCGAACAGCGTGGCCATAAAGAAAGCTACTGGCAGAAGCAGACTGGTCCAACGGATGGTGTGCATAAGAGTATCTCCCTGGCGCAGATGGCCGAGACTTTACGATGGTCTTACTCCACTGTCCTGCCAGTTTCCGGGGGGTCTTGGTGAATGTGATAGATCCGGAGTTCTTCGTTCTCAAAAAATATATCGGCGTCGGAGTGATATTGCCGGTAGCTCTCACATAGTTGAAGAGCAGCCGATTCCAAACTGGCTCGTCCTCCCGGTGAGCGATAGCTGCGGTAGGTGACATCCGTTAGCACGGGGAAAGAAATAGTCTCCGGCTCCCGGGAAAAGATCTGAAACGGTCTCTTCTCCACGTAGATAAACAGATCTTCCCGTGCATCGGGAAAGCGGAACTCCGAATTCGAGACCTGGTTCCGATAGGTCTCGACGAAACCGGCCAGATCCTCGTGTGCACCCAAACCAAATGTTTCAGCCAATTGCTCCACCGGAGCTGCTACCACCCAACTTTGGCGAGGAAATCGAGAGGCTATCTGTTGAGTCACTCGGGCCGCGGCCTCATACTCCAGGCACTGCCGGGGGGCCCGACGCGGCGGGAACCAAATCACGGCAACCACCAGGCCTGCGATTAGCAGTGCCGCCTCCACTCCTCTGCGAGAGAGGGGGGAAAGCACAGCTTCTGTCAGAGCAAACAGACAACCTACTCCAACCGCGGCGGCGATCGGCAAAACCGTGAGCGTAGTAGAGGGGTCAATCGGGTTGGCCGCTATGGTGTTGTAGGCCGCCAAGCCATAGCACACCACGACCAAGACAACCAGACCGATCATGGGCTGGAGCAGCAGAACTCCAGCCGCCGTCACCAGTATCAGCAACAGGGATCGCGATACGAGGCCTACGAGCACCAGGCAGCAGGCGAAATCCAGCAGCGAATTCCATCTCCGCGAGTTCTTATACCAATCCGCAAGGACAGCGAGGGCTAGCAGAAGGAACAGCAAGCCGAGGCCAAATTCAGGGGTCGCTCGAAGACTCGCCGGAGAAACCCAGATAACGCTTTCCAGTTTTTGCATCAGGGACATCGCCACTCCCGGGTCGTTTCTGACGGGCGGGAAAGCAGCCGCACCCAGACAGTACATAGCGGCGAGGCATGCGACGCCCAAACGTGTGCATGCGCGAATCAACAGGCCTATCGCGAGGACCGTCAATATTCCGACTGCCGGTGACAGAAAACGTGTCACCTGCATCGGATCCCTGCCGCTCAGCAAGGAGGTGGTTGCGATGACTGCGGGAAATACCAACGGCCCACCGCCCACACCTAAATCCAGGATCAACTCCCGTGCGTGAAGGAGAACGTCGTACTGCCCAGGTTGATCAAGGCGGAGTTCGCGGAAGGCATGTTCCGCACCCAGAATGCCGGTCGTTAGGAGCACGACGGCAAAGCATGTCACCAGCAGTTCTTTGCGTTCCAGGACTCGGAGCCACTGATTCATGCTCGAGCGCCCGCTGGGCCTGGCCGGAATGGGCCGGCGCGCGCGGGGAAGGAGGTACCGGCCAAACGACCAAGCCTCGAGCCACCGCAGTGTGCCGATCGTCGTTGTCTGCAGTCTCTCCCACAAATGTGTGGGTGACCCAGCATTTCGGCCCAGCCCGGCGGCAATTAATGAGCCCGCAAAAAGCAAAGTAACTGTGGTGGCATTGAGCGCTCTCAAGCGGGCTAAGAGCACCACTGCGGCCGTCACACAGAGCACCGTACGAGCAAATTTGCCGGCGATCCTCATGACCGCATCCGAATTCGGCTGGCGTGAAAACAGATGTGCCGGAATCCAGAAAAACACCAGGAGGAAAATGAAGAGTATCCAAGCCGCTTCCAGCGCATCTAGCACATGCATGACAAAGGCTCACGAAACAGAGTAATGATAATCAGGAGAGCGCAGGATTTGTCGCACCGCAGCGTTGCATTTCCAGAGCACAACCGCGGAGCCAGCAAGCAGCCCGGCAGCGGCATATTGCACTCCCCATAAATGACTGAGTTCATATCCAATCAGGACATTTACGACGAGCCCGACTGTTACGGCAACCAAGGCCAGCGAATTAGCATTTACGCTGGCCAGGATGACGGTGTCGAGCAGTGCCATGTTCAACAGCAGGTAACCGAGACCCCCGAGTACGGCGGTTTGCAATAGCCGGGGAGAAGACCCCAGGGTGCCTGAACGGGAGAAGGCGAGCCACGCGCCGAGTGCAGTCATGACGAAGACGGTGAAGATAGCCAGCATCGTTTTCCAGTGCCGTCGGCGCAGCCTGACGATCAGTTGCTCGCCCGCGCTTTGAGGGAGTTCGGCAGCCAGTTGATGCCAGAACCGCAAGAACGAATCGCCAAGATACTCCGCTAGGGCTGCGGTAACCAGGAAGGCGAGGAGGACCAGATCCATCCCCCTCTTGTACGCGGGGTCGATTCCAAAACTCAGGCCGGAAACCCACGGAATTGCACTCCCGGCGGCCAGCCGGTCGGCAAACAGAAAGCCGAAGTAGACCGTTCCATAGAGGTAGAAAGGCACCAGCGAAATGGCCAAGACACCGAGTCGGGGCCGAACGCTGTCTGCTGCTCCCGCGTGCCCCTTCTCTGCGCGATGAAAACCCGCCAGGGTGAAACCGAGGGCAGCCAAAACAGCCAACAGCGGCCAGAGCATCAACAGAATCGTTGCTCCCGAATGAGCGAGAATCTTAATCAGGCCGCCGGCTAGAGCGCTAAGCAAAAACACGAATGGAATGCACCAGCCTCGCCCCTGGACCGAAAGCATGGCGCAGAACATCCATAGCAGACTCAGGGCCACGTAGTTGATCGCAGCCAATACCAAGTAGTTGCCAGTAAATAGGTGGAAGTAGAAGCCCAACATCATGCCCAGTACGGCCACCAGAAGACTGCAGGTCAACCCCAGATTCAAAAGCGACATGCAAGTCCGGCGCGCCAAGACGGGCTCTTTTAACCCGTAGTAGAAGTTCCCACTACGGGAGATCATTTGGATGAATCCACCCGAGGTTGTAAGACTGGCGATCAGGGAAAGGCTTAGCGCGCCACCCAGTTCGGGCGACACCCGGAGAGCCTCCGGCCGCAAATATTCCAGCGTCAGCAGTGCCATCCAAGGGACGGCATAGGCCAGACTGAGCGAAAACTTGCGCATCGCACATTTTATTTCTGCCCAGAGCGCAGTCCGGCCAAGGCTTCGCGCGGTTCTTGCCGTCGGTCTGGGATCTGCTTGAAAGCAGTCGAAGAGATGCTCTGCATACGAAAAGATATCCGGGAAACCTGCCTCTCGGGCCGACCGGTCGGTATACCCGAACGACTCGATCTGGGCTGCGAGCTCGCGAGCGTGGACAACTTGTGCTGTCCCTTTCCGGCCGCTGATCAGCAGGTCTTCGATCTCTTTATTATTCATGAACGCCGCCACAGGCAATCAGTGGATACCGCGTTTGGGGAGAACGTAATAATTCTTCGATGTCTGTGGATCTTGCGGAGCTCGCGAACCCAACGATGCGGACAGAATGATCGCGAGTGTCCACGACGACAACAGAATTGCCTGCCTTCTTCCAGAAGCGCGTGCGATCCAACCAGACTGGAGATGATGCCGGCAAGGCAGGAGGCATCATGTTCTCCAGTCTACAGTGACGGTCGGGTAAGGCGTTACTCGAAGCTGCGAAGTTGGGTTCTCCCCAACTGAAGCCATCGAAAGCGTAAAGTTGGGCGGTCCACCAAGCATAGCTAAACTTTCCGGCATCGAAGGGATCGCTAACCTCTGTTGTGGTGGTGGAGAAAATGTGGGCCCCATAGCGGCGGCGGTACTCAAGCGCCTGGTTCAAGCGGGGCTGCCACGCGGCAACGCTTTCGTAAGTTCCATTCTTCACCTGGAATGATTCCAGCAGGAAGAGGTCCCGGTGGTCCAGGAGCGGAGGCTGATGTTCAGGATTCTTGCCTGGGCCATTCGCGTAAGGAAGGTTGTCCTCGAGGCTGAACAAGTGGTCTACAAAGTAGGCATTCATGAACGCGCTAAGCCCCAGCTCATGAATGATTCCAACGGCCATATTCTGTCGTTTGCGAGTAACCACCGCAAAATCGTAGCCAGCCTCATCCAGAAAAATCCCCGCCACATCCATTTTCTTCCACAGGCGAATGCGCTCTTCCAATTCCTGTGGGGTGAGAGACGGGACCTCTCGCGTCCCCGATGGGATCTCGCCCAGGCAGACATAGCCGAAGAAACGCGTTCCCGGGTTGCGCCGCCGGACAGCTGCAATCATGCGAAGTGCCCTCTGATGCTCCCCTGGGTCTCCCTCCGGGTAACGCCCGGCTTGTTTGTCCGGGAACTCGAGGCCGTCGCCTAACACCACCACGTCGTATGCACCGAAAACACCAGCCGCCTTTTCGACGTCTCCCTTGGACTCATTGACCAGGCTGGGATATCCGTAATAGATCGCGAGTCGTGCGAGTGATGAACTGGGGGACCGCGAGTCTTGCGGGAGGAGCAAGCTGGATAGTCCGATCATCACAATCCCTCCCCAAAGACAGAACCGCACGTGGTATTCTCCCATCGCGAGCTAGGCCTGAAAGACCTGTGGCAGCCGGCGAGTCAACAACTCGCGGTAAGTGTTCTCGTATGAACTCAAGAATTGCTGTTCGGTAAAGTGCTCAAGGGCGCGCGCCTGAGCGCTGCGCCCCAATCGTTCGCGCTCTCCCGGATTGGCGAGTAGGGAGGAAATGGCGTCGGCGATCGCATATGGAGTCTTCGAGGGCACCAGCAGCCCGCAATTCCCCAAGGCCTCTCCGACGCCTCCAACGTCGGTGGCGACAATGGCAGCTCCACACAGCATCGCTTCCAGTACCACGTAGGGAAACCCCTCCGAAATACTGGGGAAGGCCATGATGTCGGCGCTGCTGTACACCTTCCAGGGTTCCTTCGTCGAACCCGCGAAGGTCACGTTGTTCTCCAAGTTCAACTCAGAGACCTTCCGTCTGCAGTTCTCGAAATATGCTGGGTCGCTCGGCGCCCCGTAAAAGCGCACTTCAAGATCTTGAAAACTGGGTCTAAGTATCGCTGCCGCATCAATCAGATCCAGTTGGCCTTTCAGCGGGTAAATTAGGCCGACGCTGGAAATCAACGCTCGGCCATTGTGCTCGGGTTCACAACGGTGAAATTTGTCGGGATCCGCACCATTGAAAATTACTTTGATCCGCTCCTCCGTCACGCCCAGATGCTTTTCCCAGCGGGAATTGTAGGCGCAAACCGGTGAGACCTGGTCCGCAAAGTGGTAATTCAACGCGACCACATTCTCGACCAAGCGATAGAGAAACCAACGAACAAAGTAGGACTTAACCTGGCGACGCAAATTCAGGTACTGTTCCCGCAAATAGACGCCATGCTCGGTCAGCAGGTAGGGTGTGCCCTGGGTGAGCTTGGCCAGGACGCAGGGTATCCCGCAGAAAGACGCCGCCGAAGAGTGCGTGATGTCAGCCCGGGGGATAGGGAAATGAAGCACCATCAACAGGTGATACAGCAAGCGGTAAGCTTGTTTCACTTCCGCCAGGGTGGGGTTCTCGGTGGCAGGCGGACGGCACTCCCAGGTGGCGCGCACCGCGTGCTGCAGCACGTTCCACGCCTCGATGGAGTTCATGCTTCTCTGGTAATCGTAACGTTGAAAGTAGCTCTGCAACCCGAGCAATACCTGGCCCAATTCTTCCATGTCGCTTTGAGAGGAGAGGACCAGGGCGAGGAATCGCTCGAACATCGGCTTGAAGCGGGCCGCCACCGCGCTTGGCGTCGTGTCCCAGAGATTGCGTAGGACCATCGAAGCCGGTTGATGGTGGGAGTATTCCGCAGGCTGCAGCAGGCCCCATTGCGGTACCTTAATCACGCCTTGCACGTTTGGCGCGAGGTCGTGCCTGATTTGCGGGTAGGGGTTGGTAACAACCGCGAGCAAGGTGAAGTCGACATCCGGCAAGCCATGCGTGAGACGGTGGCACCACGTGCTCACACCCCCGGCGTAGAAGGGATACGTCCCCTCGGTCGTCAACAGAACGGAAATGGGCCTTCGCTCACTCAAGGATTCACGAACCTCACCTCAGCTGGTTGTCCAGCCAGCAGTAAGAGAGCAGGATTCTCGAATTCCACTTCGACGGTATGGGTCATGTTCGAGGAGGGAAGCGGGTTGATAACGCGAATCCTGCCCTCTACCTGGCGAGGCGGGGAGGAGGGGAGGGTAACCCGAGCTGGTTGGTGGACTTTCAGATCCGAGATTATCTTTCCCGCCACTGGAACCTCCACGATCATACGATTAAGTTCCGCCAGACGCGCTAAAACCGTGCCTCCTGGAATGCGATCGCCGAGGCGGACACAGATCTCGGAGACCACCCCAGCCTCGGTAGCACGCACGACCGTTCCATCGACCTGCTGTCCGGCTCTTTGGTATTTCAGTTTCGCCTGGAGCAATTGCTCCTGCAATTCCTCGCGCGTGACTTTGGCTTGCAGAGTTGCCTGGTCACTTTGATCTTGCTCCAGCCTAGAGGATACCTTTGCCAGTTTGTTGGCGTTGTCCTGATCGTCCCGGGCCATACGCAGTTCAGTCGCCCGAGCCTCCAGCTCCTGCCGGGCAATGACGCCCGCGTCGAACAACTGTTTGGCCCGATTGTAGTTGGTTAAGGCCTGATCGTAGGCAGCTTCCGCCCTTTCCGGAGAGTCCCGCCATTGCCGGGTCGGAACTTGCTGTTCCTGGCGTTGTGAGATCGCCACCCGAGCGTTTGCCTCGGCCAGCTGCACGCTGAATTTGTCAAGATTCGCCTCGGCGGCCTTGAGGTCGACGGATGCCTGCTTGAGGGCCAACTCGGCTTCGCGATCGTCCAACCGCAGCAGCGGCTGCCCTTTTTGTACAGGGTCGCCCACCTTGACCGAGATCGCGGACACCGTACCAGTCAACTCCGAGCTAATGCGAATCTCAACCGCCGGGTGGATCGTGCCTTCAAATGCCACGCCGTAAAGCTGCGAGCTGCCGGGAAATCCTCCTCCATTCACCCGGAAAGCATAGTCTGTTCCCAGCAGGACCAGCCCCACCGCACAGAAAACCAGGATCAGGTAGTTTCTGATCTTCCGATGCGACCAACTGACCTTGCCGGGAAGCTGGCCGGCAAAGTCTTTCACCCTGACGAATAGATCAGCTTCCACGGGACCAGCGTTACTCTGCCAGGAATCGGTCCTGTCCTCGAGCTCTTGCTTGGATAACAAGAGCTTCAGCCGCTCCGCCGTCTCGTCTTCCGCCCTGATCAACGCTTCAAATATATCGCTCACGAAGGTGCCTTTTCTGTCTCTTCGTTGCTCTATGGCAGGGGGAACGTGATGGTCTGCCCCGGCGTCATGTTGATGTGCGAGATGTTCTGCCCCCCGTACACCTCCGAACCAGTGCTGGTCAGACCGGTAACCGGAATGACCGCAGTCGCCGGGCTAGTAGCCGTCGACGGCATCGTGATGGTGATCTGCGCGCTCGCCGTGCCAGCGCCCACAATGCTCGCGGTTACACCCGACTGGTTGAACGAGTTCCGGTTCTGCATCAGCACCCCCAACTGATCCTGCGTCGGGGTCCGTACCGGCAGGTTGTACAGAGCTTCGTACTTGCTGAAGGTCAGGTCATATGTGTCCGTGAGGAGTGAGGACACGTGGGGACTTGCCAGCCCGGGAATAGTGACCGGGGGGGTAGGCGGCCCGAAAGGAGTGGCCGTAAGGGCCGGATAGTTGTCGGAGAAGTGCAGGTCGGGCTGATGGAACATCTCCGGATCCATATCCCCCATCAGCATGTTGCTTACGAAGATCGAGCTCGTGAAGTCCAGGATCTGCGCCGCATTGTACGTGTTGAATGGCGGGTCGGGGGCCGGTAACGTTCCCGTCGGTGCATTCGGTGCCACGTAATTCGTGTAGATGCAGACGAATTCTGCCTGATCATCGGCCCAGTTGGCTACGTTGTAGAAGACGTCGTTCGGACGCCGCGGCACCTCGTAGATACCACTGGCGACGCCGTCGTAGGTGCTGACGATGCCGACATTCGGCGACGGATTCGGGCCATTATTCGGCTGTCCAATCACCGAGAAATCGCTCACCGCATACTGGATGCCATCCTCAAACAGATAGGTGGGAACATTGGGATCGTTCAGACCGGTGATGCCCGGGGTCACGATGTTCGCAGGGTTGAAGTCGGTAAATGTGAGCTGCTTTAGGCCCGAGTCACTTGAGTCCAGATCTAGCATCCACGAAGGAAGGGCGCTGGGGTCTGAGGCGACCCAACGGTTGGTGAGGATCTCCAGGTCAATGTCGTCCGTGTAATTGGGGGCGTCGGCAGAGTCACCGCAGGTTGGCAGGTTGTTGGGGCTGCTCTTGCATAAGCCGTTCAGCGTACTCGGGTGATCATAGGTATGGCTCATCCAGTGGAAGTACTGCTGGTATTGTTGCAGATTCGCCACCAGGTCGTCGGCGACGGTCGCAGTCGGAGTTGCCGGATTGTCGTCTACCCCATGCTCGGTCTGCGGAGCAAGAGTTCCGGGGTAGCTGACGTTCGCCGTGAACGTAGTCGTTCCCGGTGTGGTCGCGGCGCTGGAGGTCTCCGAAATGATCGTCCAGGTTCCGTTGAGTACGCCGCCGCCGTTAGTGGTGTTGGTCACGGTGACTGACTGCCCTACCTGGCCCGAGAAGTCTTGGGCCGTAAAGCTCGCCACCCCATTGGCTGCCGACGAGGAGATAATGGGAGCGACGAGTCCCGTCCAGTCGCCGTTCCCCGCCGTGCCCACGCCATTGAAGGCTATGGTCAGCTCGAATTGCGAGAGCAAAGGATCGGCTTGCTTGGTCTTCTGCCAGGCCACCAACTGAGCCATGTCGCTCGAGTTGACCCGGAAAACCGGCAAATTGGATGCATCGGGCAACGTGCGGTCCTTCGTGACTAGGTTGGTCAGGCATGTCGTGCTGGGTATCCATTCCGAGTCATCGATGAAAAAGTCGTCGATCGACTGCGTGGCATAAACGTGGTAATCGCCCAGGAATACGCCCTTGGTGACCCAATTGAGCAGACCGTAGGCTACCACCAGATCGTGCGTCAGATACTGGTTGCTGTCGAAGGTCTGGGTGAGGAACTGTTGGCCGTTATAGGCGTAGATAGCAGAGACGATGTTGCCTGAAGCGTCCTGCAACAGCGGTGTCAAACTACCGCCCGCGGCTGCGTCTGCGGCCGCCAGATCGACGCTCGCGTTTGTGATGGTTAGCGGCGTAGCTGTGTTCGCATAGAAGAAGACGGGCGCAGCTGCCGTCGTGAAGCTGGTTGTATAGGTCTCGGTATCTGGTATCTGTGTTCCGGTATAGCTCAGTCCAAAGTTCGGGTCAGGGGCATCATACCAGTTCACCTGCCGCACGTTGAAGGTTATCTCGTAGTCGATCAGCGCCGTCTGCCAGGCACTGATGTTGTAGTAATCACCGCCATAGGCAAAGATCACGCCCTGGTAGTAACCGTGGCAGGCGCCATCGGAGAGCGTAGGCGCGGCAGCCGTACCCCCTGCGTCGTATACGTCGTACGGCGTGCCCACATAGTTTAGGATCTGCTGGATCGCCGGGTAGTCCGCGTAGCCGGCCCCGGAGTTCGTCTCCAAATTGGTCACCACTAATAGCCTCATGTCGACCGTGGGCGAGGGGCACCCGATCGGCGCGGTCGAGGACGCAGTTATCCATCCCGTATCGGAGTTCAGGTATGCTGCGATGGTCCCGTAGCTGGCCGTAATCGCATGCGCGCCATTATCGGTTGCAACCACAGTCGCCAACCCTGTGCTGCTAACGGTAACTTCCTGAGGATTTGCCGCTGCCCAGGTTGCCAGGCTAGTGAGGTCCTGCGTACTGCCGTCGCTGTAAGTCCCCATGGCAGAGAATTGCTGCGTGGCATTGAGACCCAATGTAACGCCGACCGATGCCGCGCTGGTACCGCAAGATGTGGAGGGCTGCGGTCCGAGACAGACTGCGACCGACTCCAATATTGCGGAAGTAACCGACAACAGCGTGTTACCGGGGACCCCGGCGTACGTCGCCGTGATCGTGCTCGTGCCCGCTGTCAGCAGCGTGGCCAGACCGGTTGCTCCGCCGATGGTCGCGACGTCTGGAGTTCCCGAAGTCCAAGTGGCCGAAGCCGTCACGTTCCCTGTGGTGCTGTCCGCGTAGTTGGCCGTGGCCGTGAACTGCAGAGTGTTGTTGGTTGCCCCGTAGGGATCTGCCGTATTGGCATCTCCCAAGGCAGCCGTGGGGCTGGTCGGGGTAATGGTGACCGAGTTCAGGCCGATCACGGTCAGACCGCCGTCTCCGCCAGGATCGCTGGTAATTGAGCCGGAGGTGGCCACAATTTCGACTGTACCCGCGGCAACACTGGTCGCCAGGCCAGCAGTTGGGCCCGAAGTACTAACCGTAGCCACCGAGCCAGTTCCCGCACTCCAAGCCACCGTCGAGGTGATGTTCTGAATCGAGGAATCGGAGTACGTCCCCAGCGCGTAGAACTGCTGCGTCTGACCCTGATAAATCGTAACCACGGCCGGAGTGCCTGCCACCGGGGGAGTCGCCGGCGCGGTCGAGGTTACGACGATCGAGGTGAGCACAGGAGCGGTCACGGTCAAAGACGTAGACCCGCTGATCGAGCCGGAAGTGGCGGTGATGGTTGCCACGCCCTGCGCAGTAGCCTGCGCCACGTTGGCGCCGGAGGTGCCGGTGAAGGTGGCGGCTCCGCCCCCTGAAAATGTGGCGGCGCTCCAGGTGACCGAACTGGTCAAGTCTTGCGTGCTGTTATCGGTGTAGGTTCCAGTGGCGGCAAAGGGCTCGGTAGTGCCGTCCGCTATCGATGCATTGGCCGGAGTTACAGCAATGGAAACCAGGGCCGCAGCACTGACCGCCAGAGTCGCTGGGGTAGTAGCCGAGATGTTGCCCAATGCGGCGCTGATCGTTGCACTCGTGCCCACTGCCGCGTCTGTTGTCATGGCCAGGCCCGGCGTTGTGGTGCTCATCGTAACGCTCAATTCGGATGAACTCCAGGTCACGCTCGATGTGATGTTCTGGGTCGAGGTGTCCGTGTACGTACCGGTCGCGGTGAACTGTTGTGTGTTTCCCGCCGCAACCGTGGTAGCCCCTGCCGGGGTGATTGCGATCGACACCAAGCCCGCGGGCGTTACAGTCACGCCGATCGAGCCAGTGATTCCCGAAAGGACAGCGCTGATGGTTGGAGTCCCTACGGAAACGGCGGTAATCAGCCCTCCAACCACTGTGGCGTTGGCGGCGCTCGAAGACCATGTCGCCTGGGTCGTGATGTCTTGTGTGCTGCCATCATTGTAGGTGCCAGTCGCGTACACCTGCAGTGTCGTGCCCGCCGCCAGGGTTGGCGGCGCAATTGGCGTCGTCGAGCCCTGCGTGCCGGTAAGCGTGATGGTGGTTAGCGCCTTTGCCGTGACCGTAACGCTGGTCGAGCCAGTGATTCCCGAAAGGGCCGCGCTGATGGTTGGAGTCCCGGCGGAAACGGCGGTAATCAGCCCCCCAGCCACTGTGGCGTTGGCGGTGCTCGAAGACCATGTGACCTGGGCCGTGATGTCCTGTGTGCTTGCGTCACTGTAGGTGCCAGTCGCATATACCTGCAGCGTCATGCCCGCCACCAGGGTTGGCGCCGCAATTGGCGTGGTCGAGCCCAGCGTGCCGGTAAGCGTGATGCCGGTTAGAGTCTTTCCAGTGACCGTAACGACGGTTGAACCGGTGATTCCAGAAGAGCTCGCGCTGATGGTGGGATCCCCTGCGGAAACGGCCGTAATCATCCCTCCACTCACCGTGGCGCCGGCGCCGTTCGAAGACCAAGTGGCCGTGGTAGTGATGTCTTGCGTACTGCCGTCACTGTAGGTGCCAGTCGCATACAACTGCAGTGTCGTGCCTGCCGCCAGGGTTGGCGGTGCAATTGGCGTGGTCGAGCCCTGCGTGCCGGTAAGCGTGATGCCGGTTAGCACCTTTGCCGTGACCGTAACAGTGGCGGTGTTTGTCACCGTTGTGCCACTCGTTTCTGTCACCGTCGCCGTAATCGTAGGGCTACCAGCGGCTACACCGGTCACTACTCCAGTGGTGCTTACCACTGTCGCTAAGGCTGTGTTCGATGAAGTCCAGACAGCCGCAGAGGTTACGTTCCCAGTTGTTCCGCTTGCATAAGTCCCCGTCGCAGTAAGCTGTTCGCTCTCGCCCGCGGGAAGCGTTGCGTTGGGCACGGTGATCGCGATTGATTTGAGATTGTTTACTGCTGCTAGCCCTGTCATAGGAACGACTAGCTGGCTGTTGGCACTGCCGTAAGTGATGGTGAGAGTCCCATCAGTCGTGCCTGTGACTGTCGGTGTGAAGACGACGGTTACCGCGCATGTACCGGCCGCGGCCAGGGAACTAGTACAAGTATTTGCCGTGATGGCAAAAGCGGCGGGGCTAGCCACGATGCTATCGATTGTTACTGCGGAGGTTGAGTTATTTCTTATGGTCACTGAATGGGCCGCGCTGGCCGTACCCACGTTCCGCGTGGCAGGAAAAGTAATCGAGGTCGGCGACACAGTGAGCGGAGCTACCGCTGTCCCCGTCACATTGACCGACTGCGGGTCGCCGATACCGGTATAAGCAACCGCGATGCTCCCACTCTGGGAGCCGGTGTCTGTAGCTGTGGGTGCGAAGGTGACGCTCACGGTGCATGAGCTCTCGGCGGCCACAGAGGTGCATCCGGTCGGCTCAAATTCCGGGTTGCTGCTGGAGACGGTGATCGACATTGCGGCCGTCGTGTTGTTCTTCACCGTAAAAGTCTTGGCAGCGCTGGTGGTGCCTTGGGCCACGGAACCAAAGGCGCGCGAAGCGGGCGTGAGTGTAATCGGGGCAACGCCGGTTCCGGTCAGAGTGGCCGTTTGCGGGCTGCCGAGGCCTGTATACGCGACCGTAATGCTCCCAGTTTGCGCGCTCGCCGCAGTTGGAGTGAAGGTGGCACTAACCGTGCACGTTGATTTCGCAGCCAAGGAAGCGCCACAAGTGTTCGTTTCCGCAAATGGGGCGGCAGTCGAGATAGTCAGCCCTGATATTGCCGTCGCTGACGAATTTCTTACGGTAAACGTAGATGCTGCACTGGTAGTGCCTTCACCAACGGAGCCAAAATTACGCGATGCCGGAGTGATCGTGATAGGGGATGTACCCGTTCCTGTCAACGTGACGGTCTGGGTAGCGGGCGAAGCGTTATCGGTGACAACGACGCTCCCCGTCACCGCACCGAGGGCAGTGGGCGCAAAGGTGATGGTTATCCTGCAGCTCTTGCCTGCCCCCACCGACGTTCCGCAGGTGTTGGTCTCGGAGAAGCCGCTGCCGCTCGCGACAACACTGGTAACGCTCAGCGCAGTAGTGGTACTCGTGTTTTGCAGAGTCACGTTCGAGCTGGTGCTGGTGCCGACTGCCTCAGAACCAAATGCGCGCGAAGTGGCGGACAAAGTCGCAACCTGTGCCTGCGCTGTTTCCATCGCGGCGGCGATCAGGAAGAAAAGAAGAGAAGAGACGAGAAGCGCGCGAGTTGAAATGAGCGAAGAACGGAACAGCGGTTTCATACGATCTCCTACGAAATTTGAAATGGGGCCCGGAATGCACGCCACAACCTGGCTTCTTGGGCGGTTATCTCCCGCTAGTCCATAAAAAGCGGAACCCTGGAATGGCGCATTGGTGCGAACGATTTCGGATTGTTTGGTAATGCCTCGACCTGATATCCGGCAACGCAAACTGCTAGCGATCTCTGGAGGGCCTCTACTGATACCACTAAGGTTTCGGCTCGATCGCGTGAGAGCAGAACGCCTTCGATGCCCTCGAGCGCCCCTCCCACGATCCGCACTCGTGACCCGATTGCCGGAAACGGATGGGGCGACCAGGGGACCTTCTGTGAAACAAGCGTTCGCACCGCTTCAATCTCTGGATCGGGTACCGGAGTTCCTTGGCCGCGTCCGCCCACAAAGCTGAGAACTCCTTGAACACTCACAACCTTCAGGCGGTTGGCAGGGTTCATCACCAGCCGAATGAAGACGTAGGATGAGAACAGAGGAACTTCGATCACTTTCCGGCGATCACTCCAGCGGTGCACCTCGGTGGCAAGGGGAAGGAAGGTGGTCAGGCCTTTTGCTCGCAGCTGGTACTCAATCGCCTTCTCGGATCGAGCGTGGGTATGCACGGCATACCAGCGTTCGCAACCGGCTCCCCTCAACAGCTCCGAATCGGAAATTTCTGGCGTTTCGTCGCAGGCACTCATAGCTTCGCCCCATCAGTCCCAATTCAAATTGGGCTTAAGGTGCTTGGGTGTTCAATTCTGGATACAAGTACAGTTGGGGGGAGGCACGGCGCTGTCGCCTATTGCTGGTAGATTAGCGGCTAGAAAAAAATTTGCAATGGGTTAACGGCTTCTGAGAACCGGGGACAGGGCGAGTGATGACTATGTTCCAGTAGGGACGAGTCGAGTACCAGAGAAAGAATTCCCTGGCATGGTCCGGAATGGCACACCCTTGACTTAGTTCCGTCCTGGAGCCCGAGGTCCACTAAAGCAGCTATCATGACTTTCAATTCAGAGAGTTGCGGCGTGCGATGTGAAGCTCAAGCCTCATCTGAAAGCAAGACTGTTCCTAGAGAAGCACAGCACCAGTTTCGTTCGCTCCGTGGCAGGTCGGGGGCCCAGGCATAAGACGGCGGCTCCCTTAGGGCTCCGTTTGCGACTTTCGAGGCTGTGGAAGAAGCCCTAGTGGAATGTTTCCCGTTTGCGGAAAGCCGTGCCTGCACCGTGCATGGCACGGAAGTGCCATTCGGGGGGCCCTGCAGGCCCTTGGCAATCATAAAGGGTGTGATCTATATTTCGATGTGGGCCGCCCTCCCCGCAATTGTTGTCGCTTCTAGCCATTCGGGATGCAATTGGAAGGTGAGTTGTATTGTAGTTGCCTTCAATCACTCCCCTGGTGCACGAAGCAACAGGTATCTGTTTCGAAGGCCCAATTTTCTCATGAATGCACAGGTGGGGAGGTGTAATGCGTGGTAAGAACAGCACGATTCGCATCGTCGTTGCGAGTAACATTCGAATCCATGCTGAGCTATTGGCGGAAGCGGTTCAACGCGACCGCACAATTCAAGTAGTTGGCTGCGCGTCCAGTTCTCGTGAAGTTTTTGAAATCACCGCGAGGTCATCGATTGACGTCGCAGTAATCAGCTCCCACCTGGATGAGCAACCCGACCGCGGATTTGAAGTACTGCGTGAGCTGCGCTCGGCGCATCCCGGATTACGGGCAATCATGTTGTTGCATTCCGCCAAGCGCCAAAGCGTAGTGAACGCCTTTCGTGCAGGGGCGAGGGGGATCTTCTCCAAGAATTCTCCCGTGACGGGTCTGTGCAAGTGCATACGGTGCGTGCACGAAGGCCAGATTTGGGCAAGCCGGGAGGACTTGGGACTAGCCCTTGATATCCTGAGCAGTGCGCCTGCGATACGCGCGGTCGACGCGCAAGGAGCCAGCCTGCTCACCAAGCGCGAACAGGAAGTGGTCGAATGTGTGGCGGAAGGCCTAGCCACCGATGAAATCGCTCAACGCTTACAGCTGAGCAAACACACTGTTAAGAATTATCTTACTCACATTTTTGATAAGTTAGGTGTGTCGAGCCGCGTGGAACTCCTCTTTTTCGTCCTCGCTCGCTCGCCTCTCAAGGGAGAGCGGATGGGAAATCAACCCGCGTTCGGCCTTGAATTACCGGAATGCTTCCCGGAGGGAACAAATGTTCCGCGAGATCCGATGGACGCTTACGTCTGGTGTCTGATCAACGAGAAAACCATCTTGAAAGCGAGGACGCAGATCGCTGCCACCAAGAAAAGACTGGCGGAGTCGATGACGCTCAAGCAAGTCCTGGATGCTGAAGGCCAAGCGGCCGCTTGGCGGAAGAAAGAAGTGCAATTCGTTCCACGTGAGCAGAACGGGACACTTGAAGGCGAAAGGTAGGCTAAACGGCGCGACGTAGTTGGCGACCTCCAGACTGGCTTTCTTGCCCTCAGCAACGATTTGGGAGACAGAAAATGTCTAGGCAATTTAAGAAAGTCGTTTATAGGGCGTCCTGATGCAATTTATTTTGGCGATTTTCGCGCAACGGAGTTTTTCAACAGCCACAGGCGTTCACACTCTTTGACTTGATTGTGAGTGACGTGGCAATTTTTCACCAACAATCCTCTCAGGCCCTCCTAGGTCACGGCTTTCGTTGACTTGATCGTTTCTCAGAAGTAGGATTCTCCTCCAGTGATCGGGCAGACCATCTCGCACTACCGCATCGTTGAGAAGCTGAGCGGCGGCGGCATGGGCGTAGTCTACAAAGCTGAGGACGTAAAGCTTCACCGCTTTGTCGCCTTGAAGTTCCTGCCTGACGAGATTTCTACAGACGCACAAGCTCTAGCCCGCTTCCAGCGCGAGGCACAGGCCGCCTCCGCCCTAAATCATGCGAACATCTGCATGTAAGCCTTCAACGCCTCCAAAGCAAGGAGTGGTTGCTTCCACTGGAACATCGAACTTCTGGACGGTGGCCAGTGATTCGCCCAGCTTTCCGCGCAGCGCGGAGGCGGCCGTGCCCAGCGCCTTCAGTACGTCCTGCTTCGTCGCGGCCTGCTCCTGTTCCGTGGCCAGCGTATCTCCACTGCTGCATCCGACCGTGTTCAGGCCGATCACATACTGGCCTCCCAGGTTGGAAATGGAACCCAGCACGATACTTCTCGCGGTCACTTACGCGATCCCGCAGGTCATACGCTCTCTTGGCATACTGGGGAGCCAGGCTGGCTTGCCCGAGGTTGGAATAGTGGAAGCCGAGCCCAACATAGGCCATAGCGAAATTGGGATCGAGTTCGATGGCGCGTTTCAGGAAGGGGATTGCCTCAGCGTCGCCCTTGATGCGCCCCGTAGTAACACCCACAGCGTATCAACTTGCAGCGTGGAACAGTAACCCGTCTGATGCCGCCGAGTCCGACAAATGTGAACCCGCCCGGTCTGATCGAAGCTGCCTCCGCGCAGCCCGCGTTAGCCGATTCCAGCACTCGGCTGCTGCCGTGGCTCATCGCGGTGGCGTTTTTTATGGAGTCGCTGGATACCACGATCCTCAACACCGGGGTGCCCACGATCGCGGCAGCACTCCACGTCGCTCCGCTCAGCATGAAGTCGGTGCTGGCAAGCTACACCCTGAGCCTTGCGGTTTTCATTCCCATCAGCGGCTGGATGGCCGACCGGTTCGGAACCCGTCGAGTGTTCGCCTCCGCCATCGGAATCTTCACGCTGGGGTCGTTCCTCTGCGGCATATCCAGCAATATCCATGTGCTCGTTGCCTGTCGCATTCTGCAGGGTTGCGGCGGATCCATGATGGTGCCCGTCGGCCGACTCACCTTGGTGCGGACGTTCGCCAAATCAGAACTGGTTCGTGCCATGGCCTTCGTGGCGATCCCCAGTTTGGTTGGGCCTATGCTCGGTCCAATCGCCGGCGGCCTTATCGTCGGATACCTTCACTGGCGGTTTATTTTCTTCGTAAATATTCCAATTGGCCTCGTCGGTTTGTATATGGTCTACCGGCACCTGCCGGACTACCGCGAACACACCAATCCTTTGGATGTGGCCGGCCTGATTCTTTTCGGATCCGGTGTCGGCCTGCTGTCCTACGTGCTGGAAGTGTTTGGCGAACATACTCTGAACGCTCGCGAAATTCTGGGACTTCTGACGATTTCCATCCTACTGCTGGCGGGATACGGATTTCACGCGACGCGAACCGCATATCCGATGCTTCGCCTCACGCTATTCCGTATTCGCACCTTTCGTGCGGCGGTAAACGGCAGTTTCCTGACTCGTCTGGGCATTGGCGGCATTCCATTTCTCTTTCCACTTTTGTATCAGGTTGGCCTCGGGTTCACGCCGGTTCAATCCGGCCTGCTCATGATGCCACAGGCCATCGCCGCCATGAGTCTGAAGGTGGCAATGCCGCGAATTTTGGCGCGCGTTGGCTACCGTGCCGTGCTGGTTTCGAACACGCTAATCATCGGCTCGATGATCTTGCTTTTTGCGACCATCGGGAGAGGTACGCCGGTGTGGCTGATCGTGATAGAAGTTTTCTTCTACGGGTTTTTCACATCGCTGCAATACACAAGCATGAACACGCTTGTCTATGCCGATGTCACTGAGGAACAGGCGAGCAGCGCCAGTTCCATCGCGAGCACTATGCAGCAGATGGCGATCAGTTTCGGCGTCGCTTCGGCTTCGCTGGTAACGGTTTTCTTCCTTCCCGATCGCTATCGTTCTAATCCCCAGCAGTTCATCCACGGTATCCACCGAGCGTTCTTTGTACTGGGCGGGATGACCATCCTCTCAACGATCGTTTTCCGCGAATTGAAGAAGGGAGACGGCGACGCGGTCAGTCAAGGGACCGGGCTACATGCCGGCTAGGCAGGATCAGACATGGTTCGGGCACCCTTTTACCCCAGTGTTTTCTCCCGGAAACCAAACGCCTATCTGGGGCGACGGGCAGACTTGTGGTTTCTAGGCTGCAAACCGACAGCGCAGCGCTCAATAACTGTAAGCTACCCAATGCTGCAGAGAACGCGAGCGAACACACCCGTAACAATGCCTCCGAATTTCGGATGTCGTCAGGCTCAACTTCCTCGAAGCGCCTCTTGGCCCGCATAGGCGGATTGCCATGCACATGAGGCCCGTTTCTTGTCAAAGCGGAAATGCCCCCGAAGTAGGGTTATACAGCAGTGTGGAACGATTTTTCTCCTGTGGGCACCGCGGGCGTTGCGACACATCAAAAAAAGCGCGCACCCAAACCCTTCAAATCATCGAACCCTCTCTCATCCGGTTTTCTGGGCGACCTTCAGCTCGAGCTGCGAAATCCCCTTGACAGCCTTGAGGCCGACGTTTTAGAATCACCCACCGAGAGCGAGCGCTCGTCTTAGTACGGTGCGCGGATGCAGCTATGCCCAAGCTTTTGGACGACACCGTCGCCAAGAACAGGCTCAAGATTGAACGCGCCGCATTGAAGCTCTTCACCCGGCAAGGATTTCACGGTACGACCGTCCGAGAAATCGCCCACCAGGCCGGCGTATCCATGGGCAAGCTCTACCTCTACTACCCGACCAAGGAAAAGATATTCATCGGTCTGGTCCAGCGCATGGAGCAGAAAATGGAAGCCCTCCGGCGGAGCAAAATTTTTCCCTTGATGCAATCCCCCGATCCGGAGTCGCTGAAGAAACTGGGGATGGCCGTCGGCCGCGTCGTCTCGGAGAATCTGGACTACTGGCGGCTTATGTACGTCGACGTGGTTGAGTTCCGTCATAAGCACTTCCTTCACAGCTATCGTGAAGTTGCCGGAGGTTTGCGCACCTATTCCACTGCTTTGTTTCAAAAGGCGCCGATTCCCTTTCCCAACGACGTGAACCCCGGTTTTGCCTACGTCAGTTTGTACTTGCAGTTTGTTACCCATTTTCTGGTGGAGAAACTCTTCGGCGCCGAGCGCTATCTCGGCGTGAGTGACGAAGAAGCTGTCGATCAGTTTGTTCGTCTGTACACCCGCAGCCGGAAGGATCGAGCTTCGAAGTCGTAATTGCGACACAAGGAGGAAGTATGCGAATACTGGTAACGCTGCTGGCCGCCGCCATTCTCTGTTCCATGACGCCGATGACTCAAGCGCAAACGGCCACTACCGGGCAGATCGTGGGCGTGGTGACGGATCCCAGCGGGGCCGTCGTGGCCAGCGCAAATGTCGTCCTGACCAGCGACGCCGGCGTGCGGCGCCAAACCGAAACCGACGGCAACGGCCGTTACACGTTTCCCCTGCTCGACCCAGGCGCCTATGGGCTCGAAGTGACCCTCAGCGGATTCGCCTCGGTCAAACTGGAAGGTGTCAGCGTCAAGATCACCGAAAGCTCGGTCGTTGATGTTGCCCTCAAGGTGGCGAGTGCGCCGACCACGGTTTCGGTGACGGGCGAATCGCCGCTGGTGCAGACCGAAAGCTCCGCCCGCGGCACCGTCATCGATGAGACCCAGGTGCGCGACCTGCCTCTGCCGACGCGCAACTTCCAGCAATTACTGGCCCTGACTACGGGAACCTCGGGTTCCATCCAGAACTCCTCCGATCTGGGGCGCGGCGATGCTGCCGTATACGTCAACGGACAGCGCGCGCTTTCCAACAGTGTGGTCATCAATGGCGTCGATGCAAACTCCATCGGCACCGGATCGATGCCCAATCTCTCCGTCCCCTCCATCGACTCGCTGCAGGAATTCATCGTTCAAACTAGCATGTACGATGCTTCGCAAGGCCGCAACGCCGGCGGCATCGTGGCCGCCATCACCAAGTCCGGCACCAACCGGCTCCATGGCGATGTCTACGAGTTCCTGCGGAATACGGACTTGGATGCCAACAATTTCTTCCTGAATGGTGAGAATGGAGTGGTTACGCCGCGGCCCACCTACCAACGCAACCAGTTTGGCGGCACCTTGGGCGGTCCGGTAATAAAGGATCGTGCCTGGTTTTTTATCTCCTATCAGGGCACCCGCGAAACCAATGGCACCTCGCTGACCAACTCGCTCGCCACCGTATTTCTGCCCGCCTTTTTGGGATCGCAGCGCGATCCCGCATCTCTGGCTGCTTTTTCGATGTGTTATGCCCCGTTGCTATTTGGATACGTAGATCCTGTGGCTGCGGCAGCTCTGACGGCTAAACTCCCCAACGGGCAGTATATGATTCCTGCGATCCCCGGCGTCACCACCGCCGCTGGTTGCACACCGGGAGAAGGGGCGACGACCAAGCCCGTCCTGGAGACGATTCCCTCCAACTCGACTTACAAAGAAGACCAGTTCAATACCAATTTCGATGTCAAACTGAATAACTCGAACCGCTTCTTCGCCAAGTACTTCTTTGCCGCTAACCGCACCAATCAGGCGCTCTACGATCAGTTTGGCGACGGCAACGCGCTGCAGGCGCCCGGCTGGCCGACCGAGGAAGACGTTGACCAACGCCTGCTTTCGGTAGGGGTAACCTCAGTGATCTCCAGTCATTTGCTGAATGAAGTCAGGTTCGGCTGGAGCACAATTTACGGCCCCGGCAAACCATCTCAACCCATCAGTTCCTCGCAGTTAGGAATTTCATCGCCGTTAAGCAGCTTGTTCCCCGGTATGCCAACAATATTGTTCGCGAACTTGTTCACTCTGGGGCCGTCTCCGCTGGCCACCAACTACGCGGCGACCAACACCTACAGCGCCAGCGATATGATGACGTGGACAAGGGGCCGGCACACCTTCAAATTCGGTGGCGAATACAAGCGGCAGGCGCTGGACGCTCCCTATTTCGATGTATTCCCCAACGGCGAAATGGTCTTCTTTGGGGCTGCTCCCCTCCCCACTCCCAGCGTATTCGGAGATTTTCTAGCCGGGTTTAACTTTGTCTCCGTGATAGGCTCGGGCACGAATAGCCTTCACAATCGCGCCAATGACTTTTCGTCCTTCTTCCAGGACGATTGGAAGGTCAATTCCCGCCTTACGCTCAACCTGGGATTGCGCTATGACTACTTCGGTCCCACCACCGAGACCGACGGCCATTTTGTCGGCTTCGACCCGTCGAAGGCTACTACCACTCCTCTGCCTGCTGTACCTGGCTGTTTGGCTACTTGCGGGGTGGCCGTCACCGGCGGCTTCGTCCAAGCCGGCAATGGAAACCTGCCTGGATATCCCAAGGTCAGCGACGGCCTGGTGGATCCCAACTACAAAAACTTCGGGCCGAGGATCGGCTTCGCTTACCAGGCAACGGACAACGGTAAGGTTGTCGTGCGCGGTGGTTACGGCATTTTCTTCGACCGGCCCAACATGCGGCTATTTAACAGCCAACTGTTCAACATGCCTTACGAAATGCTGGCTACCGCGCTGGAAACTCCGTCCGAAAGTCCATTTGTGCAAGTTCCGCTGCCCAGCGCCTTCCCGCTGACCCCCAGCGGCAATCCCAGTTACTTCCCATTTGGGGGATATCCGGCCGTCCTGCCGTATACACCGTATGGTTCGACCACGCTCACGCCCACAGTAGTTCCGGCCACCGGGCTCTATCCCGACCTGCACGACTGGAGTATCCCGTACGTGCAAACTTTCAACCTCGGAGTGCAAACCAGCTTCGCCAATAACTGGATGCTGGATTTGGGCTATGTCGGTTCGGAAGGACGAAAGTTTCCGCGCTTGTTCTCATTCAACCAGGCGGCCACGCCAGCCTTCGGTGGATATTACCCAGCGGGTAGTCTGGGCGGACCTTTGTTCCCCGGCTTCGGCAATCTGCCAGCCCCCGGATTGGGTAGCCTACTGATGGAGAGTAACTCCAATTCCAATTACAACTCTCTCCAGGCGACCCTGAACAAGCGCTTCTCCCACGGCCTGCAAATGCTGCTCAGTTACACTTGGTCACACTCGATTGACGACTACTCCGGGAGCGACGTAAGTGACATCACGGTGACCCCGGGCGACCTCGTCAACCAACAGAGGAACTATGGCAACTCGGATTTCGATCGGCGGCAACGCTTTGTCGCGAGCTACTTATACAACCTTCCCGACGTCTACCGTGGCGGCTCGGCCTTCGGGAAAAAACTGCTTGACTCCTGGAGCTTGTCGGGAATCGTGACCCTGCAATCCGGCCTTCCGTTCTCCATCTACGGCGAGGATACGCTGTTTGCGGCAACCACAGGCGACCTGGCGCCTGGCCGAACAGTGGCGTCTGCGATCAAGGGCGGAAACGTGGCCGACCGCTTGAATGAATATTTCGACACGAGCGCTTTCGTGTCGCCCTCGGCCTTCGGTGACTTCGGACAGTTAGGAAGGAACATCATACGAGGACCGAAACAGATCAACACGGACCTCTCCATCATGAAGCTCATTCCAGTGACGGAAAGCCAACGGTTGGAGTTCCGGGCCGAGTTCTTCAACCTGTTCAACAACGTGAATTTCGCCAACCCTGTCAACATACAGTCCTCGTACAACTTTGGGCAGATCGCGACCACCACCACCGGGCCCAGAGTGGTCCAGTTTGCGCTGAAGTACACGTTTTAGGAGGCGCATGAAAGACACAGGTCTGCGCGGTAAGGTCGTCATTGTCACCGGCGCTGCGGCGGGGATCGGCCGCGCCACGGCCCGCCGGTTTGCCAGCGAAGGCTGCCGTGTGGCGGCATGGGATGTCAACGATTCCGCGCAGGAAGAGTTGCGGCGCGAACTCTCCTCGCTCGGAGGCGAGCCACTCTTCCGCAAAGTCAGCGTCTGTAATGCCGCCGATGTCGAGTCTGCCGTCGCCGAAGTTATCGGACGGTGGGGCGCGGTTGATGTGCTCGTCAATAACGCCGGCATTACGCGCGACTCGCAGTTCGTCAAGTGGAAGGACGGCGCAGTTGCCGGTACGATGACCGATGATGCGTTCGATTCGGTCCTCTCGGTCAACCTCAAAGGTGTCTTCCTTTGCTCGCGGGCTGTGGTGCCACACATGATCCGCAAAGGCTCGGGCGTGATCCTCAACGCCTCGTCCGTCGTGGGTCTGTATGGAAATTTCGGTCAGACAAATTACGCCGCCACCAAGGCGGGAGTCATCGCGTTTGCCCGGACGTGGTCGCGTGAACTGGCAAAATACAATATCCGCGTGAACGCCGTCGCTCCCGGCTTCATCGCGACCGAAATGGTGCAGAAGATGCCGGAAAAGGTCGTCCAGAACATGGTTTCGCACACGCCTCTGGGTCGCATGGGAACGCCTGAGGATGTTGCCGAGGCTTATGTTTGGTTGGCCTCGGATGCGGCATCGTTCATTACGGGTACCGTGCTCTCCGTCGATGGCGGACTAGTATTGGGGACGTGACTTACAGCAATTCAAAAAGGACTCATTCATGACACGTTACGCAACCATTGTCGCTACAGGGAGATACGTACCTGAGATAGAAGTGACCAATGACATGCTGCGCGAGCGGTTCAAACATATCCCGGATTTCGTGGACAAAATGGAGGCCAGCAGCGGTATCAAGACGCGCTGGCATGCCCCCGAAAACTGGGCTACCAGCGATGTCGCTTTGCCCGCAGCCAAGCTGGCACTGGAACGCGCCGGCAAGAAACCCGAGGATGTCGATCTGATCATCCTCGGCACCGATTCGCCGGACTACATAACTCCCGCTACCTCGGTCGTATTGCAGTATAAGCTGGGCGCAAAAAATGCCGGGACCTTTGATGTCGGTTGTGCCTGTGCTTCGTTTCCAACCGGTCTTTCCGCAGCTGCGGGAATCATCGCCGCCACCCCGGGGATCAAGACGGTGCTCGTCGTCGGCGTCTATCTCATGCACAAACTTACGTCGGCTGCCGATCCCATGATCTTTTTCTACGGTGATGGCGCGGGCGCGGCAGTGCTCGAACCGGCAGCTTCGCCGGGCTTCATCACTGCCACCTTTCGCGCCGACGGCTCCTATCACGACTACTGGGGAATCTATTCCGGTGGCACCTTCGAACCGGCGAGTGAGGACTCCGTTAAGGCGGGGCGCACCGCGTGCACGATCAAGAACCGCTATCCGCCGGAATTGAACGAGGAGACCTGGCCGATCATCGTGCAACGACTGGCAAAGGACGGCGGTTTCGATCTGCGCGACGTCGATTGCTTCATCTTTACCCAAGTGCGGAAACCCACGATTGAGCGCGTGATGGACCGTCTCGGTGTACCCGCGGAACGTGCGCATACCATCATGGAACAGTATGGCTATACTGGCTCCGCCTGCGTCGCCATGGCGCTTGACCACGCTATCGAGCAGGGCAAGGTGAAGTCCGGTAATTTGGTCGTGCTGGTCGGCTCCGGCGTCGGCTACAACCAAGCGGGCTGCGCGTTTCGTATGCCGTAGGCGGCTTTCCGACTTGACTTAACAACCCAGCCGGACGCGAGGAGTGGAGTGGGCCTGGCTATCAACATTGTGCTGCTGCTGGTTTTTGCCGCAGTTACTGCTCTGATTGTTTTCTCCATTCTTTTCTTTTTGCGACCCATCGCCACGACGGTCTGGTTCCGCAGGAACGCGCTTCGCCGAGCCGGCCTTCGCAAGACGAAGCTTACGACCACGGTGGGAGGACAGATCGTGTGGCATGGCGGCGCCGGGCCCTTGCTGGTGTTGCTTCATGGCGCAGGCGATCAAGCGGGAACATGGTACAAAGTGGTGCCCGAACTGAAGCGCCACTTTCAACTAGTGATCCCGGACCTTGCAGGCCATGGCGAGAGCGATCCGGTTGCGGGTGCGCTGAGTCTGGGAACGCTGCTCACGGCACTGGCCCAGGTGCTCGATGCAAAACCATGGCGAGACGCACCGATGATGTTCGCGGGTAATTCGCTCGGGGCCTGGATGGCGATGCTCTATGCCCAGAAATATCCGCAGCGGGTGACGCGGGTGATCCTCATCGATGGCGGCCCAATCAAGAACGTATCGGAAATTGGCATCATGCCAAAGGACCGCGAAGAGGCTCGGCGCGCGCTCGATGCCGTGCTGGATCCTTCCACGCCTCGCCGGCCGAATTTTGTCCTCGATGATCTGGTCCGCATCTCCAATACAGGTCCGATTTCGCGGCTGCTGGCCGCGGGCGAAGAAGCTATGTCGAAATACCTGCTCGATGACAAACTGGCAAATTTCCAGCTGCCGGTCGATCTCATCTGGGGTGCCTCCGATCGCCTCGTGCCGCTGGATTATGCGAAGAAGCTGCAATCGCAGCTTCCGCATTGCACGCTTACGGTCATTGAGCGTTGCGGCCATGGACCTCAGCTCGAGCGTCCCCGGGAATTGACGCAAGTCTTGCTGCAAATTCTGGCGTCAGATTCGTCCCGCCCGTCCACCACTGCACAACCGGTTTCGAGACGGTCTGGGGAGAACTCGTGATCACCGGCGACATTCTCGGAGAGCGCGCCCGTCTTAGCCCCGACGCGGTCGCCTTGATCCACGTTCCCACGCGCCTGCAGTTCACTTATGCAGAACTCAATCGGCGGGCCTTGCAGTGCGCGCGGGTCTGGACCGATCGCTGCTCTCTCGTCCCGGGGGATCGCGTCTGCATCCTTTCCGAAAACCGGGTTGAATATGTCGATGCCTTTTGGGCAGCGGGTAAATCCGGCATCATCCTCGTCCCGCTCGGGACGCGCAGCACGGCTCACGAGCTGCACCAGACACTCACGGACTGCGGACCACGCTGCTTCATGTACTCCGCACGGTACCAGCAACTCGCGCAAGAGCTCAAACAACTCGTGGCCTTCGAGCACCTAATAAGTCTGGATGCGAAGGACAGTGTTCCGAACGCACTGAGTTATGCCAAAGCTATCGATCGGGTTCGTCCAGATCCGCTCTCCACCAGACTCCAGCCCGAGGATATTTTCTGCTTGCTCTATACCAGCGGCACCACCGGACGGCCGAAGGGCGTAATGATTCCTCACCGGCAGATCGCATGGAACGCCTACAACACGGTCGTCTCCTGGCAATTGCGGCAGAGTGACCGGGTTCAGGTTTATACGCCCATGTATCACGCCGGCGGCCTCACTGTATTCATGACCCCGCTGTTCGCCATCGGGGGCAGCATTGTTTTGCATGACGGCTTCGACGCCGCTGAAGTTTTGCGAGCGCTCCGAGACTATGAGTGCACCCTTCTTTTCGGCGTACCGACGATCTTCAAAATGCTCCTCGATTCGCCAGAATTTTCAGCGGCCGATTTCAGCCATCTGCGCTGGTGTGCCAGCGGAGGCGCTCCGCTCCCGTTACAACTTCTCCGTGCCTACCAGAAGCGCGGACTGGTTTTTCGTCAAGGCTACGGGCTGACCGAGGTTGGCGTGAACTGCTTTGCCATGAGCGACGAGGACTCCCTCCGCAAGTCTGGCTCTATTGGTAAGCCGATGATGTTCACGGAGGCGAAGCTCCTTGGGCTCCAGGACAGTGATCCCGCGGGCAATCCCGTCGCAACCAATGAGGTTGGCGAACTCTGCCTGCGCGGGCCACACGTGTGCCGAGGCTATTGGAACAATCCAGCCGCCACCGCCAAGGTGCTCGACGCCGACGGATGGTTCCACACCGGCGACCTGGCGCGCTGCGACGAAGATGGGTTCTTCTACATCGCAGGCCGCTCCAAAGACATGATCATCAGCGGCGGCGTCAACATCTATCCGGCGGAGATCGAGAAGGAATTACTCGACCATCCGGCCATTGCCGAGGTCTCCGTCATCGGGACGACCGACGAAAAGTGGGGCGAACTCCCAGTCGCCTTCGTTGCGCTGAAATCAGGCGCGAGCGCCAGCGACCTCGAACTCATCGAGTTTCTTCGTCCCAGAATCAATAAGATCAAACTGCCCCGACTAATCGTCTTTATAGAAGCATTGCCCCGCAACGCCTATGGTAAGGTCCTGAAACTCGAACTCCAGGATCGATTGCAGAGTGACCGACTACGGAATCTCAAGTCTGGCGTCGCCAGCGGAAGCGATACTGTCACGCCGGAACGGAAATCATCGTGAGAGGTGTTTTATGAAGCGAATTTACATCGCCGCCTACCATCAATCAAAGTTTGGAAAGCTCATGGCCATGTCGGTGCCGGAGATCATCCAGAACGCCGTCAACGGAGCCTGCAGCGAGATCAACGTCGAGCCCGCCGTGCTGGATGTGGGCTCGATCGGCGCCACCTGCAACATTTCCCTAAACGAGCAGGGTCTGCTCGCCGGACTGATGGCAATGCTGCCGGGTCTGGCCGGCAAGCCCATCGAGTCCGTGGAGAACGCTTGCGCCTCCGGAGGGCAGGCCGTACTCTCCGTCATCCAGAAACTCCTGCTGGGGTGGGGTGACGTCGGCATCGCTGTCGGCTATGAGAAGATGCGCGACGCCGAAGGCAAGATGGACGGCAAGCTCATCGGCAAGGCTCTGGGCTACTTTTCCCACCCCGACGAGCGCGAAGGCAAGGTGTTCATCTTTCCCCACCTGTTCGCCGAGATCATGGAGTGCTACCTGAAGGTGCATCGGGTGCGGGAGGAGGATTTGGCGCAGATCGCGGTCGCCGAGTACGCGAACGCCCGCCACAATCCCTACGCCCAGATGCGCAATGTGCAGATAACTCTGGACCAAGCGATGAAGATCGAAGGCATCAATCGTTACATCGCCGAGGGGTTGCCGCTGAAGACCTACGATTGCTCCCAGATCACCGATGGCTATGCCAGCCTCATCTTGGCTACCGACGAGGGGTTGCAGAAGCTGGGCGCGACCAAGGCCGACTGCGTCGAGATCGCCGGCTATGCTCAGGCTACCGATCCGCTGAAGAAAGCGGGACGCGATGTCCTGCGGCCCGAGGGCGCCTACCGAGCGATGAACAAGGCATATGACATGGCCGGGGTCAAGCCCGGGGATGTAAGCGTGGCCGAGGTCCACGATTGTTTCACAGTGATGGGAGCCATCGGCACAGAAGTGCTGGGGAAGGCCGCCGCCGGCCACGGCGCCCGCTACTGGTGCGAGGGCAAAGCAGGCGTGGACGGCGAGTGCGCCATCAATACCTCCGGCGGACTGATTGCCAAAGGCCATCCCATCGGCGCCACCGGGATCGCCATGCTGGGGTGGTGCGCGTGGCAACTCCGGGGCAGGGCTCCCGCCGGGCTGCAGGTGAAGAATCCGCGTGTGGCAGCGACGTTCAACATCGGGGGCCCCATCTGCGCCTCCGTTTGTGCGGTGCTGAGGCCCACGGCGTAAAAGCGGGGTGCGAGAAAAGGGACGATGCCCGAGGTAGCTGCCGACCGCATCGGCTATGTGTGCGTCCGAGACCGCAATGTCTACTGGGAGTACGGCGGCCGTGAGAACCCGGCCTCCAGGAATTCGGCCAGCTTCGCCGTCGCCTTGAACTGGGAATTGGATCTAGCTCTTTGAACGCCGAGGTGAACGCGTTGGAAAGACTCCAGATCGTCCGCGGCCTGAATTCCTCGCACTTTGGCTCGAAGTAGAGGTCATGCACGGTGCGAGCAAGGTGCTTCGGGACTTCAAGGTTATTGGAAGCATTTCGTGGATGCCTGGGTACAGGTACACTTGCGAAATGATGAAAAAGCTCCGATTCCTGGTGTCTCTTCACACCCGCGAGAACGATTTCCAAGTGGCACAAGCCCAGACCGCGGAAGAGACCGCGCACAAACTGGGGAGCGATGTGGAGATAGTGTTTGCCGATAACGACGCCGTGAATCAGAGCACGCAACTCCTAAAAGCAATCCAAAGCCGAGTTGAGTCCCGACCCGATGCTATTGTGGTAGAACCATTTGGAGGCACGGCTCTTCCGCAGGTAGCCCGGGCCGCCAGTGCTGCAGGAATCGGTTGGGCGGTCCTGAACCGGAGGCCGGATTACTTGTCGGATCTCCGCAAGGCAGCAACCGCACCTATGTTTGCTGTTAGTTCCAATCACTTCGAGATTGGACGCATTCAAGGAAGACAATTCGCAGCGTTGCTGCCCCGAGGCGGTTCTGTTTTGTACATTGAAGGACCTTCACAGAGTTCCTCGGCACAAGAACGCGAGTCCGGGATGCTGGAGACGAAACCGTCGAACATTGAAGTGAAGATGCTGAAGGCACACTGGACAGAGGAAAGTGCCTGGCGGGCGGTGCGTTCTTGGCTGAAAATGGCCACCTCACAAAGCGCGTCAATTAGCCTGGTCGGCGCGCAGGACGACTCGATGGCCCTGGGAGCTCGCAAAGCTTTTCAGGAGATTACCAACGAAGCCGAGCGGTCGCGATGGCTGAGTTTACCGTTTACCGGATGCGATGGTCAGCCGGCAACGGGCCAAGCCTGGGTACGCGAAAAATGGCTCACGGCGACGATCCACATTCCACCGCTTACGGGACAGGCGATGGAGATTCTCGCAAAAGCCAATCAAGACGGAACCCAACCGCCGGAACATGCCTTTACCAAGTCCTTCTCGATTCCTCCCTTCGAATCATTGGTTCCGCGAAACCCATAAGCATCTCCGCCGTGGAACCAGGGAGAAAGCAGCGAAGGACATTAAGCGAGCAATCGCGATCTAAATCCCACAACTTTAAGCGTACAACTCCACAGTTTCTGGATTGTCGGCCAACAGGAAGTTATCCAGAAACGATAGATCCCTATCGGGACTGCCGCGACAGCAGAAGTGTGCGGGGGTGCACTCATGTCGTGCTCGGGGCAGTTTCGATAGGGTCGTTTGAAGTGAGCCGCTAGCGTTTGCGGTGAGAGCTATGGGAATTCAATCGATTTCTGCCTGAAAAGCCTTGCCAGACGGGGGCTTTGGTCAAAAGGCTATTATTGATGCTCATCAATGTGGGAGTTCTCGTAACCAGCTGCATCATCCAACCTCCGCCACCATCCGTTCTTCAAGAGGAAGAGGGCCGTTCCGACGCTTCCGACGCTTGTGTCAAGACACGCGGCAGCGTCCGCCGCGCTAGCGGCTTAGTTCAAACGGTCTTCCGGGAAACCAGTGGATGATCTCCTCGAACCGGACTGGCTGATTTCAACGGCACGCTTCAAGGCTATAGACGCTATGCGCAGACGCGCGCGCTTCGATGGAGCACAGAGAGATCTTGTTGCCCATATGGAATCGCGCGCCAACGACGCTTCCGGCAAAGATGAAGATGAAGAGACGGGGGATGAGGAGATCGAGGACGATCGCCTCCGTCTGATCTTCACCTGCGGTCATCCTGCTCTGCCTGCGGAAGGGCAGGTTGCGCTCACTCTTCGCGAAATCTGCGGCCTGACAACGGAGGAGATTGCCCGGGCATTTCTGGTTACGCCGGCAACGCTCGCCCAACGCATCGTGCGCGCCAAGGCAAAGATTCGAGAGACACCGATTCCGTACGAGGTGCCGACGCCGCAGGAATTGCCAGAACGGCTGGCCGCGGTGCTTCGGGTCATCTATCTCGTCTTTAATGAGGGCTACTCTGCTGCGGCGGGAGCGGAAGTAACGCGGGCCGAGCTAACCGGCGAGGCGATTCGACTGGGCCGGTTGCTGACCGAACTCCGGCCAGAGCCG